>Ga0307515_10003204_pt1 | contig 34617 bp, 20 predicted proteins | sample 17_EM_MG_FD_194513 | JGI IMG/M metagenome (GOLD analysis project Ga0307515, IMG submission 194513) | Populus trichocarpa ectomycorrhiza microbial communities from riparian zone in the Pacific Northwest, United States - 17_EM | ecosystem: Host-associated > Plants > Roots > Unclassified | place...
AGAAACAAGGATTTTATCCAAGTTTTCTGCCATAAAGTAAAGCAGAGAGTAGAAAGGCAACAATATGAGAGAAAATGAGTTGCTTTAAGCATTCCTTGTGCACAGAGGAGAGAGAGAGAGAGGGGTGGGGTGATTGGAAAAGGGAGAAAAGGGAAGGGGAAGGGGGGGAGAGCGGGGAGGGAGGGATAGGTGGGGTGATGAAAAAGGGGAAAAGGGAAAGGGAAGAGAGGGGGGGAGGGAGGGATAGGTGGGGTGGCTGGAATGGAAAGTGGGAAAAGAAAAAGGGAAGGGGGCGGCTGGAAAGGTGGGGGGTTGGAAATGTAGGGTTAGGTTAGGGTATTTATTATTTAGGTTTAGTTTCCTTTTATACTTTTTTTAGATTCAATTAAACCGGTTCGGTTTGGTCCGGTTCAATCGGTTTAAGCCTTTTTAAACCGGAACCAAACCGGACCGGGTGGTTTTTTTTATTTTTTAATCGGTTTATTCGGTTTTTTCTATCGGTTCGGTTTTTTCGGTTAATTTTTTCTCGGTTTTTTCGGTTTAATCGGTTGGTCGATTTTTTTGAACACCCCTACCGGCAACCTAGTCCTAATAGACCGGGACAGAACAGTCTGGATGTCAAACACCTCCGACGCAGGCGTTACGTCAGCAAGCATGAAAGAAACTGGCAACTTCATCCTCTACTCTAACTCCAACCACTCAGCACGGCAAAGTTTTGAACACCCTTCTGATACTTTACTTCCAAACCAGCCTTTAACAGTATCTCTTGAACTAACATCAGTACCAAAATCACCTTTACAAGGTGGCTATTACTCTCTCAAAATGTTACAACAGCCCACTTCACTAAGCCTTGCTTTAACATATAACTTGTCTTAAACCTATGATCATGCTGCATCTGAAGCTTATGGCGCCAACTATTCTTACTGGCCTGGGCCGGACATTTCGAATGTTACGGGGGATGTGGTTGCGGTTTTAGATGAAGTAGGAAGCTCTGGAATTGTGTATGGTGAATCACCAAATGGAGCAGTTTATGTGTATAAAAATGATGGTGACTATAATGGATTAGGTTTAGCTTCAAGTCAATCAAGTACTCAGTTATCAGTTCTTCGAAGACTAATACTTGAGACTAACAAAAATTTGAGATTGTATAGATGGGATAACGATGTTAATGGTTCGCGGCTGTGGGTTCCAGAGTGGGCTGCAGTGTCAAACCCTTGTGAGATTGCTGGAATATGTGGTAATGGGGTGTGTAATTTGGATAGAAGCAAGACTATTGCTTCTTGTTCATGCTTGCCTGGTACTTCCAAGGCAGGAGACGATAACTTCTGCTCGGAGAACTCATTGTCGATTGGAAGATGTGATTCGAGAAACGCAAATCAGACATCTGAGTTCAAGATTGCAGCAGTGCAACAAACAAATTACTATTTCTCCGATTTTTCGGTTATTGCAAACTACAATGACATTCCTACAGTGTCAAAGTGTGGTGATGCTTGCCTATCTGATTGTGAGTGTGTGGCTTCTGTTTATGGGCTTGATGATGAGAATCCTTATTGCTGGATACTGAGGAGCTTAGACTTTGGTGGATATGAGGACCCTGGATCCACCTTGTTTGTGAAGGTTAGAGCGAATGAATCGATGACTCTAGGAGGCAATAAAAGTGGGTCTGATAATGGTGATACAAAAAGGAAGGTTTTGGTTGTACCTATAGTTCTCAACATGACATTTCTTGTTGTCCTCCTATGCCTATTACTATATCACAATGTTCACAAAAAGAGATCCTTGAAAAGAGCTATGGAAAGCTCTCCTATTCTTCCTGGCGCTCCAATACATTTTACTTACCGAGACTTGCAAGTTCGTACCTGTAATTTTTCACAGCTACTCGGAACAGGTAAATATTGATCAGAAATGATGTCATGTCTACTAAAGAAACAAAGGAATTGAAACAGAGGAAATTTGAGTCAATTGAGCTTTGATTATGATTTTATGCATGCTATTGCTGTGTTGTAGGAGGATTTGGGAGTGTATACAAAGGAAGCCTTGGAGATGGAACTTTGGTTGCTGTAAAGAAACTAGACAAGGTTTCGCCTCATGGGGAGAGAGAATTTATAACTAAAGTGAACACCATAGGCTCTATGCACCACATGAACTTGGTTCGTCTTTGCGGGTACTGCTCCAAGGGATCGCATCGGTAAGAAATGTTTCTTAGAAAATAGTTTGGTCATTTCAATGTGTTGAAAAACCTCAAATGTCATTGGTCCATCCAACATTGTTCGGATACTATGAGTTTAAAACATGGTTTATTTGTTCATTGGCATTGGCATGCAGTCTCCTAGTTTATGAGTTTCTGAAAAATGGGTCATTGGACAAATGGATCTTTCCATCTTATAGTTTCCGAGACAGACTGCTGGATTGGTCAACACGCTTCGATATAGCCATAGCTACTGCACAAGGGATTGCATACTTTCACGAACAGTTCAGGAACCAGATAATTCATTGCGATATCAAGCCAGAGAACATTTTGTTAGATGAGAATTTCTGTCCTAAAGTATCAGATTTTGGACTAGCTAAGTTTATGGGAAGAGAGCATTCACATGTTGTTACCATGGTTCGAGGAACAAGAGGGTATTTGGCTCCAAAATGGATTAGCAACATGCCGATTACTGTAAAGGCTGATGTTTATAGTTTTGGGATGCTTCTTTTGGAGATTGTTGGTGACAGGAGAAACCTCGGCATGTCTTTTGATGCAGAGGACTTCTTTTACCCTGGGTGGGCTTTTAAGGTGTCTAAATTAAGTTTTCTCCCTCAACCCTACCTACAATGAGTGCTTTATGGCAGTAATTCTTGTTTAATCTGATCATTTCTTCAATGGACTTGTGCAGGCGATGACGAATGATACGCCACTGAGAGCAACAAATCGCAGACTGGAAGGATCAGTAAAAGAAGTAGAGCTAATGAGAGCACTGAAAGTGGCATTTTGGTGCATTCAAGATGAGGTCTTCATGAGACCTTCAATGGGAGAAGTAGTGAAAATGCTAGAAGGATCAATGGATATCAACACCTCGCCAATGCCACAGACAGTTTTGGAATTGATAGAATAAGGCTTAGAACAAGTTTACAAGGCCATGAAGAGAAAATTCAATCAATATAGCTCCTTCACCACTGCTACTGATCTTCCATCATCTCGTGCTACATGCAGTTATTCAACAATGTCACCTAGATAGGGAAACCGACACAATTTTGTTTGTGCAGTTGATGTCACTCGGTTAATTTAAGCTCTAACCTTTTCATGTTGCAGATGGAGCCGCCTAAGATTTCTTTTTTTTTTTCCTTTCAATATTAGATTGATTTAAACATCCAACATTATATATGCTCAAAAGATATGCTTTTTTTTTACAAAGTAAAGGCTTGAACACGAGATCTTTAAAGAAAAAAGAATTCTACTGCAGTTAAATTACATGATCATCGGTAAAAAAAATGCATTTCAAACACTAGAAATTGGTTCTTTTTAGTTCAATGCATGAAGAAAAAGAACTTCACTAGTAAATGCCTCCATCAATGCAGTCCACATGCATAAACATAGAGCATAAAATGAATGAATCATTCTTCATCACAAACACACAGGCAATTTTCAATGGGAAAAAATATTCATTGACGGCTCATGAATTTACAAGACGACATCTAGAATCAATGGCTGCACGGTTAATATCAGTAAAATGAGATTTTTTTTTCATCTTATTATCTTGATTTCTATTAATTGTAACTCCAAAGTCACAACAAAGTGAAAGTATTTGCTTCTGAACATATATATCATGCCATGAATAATTTTAGGTTATTTTTTTATTATTGTTTCAAGATAAAAATTGATAAATGCAAAAAAATAAAAACGTGTTTAGTTAGAAAAACAAAGATATAAAATAAATTTTTATTTGAGGTAATTTTAAAATTAATTTTTATTTTTTTAAAAAATTGTATTTGACATAAAATAAGTACAATGAGACATCTTCATTTTATTTCTATTATTTATGTTTTTTTATTTTATTTATTTCAAGACACTATCCCAATATTATTCTAAAAACAAACCAAAACATTTCTAACAAAAATAAAAAAAAAACTAAGCAATTTGCTTTGTCACTAAAATACATTACTTAAAATAGAGCTAGTAGCATTAGCACCATTATTGCCATTAAATATTTTTTTTCTTACTAGAAAGTAGCTCATCACAATGATTTCATAGATGGGGATCATGTCTCAAGATAGCATGCAAAAAAATTGAATATATCATACTAATTTTTATAATTTATAAAGTCCAAAACTTTCATAATATTATTATTATATGATGATCTAATGATTAGAAATATGTTCATGGGTTTAATTTATTATATTCTTTTTTTTTAGATTAATGTGGGTGTCCGAACTAATTTGCATGTACTTCGACTAATCCCACGAGTCCTGAAGTTAATGACCATGTAAGCCTCCAGTGACTCTGAGGTTTGTGAGACTCAAACTAGTAATCTCTAGAAAGCAAACTCGAAGTCTGACTAATTAAACTACATCTTTCAAGGTTTAATTTATTAAATTTTTTTAAATACATCAAGCAGCTGTAAAGTATATATTTTTGAATTCATCTAAAAAATAATTTAATCTCAATCAATTCATAATAATATTCTCTTTACTGTCAAGAAGGGGAAAAAAAACCTTCAAAATATTAAGCTTAGAATTTTGCAAATTACAAGATTGATCTTGAAATAAAAAACAGAATTTAATTCCTAATTGGACCTCATCTTGTTACAGAGTGAAAACCCCATTACAACTAAGCCCAACCCACGCTTACCGTGACCCAATTCCATTTCCTTCTCTAGTGCTAAAAAGAAATTATTTTTATGTTTTAAAAGTAATTTTTAAAATTTTTAAAATTTTAAATTTTAAATTAATATTTTTAAATTATTTTAATATACTAATATCAAAAATATTTTTTAAAAAATAAAAAATATATTATTTTAATATATTTTTAAATAAAAAATACTTAAAAAAAATTATTACCGCAGGAAACATCCCAAAACTTAACATGAAAGAAACCATTTTTTCCGGTAGCAGTAGAGTACTGTTTTTAAAAAACTAGGGCTTTTAAAGAAGAAGCTCAGCCTAAAACCCCTCTCTCCGTGGAGAAAATAAAATAAAAATAAAAAGAAGAGAAGCACCGCGAGAGAGAGAGAGAGAGAAGCAGTAGAAATGGGTAGCGAACAGGACATGAGTAACTGGACTGATCTGCTTCACTCCTCTACTAAGCTTGTCGAACAAGCCGCTCCTTCTGCTCAGTTCCCTCCTCTTCAGGTTCTTCTTTCCTTTTCCTTCATGTTTTAAAATAACCGTTACAAAACTCTAGTTATACTTATAGTCACCGTTAATCACCATTTTCTTTTCTTCTTATTCAGTAAAGGCGCAACGAAAAATTGAAAAAAATTGAAAGCTCAATTTATTTGACATTGCGAATTTTTTCTTTCGTATTTGGAGAATTATACTGCCTTGTTTGAAGAAAAAAAAGAATTTTTTGCATTTGCGTTCAATTTAATTCCTTTACCGTTTTATTATTCATCAAATAAATATTTTTCTTGTGATTATTATGACAATTAGAAGTAGTGCATTTTGCTGTTTTATTTTAATTTCATGACTTTATATGTTTTTTGTGTATGTTAAAGAGAAACTTAGATCAATTAGAAGCATTATCAAAGAAACTCAAGGCGAAAACCATAAGAACTGAGGCTCCTTCGCAATCTATTGCCGCTACAAGGTTGTTTTTTCCGAGTACTTTCTCATTTTTTCTCTATCAATTTTTAAATACTGTTTTCTGTGATTTCTTGCCCCTTAGAGGCGGCATTTATTGAACTCTTGGGAGTGAGAAGAATCTTGAATGGGTCATGGTTGTGGTTTATATGTATTGTTTGATGTATGCACAGGCTTCTTGCGCGTGAAGGGATAAATGCAGAGCAGCTTGCTCGAGATCTTAAGTCTTTTGAATTGAAGGTAAAATTTAGCTTACATTTTGATTACCATATATAACCTAGCCTCAGTAGATGTAGTCATGCAAATTTATTTTTCTAAACAGTTGATGAATGACTGTAGAGTACAATAGTCTAATGAAAAACAAGTTTCTTATGTCTTATTGAATGAAATTAAGATTATAATAGTAGTTAGTTAATACGGCCTTGTTTCTGTAAGCGTGCTTATCTTGCTTTTGGAAACTATTTTGTAGACAACATTTGAGGATGTGTTTCCTGCCGAGGCAACAAGTGTTGAAGAGTATCTACAACAGGTAGTTTTGCTGTTTAGTTATGATTTAAGCAACAGATCTATGATACTGTTGATATTACTGTCTTTTTTCTTTATTTCTTCAACTCTATCATCAGTTTTTGTTGGCATAGATAATATTTTTCACCGCTATTCTGTTGACTTTTCAAATGTGTTGTTACATATTCTGTTAAATTTAGTAATGGGTTGTACCAAAGAACTAAAACATGAGCACATAATCATTCTGTTTGCTACATGCTGCTTGACGGAAGTGCTCGTTTATTAGTATCGAAAGTAGAAAAACCTTAAGATTGAATATTAGTTCGTGTAGCATCCCGATCATGGTGAACTCACTAATGAAATTCCCCCACCCAAAAGCCAAAAGCAGTTGTTCACAGGACTCAGAGAAATACTAGCTGCGCCTTCTCTCCATCCTCAATTCTATGAGCAGTTTTTGTTGGCATGGGGAATATTTTACACTGTTATTCTGTTCACTGTTCAAATGTGTTGTTTACATGCTCTGTTAAATTTAGTTATGGGTTGTACCAAAGAACTAAAACATGAACACATAATCATCTTGTTTGCTACATGCTGCTTGACAGAAGAGCTCATGTATTAATATTGAAATTAGAAAAAACTTAAAGATTGAATCTTAGTTTTTGCTATAAACAATGGTTTTTTCTAATCATGTTCTTCTTCTTTCATTTGTCTGAAAAGAAGTAATGATTTTTCTTTCCCCAGAAATGATGACTTTTTGAGACTGCTTAAAGAAGATGATTTTTGAAACTGGCCATCTAATTTGGCAATCTTCTTGTTTGTTTTGTCACTGTATGATGATACCATTTTCTTTCATCATGGTTTTATATGCATGGAAACTTCCCAAAATTCTTGTGTAGAATTGGTTGAAGGGCAACGTAAAGTTATCCTCCGTAAATGCCTAAGAGATATGGCCAGCAAAATTTCTTGAAAATCTCAAACTAATCTATTGGAACAAACACCATATTGTTTAAGCTTCATATCTGTTTGGAAGGGAAAAGATTTTGGAAGAAAAGCTTCATTAGTTGTCTTAAAATATTTTCCTTTAAGCTTCATGAATTGTCCTAAAGTATTCTTCTTTTTTGTGTTAAAGTTTGGAAAAAAGAAAAATAGTAGCCGGAAAGCTGTTCTAATCTTTGAGGTGGTGCCAATATGTCTCTATGTAATAGCATAGTTTTGTTTTCCCATCTCGTTGCTTGGAACCTTTGAAGTGAAACTTTCAATGAAGGTGGTTATTCTTTTCCCTGTTTCATGAGTTTTTTCGCGTTTAATTCATAGATGGATGATGGTGTTACATGCAATTGGCTGATAAAGATTTAATATCTTAGGCAATACCTTTTCATTTGGTTTTGCAACTCTGCTTTGTCTGAAGTAGTTTCCTCCAACCATTTAGATGAATGCTTTTGCTTCTTAAAAAGTGTTTTTTTTTTCTGGTTTGATGGTGTTACATTTTGTGCAATTTTTGTCCTTAGGTTCATGAAATGGCAATGGTATCAGCCATTCAGGAAGCTCAGAAGGATAACGTAAGAAGTTTTAATGATTACATGATGAAAGTTTTGGAGGTTAGTGCCATACAACATGTATTTGAAATGTTGGTATAATTTTGTTTATTGCCAATATATATAAGCTGCTAAAGCAATCACAGTTTTGACTTCTTAGTAACAATTTTTTATATGGTAAAGTGACTTTAAGTCCCTATACTTTTCCTAATGTTTTACTTACTCTTGAAGTTTTCTTAAATCTGCAATTTTACCCATATATAATAGCTTGCTAGAATGCAGGCTAATCCACACAAAATATGGGATTGAACATGGAATATACTAGTTATTTGACTCGAGCTTCGCCGCAGGTCGGATAATTTCTTTTGGCAAAAAAAAATAAATATGCAAGCTTTTCAAACGTGTTTTTTTTGTTAAAAAAATTCTAATTATAAATAAAAAATCCTATGCATGCATTTAATTAAATACATCGAGAAGTATTTGTGCCAATAAATGCAAAAAATAAAGTGTCAACGCTTCATTCAACTTGCCTCGCTGCAGGTCAAATAATATTTTTTCTAATGCAAAAGAATTAACATGTAGGTGTTATTAATGCGTTTTTTAACACCGAGTAAAAAATATAACCGTGAATGAAAATGTCAATACTAACATATAATAAAATATAGTTAAAATCGTATGCGTTAATAAAAAAATGTAAGATCTCAAGCTAATTTTTAACGTGGCAGAAAAATAGAATAATGTTGCAATTGCTACAGTGAAACACCATTTCCTTAGTCTTTATATAATAATTTTTCAAAAAAAAAAGGTGTAGAAAAATATTACAAAAGAATAAAAATAAGAAAAAAAAAGTATAAATAGGCCAAGTGTACAGTGATAGATATTCAAAATGTAAAAAATAATAATAAAAAAATTTTGTTTTAAAAAAAAATGTAAAGAAAAAAAAGGAAAATCTTGTTTTCTTTAATATAAAAAAAACCCTGAAAATTACAATCTTGCCACCGCCACAGTAGAAAATTTGGAAAAATTTACAATTATGCCATTTCTACAGGAAAAACCATTTCCTTTTAGTATATGTATAATTCAATGCATCTTGGTATTGGTACCCACTAAATTTTCATCCAACCCTGCTACCTATTCAAATGGACAGGACCCTAGTAAAACAAACTATAGGGGTTGCTGTGCAACCTGTTGAACTTTAAGGAGTGAAGTGGACCATTGTATAAATTAAACTAGTAATATACACTTTGCCCTTAACCTTGTCAGTGGCAAAAAAATGTCATAGTAATTTACTTTTGAGCAATTACATTTTAAGTTAAAAATATGTCATAACTAACTTGGTTGTTTGTAGATTTATAAAAATGTAAAACTCACTACCACTGATACATGAAGGGTTCTATGGTGGTAAGAGATAGACAGGGATTTTAGTGGATGTGATTGCCTATTAGAGTGCTAGTGAGATATGTCTTAGTGAATGATTGGACATTCTGTTTAGACTTCTGTGAAAATTATGTTATTCAAAAAGTCACATCTGCAACTAATTAAGAAGGCTAATTCTAGTCTCCTCTAAATCTTGTTGTTTAATGATGTTGCACTCCCTTGACTATCTCTCTCAATAAAATCTGTTTTGATTATTATGCCTGCCATGGTGGCAAAGCCTTGGCCCAGTCAGATGGAGGAGGGTGGGAAAGCATACATAAATGAATTTTCAGAGCTGGTTTTGTCATTTAAAGGCACTGTTTTGGGTTCAAGAACCAAAAGAGACATTGATGACTTCTTAGATGTTTTTGTGCTCACTAGGTTTTCACTTTGGTTGATCAGCCAAGCTTGATATTTTGCAGGAGGATTGGCAAAAGGAAAGACGTGACTTTCTTCAGAGCTTGAGCCGAATTTCATCATTACCCAAGACTAACTTAGCTGATACAAGCACTGGGGTTACTCGTTCTCGTCAAATAGCTTCTCTGGCTTCCAGCCCTCATGTTTCTTCTGGTTCATCTGGCATGGAAAATTTACCTTTAGCTAACAAATCCTTTGTGGAGAAAAAAGCCTCAGCATATGCTGAGGCTGTGAAGAATCTGAACCGTGCACGAGAGCATGGCTCACAGTTTAAAGTAAGGCTGGTTTTGTTCACACCTTTTCTCTATCAAAACTTGTTTCTGCATCTTTTAGAGAGAAATCTACTTCTTGAGTAGCTATAGACTAAAGAAAAATAGTGAATCCAATGTTCAACAGCATTTTTTTTCTATGAAATGTACCTCAAGTTTCAGAATGGAGGATTTATCTACTGGAGACTGGAAATAATATTCCTTATCAATGATAGTTACAGCTGGCATCTCATGGATTTGAGAAAGGCAACACTGAGACAGCCAGCGAATAATCAAGATTTATATGCAGTATTTTGATATCAACTTGCTGGTTGAAAGGCATCTATGCTGTCTCCTTTACATGCTGTTTCCTTGACATGAGGCAGCATATTGAGCTTGCACTGTCCTTTTTATGTTCTTTCTTCTTTTAAATTATCACATCAAAGTATTCTTCAGAAATCTCTAAACTATGTCCTTGGACCATGGGTGACCAGCATTTTTTTCTTATATTTTATATTTTGGTGGTCCAATTCTAGTGATTCAATTTGATAGAGTACCTTGCCTTGATGCTCATTGGGAGCTTATTAAGAAACTTTATCATAGAATTATTATTATTTTTTTACCATAAATAGAAAGTCTAGCATTGAGAACTGGAGATGCATTTTTTGTAGAGTTATATTTTTAATCTTTTTTCACCATAAGCTTTTCTGCAATGCACACTTTTGATGTCTGACAGCGCCGGTATCAACTCTAACACAAAATTGGTAAGGGGTTAGATTTTATTCAAAATACCACTATACCAGAACCATAAGCATCAAATAATCTTAAAGGATATGAGTAGGGGCTATAATTCTAATGAAGTGGCTGAGACTAGAGATTCAGCCACTACGATTCTGAGGTATCATGCCTGAGAGGGGATGCATCTTGCATCTGAGGGGTATGGCAATTTATGACATGCATAACACAAATGATTAGACATTTCTTCTCAATTCTCTTCTAACTAACATTACAGCCACGTGCTAGCTTCTTTATGTATGCATCCATGTTAGGCACTCCATAGCTAAGTAACCAAAGATATGTATTAGCATACAAGCACATAGTTTAAAGAAAGCACACGAACACCCATCTTAGTGGCTTCCAAGTTCTTTGAGGGAAAAGATGTTATGCCCATTTGTTCTGATAATATGTTTCCTCAAGCTGTCATATGGAACCTGCATGGCTAGGAAGTAAGATCTTCAAAGACCATTATGCTTCTGTGTCATCTTCTCCTGTGTTTAGGTTCTCTTAACAGGATGCTGGGGTTGTTGATATATGTATAATTTATTTCCTGTAGCCTGCAACAGCCTTCAAGGGTGCTTATGAAAGCTTAGGTGCTGAAGTATCAGGTGGAAAATCTGTTAACATGCAAAAGATATGGCATCTTGTTCAGGTATACTTTTTAACTGTTTTCTTTTTTTCCTGAGATAGGTTATAGTGGGACCGTTATAGAGTTTTTTAAGTTTTCATATGAACAGTTCTTTATATTTGATAAATCCAGTATATTATTTCATTTTAAAATATTATTTTCCATCTAAAAATATATATACTTTGACAGACATTGGTGGGTGAAAATACAACCATGAAACAGAGTATTTCAAGGAAAATGTCGTTAGTGATTGGTGCAAGGCGCCATCTTGAATGGGGCCATGAAAAATACATCATGGATACAATACAAAATCATCCTGCTCAGGTAATAATTCTTTTACTATTATCTTCTTTTATAGAGAAAATATTATTTTTCAGAACAATTTACATGTTAATGTATGTGTTCTTATACTCTTTTAGATCACTGCTGCTACTTTTGTTCTTTGCTTCTAACAAATTGTTAATTGGTTGTGTTGATTACCACTCACCATTTTTTTTGTTCTCGTGTCAGGCTGCTCTTGGTGGAGCTGTTGGGAATTTACAAAGAGTTCGTGCATTTCTCCGGGTTCGTTTAAATTATTGCTACTTGACTTGGACTTGCATTCCTGGACTTGTTCATTGTGACTGTCTTTGTTTATGGAAAATTATATTTTGTGTTTATCTTATCTTTCTGTGCAGATTCGATTAAGGGATTATGGAGTTCTGGATTTTGATGCTGGTGATACTCATAGGCAGCCTCCTGTTGATACCACTTGGCAGCAGGTCATTGATAAATTCATATTTTAGGGTCTTGTTACCTAAGAATATTTTTAGGAGTACTTTTAATTTTTGGTTGTTTAAATGCTTATTAAGTGAAAGCCAGAGGACCATTATTTAAAGGGTTAATAAAGTAGGAATTGCAACAAATCAGTAAGAAAGTAGCCATCGTGTTTTTCTCTCTTTATTACATAGCACAACAATTTATTTGAAATTGCACACTACCACTATCTGCAATTTATTTGAAATTGCACATTACCACTATCTACACTGTCATTATAGAGAGACCTCATGTGGCTAAAAATTATGAAGTGGTTGCTATAATTTATATATTTGAAAACAACATTAGCAGTGGTGGTTAGGGTAATTTCAGAAACAAGAAAAGTAATTAATTTAAAGTGCATGCATGCATCTGTATTGATTAGTTATATTCATTAATTTGAGTCAAGTCATTAAGCAGAATAGTTAATTCCTTTTGAAGCTACTATGAGAAAGAAAAATACCAGTGTACTGACTTTATTTTCTAGCTGTCATGACAAACCAATCATTCTTCTATCAGAATACAGAATAATTGTGTTTCATAATCTTTTATCCAAAACATCTGTCTCATACTAAATCATATGTTGCTGTCTATAACAGATCTATTTTTGCTTGAGAACTGGGTACTATGAGGAAGCGAGAACTGTTGCCCTGTCTTCCCGTGCTTCACTCCAATTTGCTCCGATGGTACTGATTTTTCACTGCTCAAGATAAAAAGTTATTTTCTTCATTAGCAGCCTTTGTAATCAGCTTTCCCTTTAACAGCTCATGGAGTGGATTAACTCTGGAGGTATGGTGCCTGTGGACATTGCAGCTGCTGCTTCAGAAGAATGTGAGAAAATGTTAAGAATGGGTGATCGAGTGGGTCGAGCTGCATATGACAAGAAAAAGTTGTTGCTCTATGCTGTAGTATCTGGTTGCCGCTGGCAGATTGACCACCTGCTGAGAGATCTTCCAACCCTTTTCAATACTATAGAGGATTTTCTGTGGTTCAAATTATCAGCTGTACGAGATTACCCTGCTGGGACCTCGACTCTGGTCCTGAATGAAAGCTTGGTACCATACAGTTTGGAGGATTTGCAGGCATACTTGAATAAATTTGAGCCATCATATTACACAAAAAATGGGAAAGACCCTCTCGTGTACCCTTATGTATTACTTTTAAGTGTCCAGATGCTACCAGCTATCTTATACCTGTCTAGGGAAGCTGCAGATGAAGGATATGATATTGATGCAGTCCATATATCAATTGCACTAGCAGACCATGGGGTTCTTACTGAAGGTGGTGGAGCTGGGCAAAAACTCGGGGTAATGGATGCTTATGCAGAGGTCTCTAGCATAATTAGGCAGTATGGATCTGCATATTTACATCATGGAAATCTCTCAATGGCACTAGAATATTATGCCCAAGCTGCAGCCACAGTAGGTGGTGGAGAAACATCATGGACTGGGAGAGGTAATATTGATCAGCAGAGGCAGAGAAGCTTGATGTTGAAGCAGCTCCTCACTGAGCTTCTGCTAAGGGATGGTGGTATTTATTTTCTTCTGGGTCCAAGAGGTGCTGGAGAAGAAGGTGAATTGGCACGATTTTTGATCGATTTCCAAGCAAGACAACAATTTCTACTTGAAGCTGCTCGCAAGTGTCAAGAGGCTGGACTAGATGAAAAGGTTACTTTTTATTTCCTTGCCTTTTTGACTTTCTTGGTTTGAAATCATTTCATTTTGGGGTTCTTGAGAAAGCCTTCACATCTTTTCTCTAAGTATGCTTCTCTCTTCCTCCAAAAATGTTATCTACTTATTTGTAAAGCAATAGACTAGCTGGCTTTTTTTACCTCTATTAATCTCTTGCCTTACATTTTCTCATTGTTGACTTGCCCTGATATCATTTCCAAAATCCAGTCTATAGAAATTCAGAAGAGAGTTGGGGCATTTGCCATGGCTTTAGATACAATCAACAAGTCCCTGTCAGAAGCAATTTGTGCGCTATCTCGTGGTAGATTGGATGGTGAGAGCCGAACTGCTGGTCTCATTAATTCTGGCAATGAGATTCTCGTGACCTTTAAGTATTATCCTGATTTCAGGTAATTCTGATCCTCAGTGTTTTCCTTAGCTTCCCTTTCTTGCGTTGTTGTCATGTTTGGGATGATAGTTTGCTTGTGATATTTTTTACTAGATTACAAGTGCTCAAGCATAATATAGTTAAAGATGAAGCACCAGAAGCTTCTACTTCATGGTTTATATTGTCATCATTGTCTGCGACCTACGCTGTAAATTTAATATTAAATTGTAATTGACAAGAGAAATATCAAACCCTTGTTGAAACTCAAGTTGTTGGTGATGACACATGACTTTACCTGATCTATGTTGACAACTTTTTTGGTTAACATTTCATGCACTAAGCAAGTACTCAATTGTTTATCAATTTTCTGAATTCTTCATACAGGTTATTAGTCTTTCACCTTTATTTTTGCACTCATTTTACACAAATGATGTTTTCTTATTGTTGAACTTTGTGATGGTGCTGGATTCTCAGCTCTTGAACTTTATCCCTGCCATCAATTCAAGTTTTGGACTTTTACTGAAATCGAAGAATTCTGAACTGTTGTGATTCTAGCAATATGATAAGGTTACTAAAGTTTGCTAAACAAGTTCCTTTGAATTTTTAGCATCCCATCTCTATGGCTTCTATAGTTTTCGATATCAAAGTGATGTTTTTTTTTTATGTCTTCTCTATAGAACTTAATCACTTGGTTATGATGTCCAGTTTTCAAGAAAGAGACCTTGTCCTAGAGCAAGAAACCGTGTTGAGGCAGCTTGAGGCGATATTATCTGTTCTCAAGTTGGCAAGACTGGGTCATTTTCTTGATGCTTTAAGGGAGCTTGCCAAACTTCCTTTTCTTCCATTGGATCCACGAGTGCCAGATATCACTGTTGATGTTCTTCAGAATTTATCCCCTCGTGTTCAGGATTGTGTGCCAGACCTTTTGAAGGTTGCTTTAACATGTTTGGATAATGTGACAGATTCTGATGGATCACTTCGTGCCATGAAAGCAAAGGTATTTTAAAAAATTTATGCTCTGATCTTGTTACTTTTCCTTTGTAGGTATAGATGCACCATTGCAAATGCTATTTTTCATGTGATCTCCTTGAAATTGCTTGCTGCATCTGTAGTTTCAAAAGATAGTGAGTGAAGGTTGTTAAAAAGTGTAACCTGGATCATAGTCTTGTTTGTTCTTATGTTCTGGACGTATGAAATCTTTGGAATTGCGAGGAGAATGTGAGTGGGTACAATTGGTATTGCAATAGAATCTGTGGGATCATAGTATCATATAATCTTTAATTTTTGAAGCAATTTAAGTCCTGTTTGCGTGCTGATCAGTCTGAAAGTCTAGATAGGCTTCCTTACTGATTTCAAGGCAATCTTTCAATTTTTACCAGATAAGGACATACCAAGTTTTTAAACTTTTTCTTTTTTCATGATTACATTCTCAATTTTTATTTTTCAATTGTGTTGCTCATCTTTTGATAACATCGCAATGAAGCGCCTCAATGGACATCTATTAGAAATTTGTTGATATGTCTGTTGAATGATGACATGTGCACCAAAATCTTCCAAGAAAAATGATCAATGCTGTGAGCATGAGTATGAAATATGAGTTCTGTTTTACTAAGTTCAAAAGGTATTTCTTTAAGACATGTTCTAAGCATGAAATCTTTGTTGTGTATATATGTTTCTTAGTTTAACTGATGATATGGCAAACCTAGAATGACATCAATCCTAAATCTTTTTTGTTAAAGTTTTGTTGTTCAAGTCATCATTTTATGGATAGGTTCGCAAATTCCTAGCAGACATCCATCAAGGCACGTGATTGTGTTATTATTAAATATTAATAGATGAACAACTCCATTGATAAAAATTAAAGTTGAGACACCCAAGTGTGAAAATTGAAAAAGTTCAGATACTTGATGGATTAAACTTGAAAACTGAGAAGGCCTATTTTATTAAAAAATGATGATGATGAGGTAGAAAAATGATTAAATTGATTTTGATAATTTTCCTACAGATTATATGGGGTTAGGAAAAAATTCGGAGATTTTAACGATCAAAATCACATCAATGCAATAATGTACTCACATATGCTGCCAAATGCATGCTCATGCATTTATTTGATGTGGTCTGTATTTCATTGTTTTCTATGGGCTTTTCTAGTTATAAATCGTTGGATTTGCAAATATAGTGGCCATTGGCAATAATTTAATATTGAAAATGAATGGATGGATTTTGATATTCTCAATTTATATGGTAATCATGGCTGAAAATGTGGTTTTTCTGTTGAGATGTGGCACAAAATGTTATTGCCTCACGATTACGTTTTCTTTTCTTTCTTTTCTTTTTCCTATGCCCTTTGCAGATTACACAGTTTATTGCAAACAATATGAGTCGGAACTGGCCTCGAGATTTGTATGAGAAGGTTGCTCGAAGTTTGTGAAGTAAATAAACTGTGGTGGTTTGAGAGGCAAGATGACCCTCTGGTTGACCAATCCGTGATAGATGCAGCGTTTCAGGTTATCATACATCTAGCTCTTTGAAGTAACAGTCTATGAAAATTTAACCTAACCAATATGAGTGTTTCTTGGTGAGGAAACGCTGCTGTTTCGAAACGAACTGTGCAAATTTGTATTAAAAACTTGCAAGATCCTTCTGTCAATAGTGTTCTCAACTCTGAAATGTGAGCTCGATATGTGTAATCCTTTTGGATAACGATGATGCTGCAAATTTTTCGTGTCATTAACCAGTAATTGAAAGTTAGATGGATATCAACTAGGAATTCTGATAATTGACAGGTTTGCATTTCGAACGAGGGATTTTAGACTAAATTATTTTCAAAAATTCAAAAATTTTCAAAATCATTTTTTAACACAAAAACATACATAATATAATCAAATTTGATTAATTTAATAAGTTAAATTAATTTAATAGGAATTCTGATAATTGACAGGTTTGCATTTTAAACGAGGGTGTTAAAAATAATTTTTTAAAAAATATTATTTTAATATATTTCTAAATAAAAACAATCTCCACCACCGCGGTATCCATAACCCTCGTAAGCCATGAACAAAGCATCTCATCTCGCGGATTAATGAGCACGTGTTGTCCAAGTGCGAGAGAAACTAATTAATCGAAAAATGGCAAGTGGCCAGCTGTGATGCTTACTGTCCCCGTTTCCTGGGATTTTCTACGATCTCATCCGCTGAATGCCACTTGCTTTATTCTTCTCACCCGATAATCCAAGAAAATTAGTTGTCGTAGACACCTGCTTTATTCTCTTGCATTTTTTTATAATTATTATTGACAGTAGCATTATTAAACCCACACTTTATGTTCAATTGAATGAGAATTAAATTAAAAGGTATTTAAAAGTAAAATAATGGTTATTTTTTATAGTTTTTTTATTTGAATATATATTAAAATAATAATTTTAAAAAAATATTTTTTACATCAACACATTAAAACAATTTAAAATTATAAAAAAATTAATTTGAAGCAAAAACAAAATTTAAAAATTTTCAAAACCATTTTTTAACGCAAAAACAAACATAATATAATATAATCAAATTTGATTAATTTAATAGGTTAATTTATAATTTAATTAAATTATTTTTTAATCAAAATGTCATTATTTTAATAATTTTAAAATAATGTTATTTTTATTTATAAAATAAAAAACTATAATTTTAAAATATGATCAAGAAATCAACCCGTGATTAGATGCGGATCAATTAAAAAAATTAATCTAAATTTTTATTAAGTTTACAGCTTCTTTTTTATTTACTAGCCAATCCGGTTTTTAAAACAAAACCAAAAACTAATTTTTGAAGTTGACTTTAGGAGTAGATGCATCAACAAATAATAGGTCTCTTAATCAATTTCTGAAACACAAACAAAAAAAGAAAAGAGAGGCAAAATGCTTCGATTGGATTCTTCCATTGTTTCAGTGCTTGTAATTCTCCTTTCATTTCCTTTCTTTATAGTTTCCCTTCCAATTCAGGATAAATTTCTTAAATGTCTCTCACTAAATTCTGAATCCTCCTTTCCTTTCTCCACTATCTTGTACACTCCAAACAACTCTTCATTCACTAATGTCTTGCTATCCACTGCTCAAAATCTCAGGTTCGCATTGCCTTCAGTGCCGAAACCTGAGTTTATTTTCACACCGTTGCAAGAATCCCATGTCCAAACTGCTGTTGTTTGCTCAAAACAGCTTGGAGTTCAGATTAGAGTTCGCAGTGGAGGCCATGACTTTGAAGGACTCTCTTACACCTCCGTAATTGATACACCTTTCGTTGTGGTAGACCTGGGCAAGCTTCGTTCCATTAGCGTTGACATCAAGCGTAAGAGTGCGTGGGCTCAAGCGGGTGCTACAGTTGGTGAACTTCACTATAGGATTTCAGAGAAAAGTAAAAATCTTGGCTTCCCAGCTGGTGCTTGTCCCAGTGTGGGTCTTGGTGGGCACCTTTCAGGAGGTGGATATGGCCCTTTGTTTAGAAAATATGGCCTTTCTGCAGACAATGTCATTGATGCTCGTATAGTTGATGTTCAGGGAAGGCTCCTTGACCGGAAAGCCATGGGAGAAGATCTTTTTTGGGCAATCAGAGGAGGTGGAGGAGCCAGCTTTGGAATCATTACTGCCTGGAAAGTAAAACTGGTTCCTGTACCATCAACTGTGACAGTTTTTAGGGTTTTCAGGTTCTTGGAACAAGGAGCTACTAAGCTCCTCTATAGATGGCAACAAGTTGCTAATAAATTTGATGCGGATCTTTACTTAGTCGTTGGCATACGACCGGCTATTGCTAGTGACACAGGTAAAAAAACTGTAAGAACTATCTATAGTGGCTTGTTTCTTGGTGATACCAGCAGACTCCTCGAAGTGATGCAAAAAAGTTTCCCTGAATTGGGTTTAGCAAGGAAGGATTGTATTGAAATGGACTGGATCGGTTCAGTTCTTTATGAAGCTTTCTTCCCCACCAATTCAACTCCTGAAGTTTTACTTCAGAGGAAGAATTTATTCCCGGCTTACACCAAAAGCAAGTCAGACTTTGCCCAAAGTCCCATATCCGAAACCGCACTCAAAGGGTTATGGAAAATTTTCTTCCAAGAAGATAAGCTTGCTACCTTACTAATTCCTTATGGTGGGATGATGGATAAAATTTCAAAATCTGAGATTCCTTTCCCTCATAGAAAGAGTAACTTGTTCATGCTTGAGTATGCGACCAACTGGAATGATCCCTCGGAGAGTGCAACTCAAATTGATTGGGCTCGGAAGGTTTATGAGTACATGACACCTTATGTTTCCAAGAATCCAAGGGAAGCATACCTCAATCACAGGGACATTGATCTGGGCATGACCGAGAAGGCTAACACAAGCATCGAAGAAGCAAGGGTTTGGGGAGCCAAGTACTTCAAGGGTAACTTCAACAGATTGGTAAAGGTGAAGACCAGAGTTGATCCTGAAAACTTCTTCAGGTATGAACAGAGCATCCCACCTCATCCTCGTTCCATGAAAAAATGAAACTGTTTGGCTGGAGAAAGATTGTTTAGATATGTTTCTAGGTGTCTTCACTAGTCCTGTGTCCTAGATTAAAATTAATAAGAAATTGAGTTCATCAGGGTTACAGTATTATTGTAAAAGAATGGTGTAATAAACTGGCCATTCCCTCTTATAATGTGAAACTTCTTCAGGCATAAAATATTCGAGTCACATGCATCCTCGGTTAAGAAAAAAAAAATATTCAACTAATATATTGTTAGACAACAAGCAAATATTTATTTTCTTCATTCTCTGGATTGTGGGCATGCATCAGTTGGTAGACTCAGAAGTGTATTATCTCCAGTACATTTCTGTGTGACCAGAAGCTCTCATAGTACAGAATTACCAGCAAGAGCAGATGCATCAAATCTGTGAAGCTGGGTGCTTGATGGAATTCTCTCTGACAAGTTATTTTAGAAGACCGAGTAACCCACAAATGTTAGATCAGGCTTGGTGGCTGGAATTATGCCGGATGATTGATTTCCTGAGAAATCAAGTGATCGCAACTGTTTCACTGGAGTGATTAGTCCGGTCAAATTGTTCATCAATAGGCTCAGCACAACCAGGTCTAAATGACTCATTATGTATTCAGGAATTTCTCCCATTTAATTGTTTCCAGCCAGATCAACAATCAGCGGCCGACTGGGGATCTGGTCACGCTCGAACCCTCTTCCTCTCCATCAAATCGAGGCTTCCTAGATTGGTTGGCAACGGAGATTATTGAAGTGATGTACGTACTACAACTCTTATCATTTGATTATCCTTTCTGAAGCCTGAAACTAAAGTTCTCGAGGCAGTTTGGTGTGATTTCTGAGAAGAATTCAATGAGGTCCAATACCTGAATTGATGTTGGTTTGCACGGGTGCTGTGGGGTATGCTTCCATAGAAGGAATTAAATTGTAGGGAAAGAAATATCGTGACTGACGGGCTTTCCTCGATCCAAGCTGGGATTTCTCCAGAGCCCAGATAATTTATTTCAACTTAGTTCCAATATTTCAACATACTGAGATTCCATGAAACTCCATGGAGGCTGTTGTTGCATAAATTCAATGCTCAAGCTGCAACAATGATCCCTTGGAATTTGAAATTTCACTTGACTACTTGTTGCAAGACAGCCTTGTAAATGCAAAAAGCTGAAGATATCCACGACATATGATCGCATTCAAAAATGTCATAGGCCTAAAGTTACAAGCACAGGCAGACAGGAAGGATCACTTGGAAAGAGTTCAGATTATCAGGGATCAGGCTCGAAACACAATGCACAATGAATTTGTCAAATCACTCAAATCCAGGCTTTGTTCCAATAGCTGCTCAGCAATTGATCTCTCCATCATTACCAAAGTCCAGATTTTTTATTGAGGTTTGCTTCAAGAAATTATTTATTCTCTTTTTTAATCAGTGTTATTATTTCAGGCCATAAGCCACAGAACTTTGCCAGCTCATGTGTCCATCCCAATAAAAGACTACCATGCATTAATTAGATATAGCTACCAGAACATAAAATGTAATGCGGCAATGTTTAGAAAAGAATTTATAGAACATGACGGAGAAGATCATCTCAAAATGTTGAGGTTCATTCAGCATAAATCACTTGAGCATCCTTCCACTTTCATTATAAGACTAGCAACAGCATTAAATTAATCCACCGACTACAGGCACAGCTGTTACATAACACATCAAAATATGTTCAACCTTGAAGCAGAAAGAAAAAATTCGATACTTCGAGTAAAGACAGATGATTCGAAGAAAGGTGATTTACCAAACCATGAATACAGCAACAAGCTACACAAACAATGATGGAGACTTCTCCACAAGCAAAAGAACCATGATTCTGGGGCAGCAGAGAATCCTGGTAACAGAAACACAGTATTAATAAACAAATTATAAGTCTGTAATATTTTTTTTCCACTTAATTATGAGCAATTTGAACCAAAGCCAATGCTGGATAACCAAAAAGAAGAATAACATGTTACCTTGTAAACATAATGTGTAAAGACCGTCTCTCAAACCTAACTGCAAGAGTTTGGGTGTAGCCTTTTTTGTTTTGCCCTATGCGCTCTCAGTATCAAGCAGAGGAATTCCAATGATTCATCCAAAAACTGGAAATAGCCATGTCTCCAAGAATGCTTGAGCAGTAATGCACCCGAAAATCCAATAAAAAATACAAAAAAACCATTTTCCATGCCAATATAAAACCACATACTGAACTCATGCACAGTTTTTTGATTGTCTTGGATTACATCATTCATCGCTGGACTTTGAGGCACATCAACATCTCCAAGGCATTTCTGGGTGACTGGTAGACCACACAGTGCAGGATTGCCTGTAAAAGCTGATGCATCAAAGCTTTGAAGCTGAGTGCTCGATGGAATTTTCCCAGACAAATTATTGCAGGAGACATTCAAGCAACTTAAAAAATTTAGAGCAGCCATTGTGAGTGGAATTGCACCATAGAAATGATTTCTTGACAAATCAAGAGATTCTAACAATTTCAAATGATCAATCTTTTGAGGGATTACTCCAGTTAAATTATTTCCTGACAAGTTCAGTGCAACCAACTCAAGCAGGCCAGTTATTTCCTCTGGAATTTCTCCAGATAAATTGTTGCCTGAAAAATCAATGACACGCAACAGTCCAAGATTTCTCTCAAATTCATAATCTCTTCCTTTCCATCCAACCCATGCCTTATTGATATAGTAGCCTCCAGAAAAAACTGCTCCACGTCTCTTTGTCAAGTAAAGATTGTCAATGACAGTTTCTGCTTCCCCTCTTAGAACCATAGCAGTTAGATTGTTGAGACACTCTGGTATGGCTCCAGTGATATTGTTTAGGGAGAGGTCCAAGATCCTAATATTTCTTAGCTGACAAATATGTGGCGGGATGCTTCCAATGAATTCATTAGATTGAAGGGAAAGGAACATCAAAGATGAGAGGCTTTCTCCTATCCAAGCTGGTATTTCTCCGGATAATCGATTTTCACCAAGGTCCAAAAATTTCAACATGCTACAGTTTTTTAAAGACACGGGCAATTCTCCGTAGAGTTTATTGTTGTGTAAACTCAATGTTTGAAGGAGAAACAATGATCCGACAGAGCTTGGAATTTTGCCTGACAAGTTGTTGTTAGCCAAATTCAGAACAACCAGTCCCTTCCAATCCATGAAACAATTTGGAAGTTGTCCAGACAACAGATTGTTTGACAGATCAAGGAAGCTCAATACCTCACCAGCAATATTGCATATGTAAGAAATTGGCCCTGAAAATAAATTGTTAGAAAGAATCAATGAGGATGTCGTAGAAGGAAAAGCTGGCAGTAGACCCTCAAACTGATTAAAACTCAAATCAAACCCAGGGAATGTACCATCAACCACATCAACTGACAATAAATCTGGCAGCGTTCCACTCATCAAGTTGTGAGATAGATTTAAGAAAGCCAAGGTAGGCAACAGGTTCCAAAACCAATTAGGGATTTTATCTGAAATATTAGCACTGGAGATATCAAGCAAATGGACATTTCTCTGAGTTTGAAGCCATTGTGGGAAAAAAGGCCCCAAGTTGCATGAACTAAGACGAATGGTGTTCAATTGAAAAGTGGGGTCCCACTCAGATTTGAATCTCAAAACCAAGGAATTGTAAGACAAATCCAAGTTCTGTAACTTGGAGAGGTTAGAAAAATGTTCTCCAGACACCACACCTTGAAAAGAATTAAAAGAAACATCAAAATGCTCAAGCTTGGAAAGGAATCCAATACTTTCAGGTATACACCCATTGAGTCGATTATATGAGATATCCAATTCTCTCAAGGAAGAAAATCTAGCAATATCAGGCAATGGACCATTAAGTTGATTCTGACATAATCTCAAAATCTCCAGTGAGCTCTCTGTGCGTCCATATAAGTTCTGCACGAGATCCGAAAGGTCCTCACTGATATGGTTGTGGCACAAATCTAGCACATGCAAGCTGCACATCTCCCCAAGAGATCTTGGAATGCCACCTTCAAGCTGATTACTGGAAAGAACAAGTTTTGTGAGAGCACTCATGTTTCTGAATGCATCTGGAATCGAACCTTTTAACTGGTTACCAGAAAGGTCAAGGTCAACCAGGCTTTTATTAAAGTTGTACAGCCAGGGGTATATCGCAGAAGAAAGATTGTTATTAGAGAGATGAAGGACAGCAAGAAATTTAGAAGAGTTGACAAAAGGAGGTGAAGGAATTATATCTGGAAGACTACACTGATTCAATCGCAGTTCTTTTAGGTGCGGGAGGTTTGTAATCACTTGCAGCCAGTCATTTACCTTACTGAGGTTGGAACCACTTAAATAAAGACGCTCTAGAGAAGAAAGATGAGAAAGCCAGTCAAGATTTTCTACACTGCCATCAAAACTATAGCTGAGGTCAAGAGATTGCAATCTTGAGAGGTTCCCAAGCTGATAGGGAATAGTTACAGTGAAAAAGTTGTATGAGAGGTTCAAGTATCTCAGGCTGGTTAAGGAGCCAATAAAATCCATTATACTCTCATCAAAATTATTCAAACTCAGGTCCAAGTAATTCAAATACTGTAACTCAAGTAATGAATCACTAACCTTACCTATTAGAGGCGTAAAACGATCCTCGTACACAGGTGAGGAATGGAGATCAAGCAAAGTAACATGACCAGTTATGTTGTCACAGCCAACTCCTATCCATTTGCAGCAATCTCTTTTCTCTTCTTTGCCCCCCCAAGAAGAAAGAACACCATAATCATCAATAAGGTCTTCTTTGAACTGAAGAAGTGCTCGTCTCTCCCTCTCTATGCACCTAAACTTTGCACCTCTTACCCCTGTAATGAATTCAGGAAGAGGGTTTATGTGCAACAATACAAGCACAATAAGTGGAACATATTTTTTGTGCATTATTATCACTATGATCAAAATAAAAAATGAAGCTTGAGAGCTTTGTTGGGTTCTTTTAGTTCTGGTTTCTGGGAAATCAGGAACTATAAAAAAAAAAAAGCCAAGTTGACTTGGAAGGTTGACTCATCAAGTCTGGAGTGAGGTAGAAGTTTGATTTTGTCACACCCCACCATAAAATACTTCCAGCACAAGGCCATTTATTGTTTAGTGACTCTAACGAAACCAAATTTTAATTTTAATCCATTAATCTACAAATTATAAGACAATCAACTCCTCTCATGATCATATTCATCGCCAGCACAGCCTAGTAGCCCACCACCTCTATTAGTGCATCAATACATAATTTTGTTATATGGAAGGAGATCCCAACTAAACAAAACAAACAAAGCTATGAACTTTCAGAGAAATCATTGTGGAAAAAAAACAAACAACTTACGTGCAATTGCAATAATTTGAACTATCTTAGAGATGGTGTGTAACAGACACATTCTCTCAAACAAGTAGCAGTATCAAATCCAAACCCAGTAACAAGCTTCAAAACCCAAAACCCAGAAACAAACTTCAAAACCCAAGCCAATTCAGCATACCAACAAGGCAATCATAGCAACGACACCTAAAAGATGCTAACCGAGGAACCAATAGGAGAGGAATATAAACAGGTTTCGTGTCATCGGAGATCTGCTTATCGGTCCACTTGTCGTCGGATACATGCTTGTTCGACCGCCAAAGCTGGTGGCCGTGGCATTGCTGCTGCTGTTAAATTCGAGAAAATGGGTCATCGGAGAGAGAAATTCTTTTTTTTTAATTTACTTACCTGGGTGCAATATCTCCGATCTTGTAAAACCAAAGGCAAGAAAAAACCTAGTTTTATTTCACTTCGTGCCCGTTCTGGAAGTAATTCCAGATTTTCAATTGGTATGAAAAGTTTGATATCGGTTAATTTTGACGTTTTGTTTTGAATTCTGTATTATAATATATAGTATAATTTTTGATATATTTTATATATATAAAAATATATATAACATCAGGGGTTTCAATGGATCGAATTGGAACAGGATTTCGCTCTACTTTTGACTTGGAATATCTAAATTCATCCTTCACTTTTTGCCTCTAACCTGGTCAGATCGGATCTGATGAAGAACTTTTTTCACCCGGCATGTTCCCTATCTGACCCACTTTTAATTTGATTAGATCAAGTTTTAAAAATAAAATCTAACTTAACAAAAAACAAAAAAACTATACCTTCATCCATAAATTCAAGAATTAAAATTAAATTATTGTTTGTGCAACATAAAAAAATCCAGACTATTCATGCCAGGCCTGAACAACGTGCCCTTCAAGCCGTTCAGGCCTAGACCGAATAGCACGCCCTCCTGACCTTTCAGACTAGGCTTGAACGGCTTGACATGCAAGAAGTTCAAACTAGACCCGAACGGACTTCTCCATTCAGACCAAGCCTAAAACAGGCTGACCACCATGCCTTTTGAGCTCAGCTCAACACCCCGCAAATTCTTAGGCACGCACCTTGAGGCAAAGCGATTAGTCTCAGGGAAGTCAGTATTTTGTCGCATTGTCCTTGGTAACCCACTCTTCTTAGCCAATGGCTATTTTTTGATCACACAAGGCCAAGAGCTACGTTGCTCATCCCCTCCTCCACACATTATTCTCCTAGCCATTCACATCTCCTCCTGTCAACACCTTCTAGTCACCACCACCTCCTAGCTCCTCCTGGTCACTACCTAATTCACATATCCTAGTTGTGAGTAGTTGGATGCCCGCGCCATACAATAGGTTTATTTTTTATTTTCATAAAAAATAGTATAAAAATTTATAATACAAAAAATAATATCTTTTTAATATTAATAATAATTTTAAAAAATATATTAATTATTTTATTAATAGTTTTAATTAAAATAATAATAATATTTATAACATAAATGATAATATTTTTAATATTTATGCTATTAATTATAATAAAAATAATATTATTTATAACACAAATAATATTATTTTTTGTTCGTTATTAAGAATTCCAATGATGATTATAACATAAATAATAATATTTTTTAAATCAATACTTTGAGTTATAATGGACATGGGCGTGGACACGTCCAGGCCTAACATGGAGTTGGACACAGACGTGTCCAGACCCAACGTGGGGTTAGGCGTGGAAGTGTCCCGGGCCAATCTGACAGTGGCTGCAGACGCGGCCAAACCCAACGTGGGATTAGGCGGGGACGCGTCCAGACCTAACACAGACACGTTGAGGCCCAACATGGAGATGGATGCGGACACGTCTAGGGCCCACATGTTGTTGGTCGCAGTCGCGTCCAGACCCAACTTGGGGTTGAGCGTGGACACATCGAGGTCCAACATGTCATTACCACCAAAGATAAATCATATAGTTGATTTGAAGGATAAAATTAAAAATTATTATTATTTGTGCCATAAATATTATCATTTTTATTATAATTGAATGTATTAATATTAAAAATACTATTATTTGTGTTATAAATATTACTATTTCTATTATAGTTCAAAGCATTAATATCAAAAAAATTATTATTTATGGTTTAAACATTTGTATTTTCATTGTAATTCAAAGCATTAATACACGTCCAGGTCTCGCCGTGTGGGGCGCGGGTCCGGCTGTGAGCCTTGGGCAAGGCAACCCAAGCGTTAAGTGTCCCCACGTGGGGACGCGGTCCTGGCTCACGCCCAGGGCAAGGCAAGCTAGCCCCAACACCACATGGCGCTCGGGCCTGACCCGGCGCAATGGTAGGTCAGCCCCAGCGCCAAGTGTACTCACGCGGGAGGTGCGGGCATGGCTGACGCCCAGGGTAGCCCCATCAAAACTCGAAGTGACCATTTTCTCCTTAATCATCCCTTTAATGTCAAATGCATCACAGTGAAAAGACATTCTCACCCCTTCTCTATTACCTTTGCAACTCTTTATGGCAAGGGTTGGGTTGTCATTACATTGCTTTAATCCACAATGTTTTGAGTCTAGGTAAACAGTAAGAGGGGTGTCGAGCCCTTTTAGTATAGTGGGGGCGCGAGCCTGGTTGACGCCCAGGGCAGCCTCACCAAAACTCGAAGTGACTATTTTCTCCTTAATCATCCATTCAATACCAAATGTATCATAGTGAAAAGACAGCCTTACCCCTCCCTCGCTGCCCTTGCTACTCTTTGTGGCAAGGGCTGGGTTGCCATTGCACTACTCTAATCTACAATGCTTTGAGTCTAGGTAAATAGTAAAAGGGACACTGAGCCCTTTTAGTATATTGTTAATTCTCGTTTCTTGTGAGTACTACCACTTCTATTTAACACCTTCATATTATATTATTTATTTTTGCATATCATTTTGATGTGATAATATCAAAAAATAATTTTAAAAAAATAAAAAATATTATTTAAAAATATTTAAAAATAAAAAATATTTTAAACAACCACCACAAATATACTGTTATACATCCTTTTCATTTACTGCTTTATATTTGACATATAAAAATAAGATTAGGATTGCATGTGTGGTTCTGGTGTCCATGTTGTACATGGGTCTTTGATTGCTCCTACTGTTGGACTTCATTTAAAATTTTAATATAAATATATAAACAATTATGATGGATGAATTGTAAATTATTTTAATATATTTTTTTAAAAAAAATTCATCAAGGAACAATTATTATAATACACCAGATACCACCATAAGCTTCGACGTCACAGCACAATTTACCATTGAGAAACTCCCAGTCATTTTCAGAGAATGACAAACAGGACTGCCCAATCACATAAGCAACCTATGCTAAAAATTAAAAAAAAAAAAAATATTAAGAAAAGTTTATCACATGAGATGAGAGAGAATAACTTTTAGGTAAACGAAAATAATATAATATCCACCCAGGAACAATGTAGAAGGTACTTGATGTGTGATGCTAACAGTGGGTTAGGTTGCGTTAATTTTTACATTTAAAAAATATTTTTAAAAATTTTATCTTAATTTTATTTTAATATAATAGTATTAATAATAAATTTTAAAAAACAAAAAAATATTTTAATATATTTTTAAATAAAAAATTCATCAAAAAACAATTATTGTCACAGTTACCTTGATTGATACAAAAGCAAAGCAGGACATCACTCTTCTGACATGTTCACAGCATCTTCTCATGCCATAAATCAGGTCCCCTGCAGCTTCTAGCTGTCACCAAAAGCACTACTGCACCTCCTTCAATCTTCACATCTGAAATTCTTGAGACTGGAGAGTCTCGGTAGAGATGAGTGATCCCAAGTATGCTTATCCATACCCTGCTCAAGGTAATCTTTCTCATCTTTTATAATCTCATCTGCTTGCTGCTGCTGCTGCTTCTTTCTCTTCTGACACTCCTTTCAAAGATGCAAGCTTCGTTTTTCTACTTAATTATGATATGGGGTTTTCCTCTTTTTCTTCAGTCTATGTGTACAAGGGATTCTCTTTAGGATCGCTCGAGAATCGACTTATGTCTTGAAGGATTTTTTAATTTTTTTTATCCTTGGGTTTTCGTTTTATCAGATCTTATGATATCATCATTTTTCTTTTGCTCTTGATATTGCACATCTTATGCTATTCTAGTTCCTTTTTCAAGATTAATTATGTTTATCTTGAGATCATTTTATGGCTGTTTCCTCCTTTACTTTTCCCTGTGCTGGCAGGTTATTATCAAGGACCTCCAGTGATGCCACCTCCACAGTATTATGCTGCTCCACCACCTCGGAGAGAGCCTGGTTTCCTCGAGGGATGGTAATTCTTTTGGAACTTGTTAAAATACCGACTGAATTATATGGATTAGAATACCCAAAAAAGAAAGAAAACCCTTGTTTTACTTGTCTTGCTCTTGGTTCTTGGTCTATGAAAGTGGCATAACATAAGTATTTCTTGAATTTCTGGTTACAGCCTTGCAGCTTTGTGTTGTTGCTGCCTTATTGACGAGTGTTGCTGCGACCCCTCCATCCTCTTTATTAGCTAACAGAGCCATATATTATGCTTCTTGCACGAATAATTATAGTTTGGTGTGTGTTATGATAATAGAGTGAATGAACTCTGTTATTTATTACCCTGGAACATTTTACTATATGTATATAATATGGTCTCCTCTTGATCTTTCTTCGTCTAGTGGTGCACAGTGGATTCAACAATTTTATTTCTAATTAGATGGTGAATAAAGGAATAAAGAACTATATATATGATTGTTAGTTAATTCCTTGAGCAGCAATGGTCCGACTAATAAAATATTTAAGAGGTATTATAGACTATGGTATTTTATATAGTGAATTTCTTACTATATTAAAAAAATATATAACAATGCTAACTGGATTTTAGAATCAAATAATATTAAATCTGGCTTTATCTTTATTATCAATGATGGCGCAATGTCTTGAAAATCATGCCAGCAAAATGAAGGAAATGATTTCATTGGCCAGAGTCCAGAAACTGGCTTCAAATATAGTGAAATTCTAGCCACTGTTATTGCATTGTGTTGCTTCGAAGAATTGGCAGTGAAGTTATCTCAATAAATTCTCACCACCATTTTTTTTTTTAATTAATATGAGTGTCCGGACCAGCTTATGTGTATCTCAATTAATTTTATAGATCCTGAAGTTAATGACCATATAAATCTCTAATGGCCCTGAAATTTATAAAATTCAAACTGATAACTTCAAAAAAATAAATCTAAAAACTGACCACTTAAACTATACCTCCTCGTATTAATCTTTAAAATGCTTCCTGTTTAAGAAAATAATTAGCATGATTTAGAGATTTATCTATCTCTAGCCAGCCTATTCACACAGAAATTGAAGATGTGTAACACATCGACACACGCATCCATTTTCGGCTTTACAGAACAAAATCTCGTGTTTACTTTATTAGGTGGACCAGTTTGATTGAGTTAATTATTCATCAATCAACAAGATCAATTAAATTTTATTAAATTAATATTTTTCTAATTTAAATTAAACCCGATTCTAATTAAGATAGTAAATTTATCTAGCCAAGCAATCAATCCAAGCCCGGTTTAATAACTATTATATTGTTTGAAGACAAGTTAATAAGTGGAACTAACTTTGAAAGATGCACCATTTCTTCTGGGATATTTTCTACTTGATTTTTTGCTTGCAAAATTAATGTTATATGAAAAGTTTATTTGAAAACATGGGTGTAGATCATGTTTTTTTAAATTTTGAATTTTTTTATTAAAAATTATTTTTATATATTTTTATATCGTTTTGATATACTAATTTTAAAAATAATTTTTAAAAAATAAAAAAATATTATTTTAATATATTTTTAAATAAAAAATATTTTAAACCACGAAAAAAATTTAAAATATTACCGAATTACAGGAATCCTTTCATACTCGTCTTCCCTTCGTTTCCATTCAACCAATGCATTATTAATACAGATGTCTCTGTAATATAAAAAAATAATAATAAAAAAAAACTTTTGACTAAAGTCACTAAACAGCCTTCGAAACACAACGACAGGTCTCTTCCGATTTGAACGTGCGGGCCACAAACATTTGTGTCATGTGGGGCCTGTGTTGCTTAATTTTCAGGCGGCCTTTTTGTTAAAAAAGTCTTTGCCTTTTGGATAAATAAACTTTGCAAATGGGTATTGAGAAATTAACTTCTTGATTAAATTAATACTTGAAAACGATATATAAACACCCCAAATATATACTGGGTGATGTAGTTTTATGAATGTCTCAACCTAATTTAATCATTTTATTTTTTATTTCAATATTACTGGAAAACAGTTTCAAAATAAATAGATTTTTTTTTTGTGGTTCTCCATAAGGCCGCATATGTTTTTACATTTCAAAAATATTTTTGAAAAAAATTAAATTTTTTTATTTTTTTCTTTGCTTTAAATTAATATTTTTTAGTGTTTTCAGATCATTTTGATGCGCTGATATTAAAAATAATTTTGATGTATTTTCAAATAAAAAGCGCAACCACAACCACACTTTCAAACATATCTAAATTTAATGTATTTTAAGATAAATGAAGGTCATGTTTGTTTCCCGGAAAGTGGTTTTCGGGAAACCACTTTTCAAATTTTCATGTGTTTGTTTGTCATTAGAAAAGTTGGTCAATGGAAAACACTTTCCAGTCAAAGGAAAATTTGGCTTGGTTTCCAGAAAAGTGTTTTCCTGAAAAATTTGGGCGGAAAACGCTTTCCGGAAGTTGTGAAAAAATTTAGAAAGGTCATATGATTTGTTGATTATATCAAATTTGGTCTTCAAACTTTTGATTGCTATATATATTTTGTTTTCAATATTTATTTTTCAATTTCATCTCTTAAAAATTAATTTTTTATATTAACTTTGGTCCTTATTTTTATAATTATTATTTGCTTTTTCCTTATCATTTTCTTATTGAAATTTTTTATCTATCAAATTTGATCCTCATTCTTTTAATTGTTACTTATTTTATTTGAAATAATTTATGAAATGTTAATTATTATTATTTTAATTTCTTCATCTTTCATTTTCATTTTATTTTTTAGATTTGATTTCTATTATTTTGATTATTATTTATTTTATTTGAGATAATTTATGAAATTATATTTTTTTTCAATTTTATCCTCATTCAACTTTTTAATTTGTAAGATTTGTTTCTCATTATTTTAATAAACTTGAGAAAATAAAACACAACTCATTTTCCATGACATAATCAAACACTGGAAAATGTTTTCCAACTTATTTTTCATTACACTACCAAACATAAAAAAATAATTCACTTTTTTGGAATTCACTTTCTCGAAATTTATTTTTCAAAAAAAAAATTACTTTTCAGCAAATAAACAGAAATGTGATATAATAAGTAAAAAATCGACATGGGATAATATTTAAAAAAATACAAAACCAATCAATCCTTCGTGATTAGCATTTAAAATATTGTACAAGAAAGCCATGAAGAATACAGTGTAAGATGCAAATCCATTTTATATTTTATTTTTGGAAAGAGTTTTATGAAAAAATAATGTTGGCAATAATTATTCTGAGGGAGTCGTTTCCTTCGGGACACCTTTTCAACAATCTCATTATGTTAGTTTGATTTGAGATGACACGAGATACGAATAAACTGGTAATAAAGATCCTTTAACCATTTTTGTCAAAGATAGTGTTTGGTAGTACAGAGAAATTGTTTTTTAAAATGATTTTTTTTAAAATATATAAAATTAATTTTTTTTTTAATTTTATTTTTGATATAAACATATAAAAAAATTATTAAAAAAAAAATAATACCAGCATAAAAGCAAACACTATTTTAATTAAAATAAGCAGTTTTTTTTTTTTTTTTTGTAGAGAGCACTCATTAATTTAGAAAGCATTTAAAAATATAGTAGTAATTGCTTTTTAAAGTATAATTCACTAATACAAGTATTAAAATAATATATATATTTTAAAATTTATTTTTTATATCATCATATCAAAACAATTTAAAAAAATTAAAAAAAATTAATTTGAAGTAAAACAAATTTAAATTTTGATGAAAAACAGGTTTAAACTCACTCTCAAACATCTCTTTACACTATTTAAATTTAGATTAAAAAATTTAACTAAACTAGATTTAAAAAAAATGAACTGAATACCAAATTAATTAGTGGGTTATTTTATACTAAGTTTTTAGTTTATAATAAGGTTATTGAGTTTAATTCAGTTTATCTTGGTTTATTTAGTTTTTAAAATATAAAACTGAACTATATTTTTAAAAAATTCAAAATAACTAAAATTATTAAAAAAACTCAAAAAACTATTTGGTTCGATATATTTTAGATTAATTATCGTAAGTATCTCGAATAATTTGCTCATTTTTAAAAAAATATTTATACAAAACATGAGCTAACTATGAGTATTGACTAGACTTTGATACAAGTCATAAAAACAAACATTGGACTGTCAATCTCCATATTCGGTAACAAGAAGACAAGATTATTAGTCCCATGATTCTCTAATTAACCAAAATTAAGCCGCTAATCCAAAATTTAAAAGGCGCTTTAAACTCCCTTTCACCAACACCTGTACGGCGTCGCTTCTCCTCTCCCCCGTCTATAACTACGCCAAGTCATAAGTAATTCCACGACTCGCCAACTCAGTCTCCCCTTTGCTCTGGAGTGGTGAACTAAAAAGTAAAGAAAAGAAAGGTAGACCCACGCGAACTCGGTGACTCAATCACTCTCCACTTTTTCCTTCCTTTTTCAGGATCTGAATTCTAGGGTTCCTTGAGTTACTAAACGGACTCAGGAGATGACGAGTCCGATCACGCCAAGCAATGGCAGTGGTAGGGCTTTATCGTTAACGTCAAGTGCTATAGTCTTGAAGACTCCTTTAACTGACGAGAAGATCTGGAAACGACTTAAAGAGGCTGGATTTGATGAAGAATCCGTTAAAAGAAGAGATAAGGCTGCTCTTATTGCCTATATTGCAAATCTTGAAGCCGAGGTTTGCTTTCTTTTTGTTCATCTTTTTATTTAATTTATTGTTGCTTTTATTTGAATTTTTTTTCTTTTTTTTTACGAAGAAGGAAGGAAATTGGAGAAAACCCTAATTTGTAAATTGACTGTATTTTTTTTGGTTATGGTAGTTTAGGGAAGAGTTAAATTTATAGTGATTAAACTCAGGTAACTGTGGTATCACTCTTAATTACTTCATTTTTTGGGCTATGATGAATGATTTTCCTTTTAAATTTTTGGGTTTGGATAAGTAGTAATTAATCGGTGATTCAAGAATAATGGAAGTAGAAAGTTGGTGTCATATTTTTGAGAAGGAATCAATTTTCTGTGTTTGAGCGTGCTTGTAATAATTATTGCTTTAATGGTGGATTAAATGTTACTACTGTAGTTAATTTTGTTACATGAGTGGGTGGAGCTTTTTTGACTGGTGTAATTTCATGTAGATGTTTGACCTTCAATACCATATGGGGCTTCTCATATTGGAAAAAAAAGAGTGGACTTCGAAATATGATCAAATGAAATCGTCTGCCGAAACAGCTGATT
>Ga0307515_10003205_pt1 | contig 34616 bp, 17 predicted proteins | sample 17_EM_MG_FD_194513 | JGI IMG/M metagenome (GOLD analysis project Ga0307515, IMG submission 194513) | Populus trichocarpa ectomycorrhiza microbial communities from riparian zone in the Pacific Northwest, United States - 17_EM | ecosystem: Host-associated > Plants > Roots > Unclassified | place...
TACAACAACTCCTTCTCCCCCTTCTCCCCCTTCCCCTCGTCACCGTCCTCCAGATCCGCATCCCCCCTCGTAATCCTCACCACCCCGCTCACATCCGCTGCAACCCCCGTATCCAACAACCTCAACCCCATCGTCCACGCCGCCACATGCCCAACCCCAACCACCAACGCCGCATGCCGCGTCTCGAGCGGCAGTAGCGGGGCCGCCGCCGCCGACGACAACGACGGCGCCACGAGCGGCGCGTCCGCTGCCAGCGCGACGACGGCCGCGTGGACATGCTGGCGGAGGTGGAGCAGGGTTGCGAGGAGGGCAGGCGCGTCTATGTGGTCCTGCCGACAGGGGGAGGTGGTGGGTAGCGACCCGGCGGCCGCGAGGAGCAGGTCCGGGTTATCGAGGACCAAGAGGACTTTTTTCGGGGAGCTTTTGCCGGGGGAGGGGGCCGTGACGTGCGCGATGGCTTGTTGGATGACGGTTTCGGTGTGGTGGAGCGAGGGGGATGTGAGTTTGAACTGGGACTGCGGCGGCGAGGGAGTGGGAGTAGTAGTGGTAGTGGCGGTGGCGATAGGCCTCGATGCAGCGGGTGTTGGGGTTCCTGGGGCAGGCTGTCTGCCCGGGACGAGTGGTGCGCGCGGCGGGATTGTTCTGGGGGCGCGGAGCGGCAGTGGTGAGGTATGAGGTGGTGTCGTCTGCTGCTGCTGATGAGGCATCGCGGGCGACGCAGACGGCGGAGACTCCACCGGCGGCATGAACAGATGCGTCAGTCCGTCGACGAACGCGAACCGCCTCTGCTGCGCCAGCCGTGCGAGATCCAAGCCCTACAATCTCCCAAGAAACCGAATCAGCGTGCTGAACCGCGTGTCTCTCTACCCTCTCTATGCCTTCTGTGTCCGTGCAAGAGGATCGCAAAACTGCTACTCACCCCAGCCTTCCGTCCCTCCGCCCTCCAAAACTCCCAGTCCCGCATCCAGCTCACGAGCACCACCGCACTCTCCCCCTCCTCTTCCCTTGCTCCAGAAAATTCATCGCTCAACCTGCCTACGCCATCTCCACCATCCTTAGTAGCATGCGCGCTCGAGAGCGCGCCGCACACAAACCGTATAACGAGCCAGTTGGTACTCGCGCCCAGCACGCCTGTGAGTAGGATCAGAGAGTCTTTCGTCGGGAGCCGCGTGTAGGGCTGCAGAAGTGGCGGGATGCGAGACAGTGGCATGGCGGAGTTTTTTATTTATTTCGGGGAGCGGGGAGGGGTGGAGGCGCTTTCGGCTGGAGGGGTTCAATTGGAACTCGTTTGGGCTAGTGAGGGTGCTGTGACGGCTAGAAGATGTCAAAAATTTACTGTTCAGAAAAGCTCTTTGGGGTGGAGAAATGACATAGTTTGATGTTTCAAGAGCTATTAAGGAAGTCGTTAATAGATTATGCAAAATGCTAATTTGGAGAAGCATTTGACGAATTAAACATCTTCAACAGAAGGCAAGTGCAATGTCTACTAAAGTGCAAACATAATACTCACAGTTGTTTTAGGGGATGAGGTTACGACCGGCTTTTTCTACTAAGCTACGCCATAAAGAATATCAAGTCACCATCCAGAGAGCTAATTCCCCGCACCTGCAATGCAACCCCCAACCCTATCCCATAGTGGACATGGCCGCCCCATATCCCTACCTCCCCATGTGCAAACCCCCTAAGATAAAATTTCAGAAAGTCATAAGGATCAATCCCCTAACGCCCCCGCAAACCCAAGATTCTCCTCTCCAGATTCCTCTCTCCAGATTCCCCCTTCATCCCTTTCCAGCAACCCTAGTTGACAATCCTAGCCAATGTCTCCAAACCACTCGGTTTATCATCAAGCACAACCTCCTCACACTCTTCGTCGTCCTCAGCATCAGTCTCCACAAGGTTCATAAGCCTTTCCGCAAGATTTTCCGAGCCATTAACTTGTGGCTGAATCGTATTGAAGTCTTCACATTCTTCGTCATCAAGGTCCAGGAAGTCCACCATGGTTTCTTGCAGAGAAGAAAAGCTTTCGCTGCCAATACTGGCACGATGTGCGGATCTACTTGAAGACCTCGAAGGCGTTGCTGGAGGAGGAAGGCTTTCAGACGATGTAGAGACGGAGTCTACAGACACCACAGTACCAGGCAACCGGATGGGGTCTAGTTGCATCTCGCCAGGTCCATCCTCAACCAGGCGTCTGTCTCCAGAGGAAGCTTCTTGGCTCATATGCTCATGATGTGATTCAGGTTCTGCCGCCTTTGCCTCTTCGACTGACCGCCTAAGGTGTTCCCCGGAATAGCCTGTCTTGTTGACCCGAGGCCCGGATAACGTACCACCTTCCGCTTCCCACATTTTCTGTCTCAAAAATGAGGACTCTTCAAGCTCAACCAAGGCCAGCTCTTTCCGAGGGCTCTCGGCTCTGTCCTCGTTCTCTGCGCTTCCAGCGTCACTACCATTGTACTCACTCGTCGTCTGCAACTGCTCAAGCACGTCGACTTCAGGAGCCCAGTCCTCATGCTCGACAGTCCGATTAATGAACGGCTCGGAAATCTGTCGTTTCTCTAGCGCAGGTCCCTGGATCCCTCTCTCGACCATAGCAACATGATCATCCACTTTATCATCCACTTCCTCAGGCACCCTCGCGTCCTCAAAAAGCTCCAGCATCTCCCCACGATGCGTGATCCCGCCCTGGGTCTCAATAATATCTTGGCCAGGAACCACTTCAGCGAACATAGCCCTCTTGCCACCACGTCGCCGGATACCCTGCAGAGCGACAGTCGCAGCACCCCTTCCGCTTGCGGCGCCATTCGCGATCTTGCCCAAGTCTCTGTCGAAGATCCAGGGAAAGCTCATGAGCGGCATGTGCTTGACGTCTATCTTCGTCACTGGCACTTCTCTGCCACCCACGATCTTCACCTTGCGGCACTCTTCTAGCGCTTCCGTCATTTCTCTCGCCGTCACGGTGTACATCGCCGCTACAAACGGGCCGAGCTTGTCGAAGTCTGTGAGATAGGGCGCGCCGGCTTTCTCGCGGCAGATTTCTTGGAAGCGGTGCTTCAGCGCTAGGCTGGTGCGGCCGAGCTCTTCGGCAAAGGTGTAGTCTTTGCTCTCCCGGTTGTGGTCGAGGACGAAAGTTGACCAGACCTCGAACTCGGTCCGGATCGCATGCTGTGCCATAATTCGGCGCATGGCTGCGTCGTAGAGCAGCTTCACTTCTGCAGCGCGCTTGAGAGTATCCTCATCCAGATCATAAGCCTCTAGGATGCGCTTGTCGAATGAAGCTTCATACTGTGGGACAAAATCTGCTCGTTCGACTTGATCGAATAGTTGACCCAGGACCTTCTTTGATTGGTAAACTCTATCCTTCGAGCGATATTTATTGTCCATGAAGTGAGGGTATTTGCGAGGAATTAGATGTTTCGGCATTTTCGCAGCCACGCCGCTCTTAGGATAATCGACGGCACAAGAGTGCAATTCCGCAAGGTCCAAGCCTGTAATATATCAGCAACATGAGGGATTGGTGGAATATCACAAACTTACATTTCTGGTCCCGCACGCCCAGGTCGTTGAAGTCCGCTTGCGCAAGATGTGCATTAGCGATCCTACCTAAGCTATCATTCTTCATATATGTCACGAAGAATGTTGTGATCTGGTCCAAAGTAACTTCACCCTTCACTTCGGTTGGTACTGCTGCGGTATAATCCATTGGAGGATGGTTGATCTCAGGCGGCAAAAGAACCATATCCCACATAACCAGGTAATCATCTCCATCAAGATCACCTCCAGAACACATATTGGCAACATCTCGATCTCCCGTCTGCGGAAGCACAACAACATTCTTCAGATGTCTCAGCGCGGGGACATCCACTGCACGAACAATCCGGATATCGCCTGGATGCAACGAAGGATTCCGAGCGAGGATGCAGATACCTTCAATAACTCTGTATGTGGCTCGTTTGTCCGTATTTGAAATTTGGATAAAAATCTCTGGAAGCGTCGCAAGTTTCTCATCTCTTGTGGCGTCGTGACGGGACTGTGGATCATGAAAATGCCCTTTCAAAGTTGCAGTCTCGTCAACGCATCCAAGCAAGAACGCTCCTTTCTCAATGACAATCCTCGCCTTCTCTTTCAAGAACTTGATATTCCAAGCTCTCCACAACTGCAACACTGACATCACGAAAGGCTCTTTACACTCCATGAATCCCTCTAGAATCATCGCGGCGACCGTCAACGTCATTTGGTTGAAATCAATGTTCCTTTGCAATTTTTGGAGAGCAAGAGTCTCATCCGTCATAGCAGCGCTCAAATCAGAAAGCATCTCTTGCTGCTTCACTACAAATACTTGATCAGGGACTCCGAGGGCAGAGAGGACGATGATAAGTTGACGATTCAGCGTAGCCGTTGCAAATGCTGAAGAACGGATGATTTCTAGACCCTGATGAGTAGCCGCGAACTTGTATTGGCTCTTGCGAATAATGATCTCGTTGGCCTTCGCATCCGGAGCTACTGCCAAGACGCCTTTGCATCCTCCCAGCCGGAATTGGAAAAGAGAAGGATAGTCGTCAGCAGCATTGGGAAGACCGAACTCCCCAGCGATCATAATAGCCAAGAACCGAGAAATCTTACCCACCCCATCAGTAAATCTATACCCATTCCTCTCAATATCTGGCATTGTCTCAACTTTGACTGTAGTTCCATTGATGGCACGTGTAGTGGAGAAGCATTGACCAAGACGTGCAGCGTACTTCGCAACAATCTGGATATGGCTGAACAAGCCCATCCAAGTGCGAATGTCGGCTGCATTTAGGTCGTCAGTAGAAGCAAAGAAATACGCACCATGCTCACGAAATTGAGAGTTGCCAAAGGCCAGGAATTCGTAATGGCGATCCCCAATAACTATGCCATTTGTCATCGCACGCTTGATCCGGGTGAATATTTCATCGAATTTGTTGTCGTCCTGGCTGTTTACTCTTCCTTCTTGCTTCTCGTCGGTAAACTTAACGCGGAGGAATCGGTCCTCATATTCGATATATTGTCGGATTATTCGATTCGATGTTTCCACCGTAGGCATGGTAACATACAACATAGATGGGGTGACTGTGGCGGCACGATTGTAAACGCAGTACTTAGGAATGTTTCGCTTGGAGTTTTCGATGACCGGTAAATCGAAAACCTCCATTGGGTCGTAGATCCGGCATTGCCTGTCCGCAGCCTTCTCCAGGATGCACTTAGCACCTTCTGGCTTCATGGCTGAGAGTTTCTTTAGGAATTCTTTTGTAATATTGTGTTCATTCAACCAGCCGTAGGATAAGCATACCTCCAGCTGGTACCTGACAGCGAAATCTAACGGTATAGTACTGCTATTGAGGTGTTCTAATGCGGATAGGCCATATGAAGGCTTCGTCCGTGACATGTCTAACATATCCCAAAAGTCAGCCTTTCGCTTATCTTTGAGGTCAAATTTCCGGCCTGTGATGAATTGAATGTTGTAGTCGGTAAGAGCACGACGAATAACGGCATATTTTGTCCTATCATTCTTAGAACCGTTAAATACGAAGCGGTATGTGGTCCATCGACCTGTGTCTGTTAGTGCCAGCTAATAAAGTGCGTTTAAAACGTACCAATATCGATAATAGCCCTTTCATTTTGCAGCATGACAGGCTCAATGGCAACGGGGTTTCGGTCCTCATCACTGAGCACATTTGTCTGACGGAGCCAGGTTTGCCAATTATTCCAGTGCAGCATTGTGTCGTGGGTTGATTCGATATCCTGCACTTGCCGGAAAAAGGCAGGAGGCAGATCAAATGGGATAATCAGAGTGCGCTTTCCTTCGCCGTCAGGGATTTCGTATATGCGCTGCAACTGTGCAATTGGCAGACGAAAGCGGTAGTTGTGAACGTCAGTTTGTCTGTTCTGATACCGTCTTGCTTCTCGTGACAATTCAAGATGCAGAGGGAACTGGATGTCAATTTCCCTACGTAGCAGATTTAGGACGAACTGAACGGGCCTGGGACGAGTTGGGTATATGGTCCTCATTCGCATCATAGACGTCTCATCATACATGAAGCCGAAATCCAAAGAGTCCGCATAGAGGACAGTACGTTCAGGATACCTAATCTGTGGGTCGACAGGGCTCGGATGGGTCAAGACTCTCCTCCTCGGCATGACATCTGCCCTCACGGGGACTTGACCATCAGGAGTTTTCATGTAACACCTGGATTCCCAAAATGGTCTCCGCGGTGGAGGGCTAGTACGAAGTTAGTACCCGCAGTTATAACATATCTTGGAAAGCTTACTGAAACTCCACGAAAGCACTGCAATCCGCCTTGCCGACCTGAAGATCGATCTTCTGGATGCTTCCTTCAGTGGAGCATAGCCTGTAGACATCGAGTGTCATGATGCCCAAAGGCAGTCTCATCAGCTTGACTGTCAAATCCTGCCATGTTCGCCAGTCATCATCCTGCCGCATAACCAGTCTGCCGCGGGGGGGGCTTTCACGTCTCATTCCATTCGCGGTGTTATTGTAGGGTAGTGATCGAATTATAGGTGAGCTAGAAGGCCCCCGAGGTCGAGTGGGAGGAGCTGGCATTGTACCGCGAGCAGCATACGGACCGTTTAAGGGACACCGAGTGTTTCTATGAGCTAAGGACGGACCAAACTGGGGCTGACTATTCTGACGGCCTTGATGATTAACAACTGGAGGCTTCGCTGAGCCGGTTGGAACGGAGCGGTTCATGGTGCCACTTTGGTTTATCTTGGGTGTGGTCTTCGGTTCTTTAGGATTGTTGTGGTTTGCTAGGCTGTCAGTGTGGGGGTTATTGGTTGGAATCTGGGTTACGGGGTGGGTGGCTTTTAATAGAGCTATCTTGTTTGGCCCAGGATACCCCGCCGGTAGGCTAAAGCCTAGGACTTGACGTCTCGACCGAGCGTGTGTGGGAGCACTTGACAAGGTTAATGTTTGATGTGAAGCGTTCCTCCCCTTCCTAGTAAGTCGCGCTACCACCGAAGGCGACAAGCCTGTGACAGGTTTTGGTGATTGCCAACTATTGAGGCCAATTTTCTAATTTGGCAGAAGGGCCTCCGAGGTCTTGTTCGTGTTATGCTCTATGTCAACCCTCTGACTTCCAGAATTCACCGCATCTCTTCTTGCGGTCGAAATAGTCGGTCGGTGGCTTGAAGGTGCCGTGTGTAGTCAGTGCGAGATTAAGTAGTGAGAGATTAGCTGGGAGAAGCGAAAGAAACAGACGGTGAATCTGGATGATTAGGTAGGCGCCGCGTGATATGAATAATAGCGCTGTATCGTTGCCGAGTAACGTAAAGGGGTGGTCTCTGCAACGCTATTTGTTCATTCATTTACCATTCTACAATCCTCGCAGTCATCCGCGAGGCCCAGTCGAAACCAATGTATCCTAAGGCTATGAGATCTACGGACTGAACTGACCTCCCGGAGTGTTCGGCGTGTTCGTCATCTTTCTCCTCCTCGCGATGGAGAGCAGTGTAGCTAATCTGATGAAATCTAAGCGGCACTACGATTTGCTCTGTTACATCACATGATCTGAAAGGAAAATTAAATGTACAATAGCTGATACCATCGGCCGCCGGAGGAAGTCCAGAAAAGGATCCGAGATAATGATGATCAACTGCTCAAACCCGCACTATTCGATGCGTGAGGCAAACAACGCTTAATGCAGACATATATCTGTGATGGGGCTGGAATTGTTCCAAGGTGATGAGCTATAGCGTTTACTACCTTTGAAACTCTAGTTAGAGCCCATCAAAGAGAGTTGGCTGTTGTTTGACAAGCTTGAATCAATTGTGAGACCCGGTGGAACGTAAGACGAGATTTGTCTGCAGCTACCCGACCACTTGCATTGCTCGCTGCCAACCATTTGTTAATGTGCAAACGGTGTAACATGAAATTTAGCACACCGTGGTATCAGGGTGTTCTCGGGACGGTTAATTCGACTGCATGCGTTGTATGGTGGGTCATTTGTCGTTGTCAAAACGAATTAGAATCCTTGGCATGCAGATCCCCGTTTTTTGCACCCAAACTTACGTGTAAAGCCGTGAGAACTCCATTTTCCACATTTACAGTAATTTAATATGAGGTGGTTTCTTGATTGGGCAGTCAGGTATTATAGAATATAGCTACTTTTTAATATAGTTGAACCATAGCTGCTTTAGATTGATTCTATATAACGTATATTAACGTATATATTAGCTAAATAGGCAGGCTATTTTCTAATTAAGCTACCCTAAGTTAACGTCTTGTGGGTAGATATAGCAATATTAAAGGACGTGGTTAATTCCCCTAGGCTTTTAACCTTAACACCACGTTTAAATCGCTCTAATTCACGCTGTAGACGCCCCAGCTCAGCTTGTTCTATATATATTCCTCCTACCGTATATTAAAACTGCTTCTGGGCGAAGGAATTATATCTACTTTTACGGATAGGCCTTGGCTAACCCTAAGCGGCCCTTAGGCGATACGCCTAAGTAAGGGATAAAATACCCCTTATAGCAAGCAAGTAAGCAAAACACCCCTCTACTTGCTTGATTGCCCGATTTAAAAGCGCCTGCGTGGACCCATTAGGGGGACCGGGACGGGCGGTAAATTAAATCAATTATTAATATACAAAGATATTCCCAATACGCATAATAGACACTTAACAGCACTGCGACGCTAGCGTAACATATCTAAAGCTCTGGCTGATTGACATCCTGTAATATAGTATACCCACCTATCCGCATAGCTGACACTCTAAGTCGGCTCCTCATATCTAACTACGACTTCTCTTGTTCTGCGAACAGTATATCTATTTAAAGTCCGAGTGCTGCCATCCTCAGTAACATCATCTTCAGTGATATAGTCCGTATATGTCGATTCACCATTAAGACTTTCGGGATCTCTTGTTACAGAAATGTGCGTTGAGCTTTGACCATAATTATCAGGTGTGAGATTAAGCCGGTCCGAGGACTGTGATGTGGTAGCTTTGGAACTGTCATTCGTGCTAGTATAATTCGCGGGCCGACGGGGTCGACGTGGCCGACGCCAATACTTTGGGGCGGTAGCCATATTAAACTCGTTTTCTGGGATGACCACAATAAGCTGCCCGGTTTGGAGTTGTGCGAGTAAACGATGGATGTTAGGGAGGGCCGCAGAAATTATCGAAGCGTTCATGACTAGTTGATTCAGGATAGTGGGAGCAACAGCGTCAACTACACCCATCATTCTGTCAGCTCTACGGGATCAAGCCTTAGGAGATGGAAAGACGTTACAAGTTATGTCCGAAGAGAACATGTATGAGTGCAGGACGCATACGCTACCAATAGCAAAGCCGCAGACGCTATGACTTCTTGTTAGAGATTTCCTCCCACTCCTTTATACGTGAAAAGGGACCTACGAGACTCGGGAGCCAAATAGTGCTATAACCTTCCAACGCTCACTTTTGTCCATCCGCAGCCTCCATATCACTGGGAGGAAGAAGAGAGCGAGGAAGGCGTCCGTTAGGATGTTGAGTACGATGACCGGGTAATAGAGATTGCCTCCGGCAGTGCATCGCTTACGACTGAACACCCAAGGGTGAGGCAGCCCACACTGGAAGGCGATCGTAAAGAGTGCAAAGAGTATCCAGGCCAGGGACAGAACGAGGATGCTATAACATATTCGTTGCGTAGGCCGCCTCTTATCCACTCGAGCAATTACGCTAACGAAGGTCACTTTCGCTAGGCCCTGGGCCGCGACTGCTAGTAGTTGAGCTATATAATCATACTAGCGGACGGATCGCAGTCAGCAAACCAGACAACTAGTTAATAGCCGCACTTGAGCCTACATACCTTGAAGTATCTATCTAGCGAGGTAGATGACAGGTCTCGTACATGCTTTCCGAGGCCATAATGGATCGCCTGGCCTAGCAGAATCGACTGAACTAGGGCTATAAACTAAAGATGATTTAGCGGCCCATCTAGAGTCTTTCATTGTCCGACGTTGAATGGGCGGAATGACCTACATTTGCGAGTAGGAAGGCAAGGCCATCGAATCCAACCTTGTACTTCCACCGTAGAGATGCGTAGAAGCGAGCTATGGCAAGCAATATTGTAACAGCGATGAGTGTATACGTGACGGTCAGCACAACAGCTCCCAGACGGTTCTCCAGATATGGCGTGCCATACTCGCTCATGCCGGACCAGTTTAAAATGGACAAATGTCTGCAAGAAATCGATGAGGTTTCAGAAACCTGGTGTTGGACATGGTTGCCATCCCTCGACCATATTTATCGTCCTCGAAAATGAAAATGCGGCACAAAATTCTTAGGATGCCATTGGAGAGAAAGGGAGGTGGCACTGAATTGGCCAGATCTTTCCGTCCCTCCGTCCATCGTACAACTCTCCAGATTCCAGGATGGTTCGCGTGACTCGACGCGCTAAATGTGCCCGGGTCACAAAGCCCGGGCCGTGCGGCTGATTTTCATTGCACCAGCCAAGTGTCCCGCTTCCCCGGTTCCCTGTTCTGCAGGCATTCCAGTGCTCGTCAATTATAGCGGAAAACGGGGAAGCTCCACTCGGTGATCGCCACAAAAGTCTAATTGCAGGCCAACCCTGCATGTAGAGCCAGACCAGGCGATGAACCACCTGCATTCCACCACAGAGATATATCTTATTAGCCTCTGTCTATCGTTTATAAGACAGCCTAAACTTTCTCGTCTCCTACTTTGTCGCGCATGTACTGTTATTATCAACATGGCTAAGGACACGCCAATTGACCTCGCCGCGCTAGTGTGCCCTGGTCACAAAGCCCGGGCTGTGCGGCTGATTTTCCTTCCACTAGCCAAGTGTCCCGGTTCCCCGGGTCCCTCGTGGAAAACGGGGAAGCTCCACTCGCAAAAGTCTAATTGCAGGCCAACCCTGCATGCGGAGCTAGACCAGGCGATGAACCACCTGCATTCCACCACAGAGATATATCTTATTAGCCTCTGTCCATCGTTTATAAGACAGCCTAAACTTTCTCGTCTCCCACTTTATCGCGCATGTACTGTTATTCTCAACATGGCTAAGGACACGCCAATTGAGCTGGCAATTCACGGGGGCGCGATGCGCAACGGCCCAGGTTCTCCCCCAGAGGATGAGTCGCGCGGAGGCTCGTGGACGCAGCAGCTGGATGTAAGTTAATACGGACCCCTCGTGTCTCTTGCAGCTTCTAATCGCTCTGTAGAGGTTCATTACCTTGTTCCCTGCTGTGGCCTTCGGACTCACGCTCCTCTCTTCCTGGGAGGCTGTTGGCATATCTTTCGGTGCCGGCTTACTCAACGGAGGCCCAACTGCCTTGGCGTGGGGAATGCTTATTGCGTCCGTAGGAGCGACAGCTATCGCCCTGAGCCTTGCTGAAATGGCGTCGATGTGAGTAACTCTATGAGCCCCCCTAAACCTCTTGTTTGTTGATCGCATGGAGAACGCCTGTGGTTGGGGCGCAATATCGTTGGTCAGGCCTATACGCCCCGAGCTTTATGACGCCCGCTTTCTGGAGCTTAATCCAAGGTAAGTTTAGTCATGAACAAGACTTCTTATGGATCCCTAACTGATAAACTCTAGGATGGTTAACGGTAAGCGCTTTACGTATCCGCACAACATTTAAGCCCGAATTAGTTAATAACCCTACTAGATTTTTGCCTGGATCGCATTCCTCACCGCAACAGTGTATCCCTGTGCTGCAATGACACAAGGATTAATTGGATTGAACAACCCAACATACATTCCAGAGCGATGGCAGATCACTTTGATAATGTGGGCATTCCTTACATTAATTATTGTTCTAAATATCTATGCGAGGAAGGTTCTAGTGGGAATCGAGTTAATTGGCGGTGTTCTACACGTCGTTTTCTTTATCGCGACAACCGTGGCTCTGGCGGTTATGGCACCCAAGAGTTCTGCGTCATTCGTTTTCACCGAATCCTTCTTCGGGCAGAGTGGCTGGTCGAACCAGTCGGTTCAGTGGTTCCTTGGTTTGTTGACTAGTACTGCTGTTCTATCTGGTAAGGCAGGGAAAATTCCCTTAATATGCCCACTTTACTTATCCGTGACTAGGCTACGATGGAGCGCTCCATATGAGCGGCGAGATGAAAAATGCACCGAGGAACGTCCCACGAAGCATGGTTATCGGCGTTATAATGAATTCAATTCTGGCATTTGGGTTTATCCTGCTCCTGTTGTTCTGTATAGGTGATCCTATAGCGGCACTAACGACTCCAACTGGATATCCGGTAATAGAGATCTACCTCCAAGCAACCGGTTCGGCTACAGGAGCTACTATATTGACTTGCTTTATAATTATCCCGGAAACGGTGTGTCTATTTAACGTATTCGCATCCGTAACACGTCTTGTATGGGCATTTTCAAGGGATAACGGACTTCCGTTTTCCTCGTTCTTCAGCGTTGTAGGTCTAACAATTCCAGGATGAAGTTAAACTACTAATATTACATAGATTCACCCTACCCTTCATATACCGATAAGAGCGCTCGGGCTGGTCTCAGTTATTTGCGCATTGCTTGGCCTCATTAGCGTCGGAAGCACAGCCGCTTTTTTTGCTCTTTTATCTCTCTCTACTATTTCGCTATACCTCTCATATTTAATTCCGATCTTATTTTTCCTCCTCCGTAAGCTCGAGGGGCGACATCCTTCATACGGGCCGTTTAAGCTAGGTCGATTTGGGATCCCAATCAATACCTTTGCGGTCTGCTACTGCATCTTCATGATCATCTGGCTGCCGTTTCCGTCCATGCTACCGGTTACGGCGAAGAACTTCAACTATGCGGGCCCAATTATGGCCGTGGTTCTTATTGCGGCGTTGCTAGACTGGTTCATTAGCGGGCACAAGCGGTTTCAAGTCCCGACGGACCCATATAGGGAATAGGAGAGGGACATGTCCAGCATTGAAGGGCATGCATGCGTTAGCAGCGAGAGCATTTTGATACGCATCTAGAAAGCTTGGAAAATATCCCACATGAGAAGTCCTATAACCCTGACTACAACTTGAAGTCCTCATAATTGCTGACAATGCTTTCCCACCATACCATAACAAGATTATGACGCTGCTGAGCAGGTAAAGCATATAAGCTGCGTAGAAGCTAGAATGAGTTGTCCGCTCCCATATCTTGGAAACTGAGATTAAATGCACTCTAGGCTTTAATACCACCACTATTGGATCAAGTGGCAAGCGAGAGAGGTCTCTGAGGAAAGGAATAAACGCTGTGTCATCCGCTAGCATTTCGTTTCCACTAGCAGCTCTGACGCAGTATATCAGTTCCTCTAATTTGCGACCGGAGCTCTGGGCCATTTTCGCGATTCTGGTATAGTTTAAACGCTGTGCGTAATAGACTTGGAGTGAAACCGATAGAGTAGCATGCGCATGACTGTCTGAGATGGCTATGCGGGTCTTACTGCTTCTTGTTAGATTGGTTCCTCTTCTTAGCATCCAAAACTTACATATTCCAGGAAATAGAGTCAAGCCAAGTCCGGCTTTCATCAACGCCACTAAATAACTCTTCGCTGCCGCTGCTGGTCCATTCGCTGCAGTCACTGATCGACTCATCGCTTCCAATGACAGACTCGTTGCTGCTACCAACCAACGCCTCTGCGCAACTATCGTACGCCTCCTCATCAGCTGGTGATTGCTGGTATGCGCATTGCTCACGTCGGACTCGTTTATGAATGAAGTTGAAGAGGAACGGCGATGCCGCCGGGCACGATGCTTTGCAGCATGCTTCGGGGCTGAGTCACCGCGGACGGATGCAGACAGTCTCTGTCGCTCCGCATATCTACGGCCCTTGCGGCTGCCCTTGTCGTCGTCATCATCGCTGTTATCAGTGTTATCTTTATCGTCCCCGTCGTCGCTGTCTTTGTTGTCGCTGTCGTCCTCGTCGCTGCCGTGCTCATCATTTCATCATCGCCGTCATCGTCATGTTCGGCCAAGTCGTTGACGGGATCGTCGAGGTTTTGGACTATGACCACTGTTCCCAACCATGTTGTTTAGTGGTGCAATATTGCGGGGAGAGGTAGGCTCCTTAAAGGAAGGGCCAGAGATGCACATAATCATTTGATTAGTTTCATAAGCTATGATTATTATATAATATAACTAATCATCATCACAATTAAACCTTGTGATTATGATAATCAATATAATTACCCGCGGTAAGAACGCGTAGGAATAGAATATAGTAATAAAGCTTTGGTATTAATCAAGTTCCCTCTTAATTTTCCTTTATGATGATTGGCGTTTACTAAAATGCGCCGACGCGTATCTTATCTAGAGCTCCTTTTTAATTACTATTTACCTATATTTTTATATCTATATACCAACCATGTCTTCCTTATAACGTCTACGCTTGTAAGCCTCTACCCGAAAGCGACCATAAGAAGAAAAAACCGAGACTGTTTCCCTCCTTACCGATTACGATTCGCGTAAGTTTAATAATATAATACTTGCCCGCGAGGATTCTTACTACTAAATTAATATACCTAAAGCTAAAAGGAAGAAGATACAAGAGGACGAGGAGCTCTAGTCCTATACCCTATTAAAGCCTCTACCTAGTAAGCTTAATCGGGGCAATTCTGGTTAAGAGATCTTCTACTATAAGCGGTGCTTTAGGGATAATTCTGGCACTACTACTTTTGGGCGTTACCTAAAAAATAAGCACGGATTCCATTATATACCAAGAAAGGCTAAAGCTATATTAGCTGCCTTATTTATAAAGTAATAGCAAGATAATAATGGAAAGGATTTAAAGATTATAAAAATCCTTAGGGAGGTTATAAGCGAGAAGGACTTTCTAGATTCTCTCTATTACCTTATTATTACTTATAATCTTCCTTATTCGATTATTAAATGGCCTAAGTTTTAGGCCTTTTTATATATCTATAATTATACGCTAGTTAGCCTAGAAGGCTTGCTTATAAAGTCGCGAAACTTTATACCTCTACTACTTAGTAAAACGTTTATAATTTATAAAGATTTTATTAGGAATAGGCTTACTATAGCTCTCTTAAAACTTTACTTTATAACTAACTATTAGATAGCGCTAAATAAGATAGCTTATTAAGCAGTAATTATTTACTTTATAATACTTCTAAGTTAGTTTATTGTAACTACTTATAAGTTATTATCCCTTATACTAGTATCCCCTCCTAAGCCTAAAGTAGTTACTGCCGTAGATAGCGTTATAACTAGTGCTTTAAATAGTATATTATTTAACTTTATTAATACTATAACTAGGTAGTAAATATATAACGAAGCCTTATAGGAAATACTATGGTAATTTTATTAATAGGCTAGGTATATAGATAAATAAGAAGTTAACAACATAAATATAATTAGTAGAGTAGGTTACTTAATAGATTTACTATAAAGAAGAGAACTATCTAGGTAGGGACTGTGGTCCTTTAAATTTATAATACTACGCCTAAGAAATATACTAAGTATTAGTATATTAGTACGTTAGTACGTCCTACGTTTTTATATTTCTATATTTCTATATGCTAACTCTATAATATAACCGCCTATATAACTTAGCTACCCCTTATTTTATAGCTTAATTAGTTTTAGCGCCTTTTATACTATTTTAACTAACCTATTTATATCTCTTCTTAGTAGTTATACTACTGTTAATATAAGGTTCATAACATTCTAATATTTTAGGACTTAATTAGCTTAGCGTCCTAGTCTTTTTAAAGGTTATTTAGTAGATCTAGTAGATCTAATATCTTTTTAGCTATATTCTAAAGTTATTTAATAATGACTTAAGCTGCGGCCTATATAGAAAAAGACTCTTTTACCTACTTCTAGAGCGTCTCGGCCGTTAATTAATGTAACTGCTATTAATTAGCCGCTTTAATAGCCGCTAATTAGGTCTTAGTAGTATCCTTCTAGTAAGTAATCTTAGCGGTAGCATCTAAGGCCTTTTTTGCTACCTTTACTATGTCTCCTACCTCTCTATTATAAAGTATAAATAGTATTTTATATAAAGAAAGGAAGGAAGGCACTTTTTCCATTTCTAAATAGAATAGGAATAGCTACTAGAAAGTGGCTAATAACAGCAGGATCCTTAGAGGGAGATAACTCCTACTAGGCTCCTAGTAGACAGATATTAGAGAGTAAAAGAATAGAAATAAGCTATAAATAGGACAGAAGTAGGCGTTAAGGGTTCGTAATTTCGTAATTTCTTATAGTCTTTTCTACTGTTTTTAAACTACTTATTAGTTATTAGCAACCTAGTACTTTACTAGGAAGCGGTAAACCCCTAGCTTAAAGGTTTATAAACTATTAGGATATAGCTACTAGTATATATTAAGCTGCCTAAAGGGATTTATATATATAGAACTATAGCGCCATAGCCTAGAGGCTGCATGCGCAGTATTATACGTAGTATAATATAACGGATATAAAATAAAATAAGATAAAATAAAAAAGTATAAATGGCTTTTTATATTAGCGGTAATCCGTTAAGCTTCCTTTTTGGCTTCTACCTATTCTCTTTTAAGCGTAATTACTATTTAACTCTTTTTCTATAGCTTATCTCTAGCTACCTTAACTTCTTTTTAGTCTTTATAGCAGCTTTTTGTTAGGACGCCAAGGTCCTTAGGGTATATAGTAACGTGATAATAGTAGCGGGATGCAAAGAGTTTCTGGTTCTTAATGAAGTAGAACTATAGAACTGAATTCTGCTATTCTCTAATACGGGGCGACTACGTTTTATAGGCGCCTCGCCTGCGCCTCGCCTACGCTAAGCCGGTTATGGCCAGTGCGTCTCTATAGCCTAATAATTACTCCCCCCTTCTTAAGCGGCTGTCCTTAGCCGACGCTATTATACAATAGGAGTGCTATTATTGTCCTTCTCTAAATAAAAAGTTTTTGATAAATTTAAGTAAATTAGATAATATAATAATAGGATAATGTAATAATAGGATAATATAACAATAGGACCTTATAGAGATCTATAAAGGTAGAAGTTCCCACCTAGGTAGGATATTAGATTTCCCTTCTAAGTCTATTCCGATTCTTTTATCCTACGACTTACCTTCTCTATAATTTCCAATTAATTATAAATCGTAAGCGCTAAGCCATCGGTTCGCCTGCTTACGAGCTTTCCGTAAGTATTCTTTATACTAGCTTATAGCTGTCGCTAACCCTACTAGGCGCCGTCGAAGCTCCTACGCCGCTCGCAAGCCGCTCCCCTAGCTTTGCTAGAACCAATCTGCCTCTATTACGCTAAGCGTGTAGTTATAGCTAGGCGGGCTACCTATAGCAAGTAGGCTAACCGCAATTACGGGTACTGCTAATGACTAAATAAGTCGTGCCAACTAGTACGTCTAAGTGCGTTGGTTTAGGTTCTAATAGCTAATAAACTAGGTCCCTAAGGCCTTCTATAGCCACCTAAACGAGTTACTCGCCCTTATTAATAGGGCTAAGCGCTAGCGGGTTACTAGCGGAGATATAGCTAACCTTAACGCTCGCGTTACTGCCGCCTAGAAGTCCTTTATAAAGGATGTCGAGGCCTTAGTATATACCGGCGCTAAGCACGGTCTCCGCTAGCGCCTAAAGGGCGAAGACTTTCCCCTACTCTAAGTGCAGGAATTATAGGCTATCCGTTATACTCTTAAAGGAATTCTTAACGTAATATACGCTTTAGTACGTATTATAGCGTAGGTATTTCGCTGTTATAGCGTATGCTAATAGTACTTATAGGCTAATATGCCTCCTATTATAAGGGATAAGGAGGAGGATAAGGGTAAGGAGGATAAGGAGGAGGGAGAGGAGGAGGATAAGGAGGGGGAGGAGGATAAGGAAGAGGAAGAAGGGGAGGAAAGGGAGGATTTATTAGAGTTGTAGAGTATCTATATTTCTATTAGCGTACTACTATTACTCCGCCGTCGTTCTGTCGTCGCCCCGCTAGTAGGGCGTAATTAAAAGTTTTTTATTCTCCTATCTACTTTCTTTTCCGTTTACCCCTTAGGGTAAAGTAATTATTATACGTCTCCTTTGCGTCCTTATTAATGTCCTCTACTAGGACCTATTTGTTATACTCTTCTAGCCAGCCTTTTTACTTAACTAGGTACTGTAGGGTCTAGTTATATCCCTTCCTTCCATATATTTCTTCTACCTTATACTAATCCTCTTAGTCCTCTTTATTATCTAGCTTAATAGGCCCTAGTAAAGGGTCTCTAGTAGTGCCCTTATATTATTTATATAGCTCTAGCAAGCTAATATAGAACACTAGGTAAATACGGTAAGATATAAGTAGATATAGCTAGTACGCTTACTTTCTAACTAGTTTGGCTATACTAAAAGGTCCAATAAAGCGTGCTATAAGCTTCTTACTTAGCCTTTTTAGTTTAAGGTTCTTAGTTAATAGTAAGACTAGATCCCCTACTTTATATACCTATAGTTAGTGACGATAATTATAATATTTTACCTACGCCTTAGCGGCGTACTCCTAGCGTTTCGCTAGCGCTTCGCGTTTAAGGGATATTCTTTTAATCCTCTTAGAGGCGGCTAGAATAGAACTACTATTGTCTGCCTAAACCTTATATTCTAGACGCGGGTAAAACCTATAGTAGGCATAAAACGGGCTTATACCCATCGTGCTATATTTAGCATTATTATAGGCGAATTTGGCTAGTAATAAGAGGCCTAACTAGTTGCTCTGCTTCTTATTATAGAATATATAAAGGTAATACTTTAGGGTTTAGTTCTGGCGTTCTATTTACCCGTCCGTTTACGGGTAAAAAGCTATACTTAGCCTACGTTTTATCTTTGTAGTAAAGCATAGCTCTAACTAGAACTTACTAGTAAAGATACTGCCGTAATTAAAGATAATCCCTTTAGGGGTTCCGAAACGGCGTACTACTTCATTAAGAAAGAGGTCTGTAAGTTCGGTTGCTATAATAGTTTTTACTATAAGCAGATATATAGCCATCTTAGTATAGCGGTTAACTATTACGCATATCGCGTTATATACCTTATCGCCTTATTTACTAGGCGGTAGGCCTGTAATAAAGTCTATTATAATCTCCTGCCACAGCTAATCCGGGCAAGGTAGCGCTTAGAGCTCGCTATAAGGGCGATATTAAGGCGTATATATACACTAGCATAGATTATAGGTAGAGATATAGTTTATAACGTCCGCAGTTATACTAGGCTAGTAGTACTTACGCAAAAGTAGATCTAGAGTCTTTTTCTTACTAAAGTGCCCAGCTAGGGCATTATTGTAGTAGATCTGTAGGAGCTTTATATAAACTACTGGGTCCAGGAGTATATATAACCTCCCATGGTAATAAAGTAGTTTAGCGGAATTAAACTGCCATACTAGCTTCGAGTAGGCGCGTTAACGGCGTCTCGCCGTATCTACGCTGTCGCTGCGCTTTTATAGTATAAAGTTATCTATAGTTTAAAGTCCTTTAATAAGCTTGACAACTGTTTCCGTACTAGACTTATAAGCACTATCTTAAGCGCTTACTACTCTAACTTAGGTCCTTATTATACGCTGCTTAATAGTATACGTATAAGTTGCCTAGTTAAACTATAATACTATATAGCCTAGGCGTACCGCCGTTAGGTCGCCGGCTTATAGCTATAAAAACGACACTTTTATAGAAGGCTTGCTTTCTTATACACCTAATAGGACTTTTATCTTGGGTTAGTGGCCCTATATTTCCAAAGTCCTTTAGAGCAATAGTAGTATAGTGTCTTCTTTTGGCGGACCTTCTACGCCTAGGGGTTGCTTTAATGGCGCGTCTACGGGGTTTATTTTTCCCGCCCTATGCTTAATAACAAAGTTATAGGCAGCTAATGCTATAGCCTATCTAGCTTACCGTCTATTAAGGGCTTTTACTTTTATAAAACCCTTTAGATTATTATAGTCTGTAAGCACTTCTAGGCGGCTTAATAGCCCCTTAATATAGTGTCTCTAATGCTTAAAAGCCTCTATAATAGCTAGTAGCTCCTAATTATAGGTCTTATAATTACGCTTTACTAGCAAAAGCTTCCTAAACTAAAAGGCTATTGGATACTAAAGGCTATCTTTAAACAGCTATAATATAATTACTACTAGGCCTTATATAGAGGCATTAGTCTCTAACTAGGTTAGTAAGCCCGGCGTATAGTATTGTAGAAGCGGCGCTATTATAAAGGCGTTATAGAGCCGGCGTATCGCCTACTCCGCCTCTTCTAGCTAACTAAAAGGCCTAGCTTTACGGCCGTTCTTTACTCCCTTAAGGAGATTAGTAATAGGCTTCGCAATAGTAGAGTACTTATAGATAAACTGGTAATAGAAGTTAGTAAAACCTAAAAAGATCTAGACATCCCTATAGGATTAAGGGCTCTCCTATTTAGTAATAGCTTCTACCTAGCTAGGATCTATCGCTACGCCTTTAGGACTAATAATATATCCTAGGAACTTAACCTCTTATACGCCAAACCTGTACTTCTTAAGGTTTGCATATAGTTAATATTACTATAACCTACGTAGCACTTCTAGTATATAGCGCTAGTATTCCTCTAGATTTTTAGAGAAAATTAGAATATTATTAAGGTAGACTATATAGAAGACGTCTACTAGTCCTAATAAGGCTTAATTAATATAACCCTAAAAGGTTACTAGTCTATTAGTTAACCCAAAAGGTAAAACTAAATACTTAAAGTGGCCGTAACGCGTACGGAACGCCGTCTTTTACTTATTACCCTAATAGATACGAAGGCGGTAGTACGTATTTATTAGGTCTAACTTAGTAAAGATTTTAGAACCTACTAAGCGGTCTAAGGTCTTACTAATTAATAATAGTGTAAGACAATTCTTAATTATTACCTTATTAAGGCCTCTATAGTCTATACAGAGTTATAACTTCCTATCTTTTTTAGGTATAAATAGGATAGGTGCCCCTATAGAACTAGTACTTAGTTAGATCTAGCCTTTAGCTAAGGCGTTGTCTAAGTACTTCCTTAGTACCTCTAGCTTCTTAACTAAGAGGTTATAGAGCGGTCTATATAAAACCTCCTATCCCTCTTTTAGGTCAATAGTATAGTCGCCCTAGTAGTGTTAGGGTAGCTTTCCTACTTCTTTATATAAGAAGATATTGCTAGCTTCTTTTAACTATAGGGAAAGGACTAGCAAGCTACTATTATCTTATTTACTAGGTATTAATCCAGTAATTACTAGGGTAAAGACCCTAGATTCCCTTTAGAAAGACTCCGCGAAACCCTTAGGGGTTTATAGTAATAGGGATAAGCCGTCCAGCTTCCATTACCACGCCTTCGCCTTATAGTTAATAAAAAGTTAGGCCTTCTTTAACCCTGGCATACCTAGGGTAATAGTAGGGGATATATTAGCCATTCCGTAGCAAATAAGGGTTACTTTCCTAATCCTGCCCTAGCTGTCCTTTATTTTTAATAGTACCTTATAGGCTTTATAGCAATATACCTAAGTTTTATTTAACTAGGAGTAGGTAGGTAATTTTATATCTAGTATTTTAAAGTTACACTCTATTACAAATCGCTAATTAATTATATTTACTTTAGCGCTGAGATTAAGTATTACTAAGGTCTCCTTCTAAGTCTACTTAGATAGGACTTCTCCTAAAACAGTAATAGCTTCCTTATAATTTAGTAGTAGCTTACGCCCTATAGGTATAAGGGGCTCTAAGGGCGCCTACCTTTTCCTGGCGTAGAGATAGCGTTTACGCTACTTAGTGGCGGCTGCTATTACTATCGCTGCTCTAAGCACTATCGCTACTAATATTCTAGCTTGCTATAAATTTTATAGTTTTCTTTAGGCTAAGTTAAACCCCCGGTAGTATTGCTTCGCCCTACTATTAAGTCGCTAGCGGTAGTTTTAGAGTCCGCTTTCCCTAAGTTACCTAACTAGGTAATCTTTATATTTAAGTTTACGGCGCGCCTATTACTTCTACCCTATAGGGCGCTTACGCTCTTCTAGTTTTCCTCTAATAGGGCAGCTAGGGACACTAGCTGATCTTATATTTAAGGGAATTCTTAATAGTTAGTAATAGTAACCTATAGCTCTAGCCGCAGCTTCGCGAACAGATATATTATTAGATGCTTTATATTATAAGGAGGGTTAATTTACGCTTTTAAGGAGGTTAGGTAAGCAGCAAACTCGTTTACTAGTTAATTGGTTCGTTGTATTGCCTTTATATATATTAGGGCTATATAGAGTTCTTAATTAATAGGACTTTTAATTTGGTTAAGTAGGAATTCCATTAGCTCCTTCTAGGTAAACTATATATCTAGGTAGTTATCTTTATACTATAGCCAAAGGGTTCGGTTAGTCCCCTTTATATATTGCATAGTAAACGCGACTTTAGTATCCTTATTTAAGAAGCCGTTACGCTCTAGGCGGAATGCCAGCTTTAAGCTGTCGCGGAAGTCTTAGTGCTCTTATATGGTCTTACTATAATATAAAGCAATCTTCTCTATTTTAACGGCCTGTTTTAACGGAGCGCCTATTATATTAGTAGCCTTCTACTTAAGGTTTAGACGCATTTGGCTACTATCTAAGTACTCTAATAGAATAGTTTAAGGTTATAGATCTGGGTTAGGAACGGAAGTTAACGTCACCTTGCCGCGTTAACGCCGTCTTAGCACTTCCACCTCTTCCCTAAGCAAGTATAGTTTTCTTTACTCTAGGAGTTATAGCTTCTCGTTTTTTAGCCGTTATATTTTTTCCTATATATCCCCTTTATTTATAGCTTCCGGTTCTGTCCGGGACGACATAGGTTCGCCTATGTTGTCCTGAGGCCGATTCCTAGACTTAGTATTACGCACTACGCTGGTACGCCCGCGTCTCGCCATTAGATTGATAGGCTACGATATAGCTAATAAATACAGGTCGTCTTCTTGACAGAGGGTTGCTGCTACGTAGTCGTGGCCTTTGTAGACCGCTGTATTGTTAGGCCACTACCCCTAAAAAGGGATGAGAATTTAGTACTATTAGGACGCTAAGGTCCTTAGGGCATGTAGTAATATAATAACAGTAGTGGGATGCAAAGAGTTTCTAGTTTTTAATGAAGTAGAACTGTAGAACTAAATTCTGCTGTTCTCTAATACGGGGCGACTACGTTTTGTAGGCGCCTCGCCTGCGCCTCGCCTACGCTAAGCCGGTTATAGCTAGTGCGTCTCTATGGCCTAATACTTTTTTAGTAGTAGCAAGTTTCTAAACTATCGCTAGTATAAAAACTAACTCTTTAAAGAGTACTGTCTACTTCTACTTCTTTCTTTCCCTCCTTTTATTAGTATATTGCTATAGCTCCTTATTTTCTACCTATAGCAATTTAAGATTATCCTTTAAAGATTCTAGGTATTATATTAGCAAATTAATATAGGCCTCTATTACCTTTAGAGTTGTTTTTAAATAAAGGATTACTTACTAGTAATAAGATTAAGTAAAGGCGCTATTGGGAGGGGGGGATATAGAGGTAATAATAAAATCGTTGCCTTGGCTAAGTAAGATAGAGGAGTAGGTAGCTAAGTAGAGCAGCGTATAAGGGGTTAATTTAGGTTATAGGGGAGGAGGCCTACTGCCTTAAAGGCGTTTTTCATTAAAGTTTTAGTATAAATTTGCGGCTAAATCGCGTTAAGAATCTTTATAAAATAGCCTTTATTTATACTAGTAATACTATAAGCTATATATTTATTAACTTAAGTAAAGTATATACGCTTAAAAAGTAAAATATATAACAAGATCTAGTGGCTAGGGTAGGCGCGTTAAATGCGGAGGTAGGTATATAGGTATAATCTTATAGTTCTAGTAGTACTTAACGAAGTTAACGTTAATATAGCTGCTATAGCCATCTATTACTAATTGTTAATAGCTAATTAATTTACTATTTCTTCCTTCTTTTACTGCCTTTACTACTACCCTTTCCTATACCTTAGTTTGTTAGGTATAGTGCTTAATAGTCCAATTTTTTAATTTAACTAGCTGTTTTTCCTAAGGCTAATTAAATAGTTGCTAAGAGCTTCGCAAGCGTTATCTTATATTCCCTTACTATATATATAGCCTTTAAAGACAATAAAATGTAGTATAGTCGTTCCCCCTATACTAATATAATTAATCTATAAGACCTACTCCTTAGAGCTATTAATAGTTTTAAAATTAATGGCCCTACTTTATAATGTTATAACCTTAGCGCTATATATATAGCCCATTAAGGTACCTATCTTATCTATATTTTAAGTATTATTGTCTTTAATATTATACTAGGTCTTAGCATTAAAGTAGTTAGTAAAGAACTTTCTAATAAAGATGGGACTGTTATTAGTAATAGCTTGTTTTTAATTAATTAACCATATATAGTAGATTTAAAGCTTAGCCTATTATTTTAGAAAGTAACTAACCTAGTTCTTACCTAGTGGTTAAATCTTAAAGTACTAAGGGAGGTAAGAGTGTTCGCGATATAGGATAATAGAGGCTATTATCTAGATTATATAGATCTGATATAGAAATCTAGCATTAAAAAGATAGATACAGTATTAAATAATTACCGCTTTGCCAGCTAATATAATACGATATTAGTTAACGTGGGCGACTTAATAAGGTTGGTATTTACCTTGGAAGACGTCTTTGAAAAGTAGAGGGAGTAACTACATGGGCGTTCGCGTAGGCTTCTTGGCTGCGATAAAGGCCGCTAATTTGCTAGGCCGTTAAAGCAGCTTGCAGACGGTCTTCTGTATCTAGTACACGAGGTTTGGAGGGTATAGCTGTTATCTAGTAATAAATTTTATGGAGTTAAGGTGTGGAAAAGTATATTAAAAAGTTAATGTTTAAAGCTCGGAGGTAGTAGTATTCTACTTTAGGAAATCAATTAGCCTAAAAAGGGAGGCGGTCTACTAGCTCGAGCAAAACTTAGGGCTCATGCAAAACCCCGTGTACCACGTTACATTACAGGCTGTAACCGTGCTGGAGCCGTTCAGCTATCTCGCCTCCCCCCACATTTAGATGGCCCAAAGAAACCTCCGCTTTCAAGACTATACGGTGGGATGGGTTTGTGCCTTGCCGATCGAGCTAGCTGCGGCGGCGGAGCTGCTAGATGAGGAGCATAGAGACCCACCCCAAGACCCTAACGACACCAACCTCTACACACTCGGGCGTATCGGCGAACATAATACTGTTATCGCATGTCTACCAGCAGGTCAAACTGGTCCTGGTGCTGCGACTGCAGTAGCCGTTCAGATGAAGTCAAAATTCACAGCGATCCGGTTCAGTCTAATGGTAGGCATTGGCGGCGGGGTCCCAAGCTCTAGCTCAGACGTACGGCTTGGAGATGTGGTAATCAGCCAACCGTTAATGGAGCATGGGGGAGTAGTCCAGTATGATTTTGGGAAAACTGGACCAAATGGGTTTATACGGACGGGTTACCTTAATACGCCACCAACAGTCCTACTACACGCAGTCTCTAAATTAGCAGCAAATCACTATAGGGGTAGAGGCAAACTTTCAACGTACTTATCTACGATTACTCGCCTACCACGTTTTGCATACGAGAATACAGGACCAGATATACTATTTAAATCGACCTACAATCATACGGGAGGGCCTACATGCGCTAGATGTGACGAGGATAATACCGAGCAGCGGGATACACGTGAAAGTAAGGAGATTGTAATTCATTACGGGACGATAGCCTCCGGTAATCAGGTCGTAAAAGATGGCGTTACAAGAGATCGACTCAGCGGGGAGCTCGGTGGTATTCTTTGCTTTGAAATGGAAGCGGCGGGGCTAATGAACAGTTTTCCGTGCCTTGTAATCCGGGGCATCTGCGACTATGCGGACTCGCACAAGAACAAGCGTTGGCAACCTTATGCCGCCGCGACGGCAGCTGCATGTACAAAGGAGATTATGTCAATCATACCTGCATCTGAGGTAGCTAAAGCACGTACTATAGACGATGCTATTGAGGGCAGAGAGGGTTAGTATGCAAGAACTTTTGCTATGTATAATTATGAATTTCGCTGCATAATGGCTACTAAAAGTTGTTTTCTTGCAGGCCAAGCCAACACACAACATCCTATCTCCACACTCCCGTTCGGCCGGGACATAGGTAGAACGATTGATCCCGATGGACCTGGTGACATGCTGACGTGCCGATTGTAGGACACAACAATCCGAACCAAGGAGGAGGTAGTACCAGCAGCATCCAGCTCCAGCAGGAAAACGCACGACTCCAAGCGCAAGTGACGCGGTTGGGAGCGGAGAACGCGACTCTGACTGCAGATCTGGCGAAAGCCAGTGGCGACATCAGGAAGCTGAAGAAGGACCTGGACGACTTACAGAGCCAGCCAGTACCAGTACCGAAGGGATGGTATTGGGGTAACATTCCAAAGAAATGTTATGATGATCTATCAGCTGCTAATAAGGTGTTGTTTGAGTCGCGGTTGCGTGTTGTCTGTCATCGTATGATCAATCAGGGGAAGTGGTTTTGGCATAACTATGATTTCAATCGGGCGGTGTTTATGGCGTTCGTGGACGAGTTCCAACTTCCGTTTGTGTGGAACGAGGAGAATTTTTACGATTCGGATGGGAAGTATATTACTATCGTGGAAGATACATCGCGATTGTACGACGAGAGGTTCGAGTCGGTGGAGAAGCATTTTACGCACTGGTTGGACGTTGAGATTTATCGTGATCATGGTACGATCATGAGAATGTTTGAATTTATTCGGGACGCGATGCGATTTTTGGAGCATCAGTGATTTGGCGTATGCGTTAATCCTTTTAATACTTGGCGCAAAAATCTCCCGTTTTCCCGTCGAGACCAAGTTGAATAAAATGCTCAAATTAACTTTATAGCTTAATAACTTTACAACCACGCGCTCTACATTCAAAATTTGTTTGTATGTTAAATACCAAATCATGGGCCTGAACTCCTTTTGGGTAGAAAAGGATCCACTTTTATTTATTTCGTTAAAGAATACGAGGCGGACGCGCTTGGGTCTCAGCTGTCACCCCTTCTCTATTGCCGTCAGCCATGGTGTATGTAGAATTGGTGTGACCAAGACGCCTTTTGTATACCCGTTTTCGAATCAGCTTACCAACTGATTAACAGTAAACTGCGAGATCGTGGCCTAGAACAAGGTGCGACCCTCCTGACTTCGCTCACGGGCGATTTGACGAGCCTTATACATAACTAGTAACTTCCTTACGCGCCCCCGCAAAAGCTTCCTTACCAGCTTCCTCCTTTAGCCAGCAACTCTTACTTCTGCGTTAATTACCTACCTGCTTACAACTACCTAAAACCGATTGTGGTATGCCACTTACGTCCAATAAGCCTCGCCCTAGGGATATGTGATTTAAGCTAATAAGTAGTGGTCCATCGGAACGCGGCTTCTTTCTCCTTTTCCACCGAAAATTTAATAACGCTCGCGCTATCATTTGCTCGCCATACGCGGAAGTCCTTAATTGCAGCCTCCGTAAGCCTCTGGACATTACTTATACCCTATATAATAGTTTATTTTACTACTTCTATATTTACTACCTTTTCTACTACTTCCTTTTCTGCTTAGCTAACATTAATTACTAGCTAGTGGTTGGGCCCCTTATTTGGCCTCCTAGCTCTTATTACTTGTAAAAAAGTTATTCCTAATCCTGTCGCGCCTTCGCTAGCCGCTATTAATGCCTATAACTGCGTTAATAGGGAAGACGCTAAAGGGTGTTAAGCTGCGTTTGGAGGGAGTGGATTACCTCTTAAAGTTTAGCATTTTAGGTCTTAAGGCTTCGCTATTCTAATTTAATCTCTATAAGGTTAGCTCTAACGCTCTTAATAATGCTACTCTAGTTTATAATAATATTGATTTACTATATTATAGTCTCTTTTAGGTTTATAATAAGTGCTATAACTTTTTTTAAAGTTAGTGTTTTTTTCTCGCGTTTAGGTAAGACAAAGACACTAGCGGTGGGGAATAGGGGTAATTCGTCCTATGTCGGTTATAGTACGGTTATTATTGTCCTAGTTCTTAGCGACTATTAGGCCTTAATAACCTTTACGCTTAGTTTTTTAAGTAGCCTCCTAATAGTACTGCTGGCTAAGCTAGAGGTATTATAGATATGCGTTCTAAAGTTAAAGCAGCTATTAGAGCCTGGTATTATAGGTTTTAGGCTATATAAACCGCCTTATAGTAGGTAGTTAAGATAGTAATAGGGAATTAGGATTATAGTAAAGAAATAATAATACTTCTACTTAATTAAAGAGGGGGCGACGTTCTAATTACTAAAGGGGTAGTTAAGGTAGCGATAGGGCTGGATTAGGGAGGGATAAGAAAGGAAGGTGCGGAGATGGCAATAGTAATATAGACTTTATCCTATATAACCTTGTTAGATGCGTTACTAAGGACTATATCTAGAAGAGATAGGAATTATCTAATATTAAAGTTATTGGTATTAACTACTAAATTAAGTCTTAATAAATTACTAAAGAGGTTTTTATATAAGGTAGGGGCTAAGTTCCTACAAAAAGTTGCACTTAAAGGGAAGCCGATTTTGCTAGCGATTATAGCTTAAAAGGTGAATAAAGGTCTTTATATAACCTAATTAATTTAAGATAGCGTCTTATCTTAGCTAAGAGATATATTATATAGATACTTAGTATTTTCTTAGTAACTTTATTAGTGGATAGAAAAGGTATAGAAATTTTATTACTGGATTAGGGTTTTTTATACTATTTACTTAATATTAGGTAACCGAGCTACCTCGCTTATATATATTGTTCTATATAACGGAACCTTATAGCAAGAACTACGATGGGCTCGTTATTGGGCTAGGTATGTAGGAAATGCAAGTATAATAAGTTGACAACGAATTATAACTAGTGGAGTGGTTGCCTAATAGATTAACTCTAATTATATTCTAAGAATCACTATAAAGAAGGAACTATCTAGGTAGGGATTAAGGGTCCTTAAATACACAACCGTACTCCTATAAAATCCTTCTTATACATAATATATGTCTTATATATAAGGTACGTAAGTTCCTCTCGTTCCTTCCGTTTAATACGTAGCACATTATATAACCTTAGTTACCATTCCTTATTATATGGTTCTACCGGTTCCATTCTAGACCGTGCCTAAATTAACCAACTAGCTTCTTCCGTCTCTTCTCTAAGTAGTCATAATATCGTACTTAAAGCGTCCATAACACCATCTCCCTCCTCTTTATCTTCGTCCTTAAAGATTCGAAACATCTCTAAGTTATTTACTAGAGGTATAATATCCGTCTAATTAATTTGGTTAATATTATTACTTATTATGCCTAAAGCAATTTCTTCTTCACACGCCCAACGTCGTGCTTGTACCGTTGCTGTAATATTATCTCTTAGTAAGATTATACCGTCTCTATATTCTTGTTGTTCGAAAGAGGGGTTAGTTTATATTACGTTAGCAAGTCCATCTTCGCGATAACCGTCCTCTTACTTAGAGTGCACTAAAGCGAATATTTATTCGTCTTATAATGTTCGCTCTACCTCTAATGCTAAATATACGCGACCTATTACTCTTAATAGTCGTCTGGTTCCTTAATTGATTTATCTTAGGGTCTTATATTTAATCTACTGCTGCGTGGCTAGATAGTAAACTGTCTTAAGCCCTTGCTAAGTTAGAACGTTCTTATAATGCGGAACAGAAGGCCCTAGATACTTAGATTGCGGCGTCTACTCACCTACTTTATCTTAAGAAGGTTTGTAAAAAGGTTCGTTTTAAGGAGTAGAAACTTATAGAATAAGGTTTACAGAAACTTGGCGATAAAAGAACAGATTTTCTTCTAACAGAGAAGGAAATAGATCTAAGTAGCTCGGCAACTGCTCTTCTTGGGTCCCCCTTAGGTGACTCATTCTTTAGCGATCCTTCTTTATTAATGCTGCCTAACCTAATCTCTTCTAATACTCCTGTACCTTTCCTATAGCGTTCTTTAAATTCTCTAGTGGCTCCTAGGTAGTCTTAGTGTAGCCTATCCACTTAACTTTGTACTATATTTTATTATTAACGTCCTTATAACTAACGATCTTTAAAACTTGTTATTTATCCTCTTCTTATCCTCTATATATGTCTGCTTTATAGACTAGTGGCTTAATATTTCCATATGCTAGCTCTAGCATTATAATATGCTGTATAGGGTAGATCTTTATTTTAGCTAGTAGGTTTAACTTAAACGTAACCGGTAAAATCCTTTACGTAATTTTGAAAGGTCCTAGTCTGACGTAGTCTAACTTCTTACTTAGTTGTCGACTTTTAAAATTTTTGTGTAGTAGCCATACTTTATCTCCCTCCTTAAGATCTGGTCCCTTAGATCTCCTAGCATTATAGTACCTTTTTATTCTCTCTTATACTTTCTTTACTAATTCTATAAGGTCTATATAAAGATTTATCAACGTCTTTATTCTCTCTTTGGCTGTACTACTCGTTTTCTTTGCTTATCTTAGTAATAACGATGTCCTTAGCTTATATCCGTAATTTGCCTTAAATAGTGATATGCCTATTCCTTCTTAAGGTGTTACATTATATATAAACTGTGTAACTAGTAATAATAATACCTAATTATTCTGTATATGGTTAATATAATGCCTTAGATACTACTCTAGCGTCTAATTTAATCTTTTTATTTAACCGTCTGTCTGTGGATAATATACGGTAAAAGTTACTGCTTAAACTTCTTACTCCGCTAAGAATACCTCCTAGAATGCTGCTATAAATCTTAGATCTCTATCCAATATAATCTTACTTAGTGCTCTATATTTTGCAAACACTTCCTTAATATAGATTCTAGCGATATCTTCCGCTAAGATTTCTTCTGTGCATGCTATAAAGTATCCCCACTTTATAAGCTTGTCTACTATTACTAAGATTGTATTATAATCTTATCCAATAATAGGATCTCTTAATTTTGGCAACTTAATAATAAAGTTCCATAATATAACCTCCTATGGTCTCTCTAGTATTTTAATAGGTTGTAGCCCTCTATATGGCTTATGCCTTATTAGTTTATTCCTTTAGTAATCTAGATACTCCCTAGTAACCTTTCTAGCTATCCTCTAGATTCTATTAATGATGTACTCCTCTTAGAGTCTTAACACTAAGCCTGTAGCTCTATTATATCCTTAAGTTAGTCCCTTATAGAAGTCCTTTATAAACTACTCTACTATACTTCTTAGGATGTACTTTACTTCTCGATTTTCGTATATATCCGTCTATAGATCTTCTAGCTATGCTTTTAGAATTCTCTATGCCCAAAAGCTCTCTAATATCTTATAGACTTTCTCTAGTTTCTTGTCTTCTCGAGTTGCTATAATTTTTAAATAATTATACCTAATCAACCCGTCTGTGTCTTTTTGTAGTAAAGCCCCTAATAGCTTCTTATTATTTTATAGTTTAGCTTTACGGCTTAGAGCGTCTACCCGCGTGTTGTTTGTACCCTTAGTATACTAAATCTTAAAATAGTATTCTGTAAGCATCTCTACCTATCTAACCTATCTTTAGTTAAGTTCCTTTGTCGTTAGGAATCCTGTTAGGTTTTTATAATCCGTCTTAACTATAAATGGTTTCTTTATGCCTTATAAGAATGCTCTCCATTCCTTTAATGCTGTAACTATACCTAATAACTCTTTATTGTAGATGTCATAGTTTAATTCTGGTGGTATTATCTTCCGACTATAGTATGCCACTAGGTGCTATCCATCTTAATGTCTCTATATAAAGTACGCCCCTAGTATATAGTCTAATATATCTATTTCTATAACTATTTTTAGTCCTAGTTAATAGATCTTAAGAACTGGCTCCTGGGTAAATAACTCCTTAATTTTCTTAAAGAGTTCTCTCTATTCCTCTCCCTATGCCTATAGTTCTTCTTTCTTTATTAACCGCGTAAATGGCTTAATATCCTTTAACTACTGCGCTATAAACCTTCTGTAGTAATTATAAAACCCTAGGAACAATCTTAACTACGTAACGTTCTCTGGTTCTTACTAATTTACTATAGCCTTAATCTTTTTTGGATCTATGCTAAGTTGGCCTGGTTTAATAATAAATTTAACGAAATTAGTCTTCCTGGTGAAGAACTCGCATTTCTTAATTGCTACTAGCATTTGTTCTTCTTATAGTCTCTTTAAGACCCATTTAACGTATTTTTCGTGTTCTTCCTTAGTTATTAAGTAGATAATAATATCGTTGAGATATACCATAACAAATTTATCTAAGTGTTCCCCTAATATATTGTTAATACGCTTCTAGAACGTCGCTGGTGTATTTATAAGCCCAAATTGCATAACTAATGGTTTATATAGTCCTTCTTTTAACCTAAAGGCTGCCTTCCATTTGTTACCTTCCTTAATTCTAATCTAATGGTACGCCTATCTCAGATCTATCTTTATAAAGATTTGCGCGTTACCTATCCTATCTTAAATTTTACTAATTAAGGGTAAAGGATACCTATCCTTTTTGGTAATGCTATTTAACTATCTATAGTTAATACACAGCCTTAGTTTACTGTTTTTCTTTAGTACGAATAGTACTAGATAACCCACTAATGACTGTAATAGTCTAATATATCCCTTTTATAGATTTTCCTAAATAAACTCTTTTAATGCTCTACCCTCTTCTTTAGTAAGCTTATAGATTGGAAAGAACCTTAGACTTATTCCTAGTTCTAATTCTATCTTATAGTCCCATGCTGTATACTCTAACAGCTTTTTACTTTTTAGTAACTATAGTTTCTTGCCGTACTTATAGTATCTCTTTAGTATATAACTTAAGTCTCGCTCCGTTTCTTTGTATATTGCTCTAACTTAATACTATACCAACTTGGCTTATTATTGCTTCTTACAGCGTTAAATATCTCTAATATTGACCTAACCTATAATCTAATTAATCTTTAGATTGTATTTCTATAACTAAGGCATGCCTAATACTGCCTCATCTTATCCTAATGGTAGGATATCGAAAGATATCTTAATTCGTCTTCCTTTAATAGTTATCTAAATAGGTCCTATTTTAAGATTAATAATACCTCCTCTATAGGCTATCGGATCTCCTAAAATTATAACTAATAGGTAAGATTGCTCCTTTTATCTATAAGGTAGTCCTATTCTCCTAACTGCTGCTAGTAAGATATAGTTTCGCGTTGCTCTACTATCTATTAGCGCTTTAAACTGCTAATCTTACCAATTAACTTATAAATTTAGGTGTTGTTCTTAAATTCCTTTAAGGGTCTAAAGCTCTACTACTAGCTCTCTCTAGTTCTATAGGCCTCTACTTTTCCTAACTATTAGCTGCTTAATCCTTATATACTTGGCTTACTCTTTAGCTAATACCTAGTTCGCTTTTTATCTTTAATATACCATAGACACGTATTCTCTGGGTATTCCTACTACTATTATCCATCTAAGCATTCTTCTATAAGGAATCTTCCTAGTTAAAGTACTAAGCTTCCTTCCTCTTAAACCTCTGCTGGATGCCATCTATATATATATTTAGCATTCCTGTACTATCGCTTGTCTATTATCTAGTACATTCTTATAAGGTATTTCCGATTCTTTTCCTTCGGATTCTTATATATCTTATATATATCGTCCACGCACGTAATTTATAATAACGTATAGTGTGCCAGGTACTTTGGGTTAACTCTTAGCTTATCTTTATCCCTGAGTTTAAACCTCTGTCGTGCTAATCTGAACGTTGCAACTTTATTTACGGGTACTAAGATACACCTCTCGCTTCTCTAGTCCCCTAAATACTCCTCTAGATCTTTTAATATTATAATTAAGGCTCCTTTAATATGCGTTATAGCCTTTTCTATAATTAGGTGGTCCTAAATAACTTTTTCATCCAACTATATATAGAAATCTTCCTACTTATCGTTGTGCCTTTGCCTATACCACTTTTGGTATAGCTACTAGAGTATATACGGTCTGTCCGTAAGGAAGTATCTTCTTATTACTACATTGTAACAGCCCTTTATATGTCGTTCTTTAAATCTGGTTAGAATCCCTAAATCCTCTTTATCTTCTAGTTTAGTAAGCCACTTAGCTCTTAGTGTGCCTGCTCTTAGCCTATTAGTAATTCTTTATACTAGTGCTCTGTCCTTTATACGTCCTAATATGCTAGATTTCTTATCTAGTTTCTATTCTTGCTATACAATAATTCTTTGCCTAAACTCTTCTATAGTTTTTTTTAGTTAGCGCCTTGCGCTCTAATCCTTAAAGTTCTCTTACTTCTTAATCCTAGTATTAACTTTTTGATCTTTAGCCCGAATAATGTGTTCTACTAGTAAATCCTCTAGGTCTATATATTCGTCTCCTAATCTAATTACTGTTTATGCTACAGATTCTCTAATCTATAAAGAAGCCCCTTACCTCTTGCTTATAGGTGTCCCGATTTATACTCCGAATTCTTAACCTTTTAGATTCTTTAATCCTAAGCTTACTTCTAACTTAAACTTAGCTCTAGCCTTAGTTTAACTAGGCTTACTTAGTGTTCTCATCTCATCTTAAGAGTCTTAAATCTTACTTATCTTGTCTTAAGAATCTTATGCCCTTAGGAAACTTCGTCCTAAGCTTATTTATATATTACTAAACTAAGCTG
>Ga0307515_10003206_pt1 | contig 34615 bp, 30 predicted proteins | sample 17_EM_MG_FD_194513 | JGI IMG/M metagenome (GOLD analysis project Ga0307515, IMG submission 194513) | Populus trichocarpa ectomycorrhiza microbial communities from riparian zone in the Pacific Northwest, United States - 17_EM | ecosystem: Host-associated > Plants > Roots > Unclassified | place...
GCTTCTACGAAGAGCTGAATGACTTTCTCGCGCCCGGGCGGCGCCGGCAGGCCTTCGACTGCCACTGCGCGCACGGTGCAACGACCAAGCACATGATCGAGGCGCTGGGCGTGCCCCACACCGAGGTCGAGCTGGTGCTGGTCAACGGCGAATCGGTGGGCTTCGATCGGCTGCTCGGCGATGGCGACCGGGTCGCGGTGTACCCGGTGTTCGAGGCGTTCGATGTGACGCCGCTGCTACGCGTACGTGAGCATGCGTTGCGAGAGACACGATTTGTTGCCGATGCTCACCTGGGCGGGCTCGCGCACCAGCTGCGTTTGTTTGGTTTCGACACGCTCTACGACAACCACTTCGAGGATGCCGAGATCGTGCGCATTGCAGTGGCGCAGGGCCGCATCGTGCTGACGCGAGACCGCGAGCTGCTCAAGCGTCGCGACATCACGCATGGCTGCTATGTGCGCGCGCTGCACCGCGATCGGCAACTGCGCGAAGTGTTCGACCGGCTCGACCTTGCCGGCTCGGCCCGACCCTTCACGCGGTGCCTGCGCTGCAATGCGCCGCTGCGTGCAATCGACAAGGCCGAGCTCGTCGGGCGTCTGCCGAGCGGTGTGCAGGAGCGCCACGATCACTTTGCCTGCTGCGACGGATGCGGACGCGTGTTTTGGGAGGGCACGCACTGGCGGCGGATGCGTACGACGGTCGACACGCTGTTGGCGCCGGCCGGGTGACGCTGGCGAACATCATGGATGCCGAGACCCTGTCCTCGGCCCATGTACGCAAGCGCACAGTGAAAGTGCAGGAAATGGTGTGTACTGCACTGCACAGATTGCCGGATCGCACATTCGCGCGGCGGCCGGTGAATGACCTGAGTCGGGCTCGATGAAGAGCCTGGCGCCAGGAAATGGAGCGGTGCAGACGTTGAGGCGGATGCAGCGCTCTCAGTCTTCGAGGCGCGTGATAAAGAGAAAAGCCATGGACTTGCATACTCCCATCAGCGCAGAGGCCGCATGCTCCTACCTGTTGCGATTCACCTCGTTGCATGACCGTGGGCGCGGCATTGCCGTACCGTGCGACAAGGTCGGCAACGTCGACATTGATTCACTCACGCTTCAGCTCCGAACGGCGTATTTCGGCGCGCGAGCGATGGTGGGTCAGGAGTACTCACGACCAACGGTGCAGCAACTCCGGGCGAAGTGATCTGAACGCCCTGTTGCGGTGAGCAGGCAAGGGCCGCCCGGTCGGGGGCTAGTCAAATTGCTTGGGAAACTGCTTGGCAATCGCCAAAGTCAGTGCGTCCGAGATGCCGTGCATGTGCTCCTTCATGGCCCCCCAGGTCTGCGCCTCCTGCGCGTATTGGCGATCGGCCAGCTGCTGAATCTGCTGCATGTGGTGGCCGCCATGCGCCAACAGCATGCCGCGTAGGCCGTCGATGGGGAGATTGGGATTGGCGCCGCTCAGAAACACGGCGATTTGCTCCGCATTCTTGGCCATGGCCTGGCGCGCAGCGTCCTGCATCTCTGCGCTGCGCGCACGCGTCGCCAGCACGTACTGCTTGACCGCCCCGTAGTGCCCCGCGAGCAGCTTGAACATTTGTTCGGAGGCGGCTCGGCCATAAAAGGGCTCCATGGCCTCCGAGAGTTGCCGAGCATTGGTGACAGCCTGCTCTTCGGCCGCCGTGGCCGCGGGTTCGTTGCCGCTCAGCAGTTCGGCGCTGACGGCACGTGTCCAGAAGGCGTGGCCCAACCAGAGGTCGCGCAGCGCGGCATCGGTTTGCACGAGCTTGGTGGAACCAACAGCGAGAGGGCCGTGCGAGTGGGCCTCTTGCGCTTGCGCCGAGTTGGCGCAAATGAATGGCAGCGCGCTCAGCAAGCTGGTGATCAGGGCGCGGTGAATGTTCGTTGTCATGTGATGTCCTTCAGAGTGATTGGGTTGATGCGGGGTCGATGGCCGGTCGAGTCGACAGATGGCCGTTTCTGAGTAAGATCAAGGTGCTCTGCTCGGCGTAAGGTGCGTGAGCTGATCCGGGCGCGAAGCGCAGCCAGCTGCCTGACGGATAGACGCCTTCGTCGTCGCGCAACTCGCCGCGAAGAACAAAGATTTCTTCGCCGTGCGGATGTCTGTGGGCATGTGCGCGCGTGCCCGGCCGCCAGAACACCAGTGCGAGCCGATGGTGGATCTTGGACAAGGGCGCCACCTTCATGCCCGCCACCGCAGCTTCATGCCACACGAGTTCGTCCGGGTGCAGGGTTTCGTGCCCGCTGGCGCGCGCCACGTGGTCGCGGTACATGAACACGACGGCGCCGGATGACCCTGCGCGCAGGGTCACGGCATGTCCGCGACCCAGGAAGCTGCCGATCGAATGCGTGCGGTCCCCTTCGAGCAACGCGCCGCTGATCACATAGATATCTTGACGCGCACGGTCGGCGAGTTGCAGCCTGTCGTGCGGTGCCAAGGCGTACACGCCGGCGAACGGGGCCTGCGAAGCCGACAACTGCACGACGTCCCGCTGGCCGGCGAGGCCATCAAGGTCGACTCGGGCATATTGCACTGGTGCTTGCGGCGGATCAATCGGTACGGTGGCCGTGTGAGGATCGATGAGATCGAACATGAGGTCTTCCGTCATGCGGTTTCAATGGCTGGACTCTAGAGATCGAGTCGACGCGATTCAACGACCTGGCGGCGTGGGAGTTATGATGAAAATGGATGAATAGCGGACTGCACGAACACATCAAAGCCTTCGTGGCCATCGCGCAGGCGGGCAGCCTCACGGGGGCATCGATCTCCATCGGCGTGGCGCAGGCCACCCTCAGCCGCCAACTGGCTGCGCTCGAAGCGCACCTGGGGTGCCGGCTGTTCCAGCGCTCGACGCGCACCATCAGCCTCACCGAACAAGGCGAGGTCTACCTGCAGCACGCGCTGCGTCTTCTGACGCTCAACGAAGAGGCCGAAGCGGCAGTCCAGCACGAGAGCGCGAGGCTGCGTGGCCGCTTGCGGGTGGCCTGCTCGAACGGATTCGGGCGCAAGCTTTTGATGCCTGCGCTCGGGCAGTGGCTGGCGCTGCATCCGCAACTGCGACTTGAACTGAGGCTGTCCGACCAGCTGTCCCAATTGATCGAAGACCAGGTCGACATCGCCATCCGGATCGCGCCGCTGCAGGACTCCAGCCTCGTCGCGCGCCCGATCGGCGTGTCGCGACGCATCGTGGTTGCAACACCCGCCTACCTGCGCAAGCATGGCCCTGTGACCTCACCGGCACATCTGCAGCAGCACCAATGCCTGCTATTCGCCGACGCACAGCCGCCGGGGGTGTGGACCTTTGATGGGCCTCAAGGCAAGACAAGCGTTCGAGTCGACGGGCGGCTGACACTGTCCACCGTCGATGCTTTGCAGGACGCCGTGCTGGCCGGGCTGGGCATTGCTGTCACGCCCGAATGGTTCTGGCAGCGTGAACGCATCGATGGGCACGTCGTCCAGTTGCTGCCCACATACCGCCTGCCAGAGCAAACCATCCACGCACTGACCACCTCGCGAGCGGCAGGTGCAGGCAAGGTGCGGCAGTTCGTCGACTACGTCGCGGAGTGTTTGCGCGCGGCGGGCGCTGGCGTTTCAACTTCGGCTGTGCCAACGGCTTGAGTTCGGAGTGATCCCCGCACTTCGTCCGTCACCGGGCCACGGTGAAGTTTGCTTGGCGGTGGCGGCACGATGCCCAACGTTAGAGGCTGGTGACCAGCCCTTTCACCAGGCCAGCGTAGCCTCCATGGGCTTGGAGGCCAAGTCGGTGAGCTCCTCGCACCAGGCTGCGAACTGTGCTTGATCGAGTGGAGACTCTTCAGCGGTGTGCGGGCTCCACATGCTGCGGCTGGCGCCCAGGAGGTCACCGCCATAGATGTGCAGGACCTGTGACTGAGCGGGATCTGGGTTGCGGATCTTGTGGATCACGTCTGGCTCGAGTGCCACGCATTCGCCGGCGTTAAGCCTGACCCGCCTCGTTTCAACGAGACCCGCCGGGCCGCGCTCGTAGAAGGCGTTGTCTTCCCGGCCAACGGCGACGCCGATGACACACCAGATGCCGTGGTTGTGGATCGGTGTGTTGCCGAACGCCGGCTGCGCGAGGCTGACGACGAGGAGATCGTCGGCACGGTAGACGATTCGGTCGATGTCGGTCTGTAGGGGTACGGCGGTCTGTTCAGCGAGCGCACGCTCCACAAGGCCCCGGATCTCTTCAGAGCCCCCACCGGCGTCGACGCACTGACGGCATTGCAAGGCAAGTTCATTCAGCCAGGGCATGGAGCGAATCCTTCATCAGATGGGGGGGGGCTTGAGGCAAGCGGCTGGAGCGACATCGCCGATACGAAGAGGCGCCAGTGTGCCTTGCCGCACAAAGTCCGCTCGGCTGAAGGGTTAGAACGCTCGGTAGTGGCCGTGAGGTCGCCGCTTCACCCCGCGAACTGTGGCGGCGCTTCGGGCGCTGACCAGTGCAGCGCCAGCGCCGCAGGGCGCCACCAGCCGTGCAGCACGTCCAACTGCAACAAGCGCTGCGCGCCAGGGAAGGCGTCGAGCGTGGGGCCTTCGAAACAGAGCGAGGCTTCGGCGGCCACATGCAGCAGGGTGCCGTCGTCGAAGTCGGGCACCAACAGGCCGGCGCGTGGCCAGGCCAGCAGATTGCCCAGGGTGTTGAAGAAGAAGTTGCCTTGGTAGTCGGGCAACGTGAGGCGCAAGCCGCGCGGGCCGGTGGCCACGTGGATGAAGCCCGGGCGGCCGCCGCGGTGCGACACATCCACCCCCTCGCTCTGGGCGTTCGTGCTGGCTTCCCCGGCCTGCGCGCTGCTGGCTGAGGCGATGAAGAGCGTGTCTGCGCGGCGCAGCAGCGCGATCGAGGGCCCATCCAGTGCGGGCCCGAGCCGCTGTGCCGGCAGCGCGGGCCGCGGCGCGGCAGCCTCTGGCCGGCGCGCGTGGATGTACTTGGGGCAGTTGCCAAAGCTCTGCGACACCTGCACCTCGAAGCCATCGTCGCCCAGCACATGCACGCGCCCATTGGCGCGGTTGCGCCGGCGTGTGTGGAACTCCAGGCCCAGCAGGCCCACGGCAGCGCCTTCGTTGAGCCATGGGGCCACCGGGTCATCGGCAGCAGGCTTGGCTTGCACCCGCAAGGTCTGCGCATCGGGGCTGGTGACAAAGCCTGCCGGCCCATGAAGCATCGTTGCCCAGGGCTGCCCCTGATCGTCTTGGGCGCCCAGCAGCAAGGTCGGCAGCTTGCCGAACAGCTCGCGGTGCTGGTCGGGCATCTGGTCGCGGATCACCTTCTGGCCGATCTCTTCCATGCGCTCGCGCACGCCAGCGCGTGCCTGCAGCGCCTGCTCGCCGGTGTGGAAGGGCGCAGCGTCCATCACGCCGCCGCCGGCAAAGGTGAGCGTGGCATGCCCACGAAGCCGGGCAGTGCCTCGATGCGCTGCAGCCAGGCCCGCAGCCGCGGATAGGGCTCGAGCGCAATGCCGCCTTCAGGCGCGTGCGCGGTGTAGCTGTACATCGCCACGTCGGCGATCGTCGGGTGATCGTTGGTTGCGAGCCAAGTGCGTCCTTCCAAATGGTTCTCGACCACGCCGAACAACTGGCGGGCCGTGGGTTGCGCTTGCGGGTTCACGGGGCGGTTGAAGAGCGTGGCGAAGCGTGCATGCGCCGCGCCGGCGGCCAGCGGGCCGGCGGCGACGCCCAGCCAGCGTTGCACCTCGGCCTGCGTGGTGGCCTGCTGCGGCAGCCAGCGGCGGCGCTCGTCGTAGGCCAAAGCCAGGTAGACGAGGATGGCGTTGCTGTCCGCAAGCGTGAAGTCGCCATCTTCGATCACCGGCACCTGACCCAGCGGGTTGCGGGCGAGGAACTCGGGCCTCTTCTGCTCGGCGGCGATCAGGTCGACGTCGATCAGTTCGGTGGGCAGCTCGAGCAGCGACAGCATCAGCTGCACGCGGTGAGCATGGCCGGAAAGGGCGAAACGGTAGAGGCGGATCGGCTTGTTCATGGGGGCTCCAGACATTGAATGGGCGAAGCGTAAGGCTTGCAATCGCTGGAATGAAGACGCAGCATGGGTAGTTCAGAATTGCAGTTGGAGGAAGAATGACGATGGACCACCTTCAACGCCTGCGCACCTTCGTGGCCGTGGCCGAATGCGGCAGCTTCGCGCGCGGAGCGCGCCTGCGTGAGGTTTCGGCCCCTGCGGCCACACGCGCCGTGGCCACGCTCGAGCGGCACCTGGGCGCACTGCTGCTGCAGCGCACGACACGCAGCCTGCGCCTGACCGAACAGGGCGAAGCCTTCCTGGGTGACTGCCGCCGCATCCTGGCCGAGCTGGATGCGGCCGAAGCTGCGGTCACCGGCGCTCGCCGCGAGCCGCAGGGCACGCTGGCGGTCACCGCGCCGGCCCTGTTCGGCAGCCGGCACATCGCGCCGCTGTTGTTCGAGTTTCTCGATCAACACCCTCAGCTGCAGGCGCGGGCGCTGTTCACCAACCGCCTGGTGCACCTGATCGACGAGGGTTTCGACGTGGCGCTGCGCATCGCGAACCTGCCCGATTCGGGCCTCACGGCCGTGCCGGTGGGCAAGATGCGCGCGGTGATCGTGGCTTCACCGGCTTACCTGAAGCGTCACGGCACGCCGCGCGAGCCCGCGGACTTGAAGCACCACCGTGCGATCGGCTTCACGATCGAAGGGCAGGACCGCACCGGTTGGAGTTTCGTGCGCGGCCGCGCCACCGCGGCGCCGCAGGAGCGGCTGGTGGTGAACGCCAACGACGTGAAAGTGGCTGCCGCCGTGGCCGGCCATGGCTTGGCGCGCGCACTGGCCTACCAGGTGACCGATGAAGTGCGCGACGGCCGCCTGCGTGTGGTGCTGCAAGCGCATGAGCCACCGCCCGTGCCGGTGCACCTGGTGTACCCCGCCGGCCGCGTGGCGGCAGCGAAGGTGCGCGAGTTCGTGCACTTCGCGGCAGAGCGGTTGCGGGCCCTGCCGGTATTGCAAGGCCGCGGGCTCGAAGCGCCACGCCGGGCGCGTGAGAAGGCTAGCGCGACGCCCGGATGATCACCTTGCCGCGGGCGTGACCGTTGGCCACCTGCTCCAGCGCCGCGCGAGCCTCGTCCAGCGGGTGGATGGTGTCCAGGATCACCTGCAGCCGCCTGGCCTCGAAGATCTTGATGATCCCTTGCAGGACCGGTGTGTCACCTTGGAAGAAGACGAACACCCCATTGACGTCGCCGCGTGGCGCGATGGTCGGGTCGACCAGCGACACCAAGGTGCCGCCAAGCTTGAGCACCGACCATGAGCGTTCGGTGGTGTCGCCGCCCACCGGATCGATCACCAGGTCCAGGTCCCGGAGTCGGGCAGAGAAGTCTTCGTGGCGGTAGTCGATGACCTCGTCCGCCCCGAGCTCCTTGGCCAGGCCATGGTTCTTCGATGAGGCCGTCACGATGACGCGGGCGCCCGCCTGCTTGGCAAACTGCACGGCGAAGCTGCCCACGCCACCGGCGGCACCGTGGATCAGCACGCGTTGCCCGGCCACCAGCTTGCCGGCCCCGAACAGCGCCTGCCAGGCCGTGCCTGCCGACGTAGGCAGGGCGGCGGCCTGCTCGAAGCTCATGTCGGCCGGAATTCGGCACAGCGAACCGATGGGCACGGCCGCGGATTGCGCGAACGCGCCGCCGTCCGAAGCGCCCAACCGACCGACGACGCGATCGCCAAGCTTGAACCCAACGGCGTGGGGATCGATGGTCTCGATCACGCCGGCGAAGTCAGTGCCCAGCGTGTAGGGGAAGTTCACCGGGAAAACGGGCTGCATGACGCCGGCCAGCATCTTCAGGTCCAGCGGGTTGACGCTGGCGGCTTCGATGCGAACGGTGGCTTGGCCCGGCCCGGCGGTCGCTGATGCCTGGTCTTCCAGTACGGCGTGGCTGGGTGTTCCGAATTCGTGGATGCGAAGGGCTTTCATGGGAGTCTTTCGTCTTCAATAGTTGTTGAGGGCAGGGAAGGCATCCAGCTGCTGGAACAGCCCGAACCAGTCTTCGAGATGCCAGGTCCGCGTGATGCGTTGGCCGTCGAGTTCGTGAAACTCGTGTAGCCGGAAACTGACCTTCTTGCCGGTGGCAGGGATGCCGAACAGTGGCCCTCGGTGTGTGCCGGTGATTTCGGCGCGCACGCCTATGCGGCCGGGCACCTGGATCAGGTCGTGGATCGTGATGTGGACGTCCGGCAGGGCTTCGATGAAGCCGCGGATGATGGGCTTCAAGCCTTTCGGGCCGGGGCCCTGGCCGGGCGCCAGTGGGATGTCGTCCCAGTCGGGCGTGACGGCGATGTCGAGCAGGTCGGGGTTCTTGTCGCTGAACGCGCGGTACAGCGTTTCCACCGCTTGGCGCTCGGCGTGCAGCCGCGCGGTGCCGCCAGCCATGGCGGGGGTTAGGGGCAGGGGGTTCATGTCGATCGGCCTTGCTGTGTTGATCAGGAATGGCCTCATTCTGGGAAGCTGCCTAAAATCTGTCCAACAAATGACCTATATAGATCACTATTCGTTTTATGGATTTTCATGGCGTCGATCTGAACCTGCTCGCGGCGCTTGATGCGCTGATGAGCGAGCGCAACGTGACGCGCGCCGCTGCTCGCGTGGGCGTGAGCCAACCCGCGATGAGCGCCGCGTTGTCGAGGCTGCGCAAACTGTTCGGCGACCAGCTCTTCATTCGCAGCGCAGAGGGTTTGCTGCCGACGCCACGGGCCCGTGACTTGGCCGAGCCCGTCTCGCAGGCGCTGCGGCAGATCGAATCAGTGGTCGTCAGCAAGCCGACGTTCGTCGCTGCCGAGGCGTCGCTGACATTCACGCTGGGCTTGTCCGACTATCCGGCCCACGTGCTGTTGCCTGCGCTGCTGCAGGCACTGGGAAAGCAGGCGCCGGGTGTGTCGTTGAGCGTGCACGCTTTCACGGGCCGTGACGACGCGGTCGACCTGCTGGATGCGGGGACGATCGACGCTGCCATCGGCGTGCCGCCCACGCAGCAGGAGAGCCGGATCCTGACGAGGACCATCCTGACGGATGAGTTTGTGACGCTGGTCCGTCGCGACAACCCGACGGCCAGGCATGGCATGAACATGAAGGCGTTTCTGGCGCTGCCGCATGTGCTGGTGTCGCCCGAGGGCGATCGCCATGGGCACGTGGACCAGGCGCTGGCTCAACTGGGCAAACGGCGCACGCTCGCGTTGACGCTGCCCCACATGTTCGCGGCGCCCGGTGTCGTGGCGCAGACGAACATGACGACCACGGTGCTGAAACGCGTGGCGTTGAACTCACCCGCCCGCCGCAAGCTGGTCTTGTTCCCGCCACCGGTGGCGCTGCCGACCGTCGTCTACGACCTGATCTGGCACCGGCGCAACGACACGCACCCGGCCCAGCAGTGGTTCAGGGAGCTCATCGCCTCGCTCGCCGCATCGCTGTGAAGGCGGTCCGACGATGAGCGTTGGTGGCGGCCCCGTCGCGGGGCCGCCGACCCATCACCAGTTCAGCTGCAGGCTGTAGGTGCCACTGCCGCCGGTGTTGCCGCTGTAGTACAGCACCTTCACGAAGCGCTGCACAGTGCTGCCGCCGCTGTTGGTCACGCTGACCGTGTCGACCAGGCCGCTGCTGCGCTCGCTCTTGCCGAGCAGCGTGCCGGCGCTGTCGTAGACGTACAGGTCATAGTCGCTCGAGCTGTTGGGCGTCAGCGTCGAGGTCAGCGTGGCGCCGGCGGGCAGGTCGACCCGGAAGAAGTCGCTGTCCGAGTTGGTGCCCATCGTGCCGGTGAGCGTGACCGGTGCTGCCACCGTGTTGGCCGCGGCGATGCTGTTGTTCGGCTCAGTCTCGGTCACCGGCGGCGTGCCGGGGCCGATGTTGACGAACACCGCGCTGACCGGGCCGAAGGCGCCCGAAGCGTCCTTGCCGCGCACGAACACCAGGTGCTTGCCGTTGGCCAGGTTGGTGGTGTTGAGCGTGCCGGTGATGCCTTCGGTCGTCGAGTTGAACGTGCCGTCCGCCGCCGACAGCGCGATCGCCGTGGCGCCGGGGCTCCATGGCGGCGTGTCGATGTAGGCCTCGGCCGCATTGATGGCCTGGGTCGACTCGGTGCCGTTGCTGTTGTTGAAGCGCGTGTCGGTGATCGACGCAGTCACGGTGACCGGTGTGCCGGCCGGCACGCCGGTGCCGTCGTTGAGCGACAAGGTCGTCACGTCCGGCCCAGCAGGCAGCTGGTACGGCGCGCGGGACACGCGGGCGGCGTAGATCAGCGCCGGCAGGTTCTTCGGCTTGGTGGTGTTGTTGTAGGTGGTGCAGCTTTCGAAGAAGCTGCTGCCCAGCTCGATCGTGAAGGCCGCCACGCCGCGGTCGCCATAACTCGGCCCGTCACTGGTGCCGTCGGTCGGGTACAGGCCGATCGATTGTTCCGGTGTGTAGCCGTTGAACCAGGCCAGTCGCCGCCCCATCGTCTGCAGCGCCGTGCCGTTGGGTGCCGGTGTGTTGGTGGTGCCCCAGGGCCACAGCACGAGCTGGCTGTAGCTGTGGATGTCCAGGTGCACGCCCATCGTGTTGGCTGGTGCCGGGTCGCCCTGGTTGGGGCCGCGGTTGTCGGCAAAGATGCTGCCAATGTAGCTCTCGACGGCCTGTGTCTCGGGCTCGCTGTGCGCGGAGGGGCCACGGTAGGTCAGGTCACATTGGTTGCCGCTCGAGCCCTGGCCGTTGGTTGAATTCCAGCCAAACGTGAAGTTGCGGTTCAGGTCGGCGCCGCGGGTGTTGCTGTTGGCGCCGCAATAGGCGGTGTTGGTGTTCTTGCGCCAGGACAACCCGCCTTCGGCCTTCTTGCGGCCGTCGGGGTTGGTCTGCAGCATCAGGTGGATCTCGTGGTGGTCGAGCATCCAGGTGGCGTCGGCATTGGTGCCGTAACCATTGACCAGCCAGCGGGCGAACTCAAGTGCCAGCGGGGCGGTGGTGTATTCACGCGCATGGATGGCGCTGGTGACGAACAGCTTGGGCTTGGTGCCGCCGATGGCGGTGTTGGTCAGCTTCAGCACGCGCATGTCGTAGCCGCCGCTGCCGGCGTTCTTCTGCCACGAGTTGCCGGCGTCCAGCCACTGCGCCAGGTTTGGCTTCGAAGTGGCAAAGGCCTGCGCCGCGGCAAAGGTCTCTTCGACCGTTTCGTAGCAGGAGTAGCCGGGGATGGACTCGACGCCGACGTCGCCGTTTCCGCCGCTTTTGCGGCTCTCGTCGGCGGCCCTGTCGAAGCGGTCGAGGAATTCGTTGCGGCGCTTGATGAAGTCGTGTGCCGTCTCCAGCCTGAAGCCCTGGGCCTGCAGCGCTGCGTACTCTTCAGACTCCAGCTGAAGGATCAGGTAGCCGGCGTCGTACTTCGATTCGAGCAGCGCGTGGTGGTAGCTGATCGCCGCCTTGCGGGCGGTGGCCTTGTCCGGGAACCAGACCTTGTAGATGTTGTTGCGCTGGCGTTCTTGCTGGCGCAGCTGGCGCATCTCGTCGGCGGCCTCTCGGGCTGCCTCTCTTGTCGCCTTTTGGGCGGTGGCTTCGTCGGTGGCGCCATCGGCGCCGTTGGCGGCCCACAGGGGCGTGGCCCCCATCGACAGCAGCAGGGCGGCGGTGGCCGCAGTTATCCTCGATAGACGCAGGGTCATTGGGATTCTCCGGGTGCGTGGGGATCCAGACGCGGGGTACCGCGTCTGGCCTGGGCGCCACGTGAGGGGATCATCCAACCGCAGCGCAACGCGGGAATTTAGGCACTGCAGGAATCGGCGATATCGGGGTCTGTGCGGGGTGGGTCGGCACGACTAACGTCGGATTGGCGAGTCGTGCTTGCTGCGGCTGCCGGCTTGGGCCACTGTGGCCCGCGCGGTGCAAGGTCAATGCAGCCCTCACACAATGGCGCCATCCGAAATGCTGGTACGCCAAGGAGTCTCATGGAAGCGTCGTCTGCCGACATCATCAACATCGTCCTCGGGGGCGCATCCGGCTGGGCCGGTTCGGCGCTGGCGCGGGGCATTGGCCGCCAGCCTGACATGCGGCTTGTCGGCGCCGTTGGGGCGCGCAACGCCGGGCGAAGGCTTGGCGATGTGATCGGTGACGATTCGCTGGAGTGCGTGGTGTCTCAGTCGACCGAAGAGGCTCTGGCGCAAACGAAGTGCAATGTCTACGTCGAGTATGGCAAGCCCGCGGACGTGGGGGTGGTCAAGCGCAACATCATCACCGCGCTGAAGTCTGGTGCCCATGTGGTGGTGGGCAGCTCGGGGCTGAGTGATGGCGACTACGCCGAGATCGACGCCGCCGCACAAAGCCACCAGCGTGGTGTGCTTGCGTGCGGCAACTTCGCTTTGACAGCGGTGCTGCTGCAGCGCTTCGCCGAGATGGCGGCGGCCTACATCCCGAGCTTTGAGATCCTTGACTTCGGCCCCGAGACCAAGGCGGACTCACCCTCAGGCACCGGCCGGGAGCTGGCCTCGCGTTTGGGCCGTGTGCGGCAGCCGGAACTGGGTGTTCCGCTCGACCAGGTCAATGGCCCGCCGGGCGTGCGTGGCGCCAGTGTCAATGGCGTTCAAGTGCACGCCGTGCGCTTGCCAGGTTATGTGCTGGGCATCGAGGTCGTGTTTGGCATGAACGACCAGCGGCTGCACATTCGCCACGAAGCGGGCGGCAGCGCCGAGCCCTATGTGGACGGCGCGCTGCTGGCGATCCGCAAGGTCCACACGGTCGTGGGCGTCGTGCGTGGGCTCGATCGGGTGATGAACCTCTGATGTCGCTGCCAACGCCCCGCGCCACCGGCTGGTTCACGGCACGTCGACGTTGCCGCTCAGCACGCTGCGTTTCGGGTTGAAGGTGTACAGGCTCTTGACGATGCCGATCACCTCCAGCGCATAGGTGCCCTGGCCGCCACTCGTGTTGAACTTCGCGCTGCCCTTGTTGTTCGTCCAGGCGTTGTTGATTTCGGTGCTGCCGTCCGGCCGTGTCCAGTTGGCGATGACCAAGGCCTGCGGCACCGCGCCGCCGTTCTCGTCCTTGACCATCACCTTGCCGTCGACGTTGGCGAAGTTGTGCATCAGTTCGCCTGTCAGGTTGACGGACTTGGAACGCAGGCAGTTGAAGCTGCATTCGGGCGGGCGTTTGGTCGTCGGCGAGAGCAACACCGCGTGCGTCGACCGGGTGAAGTTGTTGAATCCGTAGCCAACGATCTGCCCGGCTGTGTTGATGTCGAACGCCGCCTGCAGCACCCACCCGCGTGACTGGTCGATGAGCTCGTTCAGGTTCTGCAGGCCGGCTGCGTCGGTGTAGACGAAGGCGCGTGCGGCCGATTGGCCCAGGGAGCCCACCACGGTGCCGGCGGCGTTGATGCCCCAGGCCGTATTGTGCTCGCCGGTGCCACCCAGGTTCTGCAGACCGGTGCCGTCGGTGAAGCGGAAGAGGCGCTCGGTGTTCCCGCTGGCGCTTGTCGAGTGGCCGGCGATGCGGCCACCTGGCTCGATCGCGTAGCCGAAGCTGTGGGCCATGCCCGGCAGCACGCCCAGGTCCTGGAAGGCGCCGTCCCAACGGAAGGCGTGGTAGCCGCCCGCAGCGGTCTTGTAGCCAGCGATCTGGCCCGCATCATTGATGCCGTGGGCCACACCCGTGTCGCTGGTCGGCGTCAGGTCGGCCATGCCCAGCGCGTCGGTGTAGACAAAGGCATGAACGACGTTGATGCCGTTGACTTGGGTGGTTGACTCGCCGACGACGTCGCCGTGGTTGTTGATGCCCCAGGCCGCGCTGTACGGGCCGGTGGGCAGCGTGCCCAGGTCTTGAGGAATGCCACCTTGCCAGCGCACGGCATGGCCCAGGTCGGTCCCGCCGGCGTCGGCGGTGCCGGCGATGTCGCCCGCGTCGTTGATCTTGCGGGGGAACGCCCTGGGCCGGTTGGGCAGGCCGGGCAGCGCGCTCATGCCGCCGGCGTCCGTGTAGACGAAGCCGCGGTAGCCGTTGGGCCCGTTGGACCAGCCCACCACGTTGCCCTGGCCGTTGATGCCGGTGGCCACGCTGTCGCTGTCGCCCGGCAGCGCACCCAGGTCTTGGACCAAGTAGTAGGTGGCGGCTGTTGCCGGTCCAGTGGCGGCCACGGCCAACAACGCGAGCAGCCCGCTCACCCATGTTGGCCGAAGACGGGGCTTCATCGAGGGACTGCTCATGGGGTACTGCCTGTTGAACGCGGTCGGACATCAAAGATGGCACGGCTTGCCGAGCGTTGCTTTGACGCAGCGCAAGCGAACGCACCGACCGCGGTCGAACTCAATGCCCCTGCGCGGCGTGGCAAACGGTCCTTGTCTTTTGCCGCATGTCCACCTTATGGCGCCGCCTGCGCTCACCGTCTGTTGGATGGCGAACATATCCAAGCCGCCTGTAGGCCTGTCTCACTTACTTCGCGCTGGTGCTTTGGCCGCCACGCGACGCCAGCGGCAGGATGAACAGGTTCGCCGAGGCCGGTGGCAAGTGGATATTCTTCAGGCCGCCGGCTGTTTGATAAAAATAAGCAGTGTCCGTCCAGCGCACGGTATCTTTGACCACATGGTTATTGTCGGTGAGGCGATCTGACCGCAACACCCGATAACCGTATTTTCCGTCGGCCAGCAAGCGTCGTGGGCTGGTGTCCATGGTATTCAGGTTGACGGTGACACCATTCTTCAAATCGCGGTTGATGACCATCACCCGCAGCGAGCTGTCGTTCGCACTGATGGAGGAGTAGGTTGACACCTGTGCATACTGGTGCTTGCCGTCCGGTGTTTCCAGCAACTTGTTGTTCTTGATGCGGTTGCGGACCATGGTCTTGCCGAATTGTTGGGCATAAATGCTGTACGCATACCCGGGCGCCTGGATTTGGGGAAATTCGATGTCCTCACCACCGGGGTGGGTGCCATTGGCATACTGAACGAGCGAGAAAGCGGGGTGGGTATCGAGAGAATGGTAGAACAGCCGTTCGACATTTTGCTCCAGCAGCTTGCCTGTCCAGTCGGCCATCACCAAGGCGTGACCCATGTCTTGCAACACCTGAAACTCACCTCCGGCGTTGTTTTGGAACACATTGAATTCGGTCATCCAAATCTTCCACGACCGCGTGGGTGATTTGGGGTCATCCGTGCCGAGTAAATCCTTGACGTTTTCAATTTCGGCGCCTCGATCCACCTCATAGAGCATATCCTGGGTCTGCTTCTTGCGCCGCGCCTCCAGGCTGGCCTGCTCATAGGGTTTGGCAGACAAGTACTGATGGATGGAGTAGGCGTAAACACTGTCCAGCTTGCCGGCGTCATGGAGCTTCGATTTCAAGGCGTTCAGCCAACCCTTCGCTGTGTTTTGCTTGAAGTCCGCCGCCAGCCCCTGCGCCAGCAGCTTGATTTCCGGCCGTGCCGCTTTCATCTTCTCTTCAAATTCATAAAAGATGTCGGCGTGCTGGCTTGCATTCCAGCGCGACCAATCTTCATTGCCCACCTCCCACCACAAGGTGGTGGTACCTTCAGGGCTGGCCACCCAGGCGGCCGCTTTGGATGCGGCGGTGGACAGATTGTTGGGGTCGATTTCAGGGGGCAACGGCGGGTTGCTGAATACGTTCTTGTTGATGTACTGCAGGCCCCACGGGTTGTAGTTCAGCCAGAAGACGGTATTGACCTCGAACAAGCGGTCCATGTCGAGGCGGTCGGCGGCGGTGTAGCGGTTGATTTCGCTCGGGCTCAAGTACCTGTCCCATTGCGAAGGGTGGTCCTGGGAGGGGTAGCTGTGCGTCGGGTCATCCCAGATATAAAGAAATGAGCTGTCACCGTGTGGGAATCGCAAGGTCCCCAGGCCCAGGCTGTCAATCGTGTCAGCTGTCTTGGACGAGACCGGTTCGCCCCCGACATCGCTGAGGTTGTCAAATGTCCAACGCCATTGAGCGGTATTGAATTGAACACCACTGCCAAACGTCCGCCGGCTGATGTCGGAGCGATAGGGGCCAAGGGTCCCTGCAGCATCAATTTGAATCACCACAGGATGAGGTGCATTGGCGGCAAGTGCCGGCCCAAATACCACCACCGCAAGCAAGGCGGTCAGCCGCTGAAGCGAGCTCATGGAGCAGGTCCTTTCAAGACGATTTGATGGGCAGAGAGGGCCCGGCGCACCACGGCACCTGCCCTCTCTGCAACGAGCAACGTCGGCACCAAGCGGGCTGCGGTGGCAGCCCGAGCGCCGTCGGCTGATTTAAGGCTTCAATGCACCGACCGGGATGTCGATTTCGTATGAATCGACGTCTGTCTCGCTGTTCACGTCCCAGTTCGAGTTATAGATAACTCGAGTGAAGTCACGGTTCACCGAAGCCGCCGGGGCAGTCCAGTAACCGGCGTAATGACTCCGGTGGAACGCGAGGTTATAAACGATGGGGTTTTCTTTCAGCTGTACCGCCAGGACTTTCTGGTGCAGCCATTTCCGGGCTTGCGACGTGTCGTTGGCGTAAGTTTCAATGGTCACCCAGCCCGGCTTGTTGAACGCCTTGCCTGATACATGAATGGCGGTGGCCGTGCCGTCGATGTAGGTGGGGAAGAGAACCGTCCGTTTGGCGTCGCGCAGCCTGGTCATGAAGACGTCGCCGGCATTCGATTGGTAATCGATCGAAACGTAGACATCGTCCCCGGCGGCATCGAACGCGAGGTCAGAATGCTCTGATGTCGTGTGAACCTTCGTGCTCGTTGAAAAATCGCGGGAATAGGCGGTCGTCACTTCGCCAGAAACCACGCAGTATTTTCCGCTCGGGCTCATGCTCACGTGGTCGGGCCGGTTGCCGTGGGTGTCCATGTGGCCCAGGATGGTGTCGGTTTTCTTGTCCCAGACAAAAATACCACGGCTTTGCCAGTCCGCGTTGTCCACCATGAAGCACCAGTACCGCCCATTCGCTGACGGTGAGCCTTCGCTCTTCGTCCACGCGGCGTTTGAATCTGGCCAGAGCGCCTTCAGCCGAGGGCCAAAATCTGCCACTTGCCGGGTCTGCAACGACCCGACATTGAGTTCGTGCAGCTTCATGCCAACCCCGTTGGTCGGCAGGTAATAGAGGATCTTCGGATCAGAATGGTGCCACTGCGGTTCTGCATCCCCACCCAAATGCGGCAGTGTGGTCACGCGCGCATGGGTATTGGCGTTGTAGAGATGCCATGTGCCGTCGTAGGCGGACACGATTTGCCGCGTATTGTTGGCGTTGAATGCTTGCCGCCGCGAATAGTCGTTTCGCGCAAAACCCGATACACCATCGGCCACATGGTCAGTGGCTCGGGTGACGCAGGTTCCGTAGGTCGGCTCGGCATAGGCTGAGCCCTTGACCGGTTTGGATTTTGGCGGGATGGCGTCAACGGCTCTTGTTGAGTTCAATTTGAACAGGGGTCGGCTGGCATAGAAGTCGGCGCAGGCGGGGCTGTTGGGGTTCGCTGCCAAGCCCAGATCATCCGCCTCAGTGTCTGCGCTTTCGGCAAGGATATTCGGCTCTTGAGGGAATGGACTCAGCGGCGGCTTCTGCTCGGCAGCGGCGGTCAGCGGAAAACCTGCGCTCAGTAACAGAGCGGCAATTGATGCAGTACTCACACTCTTCATGGAGACTCCTCGTTGGGGTTTATTTCTGGATTGATTGCTCATTTATGTAAACGTTTTCAATCCGCGGCGAGTATGCCGCCGCGCCATCGCTTGCACAAAGTTTAAAGTCCGTAATATTGGTAACCAAAGAAGTCCGCGGCTCACCAATCAAACGAACCAGCGTGAGGGATATTTTCTTGGGGCCGGGTGGCATGGCGGCCGCGCGGCAACACCGCGGCTGATATCTCGGCCTATTTCAAATTCGACACAACCCAACAGGAGTTACGCCTGCGTACCGCAAAGGCCGTCGGGCTCCCTAGTTCGCATGGTGAACAGCTGAGCCGGGGTCACCAGAATCGCCGCCTGCCTTGCCGCACGCTCCTCGCACCCATGACGTTAGGGGCCGATTTCTGCGAGCGCGGCAAACCATCCGACAGCCACGACAAGGAGACCCATGCCGACGAATCCTCGCTGCGCAACGACGCAGTCCATGAAGCGACATCTGGCCGCGCTGATGCTCTTGGCGGCCTGCGCTGTTCCCACCGCCGCTGGCGCCGCCGACGCGAACGGAGCCAACACCGGCATTCAGTACATCCCGCTGAGCCTGGCCGCCGGACCGGCTGCCGACAAGTCACCGCTGCGTACCGGGGTGCCGTTTCCGATGGGTGAGCTGTCCAACATCAAGCATTTGCGCCTCGAAACCGGTGACGGCAGCCAGGAAGTGCCGGCCCAGTTTGACGCGATCTCGCGCTGGCCCGACGGCTCGATCAAGGTGGCCTTGACGCAGCTCGTGGCCGATCTCGGTGCCGCCCAGTCTTACCGCGTGGCCTATGGCCCTGGCGTGACCCGTGCGCCGCTGCCACGCGACGTGTCGATCAGCGGCAAAGGGACGAGCAAGATCACGGTCGACACCGGCTTGGTGAAGTTCACCGTCAACGGCCAGGGTGTCATCAGCAAGGTCTGGCGCGACGCCAACGCCAATGGCAAGTTCGAAGAGCGCGAGCAGTTGATCGACTCGGGCGACCTGTTCATGGTCAACGCTTTCGACAACCACGAGTACACCGCGTCTGCGGCCACCGACGCGGCGGTCACGGTCGAAGAGAGCGGCCCGCTGCGTGCGGTGGTCAAGGCCCAGGGTTCGCTCACCGACAGCAGCGGCACCAAGCTGATCAAGTACCAGGTGCGCTACTACGCCAACCAGGGCTCCGACAAGATCGACATGGAGGTCTCGGTCATCGATGACCGTCTGGAGCCCGACGTCGAACACGACCCCGCATCGTTCGCCATGGCGGCCAAGGGCCTGGGCATGCGCTGGCACTACCTGTCCGACGGCGCGGCCGACTACCGCTTCGGCGGCGAAAACGGCGTGGCGTATGCGGCCAAGGTGTCTGGCGAGCACTACCTGCTGCAGAAGGGCGACTTCCGGTTCGAAACAAGAATCGAGAACGGGGACCCACACGGTTACGACATGGGCAACACCTTCGCCTACAGCGGTGTGGGCACGGGCGGCAAGGCGCCGGGCTGGGTGACGCTGGACTCAGGCAAGCGCCACCTGGCCCTGATGGTCAGGGACTTCTGGCAGCAGTTCCCGGGCGAGTTGAATATCAATGGCAACACCTTGACGGCATCGCTGTTCCCGGTGCGCGCGGGTGGCACCGAGATCACCGAGCCTGCGCAGTCGGGCGACCACTACCGTCGCGCAGGCAGCATGTACTTTGCCCGCCAAGGGGGCGCCAAAACCTACCAGCTGCGCTTCGCGTTTGACAGCAGCAAGCCCACCACCCACGCTGTCAACAGCCTGAACGACAGCTACCAACGCCACACGCTTGACCTGATGGCGGCGCGAACCTGGTACACCTCGTCGGGCGTCTTCGGCGACTTGAATGTCGGCACCTCGACGAAGGCGGACACCGGCTATGACGCCTACTTGATGCGCGACATCTACGAGGCGAGCATCGAGCGAACCGATGGCAACGCCACGATGTTTGGCTGGCGCGACTATGGCGACCGCTTGCGCGCGGGCTGGGCACTGGTCACGCCGACCCAGGTGTGCATCCCCAGCTTCTACAACGACACCCACGTCGGCGCGAACAATTTCTTCACCGAGTTTCTGCGCACCGGTGACCAGCGCTGGTACCAGCTGGCCGACATCAGCACCCGCCATTTCATGGACATGGATGTGTCGCACGGCCCGCGCGCCGGGTACTGGTCCACCGGTGGTGTGCCACAGCCGGCCGGCGAAGTGCACGCCATCAGTCATGAAAACATCGACCATCAGGTGCGCAACCTGCATTGGGGCCACTCCCACGTCAGCGGCCTGAGCAACAACTACCTGCTCACCGGCGACAAACGTTCGCTGGACGTGCTGACCGAAGTGGCCGACTGGTGGAAGTTCGTGTCACCGCACTTCTTCAAGCGGCCCTTCAACGCCGCTGACAAGTACCGGGAAGCCGAGCGCGACTACAGCTGGCCTTTGTACGTGATGAACGAGTATGTGCGGGCCACCGGCGACGCGAAGTACCACAAGGAGGTGGCCGCCGGCTTGGTGACCTACTTGACCCAGTGGTTCAGGACACCGCTCAACCACGTCGGCTACAACCCCGTCACCGGCGTCATCTCCAACGAGGTCATTGGCGTGAACGATGCCAGCCAAGGCACCGGCTTCTGGACCATGACCAAGATGGACAACGGTGGCGGCTACAACGCGACCGGGACCAACCCGTGGATGGCCGGCGCTCTGTTGAGCAACGTCATCAAGTTCTACGAGGCCGACAAGCAGTTCGCGGCTGCCGGTCAAGCGTCAGGCGTGAGCCATCCGGTGCTGATCGACATGCTGTTGCAGGGCATGAACTACGTCGTCAAACAGGGCTACGACAGCAAGCACAAGTACTTCGTGTACTCGGAAGTGACCCGCGGCACCGATGGCGGCAGCAACCACATCGTGTACCCGCTGGCCTACCTGGATCGCCTGTACAAACAGGAACTCGCGGCCGGCCACCTGGCCCATCCGGACTGGTACGACACCCAAGGCACCTGGCTCAAACTGGCCACCGAGCGCTACGACCTGATGCGCAGCATGGTGGTCGGCACCAACACCCAGTCCTATGGGTTCTATGGCTATGAGATCGTCTACCCGGCGGACTTCTTCAAGGTCATGAAGGACATCACCGGGCATTGAGGATCGCCCAACGAGCAGAGAACCCCGACGCCCCGCCAGTGGGCGTTGAGTTCACAGGTTAGTGGTCGGCCTCGGAGGCGCGGGCGGCGCCTTGTTCCAGCGCGCGCTGAACGTCGCTCTGGACCTTCTGCACCTGTTGCTGCGGCGTCCCGGCGAGCGTGGGGATGGGCGACGTGTCGGGCGTGTTGGCTGGCGTGGCCGACTCTTGCGCAGTGGGCGGCGCCAGGCCGTTCAGCTGTTTCTTTACGGTGAAGCCGATGATGGCCAGCACGACCAGCAGGCCGGCGATCGAGAACATGATTCGCATCGTGTGGGTTCCTATGTCGGTCGAGCAGTATGCGCTGGCCGCTGAGGCGTCAGTCCAGCACCAACGTGCGCGACAGGTGGGTGTACACCGTGGCCACCCGCCGCAGGTGGCGTGATTCTGGGTGCGTCAGCAGCCACAGGTCGGTCTCGCAGTCGTCCAGGGCTTCGGTCAACTGGCGCAGGTCGGGGCGCGTCTTGGCCAGGAACAGCGGCAACACGCCCACGCCCATGCCGAGTGCAATCAGCTCCATCACCGTGAGGATGCTGTTGACGCGGTAGCTGGGCACCACCTTCGGGAAGTGGCGCTTGCGCCAGACGACCGAGGGGTGCTCGGGCAGCGCGTCGTCCGGCGCGATCCACAGGGCCTTGCCGGCGGTCACGTCGGCAAAGCGTTTGACCGGGCCCTTCGCGGCGGCGTACAGCGCCACGCGCAGCGACCCGACCAGCTTGCCCACCAGGTGCTGCGGTGGGCGCTTGGTGGCGCGCACGGCAATGTCGGCGTCGCGCTTGGTCAGGCTGGCCAGCTCGTTGCCTGCATGCAGCTCGTAGCTCAGCAGCGGGTGCTGTGGGTGCAGAGCGGCCAGTGAAGGTGCGACGAGGGCGTGCAGGATGGTGTCGGTCGTCGTGATGCGCACGGTGCCCGAGACCTGCTCCGGCAGCAGTTGCGCGGCCGAGCGGGCGGTTTCCAGCGCGGCCTCCACCTGCTCGGCCTGCTCGGCGAGCGACATCGCCAGTTCGTTGGCCGCATAGCCGGCGCGAGAGCGCTCGAACAAGGCCACGCCCAGCCCCCGCTCGATGCGTTGCAGGCCGCGGAACACGGTCGACGCGTCGACGCCCAGGCGCTCGCCGGCATCGGCCAGGGTGCCGGCGCGGACCATGGCGAGCACGACATCGAGGTCAGAGGCCGTCAGCTGGTATTGCAGGCGTGCATTCATGGTTTGCCTCGCTGCCAATTTTCATGGCGAGTTTGCAATCCTACAGTGAGGCTGTCGTTCAAACCCATGGAGAGCCTCGTGAACACCACCGCACCTTTCGGCATCACCTTGCTGCGCCTCAGCCTGGGCGTGATGTGGATCTCGCACGCCTTGCTGAAGTGGTTCGTCTTCACGCTGCCGGGCACGGCGCAGTTCTTCGCCAGCGTCGGCTACCCGGGCTTTTTGGCCTACCCGGTCTTCGCCGCAGAACTGCTCGGTGGCCTGGCGCTGGTGCTGGGTATCTATGCCCGGCAGGTGGCGCTGGCCCTGGTGCCGATCATGGCCGCGGCTGCGTGGGTCCACCTGCCCAACGGTTGGGTTTTCACCAGCCCGAACGGCGGTTGGGAGTACCCGGTGTTCCTGATCGTCGCCTCGGTGGCGCTGTGGCTGTTGGGTGATGGTGCGCTGGCCGTGCGGCGTAGCCCGGTGCTGGTGCCGCGCTTGGCGCAGGTGCAGCGATGAGTGCCCCGCTGACCCTGGTGTCGCATGTGTTGTGCCCTTACGTGCAGCGTGCGGCCATCGTGCTGGCAGAGAAGGGCGTTGCGTTCGAGCGGCGAGACATCGACCTGGCCCACAAGCCGGCCTGGTTCCTGGCGATCTCGCCGCTGGGCAAGACGCCGGTGCTGCAGGTGGGCAACCGGGCCTTGTTCGAGTCAGCGGTCATCTGCGAATACCTGGACGAAACCCACGGCCCGCGCCTGCACCTGGCCGACCCACTGGAGCGGGCCGCGCACCGCGGCTGGATGGAGTTCGGCTCGGCGTTGCTGAACACGATCGGCGCGTTCTACGCCGCGCCCGACGAAGCCGCCTTGCAGGCACGCGCAGGCGACATCCGCGGCCGCTTGCAGCAGCTGGAGGCCACGCTCGGCCAAGGCCCTTACTTTGCCGGCGAGCGCTTCAGCCTGGTCGACGCGGTGTTCGGGCCGGTGTTCCGCTATTTCGAGGTCTTCGACACGATCGACGACTTCGGCTTTTTCGCCGGCCTGCCGCGGCTGGTCCGTTGGCGCAGGGCGCTGGCCGCGCGGTCGTCGGTTCAAGGGGCGGTGGCGCCGGACTACCCGGCCCGGCTCCGGGCGTTTCTGCTGGCGCGTGGGTCGGCCCTGTCGGCGCGCATGGCCGTGGGGGCTGCACACGGCTGATGGCGAGGCGGCCCTGGCGCGCTCGCGGCCTTTTGTTGGCGCGCTATTTGCCGGGCCAGGAGCTTGGGTGGTACACGTGTCAGCCGTGACACCTCTCTAAAGGGCACCACATCGATGCAAGTTCTTGGCAACCAAGCCGCACAGGTCTTCCAGCACCCATGGTCGTTCGCGTTGCGGGCGCTGAAGGCGTTTCGCGCCAACCAGGGCTTGCTGCTCGCCGGTGCGGTGGCGTATTACGCGCTGCTTTCGGTCGTGCCCCTGCTGATCATCACCGTCATTGCGCTGTCGCATGTGGTGGACCAGGCCGAGCTGCTGCAGACGGTGGGCCGGTACCTCGAGTGGCTGGTGCCGGGGCAGTCGGCGGCGATCGTGGCCGAGCTGGCGCGCTTTCTGACCAACCGAGGCGTCATTGGCTGGGTGTTGCTGGGCACGATGCTGTTCTTCAGCTCGCTCGCTTTCACCGTGCTGGAGAACGCGATGTCGGTGATCTTCCATCACCGGGTGGCGATACGGCGCCGCCACTTCCTGATTTCGGCCGTCATCCCCTATGGCTACATCTTGTGCCTCGGACTCGGGCTGCTGATGGTCACGCTGGTGGCGGGCAGTCTGCAGGTCCTCGGGCAGGAATCGGTGCAACTCCTGGGCCGCAGCTGGTCGCTGCATGGCTTCTCGGGCCTGCTGCTGTACCTGCTGGGGCTGGCAGGCGAGGTGTTCGTGGTCGCATCGATCTACATGGTGATGCCGGTGGGCAGCCTGTCGCTGCGGCATGCCTTGCTCGGCGCGGTGGTGGCGGCCTTGCTGTGGGAGCTGTCGCGCCACCTGCTGGTCTGGTACTTCGCCACCTTGTCGCAGATCAGCGCGGTGTACGGCTCGCTGACGACCGCCATTGCGGTGATGTTGAGCCTGGAGATCGGCGCCACCTTGCTGCTGCTCGGCGCCCAGGTGATTGCCGAATACGAGCGCCTGGCCAGCGAACCGCTCGACGCGCCGCCGCGGTCTTTCAGGACGGCGCGGCGCTGATCGCTCGCCTCAGGTCAACCAACTGCGCAGCTGCTGGTAGACGTCTTCGCGGCTGAGCAGGTCCCAGTGGTTGGCCGAGGTGACGATCATCCGGTGGCCCTTGGGCACCTTCAGCGCACGCTTCGGGTCGCTGTGTTCGCCGAGCGCGCTCGCCAGTGGCACCAGCCCGTCACCTACCGTGGCGCTGCGCAGGCTGGTGGCCTGCTCGGACGTGGTGGCGGCCACCAGGTGACACTTCACGCCTTCGGGCAGCGGCGTGGGTTGCCGGTCATCGCGCTTTTGGTCGTAGCGGTCGCGCTGCTGCCAGTCGGCGTCTTGCACGTTGCCGAAACGCAAATCGGTGATGCCGGCGCTGCGCGTCTTGCCCAAGCGGGCGAAGGGCGCCACGTAGGGGCTGATGCTCAGCAGCGTGTCGACGAGCCGACCGCCGCGCTCGAGCGGTGCTCCATGGTGCGGCGTGCCCAGAAAAACCAGCTTGCTGAGGTGGGCCCGCCAGGGCCGGTCTTCGCTCAGGCTGCAGGCGCTGCGGGTCACCAGCCCGCCCATGCTGTGGCAGACGATCACCAGCTCGTCCACCGGCACCGGCCAGTGGGCGACCAACTGGTCGAGCAGCTCGGCGAATTCGCGCCCGTTCTGCGACACATGCCGGCCAGTGTTGTAGTGCAGGTAGACGGGCGTGTAACCCAGATCGCGCGCCAGTGCCTGGCCGTGGTCATGGCCTCGGCGTGACCATTGCAGGTCGTTCATCGTCAGCCCGTGCGCCAGCACCAGCAGTTTGCCGGTGGCGTTGACAGGCAGGGCTTCGCGGTACGGCTTGCCGCCGATGCGCAACGACATCGGGATGGCCAGCGGGTTGCCGGTGCCCGCCAGGTGGTCGCCCCAGACGCCGTTCAGCGCGGCGACGAAGGCCTCGCGCTCTGGCGTCGACAAGCGGGTGTCGAAGGGCAGCGCACCCCACAGCGCGTCCAGCCCGTCGCCGATGGTGCGGGTGGTGCCGCGCACCGCGCGGTAGACGAAACCCGTGATGCCTTTGGGGCGGCCCGCCGGCGCCTGGCCGGCGATGCCGGTGAACGACGCGATGGTGTGGTGCATGGACTCGACCAGGTCGGTCACGCCGACCACGGCGTCCACGCCCAGGCGCGACAGCCCACGCAGGTCGGCGGGCCGCAGCGGCAGCTTCAGGCGCGGTGCGGCGGGTGGCGTGTTCGTCATCGGCAATGCGCTCGGTGCGCTCGAAATGGGCTTGGGCCCGACTGTGCGGGGCGCCCGGCCGCCGTGCAAGCAATGATTTAGTGGCCGCTAACCAGTCGAATGTGGTTCACGCGCCCTGTGCCTCGGCCAGCACCTGCATCAGCGCGTCCACGTCAACCGGCTTGACGAAGTGGTGGTCGAAGCCGGCCTCGTGGGTCTTTTGCCGGTCTTCGTCCTGGCCCCAGCCGCTCAAGGCGATCAACAGCGCGCGCTGGCCCCAATCCTGTTCGCGGATGCGCCGGGCGGCGTCCAGCCCGCTCAGCTTGGGCAGGCCGATGTCGAGGATCACCGCCTGCGGGTGGTAGGCATTGGCCACGTGCAACGCTTCGAGGCCGTCGTGCGCGGTGCGGGTGTGATAACCCAGCATCGTCAGCAGTTGCGACATGCTTTGCGCGCTGTCGACGTTGTCGTCGACCACCAGCACGCGCACATCGTTGGCCATGCCTTGCGACAGCGTACACGCGGCCTCGGCCTGATCGGCCGGCGCGTGGATCAGCGGCAGCCGCACGGTGAAGGTGCAGCCCCGGTTGGGGCCGGCGCTGTCGGCCACGACACTGCCGCCGTGCATCTCGACCAGCTTGCGCACCAGCGCCAGACCGATGCCCAGACCGCCTTGCGAACGTTCGAGCGATCGGTCGACCTGGGCGAACAGGTCGAACACGCGCGGCAGCATTTCACGTGGGATGCCGATGCCCGAATCGGTGACGCGGATCACCGCCTGCTCGCCGTCGCGCTCGGCGGACACGTTGATGTGCCCATGCCGGAGCGTGTACTTGGCCGCGTTGTTCATCAGGTTGGCCACGATCTGCGTCAGCCGCGTCAGGTCGGCGTCGACGATCAAGGTGCCCGGCGGCGGCAGCCGCACCGTCAGCTCGTGTCGTCCGGCGGTGATCAGCGGGCGGCTGGTTTCGACCGCAGCCTGGACCGCGGCCACGAGGTCCACGTGTTCACGTCGCAGCTCGACCTTGCCTTGGCTGATGCGGCTGACGTCGAGCAGGTCGTCGACCAGGTGCACCATTTGCTTGAGTTGCCGCTCGATGATGCCGTGCGCGTTGGCGTGCACCACGGCGTCGGGCGTGATCTGCATCAACTGCAGCGCATTGCGGATCGGGGCCAACGGGTTGCGCAACTCGTGCGCCAGCGTGGCCAGGAACTCGTCCTTGCGGCGGTCGGCGTCTTCCAGGGCGGCCTCGGCCTTGACCCTTTCACTGACGTCGCGCACCACGGCCAGCAGCCCGGTCTGCGCCCCGGCGTTGTCGCGTGTCACGGTCACGGTGGACTCGACGTGGATCAGCTCACCCGACTGCATGACGTGCACGTTGCGACCACGCCAGGACCCATGGCCGGCGAGCGCGATGACGGCGGCTTGCGCATCTTCAGGCGCCAGCCAGCGGTAGTCGTACAAGGCCGACAGCGGCCGGCCCAGCGCCTGCGACACGGGCACGCCGTACTGCCGCGCCGCCGCCTCGTTCAGGTAGGTCACCCGCTGCTCGTTGTCGACCGCGATCACCGCGTCGTCGATCTGCGCGATCACCTCGCTGCGGAACCGGTTCGATGCCGCTTCGACACCCTCCAGCACATAGAGCCGATCGCCCACCACCAGCGCATCGACCTCGCCGCCACGGATGGCGCGCAGGGTTTCTTCTGCCTCCTCCAGGCGCGCACGCAGGGTCTGGATCTCGGCGAGCAGGCTCTCGGGGTCCATCGGATCAGGGGGAGCGATGTCTTTCATTGGCAGCCAAGGGGCTATTTGGGTGGTGTCGACAGCTGCTGCGCCAGCCCCAGGCCGGACAACAGCCGCTCGGTGTCCGACATGTCGCCGATGAAGCGGCGCTCGGGCGGCGGCAGCTCGCGGACCAGCGTGGGCGCCGCAATGATCTGGGCCTGCGCAGCGAGCGACGGGTTGAGCGAGATGTCGACCACGTCCAGGTCGTACTCGTCTGGCAGGTGCTCTTCACAAAGCTTGCGCACGTTGACGATCGCGCGCGACGAAGATGGTGTGGTGCCAACGACATAGAGACGGAGCCGGTGGTGGGTCATGGGGCCTGCTTCAGGGGCCGCACGTCGAGGCCGACCAGCACACGCTCTTCATTGGACAGGTCGCCGATGATCTTGCGGATCGGTTCGGGCACTTTGCGCACCAGCGTCGGCACGGCGAGGATCTGGTCGCCCGCGGCCAGCCGCGGGTTGACCAGCAGGTCGACCACTTCGATCTCGTAGCGGCCGGCCAAGTGCGTCTCGCAGACGCGCTTGAGGTTTTCGAGTGCGGCCATGGACTTGGCCGTCTGCCCGGCGACATAAAGCTTCAGCTGCCATTCGGGCGTGGTGGCCGTGGTGGCCGCGGCGTCTGGCGGGGCGTCGAGCATGGCTGCGAGACTGATCATCATTGGCCTCTTGTTCCGCCCGGGATGCCGGACTGTGCGTTGCGGGCCGCGCGCACGCGGGCCGAGCCGGTCAGCACCTGGCTGCCGGACACATACACGTCGATCAGGTCGATCCCGCGGGCGCTCAACACGAACTCACGCACCTGGTTCGAATGCGGCATGCCGCGCGACTTCAGCACCTGCAGCGTGCGGGTGCGCTCGCTGTTGGTCTCCTGGTTGCCCAGCAGCAGCCAGGTGTCCATCAAGGACGACACGCCGATCTCGGATTCGGCCGGCGACAGGGCCGAAACGGATGTGAGGCTGGTGAACATCGCCGTCACGCCCTGGTGCTTCAGGAAGTCGATCAGGCGCATCAACGTGGCCTTGAGGCCCAGGTCGTGGTGCTCGATCGACAGGTTGCTGATTGGGTCGACCACGACCACGCGGGGTTGCAGCTCGCGCACCAGTTCGTACATGTGCACCAGGTGCTGCTCCAGCCCGTGCAATGTGGGCCGCGACGCATGCACCCGCAGCAGGCCCTCGCGCTCCCAGCGGGCCAGGTCGATGCCGATCGAGCGCATGTTGCGGAACAGCTGGCTCGCCGACTCCTCGTAGGCGAAATAGAGCGCCTTTTCGCCGCGGGCGCAGGCGGCTTCGGCAAAGCTGGCGCCGAAGGTGCTCTTGCCAGTGCCCGGCAAGCCGGAGACCAGCACGCTGCTGCCGCGAAACACGCCCTGACCACCCAGCATGTCGTCGAGCCCGGCGATGCCCGTCGAGACCCGTTCTTCCAGCGCCACGTGGTCGAGCCGCAGCGAGGTGATGGGCAGCACCGAAAGGCCCTTCTCGCCGATCAGGAACGGGTACTCGTTGGTGCCGTGGGCCGAGCCCCGGTACTTGATGACGCGCAGTCGGCGGGTCGAGACCTGCTCGACGATCCGGTGGTCCAGCATGATCACGCAGTCGGCGACATACTCTTCGAGCCCGTAGCGTGTCAGCGAGGTTTCGCCGCGTTCGCCGGTGATCACCGCCGTCATGCCGCGGTCTTTCAGCCAACGGAACAGGCGCCGCAGTTCGGCGCGCAGCACCGCATGGTTGGGCAGACCGGAGAACAGCGCCTCGACGGTGTCCAGCACCACACGCTTGGCGCCGATCGAGTCGATCGCGTGGCCGAGTCGGATGAACAGGCCCTCCAGGTCGTACTCGCCGGTCTCTTCGATCTCGGTGCGCTCGATGTGCACGTGGTCGAGCACCAGCAGCCCGCGGCGTTGCAGCTCGTCCAGGTCGATGCCGATCGAGCGCATGTTCTCGGTCAACTCGGCGGCGTTTTCTTCGAACATCATGAAGACGCCGGGCTCGCCCTGTTCGATCGCGCCGCGAGCCAGGAATTCGGCCGCCAGCATCGTCTTGCCGCAACCGGCGCTGCCGCAGACGAGCGTCGGCCGCCCGCGCGGCAGGCCACCGCCGGTGATTTCGTCCAGGCCCGCGATACCGGTGGCCGCCTTGGGCAGCTCCGCACGGGGGGCGGGTGTCTGATCGAGCACTTTCGACATGGTCCCTCACAGGAGATTTTTGACCGGCAACGCCTGAGCAAGGCGCGGGGGCGCTGATCTCTGGGTCGGCGCCTCCAACGGCGAAGGGGATGGCAATCCGTGTGCCTGGGGGCCGCAAGCGGTGGGTTTGCCCAGCCTGGGTTCGGCTTGCCCGGCCCGGGGCCCGGCGCTATTCTGCGAAGCAGGGGAGCACGGTGGTGTACAGGCTGGCCCCGCCATGTCATCGGCGGTGCACGAGGAGCACATGTGAGTCGCCTGGGTGCAGATCGCTTCGGGCGTGTGGGCCCGTGGCCGTCGTGGCTTGATGCAGGGCTGCTTGCGTCGATCGGCGCGTTGCTGGTCACTGCGCTGTCGCCTGCTACAGCGGCCGAAACGCTGTCGCTCGACTCGGCACGGCTGATGGTCGAGCAGGCGTCGCGCCCGTCGGCGCCGTGGAGCGGGCCGATGACAGGCCCGCCGGCGCAGCCGGGCAAGACGGTGGCGGTGCTGGCCGAAGATTTACGCAACGGCGGTGTGCTCAGCGTGGCGCAAGGCATCCGCGAGGCGGCGCGCGAGATCGGCTGGGTCGTTCGGGTTTACGACGCCGGCGGCACGCCGGCCGGCCGCAAGCGTGCAACAGCCGACGCGCTGGCCGCGCGGCCGGACGGCCTGGCGATCTGCGGCTCGGACGCCTACGAGTTGCTGTCTGCGCTGAAGGAAGGCGGCGGCCGATTGCCGCCGGTGGTCGGCTGGCATGCGGCGGCCGATGCCGGGCCTGTCGAGGGCACGCCGGTCGCGACCAACGTGACGACCGACCCGCTGGCCGTGGCCCGCACCACTGCGATGGCCGCTGTCGCGCAGTCAGGCGGAAAGGCCGGCGTGGTGGTCTTCACCGACTCGCGCTTTCGAATCGCCACTGCCAAGTCCGAAGCGATGGCGGCCGTCATCCGCCGTTGCGGCGATTGCGCGCTGCTCGAGATCCGCGACGTGGCGATTTCGGAAGCCGCCGCACGCATGCCGGCGGTAACGCGCGAACTGCTGGCCCGCCATGGCAGCCGCTGGACGCACGCGCTGGCGATCAACGACATCTACTTCGACTACGCCGCGCCGACGCTGATGTCGATGGGGGTGCCCAACGCCGGCATCAGCCTGCTGTCGGCCGGCGATGGCAGCGCGCCGGCTTTCATGCGGATCCGCGCCGGCTCGTACCAGACCGGCACGGTGGCCGAGCCCTTGAACATGCAGGGCTGGCAGGTCGTGGACGAGTTGAACCGGCTGATGCAGGGCCAGCCCATCAGCGGGTTCACGGCGCCGGTCCACCTGATCAACGCCGGCAACATCTCCACCGAAGGCGGCGCGCGCCAGGTGTACGACCCGGCCAACGGCTACCGCGAAGCCTACTTGCGGATCTGGAAGGCCCGGTGAGCCGATGCCGCACCGGCCCGCTTCTGAAGACCTTGTCCAGCACCCCACGATCGGCCGGCTGGAGCGGTGGATGCCGCGCTCGCTGCGGGGGCAGTTTGCCGCCGCGCTGTTGGCGATGGGCGCGCTGGTGGTGGCCGGCGGCGCGACCGCGGTCTATGCACTTCGCTCGACCGGCGAGGCGGCGCGCCAGGTCTCGCAAGAGCGGCTGGCGCTGGTCGAGGCGGCGCAGGAGCTGCAGCAGCACACCCAGCAGATCCAGCTGCTGTCGGACCGCATGGTGGCTGCCGAATCCAGCGAGGCGATGCATCGCCATTACGAGCAGATCCTGCGCGAACTCAACGAGCTGGACCAGCTCACCGCCCAGCTCGCGGTCAGCGACGATGCTTCGGTGCTCGACCTGCACATGGCCAGCCAGCTGTTCCGCAACTCGGCCCATGTGATCAGCCATCTGCGCGAGGACGCCTCGATGGGCGGCGCGCCCGAGGTGAGGGCAGTGGCGCTGGCCAGCTACCGCGACGAGATGCAGGCCCACGCGCTGGAGATGGCCAGCGCCGCGCACGAACAGTCCGACCAGCTGACCCGGGCCTACCAGGCCGCGGTGCAGCGGGTGGTGGACGCCTCGCGTGTCAGTGCATGGTGGGTGGTAGGGTGGCTGGCCTTCAGCCTGCTGAGCGCCTGGCTCATCGCGCAGCGCCTGCTGAGCGGGCATGTGCTGGCACGCTTGCAGCAGGTCAGCCTCAGCCTGCGCAGCGCAGACGTCGATGCGAACTCGACGCAGGTGGCTGTGCATGGCGACGACGAGATCGGCGAGATGGCGCGCGCGGTCGAGCAGTTCTTGCACGACAGGCACCAGTTGGCGCTGACCCGGGCGCGGCTGGAAGAAGAGCAGCAACGCCTGGCCGCGATCATCGACAACACGGCCGACAGCATCGTCGTGTTGCAGGGCGGCCGTGTGCGGCAACTGAACCGGGCCGCCGAGCGGATGTTCGGGCGGCGCCAGGTCGAGGCCTCGGGCCTGCTCGGCGAAGAGCTGACGCCAGGTCTTGACTGGCAGTCACCGACGCTGCCGGGCGTGACGCTCGATGCCACGGCGTGCAGTGCCGGTGGGCGCCGCATTCCGGTCGAGGTGTCGCTGAACCGGGTGGCCGGTGGCGGGGGCGATCTGATCGTGCTCGTGATCCGCGATGCGACCTTGCGCAAAGAGGCCGAGCAGCACCTGATCGCCGCACGCGACGCTGCGGTGGCGGCGCGCGCCGCCCAGGCGAAGTTCCTGGCGACGATGAGCCACGAGCTGCGCACGCCGCTGAATGCGGTGCTGGGTTACGCGCAGATCCTGGAGCTGGACGCGACCTTGTCCAAGCGGCAGCTGTTGGCGGCCGAGACGATTCACCGCAGCGGCGACCACCTGCTGGCGCTGATCAACGACCTGCTCGACCTGGCCAAGCACGACGCCGGCAAGCTGGAGCTGTGCCTGGGCAACACCGTCTTGCTCGAATGCCTGCGGGTGACCTCGGACATCATCCGCGTCAAGTCGGACCAGGCGGGGCTGCTGTTCCGGGTCGACGTCGGGCCCGATGTGCCGCCGACCGTGCTGGCCGACGAAAAGCGCTTGCGCCAGGTCCTGCTCAATCTGCTGAGCAATGCGGTGAAGTTCACCGACCAGGGCGAGGTCGTGCTGAGCGTGCACCGTGTCGGTGAGGCGATACGCCACCACGCCACGCTGCGCTTCGAGGTGCGCGACAGCGGCGTCGGCATGCCGCAAGACCAGCTGGAGAAGATCTTCCAGCCGTTCGAGCAGACTGGCGATGCGCGCCGGCGCACCGTTGGCACCGGGCTGGGCCTGGCGATCAGCCGACAGCTGGTGCAGCTGATGGGCGGCGACATCCACGTGGCCAGCGAGCTGGGGCGGGGCACGGTGTTCTCGTTCGAGCTGGAGTTCCGCCTCGTGCCGCCGGCGCCGGCATCCGCCACGGCCGAGGCCGAGATCGTGGGCTACGACGGCCCGCGCAAGCGGGTGTTGGTCGTCGACGACATGGCGGCCAATCGGCTGGTGATGCGCGATCTGCTGCAGCCGCTGGGCTTCGAGATCGACGAGGCGGGCGACGGCCGGCGGGCCGTGGAGCGTGCCCGGGCGAGCATCCCCGACCTGATCGTGATGGACATCGCGATGCCGGTCATGGACGGGCGGCAGGCGATGGCGCTGATCCACCGGATCGACGTGTTGCGCACGGTGCCCATCATTGCGGTGTCGGCATCGGCGGAAGTCGGCGAAGTGCGCTCCGGCCCCGGGCAAGACGCCGTGGCCTTCTTGCCCAAGCCGGTCGACCGCGACCAGCTGTTGGGCGAAATCGCCCGCCAGCTGGGCCTGACCTGGCGCTGGAAGGCCACGCCGGCCGAGCATTGGGCTGACGCTGACGCTGACGGAGCGCGAACGCCCCGTTGACCGCCCTGGTCAAAGGCTGCCGGCCACCATCAGCGGCAGGCACAGTTCGCAGTCCTGCGCTTCGGCGCCGGGGTCGGGCAGCGCTGCGGGGTAGCGCTCGAAGGCGGCGCGGGGTGCCAGCTCATGGGGTGACTGCGGCAGCCAGTGCTGCAGCAGCCAGACCCAGGCGGCGCCGCTGCCTTCCGGCGGGCCGGCATAGGCCAGCACCGCGTGCAGACCACTGGGCACGGTCTTGACCGGTGTGCGGGGTGGTGGCTCGAAGCCGGCCGGCAGCGCGACGCAGACGTCATAGCGGCACTTGTCGGCTGGGGTCAAGCCCGGGTCGTCCAGGCCCATGCCGTAGCGGATCAGACCGGTCAGGCCCTGGCGCTGCATCCAATCGGCCAGTTGCTGCCATTGCGCGGCACTGGCCTCGCCGTAGACGCCGACGCGCCGGGTGTAGGCCACGCGGATCTCGGGCGAGTGCTCGACGCGCACCGCCCACGCTGGCGTCGTTGTTGGCCGCGGTGGCGGGCCAGCGGCTGCCGGGCCAGCAGCTGCTGGCGTGGCAGCCGTCGCGGCTGGTGCCACCGCCTCGCCGGGCCGGCGCCAGCGCGTGGGGGCCGTGCCGAAGTACAGCCGGAACGCCCGTGCGAAGCCATCGGCGGTGTCGAAGCCGCAGCGCAGCGCGATGTCGGCGACGCTGTCGTCGCCATAGCGCAGCAGCGTGGCGCCGGCCTCCAGCCGCCGGCGGCGGACGTAGGCCATCGGCGCCTCGCCATTCCAGTCTTGGAAGACGCGCAGGAAGTGAAAGCGCGAGAAATGCGCCTGCTCAGCCAGCGTTTCGAGGCTCAGGTCGCTGTCGAGGTGTGCATCGATGTAATCGAGTACCTGGTTGAGTCGGTAGCTGTATTGCTCGCTCGAAATCGGGGGTCGGCCCATCCCGACATGTTTGCCTACCGCTCGCCGCAGGTCACTCGGTCAAAACCACAGCCACAGGCGACGCAACCATTTCGGCGTGCTGTCGGGCTTGGGCTGGTAGGTCTGGCGCAGGCTGGGTTGCATGGCGTGCTCCTGGGTTTGAGGCGTTTACTGTATATGAATACAGTGCTGTCTGTAAACCCAGTCAATGCCACCAAGAGCCGGCCTGCGCTGATCACCAGGCCGGCGCGCCGGGCACCTCCACCGTGGCGCCGTTGCCGTTTACGCCGATGCGCGAGGTGGTCAGGCCACCATAGATCTCGGTGTCGCCGCCCCAGGCTACGCCGGTGATCGGCACCGTCACCGCGCCGGTGGTCGGGTTCGTGAGAACGATCGTCGACGACGTCTGCCCCGGCCGGATGCGCGCTGTGAGCGCCGGGCCACCTACCGGCGAGATCGCGGCGTTCACCGCCATGCGCTCG
>Ga0307515_10003207_pt1 | contig 34609 bp, 28 predicted proteins | sample 17_EM_MG_FD_194513 | JGI IMG/M metagenome (GOLD analysis project Ga0307515, IMG submission 194513) | Populus trichocarpa ectomycorrhiza microbial communities from riparian zone in the Pacific Northwest, United States - 17_EM | ecosystem: Host-associated > Plants > Roots > Unclassified | place...
CGCCGGAGCCGTCGTCGTCCTCGTCGGGGATCTGGTCGGAGTCGGCGACCAGGGCGACCCGCTCCAGAAAGGCGGCGAGCCCGGCCGGGGCCGCCGCCTCGCCCTCGGCGGGCTGTTCGGCGTCCGCCGCCGCGTCCTCGGCCGCTGAGGCCGCCCCAGCCGCTCCCGCCGCTGCTGACTCCTGCTCGAACTCCAGGGCCACCGCGGCGAGTTCCTGGAGGTTCTCGATCCGGGTCTCGTCCTGCGGGTCGGTGGACGCCTGCAACTCGGCGAGATAGCCCGTGCGTTCGAGCACCGCTTCGAGGACGGTCGCCGGGCCCGCGCCGGACTCGACGATCGTACGGAGGTCCTCCATCAGCGTGTTGAACTTCTTGACCGCGTTGGTCGAACGCGACGCCATCCCGTACGCCTCGTCCACCCGCCGCAGCGCCGCCGGGAAGCTGATCCTCTCGCGCTGCGAGAGCGCGTCGATCATCGCCTCGGCACGCTCCCCGATGCCCCGCTTCGGGACGTTGAGGATCCGCCGCATCGGCACCGAGTCCTCCGGGTTGGCGAGGACACGCAGGTAGGCCAGGACGTCCCGGACCTCCTTGCGCTCGTAGAAGCGGACGCCGCCGACGACCTTGTAGGGCAGGCCGACGCGGATGAAGATCTCCTCGAAGACACGGGACTGGGCGTTCGTCCGGTAGAAGACGGCGACGTCGCCCGCCTTCGCGTCGCCCGCGTCCGTCAGGCGGTCTATCTCCTCGGCGACGAACTGTGCCTCGTCGTGCTCGGTGTCGGCGACGTAGCCGGTGATCTGCGCGCCCGCGCCCGCGTTGGTCCACAGGTTCTTGGGGCGGCGGGACTCGTTGCGCTCGATGACCGCGTTGGCGGCGCTCAGGATCGTCTGCGTGGAACGGTAGTTCTGTTCGAGCAGGATCGTCGTCGCGTCCGCGTAGTCCTCCTCGAACTGGAGGATGTTGCGGATCGTCGCGCCCCGGAAGGCGTAGATCGACTGGTCGGCGTCACCCACGACACACAGCTCGGCGGGGCGCAGGTCGTGCTCGCTGGGCGGTACGTCCACCGGATGCTCGGCGGTGCCGACAAGTTCCCGTACGAGCGCGTACTGGGCGTGGTTGGTGTCCTGGTACTCGTCGACGAGGACGTGCCGGAAGCGGCGGCGGTAGTGCTCGGCGACGTCCGGGAAGGCGCGCAGCAGGTTGACCGTCGTCATGATCAGGTCGTCGAAGTCGAGGGCGTTGGCCTCGCGCAGCCGCGACTGGTACATCGCGTAGGCCTGGGCGACGGTCTTCTCGAAGCCGTCGGCGGCCTGGGCGGCGAAGTCCTCCTCGTCGATCAGCTCGTTCTTCAGGTTCGAGATCTTGGCGCTGAAGGACTTCGGGGGGAAGCGCTTCGGGTCGAGGTCCAGGTCGCGGCAGACCAGGGCCATGAGGCGCTTGGAGTCGGCGGCGTCGTAGATCGAGAACGAGGACGTGAAGCCGAGCTTCTTCGACTCGCGGCGCAGGATGCGGACGCACGCGCTGTGGAAGGTCATCACCCACATCGCGTTGGCGCGCGGGCCGACGAGTTGCTCGACGCGCTCCTTCATCTCGCCCGCGGCCTTGTTCGTGAAGGTGATCGCGAGGATCTGCCCGGGGTGCACGTTGCGCTCGCCGAGGAGGTAGGCGATGCGGTGGGTGAGCACACGGGTCTTGCCGGAGCCGGCGCCGGCCACGATGAGCAGCGGGGTGTCGGAGTGGACGACGGCCGCGCGCTGGTTCTCGTTCAGCCCGTCCAGGAGGGTGGCCGGGTCGACCACGGGGCGTGGGGCGCCGTCCCGGTAGTGGGCGTCTCTGCTCGCGGGCACGTCGAACTTCCCGCCGAACAGGTCGTCCGGAATCTGCTCCGGTCCGTGCTCGTCCTCGGGCGGGGGCGGAGGCTCTCCCTCATGGGCCCGAGGGGCCTGGAGATCCGCCAGGAAGCTGTCGTCAAAGAGGCTGCTCATCGCTCTCCGAGTTTAGGGCGCCGCACTGACAACCGGCCGCCACCCCAGGAACTCGGGAAAATTCACGGACCAGAACCGGTCGATCACGATCAGCGATGGCCGGTCTCGCACGTGATCGAGGTCGCTGAGACATGTCGGGCATATCGAACATCAACCTTCACACAAGCCACACGAATTGGTTAGCGTGCGTTCAAGCCGCACGCCCCCGCCGACCTGGGGTGAACCGGTCCAACTCCCTTTCGTGGCACGGACCGTAGGGCACCATCTGGAAGGAGTCGCCTCCTTTGGCGTCGTCGCACCGCAAGCCGCGTTCCGCGGGCTCGCGCATCGCAGGCATATGGACCCCCGCCGCCGACGACGGCGATCGGAGTCCCGGAGAGGTCGAGAAGAAGATCGACGACCTCTACCGGCGGGCGGAGTCGGCGACCGAGACGTACAACGCGGCCAAGCAGCGCAAGCGCGCGGACAGCCTCCTGGGCGACGTGGCGAGGCGCGCGCAGCGGCTCAACTCCGTGCGGGAGCGGCTGAGTTCCTTCACCGCCGCGCAGTACCGCGCCGAGGCCACCGCCCCGGACGCCTCGACCTTCCTGCTCCCGGACACCCCGCCGGACTACTTCGAGCAGGCCCAGCTGATGAGCCGGCTGACCAGCCGCCAGAAGAACGCGGTGCGCCACGAGTCGACCGAGAGTCTCCAGACCCCCGACGGCACGCGGAGCGACCTGAGGACGGCCAAGGCAACCGTCCAGAAGAAGCTCTCCACCGCGCGCGAGCTGCTGTCACAGCCGACCGGGCCGAAGCAGCGGGCGGAAACGGCGAAGGCCACCCCTTCCGACTCCTCGTACGCCACCAAGGCGGCCAAGGCCGTCGCCTTCGCCCGCGCCCAGGTCGGCAAGCCGTACGTCTGGGGCGCCGCCGGTCCCGGCTCGTACGACTGCTCGGGCCTCACCCAGGCCGCCTGGAAGGCCGCCGGGTTCACCCTCCCGCGCGCCACCACCGACCAGGCCGACGCCGGCACGACGGTCTCCCTGGCCGACGCGCAACCCGGCGACCTGGTCTTCTTCCACGACGACAGCAGCCACGTCGGCGTCTACGTAGGCGACGGCACGATGATCCACGCCCCGAAGCCCGGCGCCTACGTCCGCGAGGAGTCGATCCACCACGACGGCGCGGCGATCATCCACAGCGTGGTGCGACCGGTCTGAGCGGAGTCCGTACGCGCGCGTGAGGGTGTTTTCGAGCGCCACGCACGCGTGCAGGTGTTTTTGACCTCCACGCGTGCGTGGCCCTTCGTCCGCACCAGGGCGGCTCCCTAGCATCGGCCCATGTCCGATACCGGTGTTTCCCGTTTCCGCGCCTGGTGGGCGCAGCGCCCGCCGGCGGCCGGGGCCGTCGTGATGGCGACCGCGATCGTGTCGGTCGGCCTGCTTGTCACCGGGTACGAGGTGCTGTCCCGTATCGCCTTCGCGGTGGCCTGCGCCTTCTGGCTGGGGCTGGCCGCCGACTTCGCCGTACGGCTGCTGCGGGACCGGCGGAGGTGGCTCACGGAGGCGGGGACGCCCGGCGCGCTGACCGCCACGGCGGCGACCGCCGTACTGGGGACGCGGTTCTCGGCGGCGGGCTGGCAGACGGTGGCCGAGGCGCTGCTGGCGGCGGCCGCGGTGCTGTGGCCCGGGCTGCTCGTGCGGGTCGTACGGAACTGGCAGGGGCGGATGCCTGGGACCGTGTTCCTCGGGTGTGTGGCCACCCAGTCGGTGGCCGTGCTGGCGGCGACGATCGCCGGGGCCGAGGCGGCGGCCTGGCTCGCGCACACGGCGTTGGTGCTGTTCTGGTTCGGGCTGGTGCTCTACGGGTTCGCGCTGGCCCGGTTCGAGTGGCGGCAGCTGATCATCGGGGCCGGTGACCACTGGATCGTCGGCGGCGCGCTGGCCGTCTCGGCGCTGGCCGGGTCGAAACTGATCGCCGCCGACAGCGCGCGCCTGTACCTGTGGAACTCCGACGACCGGGGCGTCCTGCGGGCCGTGACCGTAGCGCTGCTGGTGCTCGACGTGGCCTGGTGCGTGGTGCTGGTGGCCGCCGAGGTCGCCTGGCCCCGGCCGCACTTCGACGTGCGGCGCTGGTCGACGGTGTTCCCGCTCGGGATGACGGCGGCGACCATGCTGTCCGTGGGCACCGCCGTGGACGTCTCGTGGCTGCGGACGCCCGGGGAGGTGGTGCTGTGGATCGCGGTGGCCGCGTGGCTGGTGGTCGCGGCGGGGACGGTTCGGCTCTACCTCGCCGCCACGTCCGGGGTCACGTCCACAGGACCGCGATGAAGATGTTCACCATGGTGAGCCCGCCGACCAGCGCGAACTGGCTCTTGTCGACCGTCTCCTCGTCCCGCTTCACATAGACGAGGCCGAGGATCACGATCAGCAGCGCGAGCTTGATGCCGATCTTGATGTTGTTGACGTGCTGATCGTCGGCCTGGTTGAGGCCGACCAGGATCGCGCCGGTGACCAGCATGGTCAGCGCGCCGTGCAGCATGCCGGGGACGAAGCGGGCCGTGCCCTGGCCCATCGCCTTCATCTGGGTGAGGAAACCGCCGAGCAGCGCCGCGATGCCGATGATGTGCAGGCCGACGAAGAGATGGATGAGTACGTCCATGGGGCCGGAGCCTAATCAGGGGCTCGGGGACCGACCGACACCGCCCCTCGTTACCGCCTCCCGGCCCTTGCATATATGCGGCCCATAGCACCGCGCCGTCCCGCCCCGCGTCGGAACCGCCGCATCGGTCAGCGCGCCGCGTGAAGGCGGCGGACCCGGGCCGGAATCACAGTCACCTACGGTCAATTCCCGGTCACCTCATGTCAGTTGCACACATGCGTTACCGCGCCGTCACCATCAGGTTTAGCGTCCTCCACCAGGTGACCGGCTCCCCACCGCCGCCCGGACCAGGGGCGGCAGTCGGCCACCACCGCCGAGAAGTCCGGCGGCGGCCCGCTCCCCCTGTGCGGGCCGCCGCCGGACGCGCAATCGCCCGCTCCCCGGCGGTCGTACGAAAGGACGTGCAGTCCACGTGGCAGCGCACCGCAAGCCCCGACAGCGCTCGCTCAGCGGCAATACAGCCCGTACGGCGGCGACGATCGCCCTCGCGGGCGCGGCGACGGCGACGGGCTTCGACGGGACCTCGCACGCCGAGCCACAGCTGACACCGACGCAGGTCAAGGCCAAGGTGGACAAGCTGTACCAGGAGGCGGAGGTCGCGACCGAGAAGTACGACGGCGCGAAGGAGAAGGCGGACGCGGCCGAGAAGCAGCTGAACACCCTGCGGGACGAGGCGGCCCGCAAGACGGAGAAGCTCAACTCGGCCCGGGACTCGCTGGGTTACGTCGCCGCCGCGCAGTACCGCAGCGGCGGGATGGACCCCGCGGTGCAGCTCATGCTCTCCAGCAACCCCGAACGGTATCTGGACGGCGCCGAGTTCGCCGACCGGGTGGGCCACCGGCAGACGGCGGCCGTCGCCCTCGTACGGCAACAGCTGCGGGAGATCGAGCAGTTGCGCGGCGCCGCGCACATCGAGCTGACCTCGCTGAAGTCCCGGCAGGCCGAGCTCGGCAGGCAGAAGAAGACGATCAACGGCAAGCTGGACCAGGCACGCCGCCTGCTGTCCGGACTGACTCCCCAGGAGCGGGTGCAGGTCGGCGAGGTGGGTGGCACCGGCCGCGCGTCACGGTCGACGACCGCGGCACGGGGCGCGCTGGCCGCGCCCGGTTCCTCCGCCGCCGCGTCCGACGCCCCCAACTCCCGTGCGGCGGCGGCCGTTTCGTACGCCTACCAGAAGCTCGGCAGCCCCTACGTCTGGGGCGCGACGGGCCCCAACGCCTTCGACTGCTCGGGCCTCATCCAGGCTGCGTACAGCTCAGCCGGTGTCTCCCTGCCCCGCACGACCTACGCCCAGATCAACGCGGGCCAGCGGGTCTCCCGGTCCGAACTGCGCCCCGGCGACCTGGTGTTCTTCTACTCGGGCATCAGTCACGTCGGCATCTACGTCGGCGACGGCCAGATGATCCACGCCCCGAACCCGACGGCTCCGGTACGGCTGGCGCCGATCGACCAGATGCCGTTCGCGGGGGCGACCCGGGTGGTGTGAATCCCGAGTGAACTCCCTTACGGGGTACGACCCTTTCGGATCCGGGTCACACCAGTCGCCGTGCCGTCGCCCACCGCGTCAACTCGTGCCGGTTCGACAGCTGGAGCTTCCTCAGCACCGCCGAGACATGGGACTCGACCGTCTTCACCGAGATGAACAGCTGCTTGGCGATCTCCTTGTAGGCGTAGCCACGCGCGATGAGGCGCAGGACCTCGCGCTCGCGCTGGGTGAGACGGTCGAGGTCCTCGTCGACCGGCGGGGCGTCGGTCGACGCGAACGCGTCGAGGACGAAGCCGGCCAGGCGGGGCGAGAAGACCGCGTCGCCCTCCTGGACCCGGAAGACGGAGTTGACGAGGTCCGTGCCGGTGATCGTCTTGGTGACGTAACCGCGCGCACCGCCCCGGATCACCCCGATCACGTCCTCCGCCGCGTCCGACACGGACAGGGCGAGGAAGCGGACGGGCTGCTCGGCGTCGCTCATCAACGGAGCGCAGCGGCGCAGGACTTCGACCCCGCCGCCGCCCGGGAGGTGGACGTCGAGGAGGACCACCTCGGGGCGGGTCGCGGTGATGACCGTGACCGCCTGGTCGACGTCCGCGGCCTCGCCGACCACCTCGACCCCGGTCTCCTCGGTGCGGCCGATCTCGGCCTGGACCCCTGTACGGAACATGCGGTGGTCGTCGACGAGGACCACGCGCACATGACGCCCGCCCGCGCTCCCGCCGGTCGGCTCCGCCGGTTCGTTCGTCTCGGTCGCGTCGCTCATGACGTCTTCTCCGCCCTCTCCATCTCCAGCTCGACCTCGGTACCACCGTCCGGCACCGCGCGCAGGCGTGCCGTACCGCCGTGGCGCTCCATGCGGCCGATGATCGATTCTCTGACGCCCATACGGTCGGCGGGTATCGAGTCGAGGTCGAAGCCCGGTCCGCGGTCACGGACGGACACGAAGACCGTCTTCCCCTCCACCTCCGCGTAGACCTGTACGGCGCCGCCCTCGCCACCGTACTTGGCCGCGTTCACCATCGCTTCGCGCGCGGCCTGCATCTGTGCGCCGATTCTGTCGTCGAGCGGGCAGTCGCCGACGATGACGACCTCGATGGGGACGCCGTGCTTGTCCTCGACCTCGGCCGCGCTGCGGCGGACCGCCTCGGCGAGGGTGTCGGGTTCGTCGGCCTCGTCCTTGCCGGTGCCCTCCGGTTTGTAGAGCCAGGCGCGCAGGTCGCGCTCCTGGGCGCGGGCCAGGCGGCGCACCTCGTTCGGGCTCTCCGCGTTGCGCTGGATCAGGGTCAGGGTGTGCAGCACGGAGTCGTGGACATGGGCGGCGACCTCGGCACGCTCCTGGGCGCGGATGCGCATCAGGCGCTCCTCGGAGAGGTCCTGGGTCATCCGCACGAGGTACGGGCCGGCGAGCAGGGTGATGCCGACGAGGACCGCGAGGGCGGCCTGGAGGACCGAGCCGAGGTGGCTGGCGGAACCCTGGAGCACGAAGATCGCGGTGGCGCCGGCGGTGACCAGCAGGACGCCACCGCCCGCGCGCAGCAGGCTGAGCGTACGGCGGCGGCTGCCGACCTCGGCCCAGCGGGCCCGGCGGGCGTTGTCCGCCTGGCGCCAGACGAGGGCGACGCCCGCGCCGACGAGGACGGTCGGGAAGAGATAGGCCTTGGCACCGCTGCCGAGATTCACATTGCCGACGAAGACCAGCGCGACGACGACCATGAGGAGCAGGGCGACGATCTGGCCCTTGTCCGGCTTGCGGGCGACGAGTCTGCGGCGGCCGTCCGGCGAGGTCTCGGTGGAGACGAGCGACGGGGGCCGCTGCCCGGCGACCCCGCCGACGCCGAGCGGCACGAAGAACCAGAACGAGGCGTACAGCAACGCGCCGAGCCCGTCCGCGAGGAACAGCCCCACGAACACCAGCCGCACCCAGATCACCGGCAGCCCGAGATGCCCGGCGAGCCCCCGCGCCACACCACCGAGCCAGCGTCCGTCACTGCTGCGGTAGAGCTTGCGCGGCGGCCGCGGGTCCTCGACGGGCAATGCTGCGGCTTCCGGCATGCCACCGATGTTCACACGCCCCGCCGTCCGGGGCATCAGGGTCGACCCCCGAGACTCCCCTGATCTTCGAATTCGGCGCGCTCGGATCTCCAACTCAGCGCGCTCGGCCCGCGAGAACGGCGTGCCGCGGGGGTTCTGGCGGGTTGCCGGAAGGGGAAGCGGTGACAGCGGTCCGCGGGTCGGCTGCGGCTGCGGCTGCGGCTGCGGCTGCGGCTGCGGCTGCGGCTGCGGCTGCGGCTGCGGCTGCGGGGGATCTCAGCGCCACCGGCACACGAGCCGGTCGCGGTATCGGTCACGGTGGCACGGGAGCCCGGCGGGCACCCCGGCCGCCCACGGCAACCACGCCCGCCCGGCGAACAGCTCGCGGCACGGCCCACCGGCGCGCACCACAGCCCCTCGAACACTCCCCCGGTCCGGGTCAGGGCGGAATTCAGGGTTCGGCCAGGGTCGTCCCGACTGCCATCGGCGGCTCGCGGCGGGCAGCATGGACGCATGACAGATCACGAGCACGCCGCGACGGGTCCGGGACCCGGCTCCGGCCCACGTCCGCGAGCGGGCGGCGGGCCGCAGGACGCCGTGCCCGGCGCGGGTGCCGCCTCGTCGCCGGGTGCGGTGCCCGGCAGCGGCACCGCGACCACGGCTCCGCACCGGTTCCGGCGGGACCGGCGGTCGAAGGTGCTCGCGGGGGTGTGCGCGGGGCTGGGGCGGCAGTGCGACATGGACCCGGTGATCTTCCGGATCACGCTCGCCGTGCTCTCGGCGACGGGCGGCATCGGCCTCATCTTCTACGGCTTCGCCTGGCTCTTCGTCCCGTACGACGACGAGGAGGAGAACGAGGTCCGCAAGCTCTTCACCGGCCGCGTGGACGGCCAGGCCCTGGCCGCCGTGCTGTTCGCACTGGTCGGCTGCGGTGTGTTCCTGTCGATGCTGAACAACGCGAGTGTGCTGACCTTCGCCGTCGTCCTCTCCCTCCTGCTGGCGGGCGCGGGGTACTGGTCGCAGCAGCGCGGCGCCCCCGACCCCGACCCGCTGGCCGCGCAGGCGGTCGCCGACGCCCCGCCGGAGGCCCAGGCGCCGCCGGTGCCCGCCGCCTATCCCTCCTGGTGGCGTGATCCGATCGTCAAGGACGGCACGCACGTCGGTGGCACCGGCTATCTGTGGGGCCCCGGCGACTCCCGCGACCGTGACATCACGGACGTGCTCGACATCCGCCTCGGCCCCTCGTACCCGCACTGGCGCGAGGATCAGCGAACCCCTCGCCCGGCGCCCCCGAAGCAGCGCGGCCCGCGCTGGATCGGCGGCTGGGTGTTCCTGCTCGCACTGTGTGCGGGTGCCCTCGGCACCGCCGCGAAATGGGACGACCAGGCGCTCGGCACCAGCCTGCAGGCGGGCCTGGCCTGTGCGCTCGTCGTCTTCGGCCTGGGCATCGCGCTCAGCGCCTTCCTGGGGCGCACGGGGGCGGGCTCGGTGTTCCTCGCGATCGTCACGGCCGGCCTGCTCGCCGCCTCGGCGGCCCTGCCCAAGGACCTCACCACCCACTGGGAACACCTCACCTGGCAGCCCGCGGCGGTGGCGGACGTACAGCCGAAGTACGACCTGGGGAACGGGGTGGGCACGCTCGACCTGACCCGGTTGCGGCTGACCAAGGGGCAGACGGTCGCGACGGACGCCGAGGTGGGCGTCGGGCAGCTGAAGGTGATCGTGCCGTCGAACGTGACGGTGAAGCTGAGTGTGGACGTGCGCGTCGGGGACATCCAGTTGCCCGGTGACGACAAGAAGGACGTGGACGTGGAGCCGGGCAAGCACCAGCAGGTCACCCTGACCCCGGCGACGGGCGTCAAGAGCACCGGCACGCTGGACCTGGACCTCCAGGTCGGCGTCGGACAGGCGGAGGTCAGCCGTGCTGCGTCATGAGTTCCAGCCCGGGAAGCTGGTCGCCGGTCTCTTCCTCGCCGCCGCCGGCGTGCTCTACGCCGGGGACGCGGGCGGGCTGTGGGTGACCGAGTGGTTCGCGGTGATCCCGCTGGTCACGTTCGGCCTGGTCCTGGCCGGAGTGGTGGCGGGCGTGAACGGCGCGATCCGCAGACGCCGAGGGGCCGGCCGCAGGAACACGGCCGACCCTGGTCCGGACATATCCGGCTGACGATCACCTACGAACTGGACCGGCGGCTACCGGTAGCCGCCCGCCCGTTGCCTTCGCCTGCCGCGGATCGCCGCGTCCAGGGAAAACACGGAGGCGCCCGCGAGGACGAGGGGCAGCCAGGCCATCAGGTAGGCGAGGTCGTTGCCGTAGTAGTAGGGGTCGTTCGCCCAGCTGATGGTCAGCCACAGGCTGAGTGAGATCAGCGCGCCGCCGAGCGCGGCGAGGCGGGCCAGCAGGCCGATCAACGTGCCGATGCCGACGGCTAGTTCACCGAAGGCGATGGCGTAGCCGAAGCCGACGGGGTTCTTCAGGGACAGGTCCACCAGGGCCGGGATCGCCGACGAGTCGCGGACCGCGCGCATCGTCTCGCCGATCGAGCCGGCGCCGGAGGACTTCATGAAGGCGCTGTCGGTGAGTTTGTCCAGGCCCGCGTAGATGAAGGTGACGCCGAGGAAGACGCGCAGTGGGAGCAGGGCGTATCGGGTGGCGGTGTCCCGCCAGTTCCGGTCGCCGTCGAGGTACGGGGTTTGCGTATCCATCCGAGTGCTGTGAGTCATCGCCCTTAGCCGCCTCTCGCCCGCTGTGCCGTGACCCCTCAACAGACCATACGTACGAAAAGGAGGACCCGCTCAATCATGCTTCGACGAATTTTTGCGACTTCGGCCAGGTTCGTACGGTGGTTGGCTCATCGAGGGCGTCAGTCCGTCACGTCGACCACGCAGGCGTTCGTCTCCACGCCCGCCGCGGTCACGACCTGTACCTCCACGCGGCCGGGCTCGACGTCGGCCGGGACGGGGACGGTCAGGAGGGTGTCCGTGGGGTTGGAGAAGCCGCCGGCGACCGGGACGAGGGGGACGTGGACGTTGACCGGGCCGATGCGGACGACCATGCGCGAGAGGCGGTCGGCGGTCTGGGCGCCCGGGGGTACGAAGCCCGCGCCGCGGATCTCGATGTCGTCGCCGGTGCGGATGGGGGCGTCCAGGTCGCCCGCCTCGCGGGAGCGCACCACCGAGAGGATGACCGGTCGGCCGCCCTCCGCGTACTTGCCGGCCAGGTATGTCGCGGCCGAGATCAGCACGACCACCGCCAACCCCCAGGGCAGGTCGGGCAGTTGGTCGGGGCGGCGGGCGAGACGTACGGCGACGAAGACGAGGGCGACGGCGCTGATCGCGACGTACTGGATGTCGGCGAAGGTGCCGCGGCCCGAGTCGTCGGTGAGGAGGTCGGCGGCGCGGGGGCGGTCGGCGGGGAGTTTCTGGAGGCGCTGGCCCAGCACACGCAGGCCGACGACCCGGCGGACGAGTACGGCGATCGCGCAGACCACGGCGAGGACGGTCACCACACCGGCGCCGCGGGCGAGTTCGAGGCCGGAGATGAGGGCGTCGCGTTCGGCGTGGTCGGAGGCGGCAGCGAGCCGGCCGGCCAGGACCAGCACCGCGTACACCACGAACAGCACCCAGGAGACGGCCACGGCACGGGAGGTCGACAGCCGGTTGTCCTCACCGATCACCGGGGCCAGTGCCCCGCCCCGCGCGCGGTGGAACCAGGAGGCGGCCGTCACCGTACCGGCGACCATGAGCGCGGCCAGCAGTCCGGCCGTGCGGGCCGCCGTCCAGCCCGCGCCGATCGCGGTGAGCGACTGCACCAGGAGCAGCACCACGAAGGCGCCCCACACCGCGAAGGCCGTGCGGTGCCACAGGTGCGCCAGCCAGGCACCGCCCTCGGCGCGGCCGCGTTCGGCGACGACGTCGGCGGACTGGGTCAGTTCGTCCGAGACCCACTGTCGGGAGGCGGACGCCGAGTGCGCCACCGCCGCCGGCAAACCCTCGCCGGCCGCGAAGCCGTCCCTCTTGACGAGGAACGCGGCGACCGCGCGCCGATGCCCCTCGCGTGCTCCGTGCGGGCAGTCCCCGCAGGCGCAGCCGCCTCCGTGCGCACCGAGGTGCTCGCCGCCCTGTCTCGCCTCCTGCACCGCCACGCCCGACGCCTGCCTTCCCCATGCCCCTTGGCCCGCGACCCCGGGCCCTCACGTTCGGCGGCCGGCTCCGAAGCCTTTGGCCACCGCCTTGCAACTCCCGCACGACAACAGCGGATTGTGCCCTACGGGACACGGCCCGCGTCCGGCAGGTCTGGTCAGCGCGGGTGAAGTGAGCGCCGCCGTGTTGACCCGGCTGCGAGAATTTGCGTATGGCCGAGATCATCCAGCGCGACGGGACCTGGGCCTTCGACGGCACAACGGTCCGTATCACGCCGGGACTTCACCGCTCCGTGCCACTGTTCCGGCAGACGTACGGGGAGATCGCGGTGCCCTCGAAGCCGTCGCGGGCGTCGTCTACGAACCCGAGCGCAAACGTGGCCGGCTGCGCCTGAGACTGCGCGAGGGCGCCGACCCGCTGTTGCAGGCGACCGGTGGACGACTGCCGGACCCGGCGGATCCGTACCGGTTGATCGTGGACATCGACCGGTCCGGGGTCGCCGAGTACGTGGCGGAGGAGATCCGGCACGCGCTGCTCCTGGACCAGATCCCCAAGGAACCCACCAAGGCCTATCTCCTGCCCGGCCCGCCGGTCCCGGTCTCCGTCCGCTCCTCCGACGGCACGGTGTCCTTCGACGGCGCCCAGGTGCGCATCGACTGGGCCGACACCTCCGAGCGCGTCAAGCGTGCCACCGGGCCGCGCATCGTCGCCGTCGGGGACCTGGTCCAGGTGGAGTGGCTGCCCAACTCCGGTTACGAGGACGGGTTCATGCGGTTCGTGACCCGCGAGACGGTGTTCTCCAAGCTGCCGCCGGAGAAGGACCCGTACGCCCTGGATCTGTGGGGCAGCACCCGCCGGGATCTGCTCACCGCGCTGGTGGCGACGGCGGTGACGGCACGGCTGCCGCATCCGTCGGCCCGGGAACTCGAACGCGACGACGGCGAGTTCGCGGACCGGCCCCGGCGGGCGGCCACCGTCCCGCAGCAGGCCGACCATCACGACGTACTGCTGCGCAGGCTGCGGGAGTTGGGCGAGCTGCACCGGGAAGGGGTGCTCACGGACGAGGAGTTCACGATGACCAAGGCGGCGGTGCTGCGGGGTTTCCGGTAGGAGGAGCCTCAGCTGAGGAGATCGGGCTCGCTGCGGCTGATGTCCTGCCACAGGGGCTGGTAGTTGATCCACGCGACGAGGTCACCGCCGGTCTGTTCGCGGGTGGCGACGGCGAGTTTGTGGTCGATGAGGAGAGGTCTGCCGGCCGCTTTCGCCAGAAGCTGGACCTGGCAGGAGCGTTCCATGGACAGGAACCACCAGGCCGCCGCGTCCACCGAGTCGCCCACGGTGAGCAGTCCGTGGTTGCGCAGCACGAGCGCCTTGCGCGAGCCGAGGCCGGCGGCGATCCGCTTGCCCTCCTCGGCGTCGACGGAGACGCCGCTGAAGGCGTCGTAGAGCGCGTGGTCCTCGTAGAAGGCGCAGCTCTCCTGGCTGATCGGGTCGAGGAAGTCGCCGAGGGCGGAGAGGGCGCGGCCGTGCACGGAGTGGCAGTGGGCGACCGAGACGACGTCCGGGCGGGCCGCGTGGACCTGGGAGTGCACGGTGAACGCGGCCTGGTTGACGTGGTGGCGGCCCTGGAGGACCTGGCCGTCCGAGTTGGCCAGCACCAGATCGCTCACGGTGACGTGCCGGAAGGGCATCCCGAAGGGGTTGACCCAGAAGCAGTCGCTGAACTCGGGGTCACGGGCGGTGATGTGCCCCGAGACCCCGTCCTCGAAGCCGAGCCGGCCGAACAGGCGCAAGGCGCCCGCGAGCCGTTCCTTGCGGTGCCGGCGTTCGTCCTCGACCGACTCGTGCATCGGCGGCATGGCGAACTGCAGCCGGTCGGTGGGCAGGGGGGAGGGCGGGGTCGGCCCGTGCATCGGTCCTCCAGCACTGGGTTCCTGGTTACCGGCGGAAGTTACCGTCAGTGAGGCGAAAAGGGCAGTGGTGTTCTGTAAAGATGCGGCACCAAGCGTGCCCGGCGTTCCCCAATCCGGACAGTGGATGTCGGGTATCGGCGGGACAGTGACCGTATGACATCGAACTGGGCGGTATTCGTCGCCGCCGAACCCGACCTCGCCGCGACCGTCGAGGAACGTTTCGGAACCTTCACGCACCATGTCCTCGCGACCCTGCGCAAGGACGGGTCGCCGCGTACGAGCGGGCTCGAAGTGCGGTTTCTGGACGGTGAGTTGTGGCTCGGGATGATGCCCGACTCACTCAAGGCGTTGGATCTGCGGCGCGATGCGCGGTTCGCATTGCAGGCGAATCCGGGGGCGGGTACGGACACGCACGGTGGGGATGTGCGGGTCGGCGGGCGGGCGGTGGAGGTGACGGATGCCGGGGTGAAGGGGGCGTACAGGGAAGAGGTGGAACCGCCGGAGCCGTTCCACCTCTTCCGCACCGAGCTGACGGAGGTCGTGCGGACCTACGTCGAGGACGAGACGTATCTCGTCACTCAGGTCTGGCATCCCGGAGAACCGGTGCGCACTCTCAAGCGGACCTGAGCCTCAAGGAAGGCTTACTCCCACTCGATCGTGCCCGGCGGCTTCGACGTGATGTCGAGTACGACTCGGTTGACGTCGGCGACCTCGTTAGTGATGCGGGTGGAGATCTTCGCGAGGACGTCGTACGGCAGGCGCGACCAGTCGGCGGTCATGGCGTCCTCGGAGGAGACCGGGCGCAGGACGATCGGGTGGCCGTAGGTGCGGCCGTCGCCCTGGACGCCGACGCTGCGGACGTCCGCGAGGAGGACCACCGGGCACTGCCAGATGTCGCGGTCGAGGCCGGCCGCGGTCAGTTCCTCGCGGGCGATCGCGTCGGCCTCGCGGAGCAGGTCGAGGCGGTCCTTGGTGACCTCGCCGACGATCCGGATGCCGAGGCCGGGGCCCGGGAAGGGCTGGCGCTGGACGATCTCGTCCGGGAGACCCAGCTCCTGGCCGACCATCCGGACCTCGTCCTTGAACAGCTTGCGGAGCGGTTCGATGAGCTGGAATTCCAGGTCTTCGGGGAGGCCGCCCACGTTGTGGTGGGACTTGATGTTGGCGGTGCCGGTGCCGCCGCCGGACTCGACGACGTCCGGGTAGAGCGTGCCCTGGACCAGGAACGCGACCTCGGGGCCCGCGTCCGCGATGATCTCGGCCTGCGCCTGCTCGAAGACGCGGATGAACTCGCGGCCGATGATCTTCCGCTTCTGCTCCGGGTCGGAGACCCCGGCGAGCGCGGTGAGGAAGCGCTCCTCCGCGTCCACGACCTTCAGCTGTACGCCGGTCGCGGCCACGAAGTCCTTCTCGACCTGCTCGGTCTCGCCCTTGCGCATCAGACCGTGGTCGACGTAGACGCAGGTCAGCTGCGCGCCGATGGCCTTCTGGACGAGGGCGGCGGCTACGGCGGAGTCGACACCGCCGGACAGACCGCAGATGGCGCGCTTGTCGCCGACCTGCTCGCGGATGAGGGCGACCTGCTCGTCGATGACGTTGCCGGTCGTCCAGTTCGGGGTGAGGCCCGCGCCGCGGTACAGGAAGTGCTCCAGGACCTGCTGGCCGTGCGTGGAGTGCATGACCTCGGGGTGGTACTGGACGCCGTAGAGCTTCTTCTCGTCGTTCTCGAAGGCGGCGACCGGGACGACGTCCGTGGACGCGCTGACCGTGAAGCCCTCGGGGGCGGCGGAGCAGGCGTCGCCGTGGGACATCCACACCGACTGCTCGTCCGGGGTGCCCTCGAAGAGGGTGGAGGACGACTTGGAGACGTGCAGTTCCGTACGGCCGTACTCGCGGGCACCCGTGTTGTCGACGGTGCCGCCGAGGGTCGTGGCCATCAGCTGGAAGCCGTAGCACATGCCGAAGACGGGGACGCCGGCGTCGAAGAGTTCGCGGTCCAGGCGGGGGGCGCCCTCCGCGTACACCGACGAGGGGCCGCCGGAGAGGATGATCGCCGCGGGGTTCTTGGCGAGCATCTCCGCGACCGGCATGGTGCTCGGCACGATCTCGCTGTAGACCCGGGCCTCGCGGACGCGGCGGGCGATGAGCTGGGCGTACTGCGCGCCGAAGTCGACGACCAGGACGGTGTCGGGGGCGGGGGTCGCTGACACGGGAGCGGGGCCTTCCGGCGGTGGGGCGGGGGGTCTGGGTACCGATTCTAACGGGGCTCAGGTGGGACACCTCGTCGTCCCTGGGGCTCCGCCCCCAGACCCCCGAGGCTTGTGCCCGCCCACCACCCGACTCGGGCGACTTCACAGGTGCCGTAAACGCCCGCCCCGCCCGACCCCGTCAGCTCGATCGGTACCGGCAAGCACCCTCAAAAAACCTTGTGCCATACTCGCCCCATGCTCACGCACCCGACCTTCCTCTTTACCTATGGCAACCGGCCCGCCGGCTGCCATGGTCGAGCTGCTTGAGTTACTGACAAGCGACTTTCCAGGCGCCCCGGGCCGACAAGGCCCGGGGCGCCTGTCGTTCTCCGGGTCTTGTCGCTCCGGGGTGGCCGTTCCCCGACGAGGAGACCCTTATGACCACCACCACACCCGAGCAGACCGCCAGCACACCCGAGCAGACCATCGCCGACGCCCGTGACCGCATCGACGCTCTGGACGACCGGATCATCGGTCTGATCCAGGAACGGGTCGCCGTGTCCGCCGTCGTCCAGGACGCGCGGATCGCCTCCGGCGGGCGGCGGGTGAGCCTTACCCGGGAGAACGAGATCCTCAGTCACTACAGTGCCGCGCTCGGCAAGCCGGGTACGGCCCTCGCGATGACGCTTCTCGAACTGTCCCGGGGTCGTATCTGAGGCCGGTCGTATCTGAGTTCGGGGCCGCTCTCACCCGTACGGCGCGTGACCGGCCCGCGAACCGCTTCGTTGGGGTGGTGTCCGCGCCAGCCAGGGGCGGGCCCGAAAGAACCACGCGTGGCTCGGCTGGGGCGATGAGACGTACGGATCGTGCCGTGCGTCGTGGGACCTCGCTCCAGGGTCGTGACCGGACGGCAGGGGACAGCAGCCCGGTCACCCAAGAGAACGGTCGGCTCCGGGGACGCCCGGGGCCGCCCGGCGGAAAATGCAAAAATGCACAAAGCCGGATCGAACGGTTGCGGAGGCCGCGTCCATCCAGCACGATGCGTAGAAAGCCCCTGAGTGTTCCGAGTACTCCAGGGCTCCCAAGTCCCCATGCACGCAATCGCATTGGGCATCGCACCGCGGTGCACTGTCCCATCGCCAAAGGTCGAGACCAAGCGTGCGCCCCATGTGCGCCGGGGCGCCTACCCGGTGCACTTCGGACAACTTCACACAGCGGCGCAACCCCCCGGCGCCGCTCCCCAGGCACCGGCGCTGCCCTGACGCCGGTGCTGACGGAGAAGGGCCCCGCGGCTCCGTCCCGCGGGGCCCTTCGCTTGCCCGTCAACCAACCCAACAACCGGCAGGCAGGCAGCACGACTCACCAGCATCCGGCCAACTCGCCAAGCCTCAGGCCGAGTTCCCCAGGCCTCAGGCCCAGTTCCCCAGACTTCAGGCCCAGTTCCCCAGACCTCAGGTCCGGCTCACCGTCCCGCAGGACTCGTTCTCGCCCGCGCCAATGTCCTTGCTGCGGTCGTACGGATCCGTCGTCGGGCCCGACGGTGCGGCTCCCGTGGGCTCGTCCGATGCCGAGTCCGAGGAAAAGGCCGGGTGGAAGTAGCCGTCGTAGACCTCGCAGGCGCTGTTGCCGAAGTCCGCGTCGTAGTGGACGACGCTGAGGCGGCCGGGGGTGACCTGGTAGCGGGCGGGGTCGAGGAGTTCGAGGTCGATCTCGCGGCGGACGATGGTGCGGGTGACCTCGGTGGAGCCGTCGGTGCGGGAGACCGGGTAGACGAAGGTGTAGTCGGCGTGGATCTCGACGCCGGAGTGCTTGCTCTTCTTGAAGGTGATACGGCCGCGGGTCTTCACGACGTCACCGACGAGCCGTACGCCCTTGGGGTCGAAGCGGCTGAAGAACATCAGGGGGTCGTGGGCCTTGGCCGGGGTCTTCAGGGACGTGTTCAACTCGTCGAACATGCCCGGCTGTTGGGGGTCCAGCACCGCGAGCGCGGCGGTCGGACGGGCGCCGGCGATCGTCTTCGGGTCGAGGTTGGCGGCGACGAGGAACTTCTCGGCCTGCTGGAGGGCGAGTTGGACCCGTTCCTTCGAGAGCACGCCGATGGCCGTCGCCTTCGGCAGGACGATGCCGGCCGCGCCGTCGGCCCAGTTCAGCGCGGGTGAACCGGCGAACGGCCGGTCCAGGGTGGGGGTTTCGGGGTCCACGGCGGAGGGCGCGGCGGTCGGGGCCACGGTCTCCGGCGCGAGCGGGGAGGCCGCGGCAGCGTCAGGAGTGCCCCCGTCGCTCTGATCACCCTTGCCGAAGGGGTCGCCCGGGATGAGGGACGGTTTCATCGCGACCACGGCGACGGCTATCGCGAGGGGGACACCGAGGGCGGCCCGCCAGCGGCGCTTGCGCCGGTCCCGCCCGTTCATCTCCTGCCAGGCGGGACCGGTCCGCCAGCCTTCCGGCTCCTGACGCTTGCCCTTGCTCTTGCCCTTCCCTTTCCCCTTGGCGTCGTCGCTCTTCTTCAGCCGCTCGGTCACCTCACGGGCGCGGGCGGACGGTTCCTTCGGGGCGGAGGCGCGGATCTCGCTCTCCGTGTCGCGGGCGAACTGTTCCCAGACATCGTCGGGGATCTCCGGGTGCGAGGACGATTCCTCGGCGGGCTTCTCAGACACGTCCCCAAGTTCTAGACGTTCCGAAAGCCTGTTCACAAGAAGAACTTGGGTGTGACACAGCCCACATAAGAATCCCGTGAGGATGGGCACAACCGTTCGCAGGTTCAACGGGTCTCACCTGCATACCCAAGGGCCACACCCGCGCCCCACACGCGGAGCCCTCCACCCAGTGTGCTGCGCTGCCGCAGCACACCGGACTTCTTGAGGACTTCATGAAGCTTCGCCGTGCCATGGCCGCGGCGGCCGCGACGGCCGTCATCGCTCCGCTCGCCCTGCTGTCCGCGCCGGCGGCGTTCGCCGACTCCCCGGACACCTCGTCCAGCAGCCCGGCGGCCGAGGACAGCACGCCCGCCGCCGACGACAGCACCCCGGCAGCCGATGACAGCACGCCCGCCGCGGACGACAGCACCCCGGCGGCGGACGACAGCACTCCGGCCGCGGACGACAGCACCCCCGCGGCGGACGACAGCACCCCGGCCTCGACGGGCACCCCGACCGGGAGTTCGTCGCCCACCCCCTCCGCGTCGCCGACCAAGCCCGGCGACGACTGGGACCCGTACGCGGACTGCAAGACGTTCGACCTCGACGAGAAGCTCACCGCGTCGATCACCGGGCTGCCGAACAAGATCGTCGCCGGTTCCGGCTGGCACACCTTCAAGTTCGTGGTGAAGAACGGCTCGGACAAGGACCTCAGCAACGTCTGGATCAACGCGCTCACCGAGTACAGCGACGACACCAACGAGAGCTCCTCGCTGATCCTGAACCTGGCGGACATCCAGCTGAAGCAGGACGGCAAGTGGACCGACTCCTACCAGCAGACCGTCGGTTCCGGGAGCGACAAGACCACGCTGTCCGGGAGCATCGTCGCGGTCCTTCCCACCCTGGAGAAGAAGTCCTCGACCACGCTCGACCTCCGCGTGAAGATCAAGCGCGAGGCGCCGGCGGGCTCGTCGTTCGCGCTGAGCCAGGCGGTGTACGCGGGCAAGGGCAGCTCCTGCTACGGCAACGGCGACTACTACGACTTCACCGTGCTCGCCGCGGGCAGCAGCTCGGGTGACGTCGGCGACGCCACGCCGACCGGCAAGAAGCCCAAGGGCACCGACGAGGACCTGAAGCCGCAGGGCGCGGTCAACGAGGCCACCGGCAACCTCGCCGAGACCGGCTCCAGTTCCGCACTGCCGGTCATCGGCCTCGTGGGTGGTGCCGCGGTCGTCGCGGGTGCCGCCGCGGTGGTCATGGTGCGCCGGCGCAAGACCGGAGAGAGCGCGTAACACGTAGCTCGCCGTACAAGGAAGGACCTGCGCTCGGAGGGGGGCGCAGGTCCTTCTGCTTGTACTGAAGCTTTGCTGCTGAATGCCTTGCTACGGCTTCGTCCGCACCGTCGGCATCCCCAGGAACGGCAGCTTCAGCGCGCCGAACGCGCCCTCGGGGACCGCCGGTTGACGCGGCTCCACCGGCTTCAGGCGTTCGTACGACAGCCCTTGCTCCGGGCGCGGGTCCGGCTCGCCCTTGTTGGGCCAGTACGACATCGCGCGCTCGGCCTGCGCCGTGATGGTGAGGGACGGGTTGACGCCGAGGTTCGCGGAGACCGCCGAGCCGTCGACGACCGAGATACCGGCGTGGCCGTAGAGGCGGTGGTACGGGTCGATCACGCCGGTCTCGCGGGAGGCGCCGATGGGGCAGCCGCCGAGGAAGTGGGCGGTGAGCGGGGTGCCCATCAGTTCGCCGACGTTCGAGCCCGCGAAGCCATTGATCTCGGCCGCGATCGCCGCCGCGCCCTCCGAAGCCGCCCTGATCTGTTTGGGGTTGGGAGCGCCGTGTCCCTGACGGGCCGTCAACAGCCCTTTCCCCACGCCGTCCGGTTTCAGGTACGTCGTCAGGGAGTTGTCCAGCGACTGCATCACCAGGCCGATGATGGTCCGCTCCGACCAACGGCGGTTGGAGAGCGAGCGCAGGACGAGGAGAGGGTGCCTGGCCGCGTTCGCGAGCCAGCCCAGTGCCCTCGACGAGCCCTCCGCGTACGGGACTTGGAGGATCGAGAGGCCGCCCATCGAGTTGGATCCCTTGCCGTAGCGGACCGGTTCGATGTGGGTGTTCTCGTCGGGGTGGATCGAGGACGTGATGGCGACTCCGCGCGTGAAGTCGACCTGCCGGGTGCCGGTCGCCTTGCGGTACCGGCGGCCGGTCGTCTGCGCGCCGACCAGCGCCTCCGAGTTGGTGCGGGTCAGTTCACCCAACTTCTCGGAGAGGTACGGCAATTGGCCGCCCGTTTTCATGCGGTGCAGGAGAGTCTGCGTGCCGTAGGTGCCGGCGGCGAGGACGACCCGGCGGGCTTTGAAGGTACGGCCCTCCGACGTGCGGCGCGCGTCGGTCGGCAGGGTGGCGATCGCGTAGCCGCCCTGCGAGTCGTCGGTGACCGATACGACCGTCGTCATCGGGTGGACCTTCGCGCCCGCCTTCTCGGCGAGGTAGAGGTAGTTCTCGTTCAGGGTGTTCTTGGCGCCGTGGCGGCAGCCCGTCATGCACTCGCCGCACTCGGTACAGGCCTTGCGGGTGGGGCCCGCGCCGCCGAAGTACGGGTCGGCGGCCTGTTCGCCGGGGCGTGCCTTCGTGGTTCCCTCGGCGTCCTTGCCGTCGCCGAAGAAGACGCCGACGGGGGCCATGTGGAAGGTGTCGCCCACGCCCATTCGCTGGGCCGCGGCCTTCAGGTGTACGTCCGACGGGGTCATCGTCGGGTTGAGGCGTACGCCGAGCATGCGGCGGGCCTGGTCGTAGTACGGGGTCAACTCCTCTTCCCAGTCGGTGATTTCGCGCCACTGGGGATCTTCGAAGAAGGGCTTCGGGGGGACGTAGAGGGTGTTGGCGTAGTTCAGCGAGCCGCCGCCTACGCCTGCGCCGGCCAGGACCATGACGTTGCCGAGGAGGTGGATGCGTTGGATGCCGTACATGTTGAGCTTGGGGGCCCAGAGGTAGTTCTTGAGGTCCCAGGAGTTTTTGGGGAGCGTCGACGGGGTGAAGCGGCGGCCTGCTTCCAACACGCCGACGTTGTAGCCCTTTTCCGTGAGGCGTAGGGCGGTTACCGAGCCGCCGAAGCCTGAGCCGACGACTATGACGTCGTAGTCGTAGGTGTCCTGGGGCACGGGGTCTCCTCGTTGAGTTTCGCGTGCGGGTGCGTTGTGGCTGAGCGCGCCCACGCGGCGGAGCCGCATATCGATACAGTGCCGCGCCCCTAAAAGCAAAAGCCCCTACCTGAGCCGGAACAGCTTCATCGCCCGGAGACTCCTGCTCATGAACTGCGCATACGCCTCGTCGGTCATTCCCAGCGAAGGCGCCATCGGCAACAGCCGCTGCTGGGCGACCGTTTGGGCCTCCGTGTACTTGAGGATGCCCTCCGAGCCGTGGCGGCGGCCCAGGCCGGAGTCCTTCATGCCGCCCATCGGGGACTGGACGCTGCCGTAGGCGGAGGCGTAGCCCTCGTTGACGTTGACCGTGCCGGTGCGGAGGCGGGCGGCGATCGCGCGGCCCCGGCTGCCGTTCTTCGTCCAGACCGAGGAATTGAGGCCGTACGGCGTGGAGTTGGCCTCCTCCACCACCTCGTCGTCCGTCTTGAAGCGGTACACGGAGACGACCGGGCCGAAGGTCTCCTCGGCGCAGACGGCCATGGGGGCCTCGACGCCGTCGAGGATGGTGGGCTCGAAGAAGTACGGGCCGATGTCCGGGCGGGCGACGCCACCGGCCACGAGCTTCGCGCCCTTGGCCACGGCCTCGTCCACATGGCGCGTCACCGACTCCAACTGCCGCTCCCCCGCGAGCGATCCCATGTCCGCGCCGTACGCCAGCGACGTGCCGAGGCGCATCGCCTTGGTGCGGGCGGCGAAACGGTCCAGGAAGGTGTCGGCGATCGACTCGTGGACGTACAACCGCTCGATGGAGACGCAGAGTTGGCCGGCGGAGGAGAAGCAGGCGCGGACCGCGCCCGCCGCCGCCTTGTCGATGTCGGCGTCCTCCAGGACCACCATGGCGTTCTTGCCGCCGAGTTCGAGGGAGACGCCGATCAGGCGGGCGGCGGCGGCCTGCGCGACCTCACGCCCTGTGCGGGTGGAGCCGGTGAAGGAGACGTAGTCGGCGTGCTTGACGACCTCGGGGCCGACGACCGGGCCCTCGCCGAGGACGACCTGGAAGACCTCGGCCGGCAGACCCGCCTCAATGAGGAGGTCGCGGGCCCACAGGGCGGTCAGGCAGGTCTCCGTGTCCGGCTTCATCACGACCGCGTTGCCCGCGGCGAAGGCCGGGAGCGCGTCGCCGACGGAGAGTTCGAACGGGTAGTTCCAGGGGGCGATCTGGCCAACTACCCCGCGCGGATGCCGGAGTTCGGTGACCTTGGTGAGGGTCGGGACGGCGCCGGTGTGCCGCTTCGGCTTGAGGTAGGCGGGGGCCTTGCGGCCGTAGTGGCGGGCCGCGACGGCGACGGCCTGCACCTCCTCGTGCGCGTGCAGCCGCGCCTTGCCGGTCTCCAGCTGGATCAGGTCGAGGACCTCTGCCTGGCGGGCGAGGACGAGGTCGTGGAAGCGGAGCAGCACGGCCGCGCGCTGCCGTACCGGCGTCTGCGCCCAGAGGGCCTGCGCGGCGCGGGCCGCGTCGAAGGCCTTCGCCACGTCCTCGGGTGTGGACTCGGGCAGGTCGGCGAGCTTCTCACCGGTGAACGGCGAGTGGTTGGCGGTCCGGCCGGAGCCGACCACACCCTTCGTGAGCTGGGCGACCAGCTCCGGGGTGACCACATCGGCGGCGGTACGGGCGCCTGTGGGGGCCGGCGCGAGGGGGTTCGTGCCGGTCGTCGTTTCCGTACCGGTCTTTTCCGGGGCCTGCGAGTCCGTCATGTGCGGCAGGGTATGCCGCGACGGGAGGTTTGGGTACCCGTCGGTAATCGGGATTCACCGAGTGCTCACACCGCGCCAGTGATCACTGGCAACGAATGCACTGATCAGGGCGTTGTGTGGGGATGATCACCGGCCGGTGGTCGCCGGATCAGTTTCCCGGGAGGGTGAGCCGGGCGCGGGCGCCCTTGAAGAGTGCGGTGCCCTTCTTCTCCGCCGGTGTGCCCTTGGGCATGTCCACGCGCAGTTCGTACATGCGCTGATCGGCGGTGCGGACGATCAGGGCCATCGCGCGGGTGGGGACGCCCGACTGTGCGTAGGTGGTGTCGGCGAGGACCGCGTCCTTGTTTCCGCGGAAGCCGGTGCGGGTGTACTGCGGGTTGGACGTGCCCCGGCCCAGGGTGTGCGCTTCGGCGAGGGGCGAGTCGGCGGCCTTGTCCCATTCGGTGAGGCGGACGCGGAGGGCGCCGGCGCCGTAGGTGACCGTGCGGCTGCCGGCTGCCGCCTGTGTCTCCAGAAGCTGGTACTGGGGCGGGAGGAAGAGGACCGCGCTCATGCCGTCCCGCTGGTGGGCGGTCCAGGAGTCCGAGTCCTTGCCGAGGAATCTCTCCAGGACGGTGCCGAGGACGAGGCCGGCCAGGAGGAGTACCCCGAGGGTGAGAAGGGCGCGCCGGGGACGGGACTTGGGCCTGGGTTCGGGTTCGGGTTCCGGTACGGCGTCGCGGACGGTGGCCGCCTCTTCAGGCGCTTCGGGCTCCGTGTCCTGAACCGTGACCGCCGGCTCCGGTACGTCCTTCCCCGCGGCCACCGCCTCCAGTACCGCGCCGACCTCCTCCGCCCCCGGCCGTTCCTCCGGGTCCCGCGCCAACATCCGTACGACCAGCGGCCCGAGAGGCCCCGCCCGGGTCGGCTCGGGTGGTTCGCCGGCGAGGATCGCGCCGAGGGTGGACTCAACAGTCGTACGGCGAAAGGGAGATGCCCCTTCGACGGCCGCGTACAGCAGGACACCCAAGGACCACAGGTCGGAGGCCGGGCCCGCGCCCGCCCCCGTGCCCGACATGCGCTCGGGGGCGATGAACTCCAGGGAACCCACGAACTCCCCGCTGGCGGTGAGGGATTCCTCGCCCTGGATGTGCGCGATGCCGAAGTCGGTGAGGACGACACGGTCGTGCGGGCCGAGCAGGACGTTGGCGGGTTTCACGTCCCGGTGCACGATGCCTACGGCGTGGGCGGCGCACAGGGCGCCGAGGACCGCGAGGCCGATGCGCGCGGCGTCGGCGGGGGTGAGGGGGTCGCGCTTGAGCAGTTCGTGCAGGGACTCGCCGCGTACCAACTCCATGACGATCCACGGGAGTTCGTCCTCGATGACGACATCGTGGATGGCCACGGCGGAGGGATGGTCGACCCGGGCCGCGGCGCGGGCCTCGCGGTAGAGCCGGTGGGCGGCGCGCTGGAACTCCTCGTCCTCCGGGTCGCCGGGCAACCGCGGTTGTTTCACGGCGACTTCGCGGTCCACGAGTTCGTCGTACGCCCGCCATACGGTGCCCATGCCGCCGGAGCCGATCCGTTCGAGCAGCCGATAGCGACCGCCGACCAGACGTTTGTCGCGCACCTGTTCGCCGACTTCGCTCATGCACCATCAGTACCGTGCCGGATACGGCCTTGTCGACGCGCGTCCTGCTACCCGAGCACGAGCCTGCCACCCTCCCGCCGAACCTCCGCGACACCGGTACCGCCGAAGTGCGCCGGAATCACCAACTCCCGTTCGTCCGCAGCCCGTTCGAGAACGCGTCGGCGGCTGTCCGCGGCCTCCCGGGGATCGAGACAGAAGCAGCTGCTGCACTCGGGATACGGAATCTGGACCGGGCTGTGCAGCAAGTCCCCTACGAACACGGCCCGTTCACCGCCGGAGGCGACCCGCAGGACGGACGACCCCGGGGTGTGCCCGGGCGCGGACTCCAACGTCAGCTGCTCGTCGACGCGGTACGTGCCGTCCCACAGGGTCGCCAGCCCGGCGCGGTGCACGGGCGCGACGCTGTCCTCGTAGGTCAGGCGGTCGTCAGGGCGTACCGCACCGCCGTAGTTGTTCTCGGGCCCGAAGTGGAAGTCGTCGGCGGCAGGCAGGAGATACCGCGCGCTCGGGAACATCGGCACCCAACTCCCGTCCACGTCATGGGTGTTCCAGCCCACGTGATCACCGTGGATGTGCGTGTTGACGACGACGTCGACCTCCTCCGGCCGTACGCCGGCCCGCGCCAGCCGCCCCGGGAGGTCGCCCTGGCTCATGTGGAACAGCGGATTTCCGGGCCGTTCCCGCCCGTTGCCGACCCCGGTGTCCACGAGCACGGTCCGCCCGGCGCTGCGCACCACCCACGTCTGGAGCGCCACCACCACGCGGTCGGTCTCGGGTTCCCAGTGGTCGGGCGCGAGCGTCTCGCGGAGGTCCTGCCAGACGCTGGGCGGCAGGTCCGGGACGAGGGTGCGGGCGGGGGCGTAGGGCTGCGCCCACTCGACGACTCGGACGACTTCGACGTCACCGATCATGAAGGTCTCTACGTTGTCCTCGGTCATGGAAATCAGCGTAGAGAGCATTCTGTGAGTGCTTCAATGCGCTGAAGACTCATCTGGATACGCAGACAGCTCACCGCTGCCGCGTCTGGCGTAACCTGGCCGCATGGACGTGGTGAGCGACGCGATCTCCGCCGTACGGACCGGGCGGCCCTCCTCCAACCGGCTGCGCGTGGGCGGCAGTTGGTGCACTCGGCTCGCGCCGTACGCGGGTGCCGGGTTCCATGTCGTGCTCGCGGGTGGCTGCTGGCTGGTGCCCGACACGGGCGGTGAGCCGGTGACGCTGGGCGCGGGGGATGTCGTACTGCTGCCGCATGGAGCGGGACACGTGCTGGCGGACTCGCCCGGTGACACGGCGCGGGCGGTGCCGTTCGAGGAGATGCGGCGGCCGGCCGGGGGTGGGGACGGGCGCGAGGTCGAGTTGCTGTGCGGGAAGTACCGGCTGGACCGGAGCCGGACGCATCCGCTGATGGCGGAGCTGCCGGAGGTGGTCCATCTGCCGAACCGGGTCGGCCGCCATCCCGAACTCCGGTCCGCCGTCGACCTGTTGGCGAACGAGTTGGACGAACGGCGGCCGGGAGCCTGCCTGGCGCTGCCGAGCCTGCTCGACCTGCTGCTGATCTACATGGTGCGGGCGTGGATGTCCGAGGCGGAGACGGGCAGTTGGCCGTCGGTGCTGAGCGATCCGGTGACCACGGCCGCGCTACGGGCCCTGCACTCGGACCCGGCCGCGCCCTGGACCAACGACCGGCTGGCCGCGGCGGCGGGCGTGTCCCGGGCGACGCTGGCCCGCCGGTTCACCGCGCTGGTGGGGCGGGCACCGATGGCGTATCTGACGTGGTGGCGGCTGACGTTGGCGGCGACGCGGCTGCGCGACACGGACGCCTCGCTGGCGGCGGTGGCACGGGAGGCGGGGTACGGCAGCCCGTACGCCCTGTCGCACGCGTTCAGCCGGGAGTTCGGGGTGACGCCGGGGAAGTACCGGGTATCGGCGGGGAGTTCGTAGTCACTCGCCCTCGGGATCGGGGGCGTCGTCGGGATCGGGGTCGGGGTCGTCCTCGTACTCCTCCGCGAGCCGCAGTCCCAAGTCGGACTCCCATTCCAGGGCCCAGCGCCGCAGTTCCGCGATCTCCGCCGCGTCGAGTCCATGCGCCGCGAACTCCTCGTCGCTCACCCAGACAACGCTCTCCAGCCGGTCCCGCAGCCCGAAGAGGTCGCAGTCCGTTCCGCCGTCGCGCAGGCCCAACTGCTCCAGTTCCACGGCGGAGTAGTGGCGGCGGGCGGCGAACACGTCGACCACATCGGCCGGCAGACCGCGGTCGCCGAGCGCGCGCACGCTCATGACCGCGAGGTCAACGTCCGTATCGCCGCTCACGACTTGTCGACGTCCAGGTTCGCGATCGCCGTCTTCGCCACCTCGCGGCCACGGGCGGTGAAGTCGCCGTCGCCCGGGTAGCCGATCGTGAGCCGGTACATGTCGCCGGAGGTGGTCTTGTAGTAGAAGATCTGGACCTCGCGGGGGCGGGGGTACTGGCTGTCGTCGGTGTCGTAGACGATCGTGTTCATCGCGGCGGGCCTGCCCCGGTAGGTGCCGGTCGGCTCGGTGGCCGTCTTCGGGTTCTCCGGCATGTCGAGGCTGGAGCTGCCGCTCTGCTTGAAGTCGCCGTTGTCGTCGTACATTTGGGCCGCGGCGGAGTCCTTGATCTCGTCGAGGGTGTCCTCGGACTTCTTGACGAGGGCCAGGCCGACCGAGATGCTCCCGCTCCAGTCGGTGTACGTGATCCAGTGGCCCTTGTCCGTCCGGCGGTCGGGCAGGCCGGGCTGGTACTTGGCGGGGACCGCGAGCGTCGCCGCGACGTCCTGCACGTGGTGCTTCCGCCAGTCGGACGGGAGCGTCCGCGATCCGGCGAACGGGTTCCCGATCAGCAGATACGCCGCCACCGCCGCCGCGACGACCACCGCACCGAGCCCGAACCACGTCTTGCGGCCCGGCCGAACTCCCCTTGCCGCACTGGGGCGTTCGACATAACGCACCTCCTGCGTGGGCACCGGCGCCGGCGGGTTCGCCACCGATTCCAGCGCGGCGCGCACCTGGGCCGCGTTCGGGCGGCTCGCCGCGTCCTTGGCGAGGAGGGCGGTGATGAGGTCGGCGAGCGGGCCCGGTGCCGAAGTCGGCGGTGCGGGCGCGGAGTTGAGGACCGACTGGAGAGTGGCGGGGGTGTTGCTGCGGCGGAACGGCGAGACGCCCTCCGTCGCCGCGTACAGGACCACGCCGAGGGACCACAGGTCGGAGGCGGGGCCGGGGCGCTGGCCCAACACCCGTTCCGGCGCGATGTATTCGGGCGAGCCGACGAAGCCGCCGGTGTCGGTCAGGTTCGTCTCGCCCTCGATCTGGGCGATGCCGAAGTCGGTCAGGACGACCCGGTCGTGGCGGCCCAACAGGACGTTGTCCGGCTTCACATCACGGTGCAGGACGCCCGCCGCGTGCGCCGCTTCCAACGCGCCCAGCACCTGGAGGCCGATCCGGGCCGCGTCGCGCGCGTCGAGGGTGCCCTCCTGCAACGCGTCGCCCAGCGAGCGGCCGGTGACCAGCTCCATCACGATCCACGGCTGACCGTCGACGACGGCCACGTCATGCACGTTCACGACGGCCGGGTGGTCGAGCCGGGCCGCCGCGCGGGCCTCACGGCGCATCCGCTCGAAGGCGTTGGCGCGTTCGCGTTCGGGAAGGTGGTCCGGGACGCGCGGTTCCTTCACGGCGACCTCGCGGTCCACCGTCTCGTCCTTCGCCCGCCATACCGTGCCCATCCCGCCGTGCCCGAGCTTGCCGAGCAGCCGGTACCGCCCGGCTATGAGGCGTCCGGTGCCGGGTTCCGGCGAGGGGGCGGGGGCGGCAGCCGCGTACGGGTTGTCCGGGTGCGGCACCGGCGTGGGCACGGCCAGCCGCGGGTTCGGCGGTTGCAGAGCGAAACTCGTCGGCTCGTCGGCTCCGTGTCGGGCTCCCCCATGGCTGCTCATACCTCCATCCATATCGCGCCAGATGCCATCGCAGCCACCTCTGGTGCTTTCCGGTCACAGAGCCGTGACGCGGGATGCCCCATATATCGGGTTCATGCCCGTGCGAACGTGCCGAGCGCGACGTCGAAGTACTCCTTCGCCTCCCGCACCTTCCCGACCGGCGCCGACACCCACACGTCGTACATCCGGCCGTTCTCCTCCCAGGCCATGTCGTAGGTGTGCCGGGGTCCTTCCGCCGTGCTGAAGCCGTTCCAGGTGAACTCCCAGAGCGCGGCGGGGTGCCCGTAGTGCGTGGTGTCGGTGACCTTGCCGTCGTGGTAACCGGGGTTCGTGTCCGCCCCCTTGGCCGCCGAGCGCTTCATCACCGCGAGCGGGCCGCCCTGTTCGGGATCGGACATCTTGATGCCGAGGCGGAAGGTCTCCCCCGGCGACATGTAGAAGATGCGCTCGCCCTGCGGTACCCGCACGAAGTCCTCCGGTACGGCGAGAGAGAAGCCGTCGGGATCGTGGGCGATGCGGTAACCGGACGGTGCGGTGGGGGTGTTGGACGTGGCCGAGAGTGTGGGTGTGGGTGTGGGTGTGGGTGTGGGTGTGGGTGTGGAGGACGGTGACCGTGTACCGGCACTCGTGGAGGTCAACGGCGCCGAACTCGCCGGCCCGGCGGCGCCCCCGTCTCCGTCCCCCCGGATCAAGAGGGCCGCGGCCGACACCCCGGCCCCCGCCATCGCCGCGACCAGCAACGCGGTGACGAGCACACCGCGCCTGGTACGCCGGGGCGACTGCTGCTCCGCCGTGGCGGAGGGCGCGGGGGCGGGCGGCACCGCCGGGGTGGTCAACTGCCTTCTCGGTACGTCCCGTTGGGTCGGCGTGTAGCCCGGCGTCGGGTGTGCCGTACGGCCGGACGACGTGGCGCTCGGTGTCCGCCCGGTGTCCAGGAAGGCCCGCAGCATCCGCTCCGCCTCGGCCGCCTCCAGCCGCAGTTCCGGATCGCGTTCGAGCAGTCCCCGTACGACGGGCAGCAGCGGCCTGGCCTGCTCGGGCGGGCGGATCTCGTCGAAGACGACCGCGTGCAGGATGCCGCCCAACGAGTCGCGCCGGAACGGCGATTCACCGCTGAGGATCGTGCACAGCAGCGCGCCCAGCGACCACAGGTCGGACGCGGGACCGGTCCGCAGGCCCGACATGCGCTCCGGCGCGGTGTATTCGGGCGAGCCGACGAAGGCGCCGCTCTCGGTGAGCGTCGTAGCGCCCACGACCTGCGCGATACCGAAGTCGGTCAGCACGACCCGGTCGGCTTCGGCCTCGTCGGAGGCCGTCCCGAGCAGCACGTTGGCCGGTTTGATGTCCCGGTGCAGGACGCCCGCCGCATGCGCCGTGCGCAACGCGCCGAGCAGGGCGACCCCGATCCGCGCGCCCTCGGCGGCGTCGACCGGGCCACGGGTGGAGATCAGATCGGCGAGCGAACCACCGTCGAGCAACTCCATGACGATGTACGGCTGTTCGTCCTGCTCGACCACGTCGTGCACGACGATGACGTGCGGGTGCCGCAGTTGCGCGACCGCCCGTGCCTCGCGCAGCGTACGGTCGCGCTGCCGACGGGCCTCCTCCTCGGAGAGGGTGTCGTCCTGGGCGATCTCCTTGACGGCGACCTGGCGGCCCAGCAGTTGGTCGGTCGCCCGCCACACGACGCCCATGCCACCGCGCCCGAGCCGCTTCTCCAGTCGGTAACGCCCGGCGATCACCCGGACGTTGTCCCCCTCGGTCCCCATGCGCACCATCATGACGCAACCGGAAGCGGTCAGCCCGAGTCGGGGCTCCAGCTCTGCAGGACCGACTTGAACTGCGCGCTGGTCTCGGCCCAGTCGGCGGCCGGGGACGACATGTAGATCGCGAACTCGACGCCGTCACGGGACAGGTACGTCTCCTCGATGGCCCGCCGCGGTCCCGGGTAGGGGGTGTCCTTCGCCTGCGCGGTCCAGGTGTAGTCCCAGAGGGAGCCCGGACGGTCGCGGTAGGTGTTCTCCTCCAGGGTCACCCGCTTGTAGGCGACCAGGCGTTGGAGCTGCACCTCCAGGTCCAGTTGGTGGTCGTACGCGGTGGGGAAGTCCGGTGAGGTGTCGAGGGCGATGCGGACGAAGTGCTTGCCGTTGTCGGGCGTGTAGTCGACCTGCTTGATGCTGCCGTCGTCGCTGACGCCGTAGACCTTCCGCTTCCAGCCCTTGGGGAGGGAGACGTCGAAGCCCCAAGGGTCGTGGTGGACCTCCCAGTTGGCGGGAACGGAACCCTGCACCGGGGACGGCGTGGCGTCGACCCCGCTGGGGCTCGGGCTCTGCGAGACGCCGGAGCCCGGGCTGGTGCCGTTCTCGTCGCGGTCCTGGTTCCACTTCTGCAGCCCCAGCGCCGTACCGCCGCCGACGAGCGCGGCGAGGACGATCACCAGGACGACCGAACGGAACCTGCGGCGCTTCGGCGGGGCGGGCGGGACCGCCGTACCGCCGACGAGCGGCGTGTGGTGGGTGGTCGGCCCGGTCGCCGACGGGTACGGCGTCGCGCCTCCGGTCGCCGACCCGTACGGATTCGCACCCGAACCGGAACCCGAACCCGGACTGAAGTTCTCCGCCAACCCGCCGTGCTGCGAGCCCACTTGCTGGGTCGGCAGCCATTCCTGCGCCGCCCTCGGCCTGCGCCCCTCGGCCGCCTCCGCGAGCATCTGCTCGGCCTGGTCGGCGTCGGGTCGTAGCGCGGGGTCCTTGTTCAGCAGCGCGGCGATGACGGGGGCGAGCGCACCGGCGTACCGCGGCTCACCGGCCTCCTCCTCGACGACGGCCTGCATGGTGGACAGCGGCGAGGTGCGGCGGAACGGAGAGCGGCCCTCGACCGCCGTGAAGAGCGTGGCGCCCAGCGCCCACAGGTCGGAGGACGGACCGGGGTCGGCGCCGCGGACGCGCTCGGGGGCGAGGTAGTCGACGGAGCCTACGACCTCTCCCGTGCGCGTGATGGTGCTGTCGCCCTCGATCTGCGCGATGCCGAAGTCGGTGAGCAGCACCCGCCCGTCCTGCCCGAGCAGCACGTTGCCGGGCTTGACGTCACGGTGCAGGACACCGGCGGCGTGCGCGGCACGCAGGGCGCGCAGCACCCATATGCCGATGCGCGCGGCCTCGGCCGGCTCTATCCGGCCCTGCTCCTTGACCTCGTCGGCAAGGGAGTTGCCCTCGACCAGCTCCATGACGATCCATGGGCGGCCGTCGTGTTCGAGTACGTCGTGCACGGTGACGACGGCGGAGTGGTTGATCCGCGCGGCAGCGCGCGCCTCGGAGCGGGTGCGCGCCAGCAGCCTCGGCTGGTCGCTCTCGGACACATAGAGCGCGGCCGTCAACTCCTTGATGGCGACGGCCCGGTGCAGCACCTCGTCGTGCGCACGCCACACCCGGCCCATGCCGCCGCTGCCGATCGACTCGGCCAGCCGATAGCGCCCCGCGAGGAGCAGGCCCTGCATCTGATTCACGTTTCCCCGCAATGCTCTTGACAGGCTCAGCGTAAGGACAGGCCCTCGTCCAGGGAACCGGCGGGGTACCACGGAGACCGCACTGTGACGGTTGTCGCTTCTGCGCCCGAACGGGAACCAGCGCGCTCCGGCGCGCCGCCTTCGCAGGTCACCCGGTGTACTGGTAGGTCGACGACGCCTGCTCGTACAGCCGTGTCACCTCGTCCCGTTGAGCCTCCGGGCCGCGTACCTGCACGATGTGGTAGCGCCCGTTGATGAGGAACGCCATGTTGCGGACGAACAGATCACCGCCCTGGCTGTCCGTCCAGGTGAACTGCCCCTCGGCCATGGTCTTTCCGCCCACCGTGATGGTCCGCAGCCCGGTCGCGGTGGCCCAACTGGAGTTGCGGTACGGCTGCAACTCGGCCTCCTTGTCCCGCTGATAGACCATCGGGTCGCTGCCGTTCGCCGTGGCGCTGTCCCGTCCCGCTACGACGATCAGCTCGAAGTCGCCGTGGGAGTAGACGACTTGGCCGCTCCCGTTCTTGGGCGTGCGGGTCCAGCCCTTGGCCACGGCGAGCTGGAACCCTTCGGGGTCCTTGCGCAGCACGAACCCGTCGGCGACGTTCGGGTCGGTCGATGTCTGGCTCGAACTGGCGGATGTGGACGGGGTGTTGTGGCTGCTGGGCGAGGTCTGATCGGGCTGCGGCTGGCTGCTCGCCGCGGCCGAGGACTGGGAGGGCGCGGCGCTGACGTCCCCCGCGGTCCCGGTTCTGTCCCCCTGCCCGGCTCCGGTGTCCTCCCCGGCCTTGGGCAGGAAGAGCATGGCGTACGCGACGGCACCGGCGAGCAGAAGGAAGATGAGGATGACCAGCGTCCGCCCCAACCTCCGTGGCGACCCTCCGACTTCCTGCTTGGCCCGCTTGTGCCGGCCGTGCGGACTGGTCGCGGGCAGCCCGGCCCGCCGCCTGCGCACCAACTCGCCGCGCCGCCGCACGATCGGCAGCCGGCGCGGGTCGGTCGGCGGGGTGGCGACGACATGGGTACCGGCCTCGGGCTCGGGCGCCGAACGCACCAACGACCGCAGCCAGCCCCGCAGTTCCTCGAAGTCCAGCCGCTCGGTCGGGTCCTGCCGCAGCAAGGACTCCACAACGGGCCTCAGCGGCCCGCACTCCTCGGCGAAGGCAGGCGGCTCCGCACACACGAGCTGCACCAGCTCGGCCGTCGACTCCTCCGGATAGGGCGCATGCCCCTGTACGGCCCGGAAGAGCAGCGCCCCGAGCGCCCACAGGTCGGTCGCCGGCCCGATCGGCGCGGCCAACTGCCAGTTCTCATGCACCGGCACGGCCTGCTCGGGCGCCCACCGCTCGGTCACCGGCCCCACGACAGTCATCCGCACCTGCCGCGCCCGCTCGGCGGCGAGCGCGGTGGCGGGACCACGGCGAGCGGGGGCACCGACGGAGGCGAGATCGTCCCAACGAGCGGGGGGTTGGGGGGAGTTACCGGAGTTGCCGGGGGCGGGCCCGTCGTGGCCCGGGAGATGGGGGTCACCCAGGGAGGGGACGCCGGACTGACCGGCGAGCTGACCGGCGGCGGGGGTGAGGGCGCCGTAGGTG
>Ga0307515_10003208_pt1 | contig 34605 bp, 35 predicted proteins | sample 17_EM_MG_FD_194513 | JGI IMG/M metagenome (GOLD analysis project Ga0307515, IMG submission 194513) | Populus trichocarpa ectomycorrhiza microbial communities from riparian zone in the Pacific Northwest, United States - 17_EM | ecosystem: Host-associated > Plants > Roots > Unclassified | place...
CCACCCTGGTGCAACGCTTCGGCTCCAAGCCGGGTTTGCTCAAGGCCGCGATGCTGCACGCCTGGGATTTGCTCGACGCCAATACCCAGGCGGCGATCACGGCTGCGCCGCATTCGCCCGAAGGCGTGGTGCAATTGCTTCTTGCGCTGTCGCATGGCTATGGCGATATCGAGACCTATGCCGATGGCCTGCTGATGCTGCGTGAGGACCTCCGCGACCCCCAGCTCCGCGAGCGCGGCAAGGCATGGCAGGCGGTTCTCGCACAGGCTATCGCCGCCCGGCTGCCCGGCCATTCCCGGGAGGTCGCAAACCTCGTTCTCGACCAGTGGCAGGGCTCTCTTTTGTGGTGGAGCTTTGACCCGAGCGCGAAAGTGGCGCATTATGTCGAGCGAAGGCTGAGCGCCTTCCTAGCCCTTGTCACGAGTGCCTGAGCCGCATCCGGAGGAGGGAACGGCGGCCGGACGGAAGCGTTTCGGGCCGTATGCGAAATCTCGTTTGCCTGTCGAAATCATGTCCGCGCGTTCGACCATAAGTGCCACAGGAGGATTTGACTATGGACACACGCACGCTTGCCCCCGCCATGGACCTCGCCATCAGGAATGGCGTTACCTTTCCCCACGAGAGCGATGAATACCGCAGCGCCCGCAATGCGCTGCTCGCCGAGGAAATCGAGCTGCGCCGCCATATCGAGCGCGTCGCCGAGATGCGCCGGGCCCTGCCGCCGGGCGGCAGCGTCAAGAAGAACTACCAATTCGTCGGCGAGAACGGTCCTGCGTCGTTCGAAGACCTCTTTGGCGACAAGGAGACGCTTGTCATTTACACCTATATGTTCGGCCCACAGCGCGAACGCCCATGCCCGATGTGCACCTCGCTCCTGTCGTCCTGGGATGGTGAAACCCCTGATATCATGCAGCGCATGGCTTTTGCCGTAACGGCCCGTTCGCCGATCGAAAAGCTCGTGGCTTTCAAGAAGGAGCGCGGCTGGCATCACCTGCCGCTCTATTCCGACACGTCGGGCGAGTTCAGCCGGGATCACCACGCCATTTCCCCCGATGGCGGCGACGATGCCGGCCTGCATGTCTTCACCCGCCGCGATGGCACGATCCGGCATTTCTGGAGCGGCGAAATGGGCGGCGTCACCGCCGACCCCGGCCAGGACCCGCGCGGCGCGCCTGACCTGATGCCGCTCTGGACGATCATCGACTGCACGCCGGAGGGGCGTTCGCCGAACTGGTATCCGAAGCTCAATTACTAGAGCGTGTCGCAGCTATGGAGCCATTCTGTTGGCTCAAACGGAGTCGGATGGTCGACCGGCCGGCGCGCGTCGTAGCCACGATCTACGGCCAAGCCGGCCGGTCGATCAGCCGGCCCGTTTCAGCCAACCCGAAGGGCCGGGCATCTTTCCGCCAGGATCAGAGCCGATCGGCTCGGTCGTACATCTGGGTATGCCCTTCGCCAATCGCCTCTGCCCTGACGAAAACCTGCTCCGGCAGAATGGCTCCCAATAGCTGCGACATGCTCTAGGAGTTTCAGATAATCAGGAAATGTGAGGCGTCGAGCGCAAGCCCGTCATCTAACGTGGCGAGCAGGTCTCGGCCGCCCTTCTTCGCGCCATTGGCGTCATAGAAGAGCGCACCTGAATCGGTGTCGTAGATCAGCCGGTCGCGCTTGTCCTCGGCGATGCCAGTCAGGTTGGCGACAAAGGCCGTCTCGGCCAATCCGCCATCCCGGCCTACGGTCTTGAATACCTTGTTGTTGAGCATGATCGTGTCGATGCCGATCTCGAAATCCATAATCAGGTCGGCATTGGCGGTGCTTGCCTTGGTATCGAAGATGAAGAAGTCTTCGCCGCCATTGCCGGCCAGTGTATCGGCGCCGCCATTGCCGTAAATCGCATTGGCATAGTCGTTGCCGATGATCGTATCGGCGCCTGTGCCCCCAACCGCACCCTCGATCACAGTGCCGCGCGCGATCGCCAGATTGCCCTTGACGCCATTGATATCGGAGAAGCTCTCCTCGCGCAGGTCGATCATCAGGGCCCTTTTCGACCAGCCGAAGTTCAACACATCCGTGCCATCGGTATCGACGATGGTGCGCGCCGTCGTCCCCTTGTACCTGCCGTCCAGGGAGGACGCCGCCTTGAAGTCGGCCTCGTACGAATAGACATTGTCGCCCGCGCGGATGTCCACGACGCCGTAGAGTTCGCGGATCGCCAGGATGTCCGACATCATCAGCGTGATCGGCAGCGCCTTGTCCGCATCCACGCTCAGATTGTCCTCCTGATCGAAATAGGACATCACGCTCGCCTGCCAGGAATCGTTGTCGGCATGCACTTCCGGATCATATGTCGCGGTCATGTTGTAATCGCCGGCATGTCCGAGACCCATCGCATGGCCGATCTCGTGGATATAGGTCAGCATCGTGTAGTCGTATCGGCCCGGCCCATAGTTCGCCAACCACCTCTGGGATACGGTGATCTCGGAGCTGATGATCGATGCGCCATCGACGACGGAATCCGAGAAGGCAGCGGCTGTCTGGAGATAATCGTCGTTGAAGTCGATATTGGCGCCGTTCCGCACTTCCGCGAATTTGATGCCGGTGGCATCGGTCCAGGCCTTGAGAGCCTGTCGAGCGAGCGCCTGCGCTGCCTTGTCCAGGGTCGCGATATCGACCGTGATCGTGCCGCCCGCCTCGATATCGAAGCTGCGCCTCGCCTCGCCATTGTCTTCCCAGTATCCGTCGGTGAGATACGTCGCGAGCGTGTCGAGGTCGTCGTCATAATCCGGCACCGGATTCTCGCCGGCTGCGGCACCATCCAGGAAATCAGGCGTACGATCGAGCTTGACCGGCTTGGTCTTGGCCACTGCGCCCGCAGACGCCTCGCCCGCATGTGCCGCGAAGATGAATTCCGGCGTCGCCGCCATCGATGACGCAGCAGCGTCCAGGCCGAAAGGAAAGTCGTCGCGCGTGCGACTGCTCAAGCCCTTGGAGATGTTCATGATCCAGCTTCCGATGATGCAAAGTGCCTGCCTGGGCGCCATCGATGCGCTGGGTCGAACTCGGTTTCCTCTTTAACCGGAATAGCATTTAGGTCAATAGTAGACTTGAATTGTCATGTTTTGGCAATGACTGCCGCCGCCCCTTGCTTCCAAGGGGCGGGGCTCGGCGTCGAACGTCTAGATGACCAGGAAATCCTGGTAGTCGAGCGCGAGAAAGGTACCGAGCTTGGCGATCACCACTGCACCGCCCTGTGCGCTTCCGTTGGAATCGTAAATCAGCCTGCCATCATCTTGGTCATAGATCAGCCAGTCATCGGCATCTCCGGCCTGGCCCGAAAGGTTCGCGACAAAGGCATTGCCCGACAATGCCCCATCGGTGACAATCTTGGTGAACACCTTGTTGTTGATAGCGATCGTATCGACGTTGATGGTGAAATCCATGATCGTATCGACGTTCTTTTTGCTCGCCGCAGTGTCGAACACGAAGAAGTCCTCGCCGCCGCCGCCGGTCATCCTGTCGTTGCCGCCATTGCCGAACAGTGCATTGGCCGCCTCGTTGCCGATGATCTTGTCGGCGCTCCGGCCGCCGATGGCGACCTCGATCACCGTGTCGCGGGAAATTCCGAGATTGCCCTTCACACCATCGACGCTTGAGAATGTCTCCGCGTTGAGATTGATCGTCTGCTTCCTGTTCGACCAGGAGAGGTCGAGCGTATCGGTGCCGCCGGTATCGACGATCGTGCGCGTCGAGTAGTATTTTTCGAAATCGCCGCGATAGGAATAGACATTGTCGCCGGCCTTGATTGCGGTCTCACCGTAGAGATCGCGGATGGCGATGACATCGGCCACCTGCGGGGTCAACACATAGGCGAAACGCGCGTCGACATCTGTATTGTCCGTTTGCGAAAAATAAGACATGACGCTGGCCTGCCAGGAGTCATTGGTGAAATCGGCATCCTTTGGGTATCTGGCGCTTCCGTTATAGTCGCCGGCATGACCAAGCCCCAATGCGTGGCCGATCTCGTGGACATAAGTCTGCATCGAATAGGTGTGCCTGCCGGTACCGTAATCCGCGATCCAATCGGTATCGACGTTGACGATGGACCTTGTGATCGTGTTTCCGAATCCAAAGGAATCCGAGTAGGCTCCGTTCTTGTTGTCGTCAAAATCGATGTCCGCGTTGTTGTTGACAAACTGGAATTTTATGCCGCTCGCACCTGTCCAGGCATCGAGCGCCCATTTCGCGAGTCTCTTTCCAGCGGCGGTCAGGTCGCCGATGTCCACTGTCAGTGTGCCGCCGGCAACAATGTCGAAACTGCGCCAAGCCTCGCCATTGGAATTCCAGTACCCGTCGGTCAGTTGTCCGGCCAGCGTATCGAGCGCCGGATCGGTGAAGGGTATGTTCCCGCTGCCCGATGCACCGACGAGAAAATCCGCGCTGCGATCAACCTTGGCCGCCTGCGCCGCGCGGGCGCTGTCGCTTATGTCATCGGCGGCGGCGCCGCGCGACGAACTGACGAGATCCACGTGATCCGGCATTGTAAAATCCATCGAGGCGAGTTTCGCCATGTCCCCGGCCTGGCTTAAGGAGAAATCCTCGTCCTCGCGTTCCAGTACGTATTTGTTTTGCTTGTTCATGTTTCCCTCGCTCTTCGCCTCAAGGCGATCGGTTCGTCACCAACCCTGCGGGCACATCGTGCCGCCTCTGGCCAAAATCACTACATGCTTCCTCTGGCGGTGCAACGGGCGCTGTCGCTGGTTCTGGATTGCTGTGGCGCCCCCGCAACGCCATGGTTGAATGAAAGGCAAAATGCCCCTCTTGCGGTTGACGGGCGAGCCGTGCTTAATCTTCGGCGTGCCGCTCAAGTTTTTAAGAGCGCCACATATTTGGGGGAGTTCATGAAGGGCATATTGAGATTCGTCGCTGTCGCGGCGCTGGCTGTCGCTGTCTGGGCAGGAGCCTTGGTGCCCGTCCAGGCGAAGGAACAGCCGGAGAAGGTTCTGCGCAACTGGTACCGCATGGTGCTGGAACTCGTGCGTCATACGCCGACCTTCTCGCCGCCTGTCGCAAGCCGCGCCTTCGCCTATCTCGGCGTCACCGGCTATGAGGTGACCGCGTCCGCCGAGGGCGCCCCGCTCGTCACGCTTGCCGGCCAGCTCAACGGATTGACCGCCGTGCCCGGGCGCGAACCGGGAAAGATCTATGACGAGGGCGTGGCGCTCAACGCTGCCATGGCCATCACCGCCAAAAACTTCTTCTCCCATACCGGCCCCACCGGACAGCGCGCGCTCGCCGCGATGACCAAGAAGATGGCCGTCGATGTCGCCAAGGCCGTGCCATCGGATGTCGCCGCTCGCTCGGAAGACTATGGCCGCAAGGTTGCCGAACACATCCTCGCGTGGTCGGCGGCCGATGGTGGCGCCGAGATCGAGAATATGGGCTTTCCGCGTGAATATGCCCTGATCGCCAAGCCTGGCCACTGGGTGCCCACCAGCCCCATCCAGCAGCAACAGGTGCCGCTCCTGCCGCAATGGGGCAAGGTGCGCACTTTCGCCATGCCCGATGGCTCGACCTGTGGCCTGCCGCCACCGCCGGAATACTCGGAGGACAAGAATTCCGAGTTCTACAAAGAGGCCGACGAGGTCTATCAGGCAGTGTCCAATCTCAATGGGGAGCAGCGCGCCATCGCCCGCTTCTGGTCGGATGACCCCATGCTCTCGCCGACCCCGCCGGGCCACTGGATCGCCATCGTCTGGCAGGTCGCGGCGAAGGAAAGGGCCGATGCCCCGCGCACGGTGGAGGCGCTGGCGCTGCTCGGCGTCACCGTGGCCGATGCCTTCATCGGCTGCTGGGATGCGAAGTTCGAATTCGATCTCATTCGTCCGATCAGCTACATCCAGAAGCAGATCGACCCGAAATGGCAGGCGCTTCTGATTACGCCGCCGTTCCCCGAATATCCGTCAGGCCATTCCACCCAGTCGGCGGCGGCCGCCGAGGTGCTCACCCATGTCTTCGGCGATAATTACGCCTTCTCGGATGCCACGCATGAGGCCGATGGCCTGAAGCCCCGCGACTTCAAGAGCTTTCGCGCCGCCGCCGAGGAAGCCGGCATTTCCCGTCTCTATGGCGGCATCCACTTTCGCGCGGCCATCGAACGCGGGCTCGAACAGGGCCGCTGCATCGGCGCCTATGCCGTCAAGCTCAAGACGAGGAAATGATCATGCGTAACCTTGCCCTAGCCATCGCGCTGATCAGCCTTTCCGGCGCGGCATTCGCCGGCGAAAACGCCGTTCCGGTTCCCAAATTCACCGACGAAACCAAATCCGCCGGCATCGATTCCGTCTATGCTGGCGACTGGCAGTATATGGTCGGCGGCGGGGCGGCGAGCTTCGATTGCAACGACGACGGCTTCGCCGATCTCTACCTCGCCGGCGGCGAGAAGAAGGCGAAATTCTATCTCAATCAATCCACCAGAGGCGGCTCGCTGAAATTCGCCGAGCAGAAATCCGGCCTCGAACTGGATGCCGTCACCGGCGCCTATCCGCTCGATGTGGATTCCGACGGCAAGACCGACCTCGTCGTGCTCCGCGTCGGCGAGAATGTCGTGATGCGCGGCAAGGGCGGTTGCCAGTTCGAGCGCGCCAACGAAGCCTGGAACTTCACCGGCGGTGATCTCTGGAACACGGCTTTCGCGGCGACCTGGGAGAAGGGCAACGCCTGGCCGACGCTCGCCATCGGGACCTATGTGAACCGCCACGAGGAAATGTATCCCTGGGGCTCCTGCACCGAAAACTGGCTGCTGCGCCCCGAAGCCGGCCAGAAGACATTCGCCAAGCCCGTGGCCCTCAAACCCTCCTTCTGTCCGCTGTCGATGATGTTCACCGACTGGAACCGCTCCGGCACGCCGTCGCTCCGTGTCTCCAACGACCGTGAATACTACAAGGGCGGCCAGGAGCAGATGTGGAAGATCGAGCCCGGCAAGGACCCGGCGCTCTACACCCAGGCCGAAGGCTGGCGCTATCTCCGCATCTGGGGCATGGGCATCGCCAGCTACGACCTGAACGCCGACACTTATCCGGATTATTTCCTGACCTCGATGGCCGACAACAAGCTGCAGATGCTGGCGGAGGTCCCCAAGGACGGAAAGCCGAAGCCCTCCTTCGCCGATGTCGCCTTCAAGAAGGGCGTCACGGCCCACCGGCCCTATACCGGTGGTGACTGGCATCCCTCGACCGCCTGGCATACCGATTTCCAGGACGTCAACAACGATGGCCTGGTCGATCTCTTCATCGCCAAGGGCAATGTCGCCGAGATGGAGGATTTCGCCGCGAAGGATCCCAACAACCTGCTCGTCCAGCAGCCGGGCGGCAAGTTCGTCGAAATGGGCGACAAGGCAGGCATTGCCTCGATGAACGTCTCGCGGGGCGCGGCACTGGCCGATTTCAACATGGACGGCCTGATCGATCTCGTCGTCGTCAATCGCTGGGTCAATGCCGAACTGTACCGTAACACCTCAACGGATGCGGGAGCCTTCGTCGCCTTCAAGCCCGTCTCCGATGGCCCGAACCGCGATGCGATCGGCGCCTGGATCGAGGTAAAATGCGGTGCCGACATCATGCGCCGCGAGATCACCTCCGGCGGCGGCCACGTCTCCGGCACGCTCACCTGGCAGCATTTCGGCATCGGCACGGAAAAGACGGCGCAAGTGCGGCTGATCTGGCCGGACGGCACGTCAGGAGAATGGCAGACGGTGGATGCGGGCAAGTTCTATGTCATCGACAAGGCCAAGGGCGTCAGTGAGCGGGCGGCGAAGTAGCCGTCCAACCGGATTCGCATCTCCGCGATGCCACGTTTGGAAATCTTCGTCCATCGCCGGAACCAACCCGCCTTTCCCGCGTTTTCACTTGGTGTGCAAAACGTAGGGGGAATCATGATGTTTCTCGACGATCAGGATATGACCGCGGTCAATAGCGGTATCACGACGGCCGAACGGGGTATCTGGCAGCAGGAGAAGATCGTCGCCGAACTCCACCGCCTGGGCGAACCGACCCATCTGGCGGAGAAATTCCTCATCCGCCTGCGCGATACGCTGGAAATGCGCAAGCAATACCGCGACAAGCTGATGGCGTCCAAAGCTGACGCGGCACGACAGGTTCTTTGACCGCCCTGAACATTGCGGCGTGCGCCATCATCGCGCACGCGTTTGTCTCTGTTCGGAAACGTCCCCCTCGAAATGATCGAGGATCAGTTGGACGTTCCGGCGATGCGACTTGAAATAAACGTCGAACACGTCGCCCAGCAGCGGTATAGCGCCGACCAGCGTATCCACACCGATATTGGCGATCATCTTCGCCATCTTGTGTCTCGGCGCGCCCAGCCGTCGCGCCTCGTTGACGATTGCCAGCCCCACCAGCGCACCGGCAAAATCACCAATGCCCGGGACGAGACCGAGAAGTGAATCGGCGCCGAAGCGGATATTCGTGCCGGGTATCGCGATGGCCGTATCCATCACCGTCGCCACCGTCCGCAAGCGGCTGAGCCGTCGCATCCGTTCGGCATCGGAAAGCGGCGATCCACTGGGATCGCCGCCAAGGGCCTTGTCCGACGGATATGCCATCAATCGAGAAGATCGGCCGGCACCTTGCCGCCGTTCTCGGAAAGACGCCGCAGCAGTGTCTTGTGAAGATACATGTTCATCTTCGCGGAATCGCCCATGTCGCCCTCGTAGTTGAGTTCCTTGGCCAGTTCCTTGCGTTCCTGCAGGCTCGCATCCATGCCGAGCGCCTTCATCAGGTCGACGATCGAATGCCGCCAGTCGAGTTTTTCCCCACGGTCGCGCGTCGCCCGGTCGAGTTGTTCGGCAACATCGACCTCGGTCGGTGGTGTGGCCGGGTTCTGTGCCGTCTCGATCGGCGCCGGCTTGCTCACCGGCTGCACGCCGGCGGCAGCAACATCGGCCATCACGGGATTGTCGGCCTGTGTCGCGACATCGGGTGCCATCCCCGTCGTCAAGGTGATGTTTCCGGGAACGGAAGCCGCCGGCTGGTCCGTGGAAGCAGGTGCCGCCTCGTCGTCACCCCAGATAGCGCTCTTGATCTTGTCGAAAATGCCCATTGAAATCCCTCCTGTTGGTCCTGAACGAGACAACGCGTTGGGAGACGCTGCGTTCCATGATGGAAGCGGCGGACGGCGGCTAATCGACTAAGCGCAACTTTTCCTTCACTTTTTTGGTGCGAAAGCGCACGCCTCGCTATTGCGCTTTACCTTGTCGTCTATATCAGTAAAACAAGCTATCCGATGGTCAGGCATGCACGGGTGGGAAATGCCGGAGCGGTCCTTCTCTGCCGAGCGAGCTGCAGTGATTTTCATCATTGCGCTGTTCGCAATTCTCACAGGCGTCCTCGCCCTGTCGCTGTATCAGTCTTACCAGGCTGCCATTCTGCGCATCAACGAGCGCGTAATGACCTCGTCGCAGATCGTCGCGACCAATGCCGGCTGGATCGATGCTGTTGCCTGGCAGGCGCTGCGCCGCATCGATGACCGTGTGGGGCCTGATATCAAGGCCGGCGCGATTACCGGCGTCGAGAACATCAAGGATGCGGTCTACGGGCTGCCCGGGCATGTCCAGGCCTATGTCGTCAGTGCGGATGGCGTGACGCTTTATTCGACCGACCCGCAGGTCAAGCCGATCGATATCAGGGACCGCGAATACTTCTCCGCCCTTGCCAAGGGCGCGTTCGAATACATATCGCCCCTGCTCGTGAGCCGCCTGAACGGAGAACAGATATTCGTCTACAGCCGGCGCCTGCAACGGGGAAACACGTTCGCCGGCGCTGTCATGGTCTCGTTTTCGGGCGATATGCTCAGTTCCATCTGGCAACTGGTCGATCTGGGGCCCGGTTCGACCGTCAGCATCATGCGGTCGGACGGAAAGGTCGTGGCGCGTTATCCCAAACCCCCGGGTCCGATCGACCTCGGCAGCTACGTCCTGTTCACCGACTATTTGAAAAAGCGCGACCACGGCGTCTATGAGGCAGTCAGTCCCGCCGATAGCGAGCGGCGGATCGTCGGTTACCGGCGCGTTCCCGGCACCGATCTGGTCGTCCAGGCCTCAGCCGGTTATGAAGAAAACATGCGCGAATTCTGGCGCAATCTCTATTTCACCGTCTCATTTGCAGCCGCCACGGCGATCGGCCTTGCCGTCGGTGCGGCATGGATCGCCTCGCTGCTCAAGCGCGATGCCGTGCGCAATCGTGAACTCGAACGCGCCGTCGATCAGAACCAGATGCTCATGCGCGAGATCCATCACCGGGTGAAGAACAATCTCCAGATCATCCAGTCGCTGATCCGCCTCCAGCCCCTGCCGGATGGCGTCAGGAACGGCCTCTTCGACCGGCTGTCCGCCATGTCCGCGGTTCACGAGCATATCTATCACTACGACCGCTTCTCCGAGATTTCGGCCGACACGCTCATTCCAAGCATCGTCGATCCGCTTGTCCGCGCCTATAAGCCCGATGTGACGGTGGAATACGATCTCGACGCCTGTCCGGTCAGCAACGATCAGGCGACCTCGCTTGCATTGCTGGTGGGAGAGGTGGTGACCAACGCCCTGAAATATGCGTTTACCGAGGGCGCCGCCGGCAAGCTCGTCGTCAGGTTGAAGGCGCTCGACGCCGGCCGCGCGCGGCTGGAAATCCACGATGACGGCCCGGGATTTGACCCCGATGCCAATACCCCAGGCATGGGCACAAAGCTGATTGCGGCAAGCGTCCAGCAATTGAGCGGCCAGCACCGCTACGAGATGGACCACGGCACCCGCTTCCAGGCCGAGATACGTTTGGTTTAGAGCCATCTGCGCGCCCGGCTCGCGGCGCGCTCAAGTTTCTGTTTTCACACAGGGAACTGAAACCCGTTCCTGGCCGTTCACTCCGGAATGACGACGGAATGAAAGGAGGCAGCCATGCACGACGAAGAGTCTTCAGCTGAGACCACCCGCCGGGCCATCGCTGTCGAAGGCGCCCTTCTGCAGCTCGTCAACCGCCTGGCTGAGCTGGGACTGCTCAGTGTCGATGATGCCATGTCGATGCTCGATCAACTGTCCAGGACCAGCGATTTCTCCGCTGCCCGCGTGTCGTCTTCCATGACCAATCTCAAGCGGCTGAGGGCCCTCAGAGGTGGCGACGCCGGCATGACGCCCGGGGCCGATCGCCTCGGCTGAGCCTGTCGTTCACGAGGAACCCTTCGTCGCCGCCATCCGATGGCAGATCGCGACTGATGAGGATGAAGCCAATGCGGCGCCCGCTTGAGTCCGCGACAATTCTCTTGCCCTCCAGATGATTCGAGAGCAGGCTTGCATCCTTTCTTCCGAACTTTTGGGTGCGCGCCATGCTCCCTGGTGCTCGACTTTCCGCTTTGCTCTCGATCCTGTCGATCCTGGCATTGCCGGCCCATGCCCATGTCGACCGGACGACCGGACAGGACTACCGCGATTTCACGCGCAACGACGGTTTGGGCTCTTGCTGCGACTGGCACGATTGCCGCCCGGCACATGCCCCGTTTACCGAGCCGGATGGCGAGATGATCACCGACCTCGGCAACAATAAATACCGCTTCGACCCTTCCATGGTGGTCAAACGCCCCTCCGACGACGGCAACTGGCATGTCTGCGGCGACGCGCGGAAGCTCAAGTGTATTATCGCTCCGGTGGAGTCGTTGCGCGATCCGGGCGAGCTTGGTGGGCTTGCGGGCGGGAGTTTGACGAATGACCAACAGCTGCTGCTCGCCATGAGGAGTGTCTTTACGGCAGATAAAAATCTTCCCAACAAAATCAATGGCTTATCAAAATCGTAAGAAAATACTCCATCGATTTCGTGGAAACAGCGCATTCCAGACGAATTATTCCCTTCGTTATCAATGCCTTACCTAAAAAAATCCACACGCCCTCCAGCGGCCTTATAATCATCCCCGTTCTTCCCTCGGCTACCCCGCATGGCGATGTGGGCGAGGCGGAACCGGTGCCGGTTGTGGGGAAACGACGGAAGTTCCTGCATCAGGCGTCCGCGAGAAGGGACCTCCCCCGGGTGCCGCCGAAAGGTGAGTACGCGTGGCGTGCGTTGTATCGCACACAAACCCGTCCCCCGGACCTCACAAGTCCGGGACCGGATGGGCGCAGACGGTCGAGTTCGCGGATGAAAAGACACTGAACGGGGCACGGAGACGCGTCTTACCGGCTGTCGCAAGGCAGCCACTAAACCTCGGCACGGCGACGTGCCCCGGCCGATCTTCTTTGCCCAGGGCGAAGGGATCGAGACGTGCATGGTCATGCCACGGGGCGGAAACGCTCGCGTGAACGAAGAGGCGCGTCCTGTCATTGCCAGCCGGTGGCGCCGTGCTATGCTCCCCTCGGGACAAGCAATCTACATCAGCCACATATTGGAGAATTCCATGCGCCTGTCTGCCGTCCTGTTCATCCTCTTTCCACTATCGGCCTTGCTTGCCCCCGCCGCCGCGCTTGGCCAGGATGTCGAACACTACACCGTCTACTGCGCCGACGATCGTATCGAGATTTCCTTCTGGGACCTTGCCCAGATGAAGGTTCGGCGTGGTCTGGATGTCTGCCAGTTCCAGAGCTATACCAGTTCGTCGAGCGCCTCGGATTTCGCGCGCAAGAATTTCGGCGGCGAGGGCCAGCCCTACTCCTGCTGAACCATGGCGCACATGTCACGGCCACGGGATTGTGAGCAGAAAACTGTCGCTCGTCTGTCACAATCCCTTTTCATTCACGCCAGTCTTCCCTATGAAAACCTGCGTGAACGCCACCCGACCCCGATTCTTCCCGATCCTGCTTCGAAGGCCGAGATGACGACGATTGCCATAGATGGGCCTGCCGCCGCGGGCAAGGGCACGCTCTCCCGCCTGATTGCCGAGGCCTATGGCTTCCATCACCTCGACACGGGCCTGACCTACCGCGCCGTCGCCAAGGCGCTGCTCGATCGCGGCCTACCGCTCGATGACGAGGCGACGGCTGCCAAGGTCGCAGGCGAAATCGACCTCTCCGGCCTCGATCGCACGGTGCTGGCTGCCCATGGCATCGGCGAGGCGGCCTCGAAGATCGCCGTCATGCCCGATGTGCGCCGTGCGCTGGTCGAGGCGCAGCGCGCCTTCTCGCGGAAAAGGCCCGGTACCGTGCTTGACGGTCGCGACATCGGCACGGTCGTGTGCCCTGATGCGGAGGTGAAGCTCTACGTCACCGCCTCACCCGAGGTCCGCGCTGGTCGCCGCCACGCGGAAATTCTCGCGCATGGCGGCGAGGCTGATGTGGCCACCGTGCTCGCCGACATAACCCGCCGCGATGCCCGCGACATGGGCCGCATCGACAGCCCGCTCAGGCCCGCCGAAGATGCGCACTTGATTGATACGTCGACAATGGGTATAGAGGCCGCGTTCCAGGCCGCGCGCGCCATTATCGACGTCGCCCTGAAATAGGCATCTCAGCAGTCCCCGCGCCGGAAAGGCCTTCAAGGGCCGGATTGCTTCGAGCCTGTGATCAACCACTAACCCCCGGCGCCAGCGGGCTCGATGCCCGTTTTGGAGACCCAATGTCCACAGCTACTTCCCTGAAGGAGGACTTCGCGTCCCTCCTCGAAGAATCCTTTTCCAAGGTCGACCTCGCCGAAGGCTATGTCACCAAGGGCATCATCACGGCGATCGAAAAAGACATGGCGATCGTCGACGTCGGCCTCAAGGTCGAAGGCCGCATCGCGCTGAAGGAATTCGGTGCGCGCGCCAAGGACGGCACGCTGAATGTCGGCGATGAAGTCGAAGTCTATGTCGAGCGCATCGAAAATGCGATGGGCGAAGCCGTTCTGTCGCGCGAGAAGGCTCGCCGCGAAGAGAGCTGGATCAAGCTCGAAGTCAAGTTCAATGCCGGCGAGCGCGTCGAAGGCATCATCTTCAACCAGGTCAAGGGCGGTTTCACCGTCGATTTGGATGGCGCCATCGCCTTCCTGCCGCGTTCGCAGGTCGACATCCGTCCGATCCGCGACGTGTCCCCGCTGATGCATGTTCCGCAGCCGTTCGAAATCCTCAAGATGGACAAGCGCCGCGGCAATATCGTCGTCTCGCGCCGTACCGTGCTTGAAGAATCCCGCGCCGAACAGCGTTCCGAGATCGTCCAGAACCTCGAAGAGGGTCAGGTCGTCGAGGGCGTCGTCAAGAACATCACCGATTACGGTGCGTTCGTCGACCTCGGCGGCATCGACGGCCTGCTCCATGTCACCGACATGGCCTGGCGTCGCGTCAACCATCCCTCGGAAATCCTGCAGATCGGCCAGCAGGTCAAGGTGCAGATCATCCGCATCAACCAGGAAACCCATCGTATCTCGCTCGGCATGAAGCAGCTCGAGTCGGATCCCTGGGGCGATATCGGCGCGAAGTACCCGACCGGCAAGAAGATCACCGGCACGGTTACCAACATCACCGATTACGGCGCATTCGTCGAGCTGGAGCCGGGCATCGAAGGCCTGATCCACATCTCGGAAATGTCCTGGACAAAGAAGAACGTCCATCCCGGCAAGATCCTCTCGACGACCCAGGAAGTCGATGTGGTCGTGCTCGAGGTCGATCCGTCCAAGCGCCGCATTTCCCTCGGCCTCAAGCAGACGCTTGAAAATCCGTGGGAAGCATTCGCCAACTCGCATCCGGCTGGCTCGGTTGTTGAAGGCGAAGTCAAGAACAAGACCGAATTCGGCCTGTTCATCGGCCTCGACGGCGATGTCGACGGCATGGTTCACCTCTCCGACCTCGACTGGAACCGTCCGGGCGAACAGGTCATCGAGGAGTTCAACAAGGGCGACATGGTGCGTGCCCAGGTTCTCGACGTCGACGTCGAGAAGGAACGCATCTCGCTCGGCATCAAGCAGCTCGGCAAGGATGCCGTGGGCGATGCGGCGACCTCGGGCGACCTGCGCAAGAACGCCGTCGTTTCGTGCGAAGTCACCGGGATCTCCGATGGCGGTATCGAAGTGAAGCTCGTCAACCACGAGGACCTCACCTCCTTCATCCGTCGTGCGGACCTCTCGCGTGATCGTGACGAACAGAAGCCGGAGCGTTTCCAGGTTGGCCAGATTGTTGACGCCCGCGTCACCAATTTCTCCAAGAAGGACCGCAAGGTACAGCTGTCGATCAAGGCGCTCGAAATCGCCGAAGAGAAGGAAGCCGTCGCTCAGTTCGGTTCGTCCGACTCCGGCGCGTCGCTCGGCGACATCCTCGGCGCGGCGCTCAAGAACCGCGGCAGCGAATAAGCTTCTTGGGCATTATGCCCAGAATAACGAAACCCGCCGGAGCGATCCGGCGGGTTTTTTGCTGGACTGCGCGGCCCCTATTCAACGCGCTATCCGGCAACTACTCGGAATCTGTCAGAACCCGCCCATGCGCTGATAGAGCGCGAAGGCCCGGTCGGCTTCGGATGAATCCCTTGTGATGACGATCGTCGGCTCTTCCTCCGGCTGCGGATCCTTCATCGCATCATATTCGTCGCGCGGTCGGCGTTTCTCGCCACCCGCTTCATCCTCGTCCTGCTTCCTGTCCTGCTCGTCGCGATCGCGGGAATCCTCTTCCTCGATCTTGGGAGCGAACGCGTCCTTGGCTGGCTGCAGCACAGCGTAGGCAAACGGCACGCCCTCATGCGCAACGGCAGGCCGGGCGGCGGCAGCATTGCTTTCCGCCGGCATGGCGGCATTTTGCTGGGCGGTTGCGGCAGCCTTGCCATGGGTGGCTTCGGTCGCGACGTCCTCGTCATCCAACGTGTCCGATGCTGGATTGCCCTGGCTGACAGTCACCGACTTCTCGGCGATTTCTTCAGGATCGGGCAGCGGGATTTCACCCGTGAACTCGGACGAAGCAGCCGTTTTGATAAGGGTCTTCAGGTCGGCGGGATTGGGCATCGCCCCGGGTTCGGCCTGTGCCGCTTCCGGCGGGGCCGCGAACAGTTCGGCGGCCTTGGCGGGAAGCGACGTGATGACTTCGGCTAGGCCCTTGAGCGTCAGCATGGTCTGCATGCGATGATCGGCCGCTTCGGCCTTCTCGGCGAATTTCGCCTTGACCTTGGCGTCCTGATGGTCGAGTTGCTCGTGAACGATGGCTTTTGCGATCTCATGAAGCTTCTCCGCCATCGGTGCATCGATCTTCAGGTTGGCGGCATGGATCATCGTGCCGTCGCCGCGCGGCATCGTGGAGGCAGTCGTCGCCAGCCTGGATTCGGAACCGGCGGCACCGCCGCCGGGGACAGCTTTGGCCGCAGCAGCATTGCCGGGGGCTGCCTTGGCGCCGCCGGGTATGGTCCTGCGGTCGGATGCCCCCGGTTCGAACAGCGTCTTGAGCTGGTTCTGCAAACCCCTCGCATCGCCTGGAATATGGTCTGAAGCGCGCGCCTTGTTCTCCGGGGAGAAGAGGCCGAGACCGGCGGCATTGCTGCGCGCGGCGGCCCGCATCGCGAGCGTTTCCTCGGCATGGCCGTTTGCAGTGCCCTGCTGGAGATAGGTACTCGTCGCGGCATTGGCGGAGGTCTTGCCGGGTGTCGCCAGCGGCGCCTCGATCATCGCCGTCAGCCTAGCTGCTTCGGCGCCGTCGGGATTGCGCAAGGCGGCCGCGAGTTCCCAGAGCGTGATCTTCATGCCCTTGAGGCCGGCGCGAACTTCCGTCTGCAGCCGCTCGGATTGCGGCATAGCTTCGATCGCCGCGATGATGCGGATGAAAAGTCCGGTCAGGTTCTCGTCGCTCCGCGTCAGCTTGAGAAGGTTTGCGAGATTGAGCGTGAGATCCTGCAGCACCGTGTGGCTGGCGACGGTGGCGGTGAAGGCATTGACGGTGGTGAGGGCCGAGTTGGACGGCAGTTCGGGCTCGATTGTGCTCGCCTCGGGGGCCGGGATCGCTACCGGTGGCAGTGCCAGATTCTTGCCCGTACTGGCATCCGCGCCAGTCGCATGCGCTTTCAGGCTTGCGCTATTGGGAATGGGAATGGTGACGTTCAACGGCGACGTCAGCATGGGAAAACCTATCGGGTCGAAGACGGGGCAATCATGAACACAAGGTCGCTCATGCGGCCCTTTGGCTTCCATCCGCGACAAATTTCGCGGATCGGCGCTGATTTGCATTGCGCCGGGGACAGCCTATATTTGCAAGTCAAGCTACAGAACAATGGTTAATGTAAGGCTAATCCGATCGATGTCTTTGCGTCCGCCGGTTTCCTATCTCGACAACACAGCCGGAAAATCCCCGCTTAACGTGCTCGAATATGAGCTGATGGCCGAGCTAGCCGATAGTCTCGGCCGCGCCGGGCAACGCGCCGAAGCGGCATTGCTGAAGCTGAAAGAGGCTTCCGAAGAGGATCGTGAAGATCGTCTTGATGAAGCGGCGCGGGAGGTTTACGCACTATTCATCCAGCGCGAGATCTGCGGATTGAGGAACGGCCGCGAGGTGGTTGCCCGCTACGGCATTCCAGGCGCCGTGATTGCGCGGCTCGGCGTCACCCGCAAGCATCCGGACGCCGGGTCATAGGCTCGCGGCCAGTTCCTTGAGCGCCTTGACGGTGTTCCAGTTGCGCGCCGTCATCGGCACTTTCAATATGCGCTCGACGAGATTGCCGAGCACCGATTTGCCGAAACCGTCCGGTGTGTGGAGATAGAGCGCGTCACCCGCGATCGTCCACTCCTCCGATCCGGCCTCCTTGGCCCGAAGGATGGCAATCCGGTCCTTGCCAGGCTGGTCGTCGAGGATGAAGGCGTGCACGGTCTTCGGTTTGTCCTCGGCCTGCGGGTACGGATTGCCTGATATGACGCGGTCCCATTCGTGGATGCTGCGTAGCATGATCTCCACGTCCATCGCCTTATGCGACTGGATGGCCGACGCGATCCGGCCGGCGAGGTCGGCGTTGGAGGCCCTCGCTGCCTTGAAGACCATGTTGCCACTTTGCAGATAGGTCCTGACATCCTCGAAGCCGAGCCCCGCGACGGCCTCCTTGAGGTCGGCCATTTTCAGCACCTTGCCGCCGACATTGATGCCGCGCAGCAGCGCGATATATGTCTCGCCGTTCATGTCAGGCTCCCGTGTTGACGTATCACCGACTTCTTCACAAGACGTTGAGCAGCGTTGTTGAGACGCGTTGCAGTTGACGCTCCGCGCGACCTTTATGTCGTCGCCTCGCCAATCCCGGCGTGATTGTTTTGAGCTCGAATAAAGCCCTAGCCAGTAACGTTCAACATCCAACTTCCAAATATTTTTCAGCAGGGGATTCATCATGGCCAAGCTCGTCTATACCGAACTATCTGCAGGCACGCTGCCTGCATACAGCGACCTGTCGCTGGAATCCAAGAGCAAGACGAAGGTCGTCTTCGTTGACGACATAACTGGCGACAAGATCGTCTACAAGGGTCATGATCTGAAGGTCAGCAACGGCATTATCGTCAGTGGCGAACTCACCGCGTGGAACTATACCGATAGTGCCGAAGCACCCTATCTGACGATGACCAATTTCAAGCTCGACCTCGACAAGATCCACGCAAATAGCGTGGGTGCATTCGCGGAAAAGGCGCTCAACAAGATTTTGTCGGGCAATGACCTCCTTACAGGCTCGTCTTTCGGCGACGAGATGTATGGGCTCGGCGGCAATGACAAGTTGTTCGGCAATGCTGGTGAAGATACTTTGTACAGCGGCGGTGGCAAGGACAAGTTGGACGGTGGCGCTGGTTACGATTACCTTTATAGCGGTAAAGGCAATGATATCATGACCGGCGGAACGGAGACCGATTTCTTCGTATTCAACAAAGGCGACGGCCGCGACAAGATCACCGACTTCAATGCCGACAATGCGGATATGGCTGGACATGACCAGATCTATATTCAGATCGATTTCGAAGACATAAAGAGCATCAAGAAATTCGGCAATGACGGCACGATCATCGATTTTGGTCAGGGCGATACCTTGACGCTTCTCCATGTGGCAAAGGCGGATGTCGATGCGAGTGATTTCCAGACGCTGATGTAACTGTTCACTAGGCGATTGGGACCGACGATGGCTCGAGAGTTGCAATGCACCTCCGTTGGGTCCCCGATTTCGTCATCGAACGTGCCAGAGCAGCGAATCAGAGCGGCGCGGGTTGGGGCTTGGAGTGAGCCTCAACCCGCACTGCATTTGCGGCCATTACTGGATTGGGCGACATCCTGCGAATTAGCGGACTTTGAAAGTCAGGCCGCCTTCTTCTGCCTCAGCAGATCATAGATGCCGATCTCGTCGACATAGAGCGTCAGGATCGGTTTGTCCGGCTGGTCGCCAGGTTTAACCTCAGACTCGGTCGTCGGTTCCAGACCGGCATCAATTTGAGCGGATTTGGCATCCGTCTCAGGGTCGCTTACTTCTGCTTTAACGGCTTCGGCATCTGCCTCGCCTTGGGCATCCGCGGCCCTTCCGGCGTCGGCGGCACCGACGAGAACCTGGATCAGGTCGAGGCTGTCGTTGACAGCGGAACCAGCTTCGGCTTGGCCCGTCACCTCGGCCTTGACAGCTTCGTCGTGATTGTCCTTGACCGCCTTCTGGAGTTCCGTGACGTCGTCGAGCTTCTCCATTGCCTGCTTGTCGCCGATCTCCTCGGCACGCTCCCGCCGCACCTCGTCGTCCTCGACGCGGGTCGGGTCGTTGAGGCTGGGCTCGAGCTTCAGCTCCTCGATCGATTTGGGATTGGCGATGCTCTCGAGCCGCTGCAGGATCTTCGATTGCACGACATGCGAATCCTTGCCGCCGCCCGCCTGTTTCTCCAGCGCGAGTTCCAGCTTCTCGCTGTCATCGGCGTAAGGGTTTTTGATCGCGCCGATCATCACGTCGATGGAGATATCGAGATTGTCGAGCCCGACCTCCTTCTCCAGCGCCCGCTTCTGCGCGTAATCCATGGTGGAAAGGATGGTTTCGAGCTTCTTGCCGTAGCTGAAGCCGGATTCCGCGTCCTCCTTCTTCAGCCCCAGCGCCATGCCGAGCTTGTCGATGAGCTGCATCTTGAGTTCGTTGGTGCTCACATGGCCGGCATCGAAAAGATAGGTGTCGATCTTCTCCTTGGCGCGGGCCTGCGCCGTATCCATCGACATCCGGGCCTTGAGGACCGGATCTTCCTTCTTTCCCTTGGTCTTTTCCTCTTCCTCGATGCGGCGTTTCTCGGCGCTGTCGATCGCCGATTGCAGCAAATTGGTTGCGGCCAAACCCGCGGACTGTTGTGTCGGTAGCAACATGCCAGGAACCCCGATCGCACGTCTCGTGAGGCGGCAGGATAGCCGGACGCCGTTAACCGGAAGTTACCCCCGAAGCACCGTGGATGCCCTGCGTTGCGGGCGGACGCGGCTTCAACACCAGCGTCACCAGCACGAAACTGACATAAAGCAGCAGATACCATGAGCCCAGCTTGCCGAAGGACACCATGTGCCACACCTTCTGCGAGGGATAGATCCAGGTGCCGGTGACGGTGCCGATATTCTCCGCGAGCCAGAGGAAGAGTGCCGACAGGAAGGCAGCGATGGTCAGGGGCATTGAGAGCGTCGTGCGATCCGTGGTGAAGTGGATATTGACCCGCCAGAAGATGATGACGGTGGCGGCGAACAGGCCATATCGGAAATCCGGCAGATAATGATGGCTGAAAAAGTTGGCATAGATCGCGATCGCCAGCGCACCGGTCAGCCAAAGCGGCGGATAATGGGTAAAGCGCATGTCGAAGATGCGTATGGTGCGCGCGATGAACGAGCCGACCGCCGCATACATGAAACCCGAAAACAGCGGTACGCCAGCAATCTGGAAAATCGACGGCTCCGGATAGGCCCATGAGCCCATATGAACCTTGAAGATTTCCATGATCGTGCCGGTGGCGTGGTAGACGAGGATGACCCTGGCCTCGTCCCAGCTTTCGAGTTTGAAGCGCAGGAACAGGACCTGGATGATCAGCGCCGCGAGAAAGAGGAAGTCATAGCGATGGATCAGCCAGCCCGGCTGCCACGTGAATTTGGTCGATATCATCAGGCCGAGCATGATCGCCGCGAACAGGCAGGCCCAGGCCTGTTTCAAGCCGAACAGGATGAATTCCGAAAGCCACCAGGGCAGGCGCGCGAGCTGGCCGTGGACCAGGAGGCGTAGCGGTTCGAGATAAGGCCCGGTCTCGTGTGCGCTTCGCTCATGCATGTTCATGGATCTGTTGCCCCCGTCATTTTAGAAATGACGGATGACGGCGGCGGATCGAATGATCCGAGCCGGATGAAGCAAGAGCATGCACTCAGCTATGCGCGAAAATATCCGTTTCTTCCCAACCCATGAGGTCGAGCTTGGCGCGGGTGGGCAGGAATTCGAAGCAGGCGGTCGCCATGTCCCAGCGCCCGTCGCGGATCAGGCGTTCGGTGAGTTTTTCGCGGAGTGCGTGAAGATAGAGCACATCCGAAGCGGCATATTCCAACTGCGCTGGAGTCAGCGTCTCGGCGGCCCAGTCCGACGATTGCTGCACCTTGGAGATGTCGATATCCAGCATTTCCTTGAGATTGTCCTTGAGCCCGTGCCGGTCGGTATAAGTGCGGATCAGGCGCGAGGCGATCTTCGTGCAGAACACCGGCGTTGTGGTGACGCCGAACGTATGGAATAGCACCGCGATATCGAAACGGCCGAAATGGAAGATCTTCTGCCGCACGGGATCTTCCATCATGGCGACCAGATTGGGCGCCTCAGTCTGGCCCTTGGCGATCTGGATCACATCGGCGGTGCCGTCGCCGGGCGAAAGCTGCACGAGGCAGAGCCGGTCGCGGCGCGGGATCAGGCCGAGCGTCTCGCTGTCGATGGCGATCGCGCCGGTATAGCGTGCCGCCGCCTCCGCCGAGATGTCGCCCTTGTGCAGCCTGATCGAATCACTCATCGCCTTGGTCCCCGGAATGTGTCATAGGGCCCGCTATAGTCGATATCCGGCGAAATAAAAACATGACAATCGCCTGTAACGTCCTGTTGTCTTTACCCCGGCCCAGCCAATTCCTATGTTGAGCGCATGCGAGGTGTTTCAATGGTGCGTCGTTCTTCAGGATTGATATGTGTGGGGCTATTGCTGGTGGCAGCATCAGTGCTGGCCGATCCCTACAAGGACCTGCCTGGCGTCAAGGCCCCGGGCAAGGCCAGGAAGGCCGAGACGGATGTCGTCTGCACGTCGCAGCTGGTACGCCAGCGTCCCATATCGCCCACCTTCAAACGCAACGGTCTCGCCTACCGCGCCTATTCCTGCAATTACGGGCAGGTGCGGGTCGGTTCCGGCCACCAGCCCAACGTGATCGAGTACCGGAAGTTCAAGGAACACTATCAGTAGTGATTGAAATCGGAGGCCAGGCAAGGAATCGCCCGTCGCTTGGTTGCCGAATACCGTTTTCCCATGCATGATGCTCAAGAATGAAAACATAACAATGAGATAAGCGGCGCAAGCAATATGCGGAATACAGCAAGATGGTTCACCAAATACATCGCTGCTTTGCTCGCATTGATACTTCTATTGCCATCGACGTCGCAAGCAATGGAATTGGCGACACATTTCAATTCAGAATTCAATTTCCAATTCAGCTATCCGGCCTCGTGGAAGCGCACCAGCTGCGACGGCACCACACAGGAAGGAATTTGCGGCCATTGCGGCGGCTGCAAATCTGACTTTTTTGGCAATGACTATTTAAGCCTGCACGCAAAACGTGCAAGCTTGGAGGAGCTTTTCAACGATGAGACTGAAATGTTCAAGAAGGCCGATAATGGAAATATCGAGTTGGCCGTGCCCATGTTTTTAGGATCAGAAAACATTTCCGGCAAAGACTGGACCGGGTTTGTTTTTTCCTACGCCTGCTCAAGTGACGAAGGGCGCTTCGACGGCGTGTGCTATGAAGGCGTGGTTCATCACGATGGCGTTTCCATCGTCTTGGATGTAGGCAACAGCGTGGTTCAAAAATCGACGCTGGAACAGATCATGAAATCCATTACATTCGCTGATTAACCGCTAAAATGCCTTGAAGGTCATGGTCGTCAGCGACCGCACGATGCCTTCTATGTTGAGCACCTTGTTGTTGATGAAGTGGCCGACATCGGTTTCGTCAGGCATGTAGATCTTGGCCATGAGGTCGTACTCGCCGCTGGTCGAATAGAGTTCCGAGACGATCTCCCGCTCGTAGAGCTTGTCGGCGACCTCGTAGGCAGAGCCGGGCCGGCACTGCAATTGCACGAAAACACAGATCATAATCCTTGCTCCTTCTGAAGCTTGCCGCGCATCGGATGGGCCTTGTAGGTGCCGAGAATCCGCAACTGTGTCGAGAAGAACCGGAGCTCCTCCATGGCATGCTTGACATTATCGTCGTCCGGATGGCCCTCGATATCGGCATAAAACTGGGTCGCCACGAACTTGCCGCCGATCTGGTAGCTTTCGAGCTTGGTCATGTTGATGCCGTTGGTGGCAAAGCCGCCCATCGCCTTGTAGAGCGCGGCGGGAATATTGCGGACATTGAAGATGAAGGTGGTGACGATCTTTTCGTCGTCGGATGTCCGCTTCGGAATGATCTCGTCGCGAGACAGCACGACGAAGCGGGTCACGTTGTTTTCCGAATCCTCGACATTTTCCTCGATGATATCGAGACCGTAGAGGTCGGCGGCGAGGTGCGGCGCGAGTGCGGCCATCGTACGGTCCTTGGTCTCGGCGACCAGCTTGGCGGCGCCTGCGGTATCGCCTGCGATGATGGGCTTCCAGCCATTGCGGCGTACGATCTTGCGGCACTGCCCGAGCGCGTGGATGTGGCTGTGGACGGTCATGATCTCGTCATGCTTGACGCCGGGCAGCACCATCAGCTGGAAACGGATCGGCATGAAATATTCGCCAATGATATGCAGGCTCGATTCCGGCAGAAGCAGGTGAATATCTGCGACGCGGCCGGCCAGCGTGTTCTCGATCGGGATCATCGCGAGATCCGCATCGCCGTTCTCGACCGCGGCAAAGGCATCCTCGAAGGTCGCGCAGGGCAGGGGGGAGAGGTCAGGGAATACATCCCTGGAGGCCATGTCGGAATTGGCGCCATATTCGCCCTGGAAGGCGATGCGGTTGGTCTTGGGTGTCATTGGATAAGGATTCCGCCCTGATTCTTATTTATGGCCGAGGATAGTTCTGGCCCGTTCGAGGTCGGCGGGAGTATCGACACCGAGCGGGACCGAGTCAACGATTTCCGCATCGATGCGCATGCCCGCTTCCAGAGCCCGGAGTTGCTCCAGCGATTCCCGCTTCTCGAGCGTCGATGGCGGGAGTGACACGAAGCGTTCGAGCGCCGCGCGGCGATAAGTGTAAAGCCCGATGTGATGATAAAGCGGGCCATTGCCGTAAGGCGCGGTGGCGCGGGTAAAATAGAGCGCCCGCATGCGCGATGCCGATAGAGCCGAGCCGACGATCTTCACGACGTTCGGATTGGTCTTTTCGTCTTCATGGGCGATCTCGACCGTCAGCGTGGCGATGTCGGTCGCCTCCTCCGACAAGGGTCGGAGGCTGGCGCGAATCGTTTCCGGCTCGATCGTCGGCAGGTCGCCCTGCACATTGACGATGAACTCCGCCCGCTTTTCCGGGTCAGCATGGCCGAGCGCCTCGAAGATCCGGTCTGAACCGGACTGGTGCGTGACCTTGGTCATGACGGCATCGAAACCATGCGCGCGGACCGCGTCGAATATGTCCTGATGATCGACCGCGACCGTCACCCGGCCGATTCCGGCCTCGAAGGCGCGTTTGGCGACCTGGACGATCATGGGAAGGCCTGCGATATCGGCAAGCGGTTTGCCCGGCAGCCGGGTCGAGGCCATGCGAGCGGGGATCAGCACAATGGTGTTGTCGAAAGTCGGAATTGTCATCGATGGGCCTTCAAATCCTTCAGAAAAAGTGTCAATTAGTCTCACCACGGGGCGCGGTTTGACGGTTGCACTTTCAGCCCAAAAGACATAGGTTCCGCGCGATTTCAAGATGCGCCGTCATCGCGGCGGCAAGGGGAGCTTTGCAAGATGAGTGGTTATATGAATATGGCATTGGGCGCGCTGCTCGGGACGGTGTTCGTGCTGTTCTCGATCTCACTCGCGTCCGAGGGGCTGTATCATTCGGAAAATCCCGAAAAGCCGGGCTTTGTCATCGAAGCAACAGAAGAAGCCAGCGCGGATGCCACCAAGGCTGAAGCTCCCGCCGTTCCGGTCGCCGACCTGATGGCCAAGGCCGACCCCGCCAAGGGCGAGCAGCTTTTCAAGAAATGCGCGAGCTGTCATACCACCGAAAAGGGCGCGGGCAACAAGGTTGGCCCGAACCTTTTCGGCGTTGTCGGCCGCCCCATCGCCCATCTCGGCGACTTCGGTTATTCCACCGCGATGAAGAACTTCTCCGAAGGCGGCAAGCAGGTCTGGAACTGGGAACATCTCAATGGCTTCCTGACCGCGCCGAAGAAGTACATCAAGGGCACCGCCATGGGCTTTGCCGGCGACAAGAAGGACCAGGAACGCGCCGACATCATGGCCTATCTGAACTCCAAGTCGGACACCCCGTTGGCACTGCCGACGAAGTAAGATCGGTTTGACTGACTGATCCTGAAGGCCCGGATTTTTCCGGGTCTTTTTGTTTGGATGGAATTCCGGCTGAAACATCTGTCTTGATGCCGCGATGGGCAGACGATGAGCGAAATTCGCAGGATAAAGATCGACCCAGGAAAATGTGGCGGACAACCAATTGTCCGCGACCTCAGGATTCGTGTGAAGGATATTCTCGATCTCCTGGCGCACGGGGCGCACCGTGAAGAGATATTCGCGGATTATCCTTTTCTGGAAGACGGCGACATCACGACGGCGCTTGAATACGCTTCGCGGCAAAGCCGCCATCCGATGTCGCCTATTGCATGATTCTGCTCAATACGGCCTGACATCCCCCGGCTTGCCGTCGCGGATGTGGTCGTCCTCTTCGGCATTGTCATCCTCGAACTTCGGGTCGAGCCGCTCGGCGGGCGTCGTTTCCGCCACCGGTTCCGGCCGCTCGTCCGGATCGATACGAGAGTCGTCATCGGTATCCACCGAACGCACGGGCTCGGCGACTGCGACATCGTCGTCCTCGGCCATGGAAGCCGACTTGCTCGTGACTGGCTCGGCTTCCCGTCGAACAGGCGCCACGAATGGATCGGGCCGTTCCGGCTCGGACCGCTTCGGAAAGCGCTTGTCCATGAAATTGTCGTATGCCCGGCCGAGCCGTGTCCGTCTGTCGGGGAAAGGGGCCAGCAGCGCGAAGAGCAGGCCGAGCACGGCCGGCGAGAAATCGAGCGCCAGTTGCAACGCGATATAGCCCATCAAGCTGCCGGCGTACGAAACCACGGCCCAGAAGGGGCGCAGCGGCACGAAGACCGGAACACTGTCCGCTGGCGTTTGCGCTTCCTGCAGGGCGGCATCGGCGGCCTGGCGCTCACCGTGGAAATAGCGGTCGATGAACGGGATCGTCTCGATGCGGTTTTCGACAGGGATGCGGAATTCAGCGCCCGATTTGCGCGCGTCGATATCGCGGGTCGCGCTGTTGGCGGCTTCCTCTACCGAATCGACCAGCGTGTTGAGCTGGCTGAGGATCACGTCCTTCTTGGTCAGCGTGCAGGCCGACCAGCCGGAGAAGAAGGCCTCGGAATTGACCGTGGCACGCGTCTCCGTCACGAAGGTCTTGACGCTCGGAAGCGTCGAGGAATTGTCGGTTTCGACGATCTTCTTGCGGATGCGGTCCGCCTGCGCGGCGAGATCTGGCTGGATGTCCTCGAGTTTGCCCTCTGGCTTGCGGATGCGGGCGCGGAGTTGTTCGATCTCGGACTTGATATCCTGGTTGGCATTCTTGCGGTTGGTCACGACATTGAGGATCGTCGCGGTGCGCGCCGCGCTGTCGGTGTAGAAGGTGAAGAGCGAACCGCGCCCGGCGCCGCATCCCTGGCCGGTCGTCTCCTCGTTGGCCGCCGCCGCCTTGAGCTGGTTCGACATGTAGGATAGCGCCCCGTCGAGCCGGCTGGCCTCGATCGCGCGGATGCCATCGACGCGTCGCTCATAGGCGTCGAGTACGTCGGTGTACCAGAGGTTATGGGCGCGCAGGCCCTCCGTACCGCCGACGCCGATAATGCCGAACACGGTGTGGATGGCGAGCGTCAGCGGCACCAGCACGATGCAACCGACGATGAAGCCGAATAGGCGCGACAGGGTGTTGGACGCGACGCGGATGCGCAGGAAGACGAAGTTCCAACCCGCCCAGATGATCAGCGCCGCGAGTGCCGAAAGCCCGATCGGGATGCCATATTGTATAAGCGGCGGATCGAGCGGATCGACGATCTCGTGATGGAAGCCGATCGCAGTCGTGGCAAACGAGCCAACCATCGCAGCGCCAGTGACGAAGGATGCAAGCTCGTACCAGCCATTGGAAGGAAGGCTCTTGAGTTCGGCCTTGCGCCGCGCGCCAGCCGCCTTGGCCGTGAGATATTCGATGCGTTCCTCCTCGGTCATCGCCTCGAGCCGGCGCGACGGCTTGAACCAATAGACGCACCAGCGATAGACCAGCACGAAGACGGCGGTGAACATCAGCCAGAGCTGCCATTCGGGCAGCGGCGCGGCGGGATCGGCGATCGTGTTATAGACAGCGAGCGAGGCCGCGAAGCCACCGGCATAGATGGCAAGCGTGCTGACGGCCGATTGCAGCCGGCTCTCGCCGCCACGGACCCATAGCCCTGCAGCGAGCCCAGAGAGGCAGACGATCAGGAGAACGATCTCGATGGTCGATAGCGGCGTCGCGAGGTTCAGCACATGCCAGGCGACGACGATGCCCAATATGAATGCCGATATCGCATAGACCGCGCCGTGCCAGCGCTGGATCACGCGGTTGGCGGCCTCGAGAAAGTTTTCCGTCCCAGTTTTCATTCCCGGTCCTGCCCAAGCCCTCGGCCTTACCCCACGTCCGGCCGGATTCTCACTGTATTCGCGCTCTTGGCAGTCATTGCAAGGATTTTCGTTTTTCCTTCGAATAACCCCACCGGACATTTCGTTTTCAATATTGCGGCCGTGGCGAATATGCTATTTCTGGCGGCGGAATTGGGGTCGGAACTTCCTGACCCTTGGGGCAGGGGATACGACTATGACTTATACGGAAACCACCCGCACATCGTGGTTCACCAAGCTGAAGAACGGCCTGGTGGGCACACTGATCGGGATCGTGCTGATCCTGGTCGCGATCTATTTCCTTTTCTGGAATGAAGGCCGTGCGATCCAGACTTATCGAGCGCTCGTCGAGGGCGCGGGCTTGGTGGTCTCGGCCGACGGTGCCAACGTCAGCCCGGCCAACGAAGGCAAGCTCGTCCACATATCAGGCCCGGTGAAGGCCGACAGCATGATCTCCGACCAGCAATTCGGCATCAAGGCCGATGGCGCGCTTCAGATCAGCCGCGAAGTCGAGATGTATCAGTGGGAGGAGAAGAGCGAGAGCAAGACGGAGAAGAACGTCGGCGGCAGCGAGGAGACGACCACGACCTATTCCTACTCGAAGGAATGGAGCACGCGCCGCAACGACTCGTCGAATTTCAAGGTTCCGGGCGGCCATGAAAACCCGGAATTTGCCGTGCCGTCCAGCGTCCAGACTGTCGAAAGCGCTCATGTCGGCGCTTACAAGCTCGATGGCAGTCGCGTTGCCAGTCTGGGCAATGACAAAGCTATTCCCCTGACTCAGGCGGATGTCGACCGCATGGCCGATTCCATCGCCACGACCCGTCCGGTGAGGCTCAACCAGGGTGAGGTCTATATCGGCACCTCCGCCACCTCGCCGCAGATCGGCGATCTCCGCGTGCGCTTCGAGCGTACCGATCTCGCCGAGGCAAGCTTCGTCGGCAAGCAGCAGGGCGACTCGCTCGTCGGCTACACGACCTCGAACGGTCGCGAGGTGTTCCTGAGCGCGGCCGGCAAGAAGGATGCGCCCGCCATGTTCGAGCAGGCGCAGGCCGACAACACCATGATCACCTGGATCATTCGCGCAGCGGGCCTTGTCGGCATCTTCATCGGCTTCCAGCTGTTCTTCGGCCTGTTCGGCGTGATCGGCGATCTCATTCCGTTCATAGGCTCGATCGTGCGCGGCGGCACGGCGATCATTGCGCTGATCCTGACGCTGATCGTCGGCCCCGTCACCATCGCGGTCGGCTGGTTCGCCTACCGGCCGCTGCTGGCGATCGGCATTATCGCCGGCGGTTTGCTGATCGCAGCTGCCGTGATCTTCCTGCGCCGCAAGGGCGGAGCGGCCACAGTGGCTCCGACTGAGCCGGTGGTGCTGGGACGGGGTACGGGCGCTTGAGCCCCGCCGTCACCAGCGGGATCTGACGCATGTTCATGGCGGGCAAGCTGCTATGGATCGTCGTCCAGCCGCTAACGCTGGCGCTGATCGTCAAGGTCCTCGCCTTCCTGATGCTCGTCATCGGGCGCCGCAAGCTTGCGGGCTTCCTGTCGCTCCTGGCGGGTACGATCCTGTTCGTGACGCTCTTCACCACGACGGGCGCCTGGAGTCTGCAGAAGCTCGAGGCGCGCTATCCGCGTCGTGACCTGCCGCCAAACGTCACTTGCATGATCGTGCTCGGTGGCGCCTTCGATCTCGAAGTAACAGCGGGTCGTGGCGGCATGGAAATGAACCAGGCGGCCGATCGCTTCATCGAGGCCGCCCGGCTGGCCCGGCTCTATCCGGCGGCGAAGATCCTGGTCTCCGGCGGCGATGGCTCCTTCTCCGGCAACTACAAGGGCGATGCCGAGCTCTCGGTCGATTATTTCGCTGCCATGGGCGTCGATCCGGCGCGGATCATTCAGGAAAAGACGTCGCGCAACACGATCGAAAACGTGGCTGAGACCAAGGCGCTTCTCGACAAGAACAGCATGAGGGATTGCCTGCTGATCACTTCGGCCTATCACATGCCGCGCGCGACATCGCTGTTCTCGAAGCAAGGTGTAGCGACCTTCGCCTGGCCCACGGACTACCGCGCCAGCGGCAGCGTCGAATTCCGCCTCGACTTCACCCAGCCCTCACTGAATGCGGCGCTGACATCGACGGCCATGCGCGAGTGGGCTGCGTTGCTGAATGCGTACTTGCAGGGGAAGTCTGCGACGCTCGTTCCCTGACCGATCACAATTGACATTCCTCCCGATTCCGTCTCCCTAGCATCAGGGGGACACCATGAACCTGCTCGAATTTCTCGATTATACCGCTATCGCGCTCTTCGCTGCCACCGGCGCCCTATCGGCCAGCCGCAAGCAGCTCGACCTGATCGGCTTCGTCTTCTTCGCGGCATTGGCGGGCATCGGCGGCGGTACGTTGCGGGATATCATTCTCGGGCAGTTGCCGGTGTTCTGGATCAGGAACGACACCTATATCCTGATCTGCGCGGGCGCGGGCGTCGTGGTCTATTTCACCGCCCATCTGTTCGAATCGCGCTATCGCATGCTGCTCTGGTTCGACGCGATCGGCATGTCGGCGTATTCGGCGCTGGGTGCGGCGAAGGGGCTCATGCTGACCGGATCGCCTGTTGTCGCGATCGTTACCGGAACGCTGACGGCCACATTCGGCGGCGTCCTACGCGATATCGTGGCGGGTGAGCCATCCGTGCTTTTGCGGCCGGAAATCTATGTCTCGGCGGCGCTTGTCGGCGCGGGCGTCTACACCGGCGCCTACCATCTCGGACTGCCACAGGACATCTGCTTCCTGCTCGCCATGCTCACAGCCTTCGTCATCCGCGGCGGTGCATTGAAATTCGGCTGGACGTTCCCGGTCTACAGGGCGCGCCCCGGCAGGCATCCGGACGATGTAATGTAAGAGACGGGGCCTTACCTGGCCTTCTCGCGCAACCGGATCACCACGTCCACATGCGCGATCTCCATGCCTTCCGGAGGCTCCGGCAGGTTGTTGATCGTGATGCTGGAGGTTGGGATGTCGAGCACCTCGTTGCGGCCCTCGATGAAGAAGTGATGGTGATCGGACACGTTGGTGTCGAAATAGGTGCGGTTGCCCTCGACGGCGAGCACCCGGATCATGTGTGCTTCAGTGAACTGGTGAAGCGTGTTGTAGACCGTGGCGAGGGAGACGTCGATGCCGGCGACGGATGCTTCCTCGTGCAGTTCTTCCACCGTCAGGTGCCGGTCGCCCTTGGCATAAAGCAAGGACGCGAGCGCCATGCGCTGGCGGGTGGGCCTGAGGCCCGCGTGCCGCAATCTCGCCTCGGTTTTTGCAGAATGATCGATGGCCATGTTCTGGTGCCAAGCTCCGGTCGCTAAAATAGGAGTATTTTGGTCAACGATATAACCCGCGCGCGCCGCGCTTTCAACAGCTTTTCAAGGGCGGCACGCCCCAGCAGAGAGGTTGCCAGCTATTTGGGTTGGCTTTTTGAAGATCAATCCTATATTGGCGGCACGACAATCGTCGCCTTGAACCTCAGGCGAGACAGATACGATAAAGAATGGGGGAACACAGAGCCATGCCGGTCCAGAAATCCAGTTACACCTATGAGGAGCTTCTGACATGCGCGCATGGCGAATTGTTTGGCCCCGGCAATGCGCAGCTGCCGCTTCCACCGATGCTGATGGTTCATCGTATCACCGATATCTCGGAGACGGGCGGCGAGTTCGGCAAGGGCTATCTCCGCGCCGAATATGACGTCCGCCCGGACGACTGGTATTTCCCGTGCCATTTCGAAGGCAACCCCATCATGCCCGGTTGCCTCGGCCTCGACGGCATGTGGCAGTTGACCGGCTTTTACCTGGGCTGGCTGGGCGAGCCCGGCCGCGGCATGGCGCTTTCCACGGGCGAAGTGAAATTCAAGGGCATGGTTCGCCCGGCCACCAAGTTGCTTGAATACGGCATCGACTTCAAGCGCGTCATGCGTGGCCGGCTGGTCCTCGGCACTGCCGATGGCTGGCTCAAGGCCGACGGCGAAACCATCTATCAGGCGACCGACCTCCGCGTGGGTCTGTCGAAGGAAAAGGCGGCTTGAACAGCGGCTTTGCCGCTTAAGCCACAAATTCAACATTCAAAGGTCTGAAACCATGAGACGTGTTGTTGTCACCGGCCTGGGGGTCGTGTCATCCATCGGCAATAATGCAGCCGAGGTCACCGAATCCCTGAGGCATGCGAAATCAGGCATTTCGAGATCCGAAGACTTTGCCGAACATGGCTTCAAGTGCCAGGTCTGGGGTGCGCCGAAGCTCGACGTGACCGGGATGGTCGATCGCCGCGCGACCCGCTTCCTCTCCACCGCCGGCCAATGGAACCATATCGCCATGCTGCAGGCGATCGCTGACTCGGGCGTCGAGGAGAGCGATATCTCAAACGAGCGCACCGGTATCATCATGGGTTCCGGCGGACCGTCGACCAAGACTCTCGTCGAGGCCGCCGACATCACCAGGCAGAATGGCAGCCCCAAGCGCATCGGCCCGTTCGCCGTGCCGAAGGCGATGTCGTCGACGGCATCGGCGACGCTCGCCACCTGGTTCAAGATCCACGGCGTGAATTACTCGATCTCGTCGGCCTGCTCGACCTCGGCGCATTGCATCGGCAACGCCGCCGAGATGATCCAGTGGGGCAAGCAGGACATGATGTTCGCCGGCGGCCACGAAGACCTCGACTGGACGATGTCGAACCTCTTCGATGCGATGGGCGCGATGTCCTCCAAGTATAACGATACGCCAGGCACGGCTTCGCGCGCCTATGACGCCGACCGCGACGGTTTCGTCATCGCCGGTGGCGCCGGCGTGGTGATCCTCGAGGAGCTGGAACACGCCAAGGCGCGCGGCGCCAAGATCTATTGCGAACTGACCGGCTACGGCGCGACATCTGACGGCTACGACATGGTGGCGCCCTCGGGCGAGGGGGCGATGCGCTGCATGAAGCAGGCGCTCGCGACGGTCAAGAACCGCGTCGATTATGTCAACACGCACGGCACTTCGACGCCGGTCGGTGATTCCAAGGAGATTGGCGCGATCCGCTCCGTCTTCGGCGATGATATGCCGCATGTCCAGTCGACCAAGTCGCTGACCGGGCATTCGCTCGGCGCCGCCGGGGTGCAGGAGGCGATCTATTCGATCCTGATGATGCAGGAGCGCTTCATCGGCGAGAGCGCCCATATCACCAATCTCGACCCGGAATTCGAGGGCGTGCCAATCGTGCGCAAGCGGATCGACAATGCCAAGATCGACACCGCGCTTTCCAATTCCTTCGGTTTCGGCGGCACCAACGCCACGCTCGTCTTCGAGCGACTTAACGATTGATCAGGGGCATTTATGACGGGCATCATGCAGGGAAAACGCGGCCTCATCATGGGAGTTGCCAATCGCAACTCCATCGCCTGGGGTATTTCCAAGGCGCTCGCAGCGCAGGGCGCCGAACTTGCCTTCACATATCAGGGCGAAGCTCTGGAAAAGCGGGTGCGGCCATTGGCAGCCGAGGTGAAGTCGGACTTCCTCATCGAATGCGATGTCGAGAAAATCGAGTCGGTCGATCACGTCTTTGCCGAACTGAAGGAACGCTGGGGCGGACTTGATTTCGTCGTCCACGCGATCGGCTTCTCCGACAAGAACGAGCTCAAGGGGCTCTATGCCGACACGACACGCGACAATTTCAGCCGGACGATGGTGATATCCTGCTTCTCCTTCACTGAAGTCGCCAAGCGCGCCGCCGCCCTGATGAATGAAGGCGGCACGATGCTGACGCTCACCTATGGCGGCTCGATGCGGCTGATGCCGAACTACAATGTGATGGGCGTGGCCAAGGCGGCACTCGAAGCCTCCGTACGCTATCTTGCCGGAGATTTCGGACCGCGTGGTATTCGCGTCAACGCGATCTCGGCCGGTCCGATCCGGACGCTGGCCGGTGCCGGCATTTCCGATGCCCGCGCCATGCTGGGCTGGCAGCAGAAGAATTCCCCGATGCGCCGTACGGTGACCATCGACGACGTTGGACAATCCGCGCTCTATCTGCTCTCGCCGATGTCGGGTGGCGTGACCGGTGAAATCCACTATGTGGATTCGGGCTATAACATCACCTCCATGCCGGTTTTGGAGACGTTGAGAAACGCCGACCAGGATTAAGGCGACACGGCCTCCCGGATGGCAGAATGAATGCAAAAGACCCTCCAGCGCGATGCGCGGAGGGTCTTCGTCTATAAAGGGGTGCCGCAGACAGTCCGCCGCCATCGGACATTCGCGACGCTCAGGCCGGGAGGGACCTCAACGCCAACGCCAAAAGGCGCCTGCGGCACCCGGACCGGAATCGGCCCTGCGAGGAAAACCTACACCTCGATTCCGATCAATCCCTGGCCGACTGCGATTGCGACCGCCTGCAGCCTGTTCTTCGCACCGAGCTTTCGCTCGGCGCAGAAAAGCAATGTTTCGATCTCTCTTTCGCCGACCTTGAGGCGCGTCGCGATCTCGCCGGACCGGTAGCCATTGGCTGCCAGTGTCAGGCCTACCAGCTCCATACGTGTGAGCGAGAAGCCCTCGGCGTTCGCGGTCTCTTTAAGTCCGTTCTGACTCATTAC
>Ga0307515_10003209_pt1 | contig 34604 bp, 30 predicted proteins | sample 17_EM_MG_FD_194513 | JGI IMG/M metagenome (GOLD analysis project Ga0307515, IMG submission 194513) | Populus trichocarpa ectomycorrhiza microbial communities from riparian zone in the Pacific Northwest, United States - 17_EM | ecosystem: Host-associated > Plants > Roots > Unclassified | place...
GTTCCACCCGATCCTTCTTGGGCGCCAGACGAATCGTCGAGCGCAAGTCGAGCTCGACGCTGTTTGGCGCTGCGCCGTCCGCCGCGAATTTCTCGAGCCGGAAGCGGGTCTCGACGGGCATTGGCTCGTCCGTTCCCCAGGAGCCGACATCCAAATTCCAACCGGAAAGGCGAAGGTGCGTTTCAGCCCGCTCGTCAAGATAGTCGAGCGCCCCCTTTCGAATCTCCAAGCCGGCAATGCGCAGCCCGGAACCGCCGCCGGACGGTTTCTGGGCAAGCAGGTCTTCCCAATTCGTTCGGCCGTTGGCGTCCCGTTTGAGAGCCACCTTCAGCCCATCGAGCATGATGCGATCGACCATCAGCTCGCCGTGCAGCAGCGGCATCAAGCGGACGCCAACACGCGCTGTCTCCCACTGGGCGAGAGGGGTATCGGAAACGCCAGGCGGATTGTCTAGCTCGGCCTGACCCGTCTTAACAGCCAGCCACGGAAACCAAGTGATTTCCAGATCGCTCTGGATCCGGAATGGGCGGCCGGTAGCGTCCCGAACGGCAGCTTCGATCTGCCCGCGAAAACGATTCGGGTCGATGAGAAGCGTCAGCACCGCGACGGCGAGTGCGGCCACTGCCGCCAGGCCGATGAGTACCCCTGCTACCCACTTTGCGATCTTCACTCGGCCGCTCAACTCCTTCCGATGCGAGCGGATTCTAGCAATTCAAACGCTTGCACCGGTTACGAGCAGCGCAGGCCGGCTGCGCCGATGGCGTTGCACGTTCACCGGGCAGCCTTCGCACTCGTGCGCACTGAAATGACGCGCCGGTGTTCACTACTCCGATGGTAGGGCGCGTATCCTCAGCGTAACTTCTTGACGCAACAGACTGATCCGGTCTGGCATAGATCTCGCTTGAATTGCGGGAATGCGTGGCTCGCTTCACGAGGGGAACACAATTCGAATGCGGGACGCCTTGAAACCTTACAACGAAATGCTGGATGCGGACGGCTTGCCCCGTGCGCATTGCGAACGATTTGCTTCGTGGCTCAAAGAGCAGCCGTCCGAGCGACTGGCGCAGAAACGCGCCGAAGCGGACGCCCTGTTTCACAGAGTGGGTATCACATTTGCCGTCTACGGTGAAAACGCGGGAACAGAGCGCCTCATTCCGTTCGACATCGTGCCGCGCATCTTGCCGGTGGACGAATGGTCGAAGCTCGAGATCGGCTTGAAGCAGCGTGTTCGCGCGCTCAATGCGTTCATCGCGGATATCTACCACGATCAGAACATTCTTAAGGCTGGAGTCATTCCGCCCGAGCACATTCTCTGTAACGCGCAGTATCGGCCGGAGATGCAGGGCATCGATGTTCCCGAGGGCATCTATGCTCACATCGCGGGTATCGATGTAGTCCGTGATGACGACGGTCGGTTCTGTGTCTTGGAGGATAACCTTCGCGTTCCGTCCGGAGTCTCGTACATGCTCGAGAACCGCAAAATGATGATGCGGTTATTTCCGGAGCTGTTCGCGCGGCATTCAGTCGAGCCTGTCGAGCACTACCCGGATGTACTGCTGGAGAATCTCAAGAGCGTTGCGCCGGATGGCGTTACGGACCCAACTGTCATCCTGCTAACCCCTGGCGCGTACAACAGCGCGTACTTCGAGCATGCGTTTCTCGCCCAACAGATGGGCATCGAGCTGGTCGAGGGTCAGGATCTCTTTGTTCGCGATGAAGTGCTGTACATGCGAACAACACGCGGCCCTCAACGGGTCGACGTTATATACAGACGCATCGACGACGATTTCCTCGATCCCCTCTCGTTCCGGCCGGATTCAGGGTTAGGTGTTCCGGGCTTGCTCACGGTCTATCGCGCGGGCCGCGTGACTATTTGCAATGCCATCGGCACGGGCGTGGCGGACGACAAATCGGTGTATCCGTACGTTCCCGACATGGTTCGTTTCTATCTCAGTGAAGAACCTTTGGTCGACAATGTCCGCACATGGGTGCTGCGGCGCCCGGAAGATCTGGCGTACGCGCTGGCTCACTTGCCGGAGCTGGTTGTGAAGGAGGTCCACGGCGCCGGCGGCTATGGAATGTTGATTGGTCCCGCATCCACGCATGCGGAGATTGAAGACTTTCGCAAGCGCATCCAGGCACATCCAGAGCGATACATCGCACAACCCACGCTGGCGTTGTCCACGTCCCCAACATTTGTTGAGTCGGGTTTAGCGCCACGGCACATCGACCTGCGGCCGTTCGTGCTCTCGAATGGTAAGGACGTAACCATTGTCCCGGGCGGTCTCACGCGCGTCGCGCTTCGCGAAGGTTCGCTCGTCGTGAATTCGTCGCAGGGCGGCGGTACCAAAGACACATGGGTCTTGGGGGCCTGACATGCTCAGCCGCACGGCCGACCACTTGTACTGGATGTCCCGTTACCTGGAACGCGCGGAAAGCCTTGCGCGCATGATCGACGCACACAACCGTCTTTCTCTGCTGCCGCGCTCGCCGGACGCTGTACTGCAAGGCTGGACGGCGACGCTCGTTTCGCTGGGCATGGAGCGCACCTATCACGTGCGAAACGAATCCTTGTCGCCGCGCGCTGCATTCGACTTTCTCGCTTTTGATCAGGGCCATTCCGGCAGCATCCTGAGCTGCTTGCGCGCGGCGCGCGAAAACGCTCGCGCCATTCGCGGAACGGTCACGTCGGACATGTGGGAAACAATGAACACCACGTATCTCGACTCACGCAGTTTCAGCCCGTCGATGCCCGAATCCGCGCGCGGAGAGTTTCTGGAGTGGGTGAAATACCGCTCGCATCTGTTGCGTGGCGTGACTTCCGGAACTCTGCTTCGGGATGAATCGTTGTACTTCCTTCGCATCGGAACATTTCTCGAGCGCGCGGACAACACTAGTCGCTTGCTGGAAGCGCGCTGGCGAGATCCCGGCGGTCGTGGCGAGCGCTTGGTTGCGGAAGCGTCAGAGTGGGCGGTGCTTCTCCGTGCGATGTCGGCGTTTGAAATCTATCGCCGTGTCTGTCGGGAGAGCGTTACACCAAAACGCGTTACCGAAATGCTCCTGATGCGGAACGATCTGCCGCAGGCCGTGCATCGATGTCTCGAAGAGTTGGATAGCAATCTCGTTGCCGTAGCTCACGGACGTTCTGCGGAGACGCTTAGGCGAGCCGGCGCGCTGCATGCGCAGTTCCGCTACGGTCGGTTCGAAGAGCTGTGCGCCGGAGGCGTCACCGCATTTCTCGACGGATTTCAAGCACGACTGCGCGATTTGGGCACGCGCATCGCGCACGACTTCCTGGTGCCCGCAGGAACGAAATAGCGTGCAACTTAAAATCCATCATCGCACTGCTTACCACTACGACGAACCTGTCAAATACAGCGCCCAAGCGCTGCGCTTGACTCCGCGTCGAGAAGGGAGGCAAAGAACTATTTCATGGGCGATGTATGCGCCGGGGCGCCGCACTGAACAGATCGATGCTCATGGCAACATTACGCATCTGCTGACGTTGGAAGACTTACACCGCGATATCGAGATTGTCGTTGCCGGTACGGTCGAAGTGTCGAGTGAGCAAGAAATCATTCCGCACGAGGGCCGCTTGTCGCCGCTCGCCTATATTCCACCGACACCGCTGACCGCCGCTGACGACGCCGTGAGGTCTCTCACGTCCGACAATCTCCAAGGCGGAGGTTCGACTCGCGATCGTTTGTACCGGTTAGCAGCGGGCGTAAGTGACCGCGTTCGCTATCGTCCAGGTGTAACAACGGTCGAAGATCCCGCGGCGGCCGCGCTCGCTCGCGGAGAAGGCGTTTGTCAGGATCAAGCGCACGTGTTCATAGCGTGCTGCCGGGCCGCCGGCATTGCAGCCCGCTATGTAAGTGGATATCTATACGTTGGTGACAATGGAGACGCTGCAAGTCACGCATGGGTAGACGCTTGGATGGATGATGCGAAGGCTTGGCTCGGCATCGATATCACGCATCTAGGGCCGACAGGCATCAATCATTGCCGTTTGGCCGTGGGGCGGGATTATCTGGACGCTGCGCCCGTTCGTGGCGTACGCCGCGGCGGCGGCCGCGAGATTCTCGATGTCGACGTAACGGTTTCGCAAACGCTGGAGCAGCAGCAATAGCGCCTAGGCCCGCCAATCGCTGTTAGGATGCACGCGTGCGGGGTGAAGAGGGCTCCGAGGACTTGCCGGATATGACTTACTGCGTGGGCATGCTGCTGGACACTGGATTGGTGTTTCTGTCGGATTCGCGAACGAGCGCCGGCGTGGACCAGATCAGCGTGTTTCGTAAGACATACGTGTATCAAAAGCCGGGCGAACGCGTGATCGTGGTGCAAGGCTCGGGCAATCTCGCCATCACTCAAACCGTCGCCACCATTCTTCACGACTCCATCGAGGGTCGCGACGCCACTTACAATCTGCTCAATGCGCCGAATATGTTCGAGGCCGCGCGCTGTGTCGGAGAGGCATTGCGTGAGGTTCATCGGCGCGATGCCGCGCCTTTGAAAGAATTCAATGTCGACTTCAATGCCAACCTGATAGTCGGCGGGCAGATTCGCGGCGAACCGCCGCGGCTCATGAGCGTGTACTCCGCGGGCAATTTCATCGAAGCGACGCCCGACACCACTTATTTTCAAATCGGCGAATCGAAGTACGGCAAGCCGATTCTGGATCGCGTGATCCGGCGCAGCAGCAGTCTCAACGAGGCCGTGAAATGCGCGCTGGTGTCGATGGATTCGTCGATTCGCTCGAATCTATCGGTGGGCCTGCCGCTCGATCTGGTGATCGTGAAGCGAGATCACTTCGCGGTAGCGCGACACGTGAGCATCGATGACGAGAACCCTTACTTTCGCGGCATTCGCAATCGCTGGGGCGAGGCGCTGCGCGAGGCCTTCGCGGAGTTGCCGGATCCGGACTGGATTGTGCAGCAGCGAGAATTCAAACAGTGATAACGATTTTCAAACAGAGATTCAAACGGAGATAACGTTCAGTTAGCAGCGACGATCGGGCGGCAGCGTACGTTCCCCACAGACCTATCGACCTGCGCAATCTGACGACCGCACGTTACCGATCGCAAATATTAATATCCCCGCTCAACGTCTTCAGCCGCACCTCGCCCTTCCCGTCCCCGCGCGTTCCCATCAGCCGACTTCCCGGCCCATATTTGCTCGATCGCTCGGCCGCGACATCGAAGCAGTTGTCGATGTCGCCGCTGAATGAGCTGATCTCGTAGCGATACCCGCCGTCCACATTCATGTGTACCAGCAACTGGCCGCTGATCGCCTCGCCATCAATGGATGACCGACTCCCGAGGCGCCCCGTTAATGTCACGTCTCCCGAAGTGGTGCGAATTCGTATGTCTTTGCCCGGATCCAGCGCGGCTTCCAGATCGCCGCTGACGGTTGAAGCTTCGAGATCTCCCGCTCCCCGTTCGTAGTGAATGTCGCCGCTCACGCTGGTCGCACGAACGGAAATGGCTTTTCGATCGCCGTGGAGCACCGTGTCGCCGCTCACGGTCTTCGTTTCGGCGTCCGAATCGCTGAGGCTCGCATCGATGTCGCCACTCACCGTTTTCAAGCGCTGCTCGCCGGACAGGCCTTCCGTGCGAATGTCCGCGCTCGTTGCGTAAACACTCAGCTCGCTCCCCTTGGGCACTCGAATTCTCAAGACCGCTTCGCCCCGCGAGCCGCTGTGCGTAACTACTTTGATAACCGTCCGGCCCTTGTTGGCTACTACGTCGATGCGATCGACGTTTCCGGAGAGCTTGCCTTTGATTTCGACCTTTGGCTGATCCCAACCTTTCACGTCAACCAAGCCGCTGACATTGGAGATCTCCACTTGACCGTTGGCATCCGCAGGCGTGGATTGATCGACGTCGCGCTGGGCCGCGAGCCCGACCGAGCTTGCGCACAGTGCGACGGCAAAAAATAGCCGGACGGGTCCGGTGAATGAAATTGACATGACATCAAATCTCCGCGGCGCCGGCTTCCTGAACGGTCGTCAGCACCCGCATTTCATCTTGATAGGTATTGACCAAGAGCTCCTGCAAAAGCGCATTGCTCGGATCGCGACCCAAGGCCGCTTCGATGTCCTTCATGGACTGGCGAATCGTTGCGAGGCTCGCGGCGACCTTGGCTTGGGTCTCCGGCGGTAATTTCTCGAGCTCCGCGTCGTGAGAGCGAAGCAGCGCTTCGCGCTGGCGCAGATAGCGAGGATCCGTGACGAACGCGGCGGGGATGGCCCCGCGCTGCTCGGCCCCCGATGGCGGGTTCGATGCCGTGATGGGATTCAGCCCGGAACCGGTGTTCGTCGGCAGTAGCGTGCGGCCGATCCACACACCGATGGCGAGCGCCGCGACCACGGCGGCCAGCGCCGAGACCTGCAAGCCGGTGGGCCGAAAACGCTTCGAGCCGCGCCGGGTGGCGAGCCGTGCCTCGTCTTGCAGCGTCGATTCGATCGATGCCCACAAATCGCGCGGGGGCGCGATCGATTGCGGCAGCTCGGCGATCGATGCGATGCGCCGCGTGCCGCCGCCCTGGGAATTATCGTTGCTTGGAATATTCACATGACCACCGTTCGAACAGCTGCTTGCTCTTTGGCGCAACCGACACAACACTTGCCCCACTCGAGAGCTCTCATTTCAGCGGGCCTCCACGCTCAGCTTTTGCCGCATCAGCGCACGCGCTCTATGGAGCTGAGCTTTGCAAGTGCCTTCCGCCACGCCGAGCATTTCCGCCGCCTCAATGTGTGAGTAACCGTAGATTCCGCATAACACCAACACGTCCCGGGCGCCGTCAGGCAGAGACTTGACGGCAGACTCGATTTCCCGCTCCTCCACCGGCGTGTCCAGGGACCAGTCGACCTCCTCGATGGAGTCGACCGCGCTCGCCTCAGACAGCACGGACGGTTTGCGTCTCTTTGCGAGAACAACGTTAACCGCTATGCGGTGAAGCCAAGTTCGCATGGAGCTGCGCGTCTCGAAGCGCTCGAGCCCCCGCCAAGCGTTGATAAAAGTCTCCTGAGCACAGTCCTCTGCGTGAGCCGCATCGCGCGTGAGCCTCAGGCAAAGACCATAGACTCGGCCGATATGCTCGCGGTACAGCCGCTCGAACGCGCGCATATCTCCACGGCGGGCGCGCTGAACCAGTGCGGCCTCCCAATCAACTTGATCCTCTTGCGCCGTTAATGCCATCTGTAACCTTAGAGTCCAAAGTGCGGCGGAACGTTTAAGCGTCGGTCATTTGAGTCACTTTGATGTGTGTCTCATACAGCACTCATGACACGTCTAACTGTTCAGGTATGATTGCGGGTTTCCGCACCACCAGACGAGGACAACATGGCAAAGAGACCCCCTAGCGACGGAAAGTCGTGGAACGCTACCGAGCTCAAGAGATTGGCGTCTTTGGCAAAGAAGGGCACTTCCACACGCGAAGTCGCTTCGATCCTAGGACGCACGCCGGCGGCCGTTCAGCAGAAGGCCAGCACTGAAGGAATTTCTTTCCGATCGCGTAGCAAGAAAAAGAAGTAACGGCTGTCTATATGCGGGGTGCGCGGCTTTGCCGCGAACCCCGAACACCGTGGGGCATTGCTCGCAAGACATGACGCTAGGGCTTGCTTCGGCTTGCGAACCAATTGATTGCGAACTGCAGCAGCTGCGCGTTCGTTATGAGATTCAGCTTGCGTTTCAAGCTCTGACGATGCGACTCCACCGTTTTGACGCTCACGCCGAGAGAATCCGCCGCCTCGCGTGAGGACATCCCCCGGCCAATCAAGCTCAGAACCTGCAATTCGCGATTGCTCAGGCGATCAATGGGATCCGACGGAGCGCCAGGCAGAGGTGCGCCCTCGCCCTCTTGGTTGCCGAGGGTGCTCGCCAACGCCTCACTGAGATAGGTGCCGCCGCCCAGCACCTGCCGCAACGCGATGATCAGCTGATCGGACGCCGCCTGTTTCATGATGTAGCCGCTGGCGCCCGCCGCGAGCAGCCGCTCGGCGTAAATCATCTCGTCGTGCATGGACAACACGAGCATCGGCAGCTCGGGTAATTGCGCATGCACGTCCCGAACGAGCTCGAGCCCATCGCCCTGAGCTAGTGAAATATCAACGATCACGACATCAGGCTCGAGCTTGCGAATCGCCGCGCGCGCTTCACGCTCGCTTTGCGCCTCGCCGCACACGACAAGATCGGGCTCGGGATCGATCATGCGGCGCAAGCCTTGCCGCACGATGGGATGGTCGTCCACGATGAGCACGCGCCTAGGCGTCGCTCCCACTCGAAATGGCGTTGCGAGGCGGGCAGGGTTTTTCACGACGCTGGGGTCGCCACTCGATGGTTAGGGTTCATGCGGAGCGAAAGCGCTGCGCGTCGAGCGTTCGCCCAGCGCCAATTGCGTATGCGGACATGAGCAGCGAACCAAAGCGCCTCCATTGGGCGCCGGTTCCAGCACAAGATCGCCGCCCAGCATCTGCGCGCGGTAGCGCATGATCTTGAGGCCCAAGCCGTTAGCTCCGTCTGGTGGATACTGCATAAAGCCCCGTCCGTTGTCTTCGATTCTCAATTGCAACTCGTCTGCGGTCGTCTCAAGCTGAATACGCACCTCGGTAGCGAGACTATGACGAATTACGTTCGTCAGCGCCTCTTGCGCGATGCGGTACAAGTGAGTGGCCGCCGTTTCATCAAGTCGCGGCAGCTCTTTCACTTCGTCGTGGAACGCAACATACACACCATAGCGATCACCGGCCCGCACCGCCAATGCGCGCAGTGCGGCGCTTAAACCACCGCGGTCCGGGCTGACGGGCGATAGGCCACGAGCCAATGCACGGGTACTCTCTATCGCGCTATTGACAAGACTAATCACGTCTTCGACGTCCAATCGCGCCGCGGAACCCTCTTTGTGCAGTTGATTCATCACGCCGCGCAGCATCAGGGCGATGCCCGTAAGGTCTTGACCCAGTCCATCGTGCAAATCGCCACCGATGCGCTGTTGCTCGCGATTGGCGATCTCGATGATCTCGCGCTCCAGGCGCTTGCGCTCGGTGACATCGTTCAACACTGCCAGCCAGTGATACTTGCCGGCAACCGTGAGCGGCGTGAACAGACAGGATGCGACGAATCTTGAGCCATCGCGGCGCGCGCATTCGAACTCCACAGGCAACGACTCTTTGCGCGCTTCGCTACCGTTGCGCAAGCTGCGCTCAAAGCGCTTGCGCTGCACGGGCGGAATCGAGAACAGCGGCTCGATGTGCCGGCCCAGCAAATCGATCGAGCGGTAGCCGAACATCGAATTGAACGTTTCGTTCGTAAGCTGAATGCGGCTGTCGGAATCGACGAGCACCACGCCTTCTCGCATGGTCTCCAGGATGCGCGCCTGCGTTCGCAGCGTGTTTTCTTGCGACCGGCGCTCCGATACATCGGTGACAGCGACGGTAAGCGCATTCACGGTGCCGCTTTCCAGCACCGGCACAACGCGATGCTCGTAGTGAGTGAGGCTGCCGTCCCCGTTCGTCTGGCGAAAATCGAAACGGCCCGGCTGGCCGGTCTCGAACACTCGCTCATAGAGAGCATCGAGGTCGAGCCGATGTGCGTCGGGTATCAGCTCAAGCAATCTGCGATTGCGAATGTCGTCCGCTTTGTAACTGCCGTACGTGCGGTTCTGGAACTGCACACGGCGCTCGCGATCGATGAGGAACAGCCAGTCCGGCATGTTCTCGGTCACGGCTCGCAGAATCGCCTCAGAGTCGCGTAGGGCGCGCTCGGCAAGCTTGCGGCGCGTGATGTCGTGGCCGGCGCCGATGTAGCCGCTAACCTTGCCGGTCGCCGTGTCTCGCAGAGGCGTGATGCTGAATTCCATCCACCTCGCCTGACCGTCGATGGTGCGCACGCCGATCTCGCCGGTCTGCACATGGCCGCTATAGACTTTCTGGTAATACTCGCGCGCCGCGGCGGCGGAATCCGGATGAATGAACGCCCGGCAGCCGCCGTGCTCGATGAACTCCGATACCGAGCAACCGTACATGCCTTGCGTGCCGTCGCTGACCCATACCGGCTGACACTGGCCTGCCTCGTCGAACCGATATTCAAAGATATAGCCGGGTGTCACGGAAGCGACTGTGCGGTATCGAAACTCGCTGGCGCGCAGCGCCTCCTGAGTCTTGATGCGATCCGTGATCTCGACGATGAAGCCCACGACCCGCGTGATCTTGCCGCTGTCCGAATCGCGCTCCGCGACGCGGCCGCGATCGAGGACCCAGCGCCAGTTGCCATCGTTGTGGCGGAGGCGATATTCGGCTTCGAACAGCTCGGTCTCGCCTTGCGCTATCCGTCGCACGCCTTCGAGCACTCGCGCCAGATCGTCCGGGTGCACGCGCGACGACCAGAATTCCTTCTCGAGCCGACCTTGCTCTGGCTCGACACCGAGCATGCGATAAATGAATTCGGTGACGACCGACTCGTCCGTGACGACGTTCCAGTCCCACATGCCGCCGCGGGCGCTCTCGAGCGCGATCTCCAGGCGTTTTTGGCTCTTGATCAGCGACAGCTCTTCCGCCTTGCGTGCATCGATATCCATACAGATACCGACCATGCGAACAGCCGTGCCGTCCTTCGCGCGCTCGACGGAGCGACCACGCTCGAACAACCAGCGCCAACGGCCTTTCTTGTCGCGAATGCGATATTCGGCGTCGTAATACTCTTCTTTGCCCGCCACATGGTCGGTAAAGCGGCGCGACGCTTCCTGCACGTCTTCCGGATGAATGTTGCTATCCCACCGGCCGACATGATTCTTGCCATCGCACGGATCGAGATCGAGCCGCTCGCACCAGTCGCTGAACCAGCGCGTCCACTCGTGGCGGAAATCGATTTCCCACAGGCCCATGCCCACGCCCCATACGGCGGTTTCGAGCCGGGCCTCACTCGAGCGCAATTCCAGCTCGGCGCGTTTTTGACCGTCAATGTCGAGCGAGACGCCGATGGCAGAGGTCGGCCGCCCGTCGAAGTCCCACTCGATGACGCGGCCGCGCATCAGCATCCACTTCCAATCGTCCGCCGCGGTTCGAACGCGGAACTCGGTTTCGATGGACTGGCTATGGCCTTCGAGGTGCAGCCGGATCCGCTGTGAGACGCGGTCGCGGTCTTCCGGATGAATTCGCGAAGTCCAAGGCTTGGGAATGCTGTCCCACTGCTCGCGCGTATAGCCTGTTATGGCGAACCAAAGCGGGCTCAACGTCATAGTGTCGGTGACGATGTGCCACTGCCAGAAAGCTGCGCGTGCGCCCCAAAGCGCGGTTGCGAGGCGTGCCTCGTTCTCCTGCAGTGCGACTTCCGCGCGCTTGCGATCGTCTATCTCGATGCAGATGCCGGTGGTCCGCCGCGCGCGACCATCGGCCTCCTTATGGACAACTCGGCCACGATGGAGCACCCAGATCCACCGCATGTCCGCGGTGAGCATGCGGTATTCCGCTTCGATGCCGTCCGCGCGACCGCACTCGATATCCACCCGCTTACGGCGATATTCCGCAACATCGTCGGGATGAATGTGCCGCGACCATTGCTCCAAGTGCTCCGGGCCCGCGCACGAATCCAGGTTCATCGCCCGGCACCAGCGCTCGTCGACCGAGAACGATCGCGTCTCGAAGTCCCAGACCCAGTATCCGACCTGAGTCTCATTCAGCGGCGGTTGCGGCGCCGGGACCGTTGCGGGCACAACGACGGCGGCAGCGCTGGGCTCGAGCACACAGAGCACGGCGGTTATGAGATTCGGCGTTTCCCGCAGCGGCACGAAGCGGGCCGTATGCATCGCTGCCGATTCCAAGCCCGGAATGCGCTCCGCCCCGAACCTCAGCTCTCCGGCCGCGCCGAGGTCGCGAAGAAATTGCGGGCCGAGCTTCCAGGGCAAACCGAGGTCGCGCCAGAAGATGTTTGGAACGTGAACGGCCCTGTCTGCAAACAGGGTCAGCAGCGCGTTATTGACCCAGCGCACGCGCAAATCCCGATCGAGCACGATCACCGCGCCCGGCCATTGCTCGGCCATTAAGCGAAACAGCGCCGCGGCCGGCTCGTGCGTTCCTGCCTTGGCCACTACTCGCGACGGAGCGTTCATTCGATTCCAGTCATCCCATACTGGGCATCGCTAGAAGGGACTCGATTATTAGCTGCAAACGGGATGGGTTTGTACTCGATTTTATATTGCCGCTTTATATTGCTGCACCGCAGCAGGTCCAGTTCGCGCCGGCTCGGAAGGTCCTTGCGCCGGTTTAACAGATTTTCTTTCTTTTGCGAGCGACTTCTCGTTAGCATGCGCGTGTAACTGACGGGGTAACTTAATCCCACCGTCGATAAATTAAAAAGATTTCGGGAGGTCTCCGTGCGGGATATCAGGGCAATGGCTCCTGTCGTCGCGGACTATTCGGAATGGCAAGCGAACGACTACTTCAAAACTTATTACAGCGATGTCGTGCTGCCGGACGAGCAAGTCGTCCTGGCTTATCAGATCGAGGTTCTAAAACAAAACGAGCATAAGTTCGGACGGGGACTTGAGTACGGCTGCGGTCCCACGCTCCATCGCGCCATCGGCGCAGCGCGCTACGCGTTCCGCATCGACATGGCCGATTGGCTACCGGATAACTTGGCACAGGTCAAAAGCTGGCTAGACGCCGGCGCATCGAATCAGGATTGGCGGCGTTTCACGGAGTACGTGCTGGCCTGCGAATCCGATGGTGGCACAAGCGATCCGCGACGTACGGAGCGGCGCGAAGAGCACACCCGCAAAGTCATTCGCAATTTGTATGTCAGCGACGCGCGCTGGCGGCATCCGCTCGGTCCAGAGCGTCACGAGTTTTACGATTTACTGATCTCCGGCTTTTGCGTGGACGCGGTGTCCAGCGACAAACTTGTGTGGCAGCGTTGCATGCGCAACGTGCTCTCAACTCTGCAGGAAGGCGGGCTGATGGTCATGCACGCTCTGCATCGATGCAAAGCATACAAGGTTGGAGATCGCATGTTCCCCGGCGCCGACCTGTCGGCCGACGATATGCTGAAGTGCTTGCTAGACAACGGCTTCGATCGAGCGAGCATTGATGTGCAGGTCGTGCCGTGCCCTGAAAACGCGGTGTACGGGTATGGGGGGATTATGATGGCGTCCGGGCGAAAGGCGTAATGGGCGAAGCGACAACGCCAACTGTTAGCAGCCAGTTCGTTGCCCTATGAATCGGCAGCAGAATATCTAGCAGCAGGTTCGTTGCCCTATGAATCGGTAGCCAAAACATCTAGCAGCAAGCGCGCTGCCCCGCGCGTCGTCGGTCCCCACCGCATCCAACAACAAGCCCAATGCCCCGAGCGTCGGGCTTCTGCGCGAATTTCGCCGGCTAAGTGATCCGAAACCCTTGCGGCGGGATTTCCGATCGGATCATCAACAGCGCTCCGTCGTGACTCACGATTCGCGGATGCGTCACGCCCGCGCCGGCGACATGCATATCGCCCTCGAACAAGCGATGCTCGCCGATTTCCACGGCGCCTTCGATGACGAGACACTCTTCGTCCTGAGTGTGCGGATGCGGGACGATGGACGCGCCCGGCAGCATACGAATGAGTACGGTTTGGTTGTTTCGCGTGGAATCTGTCCTGACCACACGAATTTCGACGAGCTCCGACACTTTGCGCCACGGACTATCGGTCGCCCGCACCGTGTAAGTGCCTTCCGGCGCCGGTTCCGAGATCCGCGCCATCACTCGGCGCTTGAGCGCTTGCTTGTCGCGCAGGCTTAGCCCGGCAGACTCCGACTCGGATGTCGCGACTGCCGGGTCGATACACACCGCAGCAGCAAGAAGGCCCGCGAGCTCATCGCTCAAGAATGAATCAGATCGCTTTCGTGGAATCCCCATCATGTGTTTCCGGCAGTCCGAGCGCGTCGCGTAGTTCCCCTAGCGCGCGTCGAACATGGCTTTTCACCGTGCCTAACGGCATCGATAGCTCGTCCGCGATTTCTTGATGTGACATGCCGCGGAAGAACGCCAGTGCAATCATACGGCGTCGAAGTGGTGAAAGCGTAGCGAGGGCGCGATGGACGACGTGACCACGCTCGAAGAGGTCCAGTACTACATCGGGTCCCGAGTCGAAGCCGACCTGGGACTCCCGGGCATACGCCTCGCCACCACGGGTACGCATTCGTCGTTGACGTAATACGTCCAACGCGCGACTGCGACACATGATGAGAAGCCATGCCAGTACAGTGCCACGCGACGAGTCGTAGCTCTGCGACGTCATCCACGCTCTTTCGTAAACGTCGCAGACTAAGTCTTCAGCATCGGCGCGATTGCGGAGAATGCTCCGTGCCAAAGCAAAGACTTTGTCTACCGTACGTTCATAAAGCTCGCTGAACGCCAGAGAATCTCTTCCCTGCACTCGACGGATGAGTTTGGCCAAAGTGACCTGCGCGGTCTCATCGGCCGTATTGATTGCAGCGTCGGCTGCGCACGCACTAACGTTCTGTTGCAACATGCCCGAGACAATGACCCGCCCTCGTTGAAAACGATTATATAAGGCGAGGTTGTTGGGAACTCGGCGATATGTGACGCCTAGCACAGACACTTGAGCAGAAAATTCGTGCAAACCCGACACTCCTTCATAGAGTCTTACGAATTATTTGTCATAACAGATGCAGAAACGCGGGTTTTTGTCCGCGTGCAGCGACTTATCAATAAGTCTTTTTAGAGACAACTCAGCCTCTGAAGCGCGTGAACATCCAAATCGCGCCGACAGCGGCAGTGGCTAGCGATGCAGCGGGCATAAGCCTCGCTGCGTAAAGGGGAAATGTTCGCAAACGAAGCAACAGCGGCAACGCGATGATGACGATAACGAGCTGCGCAAGCTCAACACCGACGTTGAAACCTGCGAGCATCGGCAGCAGCCGACGACCCGTAACTTCGATTTCCAACAACGCTCGAGCGAAACCGAATCCGTGCATGAGACCGAAGCCGAAGGCGACGGCGAGCCGCCAGCGTGTGGGTGTTGGTCGCAAGTTCAGGGCGCCCGCGGCGACGATCGAGGCGGCGATCGTCACTTCGACCAGCCGCTCGGGCAATTGCACCACGCGAGTGGCCGCGAGCGTCAGCGTTACGGAATGTGCGAGAGTAAATGTGGTGACGACACTCAGCAGGTCCCGCGCCACTTCACGCACGGACGACGTATTCGTCCAGCCTTTCGGTCCGGCGCGCAGCACGCTTGGCAACACCAACAGCAATACGAACGCGATGTGATCGTAGCCCGACCATACGTGCACGATCCCTTGCTGCACGAAGCGTAAGAATGTCTCGAAGAAAGACGCGACTTTGGGCTGAACCCACGTCTGTGCTTGCGGCGACAGCACCGTGTTGAATTCTTGTCCGGCGACTTTCGCCTGGACCAGTACCCGCTGCGAGGCGTCCTGAGAAAAGAACAGCTTGCTGCCGATAGTCAGCGCACCGCCGGCAGCACACTGCGCTCGCAAGCCGAGAGAGACGAATGTTGCGTCGGTGTGCTCGGTCAGTGCGAGGTCATTCATCGAAACCGGACAGCTATTCCCACCTCGCTGAACAATCAGATTCGCGATTGCCAGGGACGCGATCGCGTCGCGACGCGCCAGCACCTCGGACCAGGTCACCGAGCCATCCGTGTCGAGGTCGAGATCGACTGTCCAATCCAAGTCCGCGGCGTTGAGATCCCAAGTGATCCGGACTTCGCCTTGCGGATCGGACGCGTCCGCCTGCAAATAGCTAGTGTTTGCGGCATGCGCGTTCGCCGTGGCGGGTGCGAGGAACACCGCAGCGAAAAGCACGAAGCTGAGAGCGAAGCACCGCATGACTATGTCGATCGCTGTTCGAATGGACTCAGATCGTCGTGACGCGGAGTATGGGCTCGATGCTTTGGTCGCGGTAGCCGGTGGATACGACCCAGCGCTTCAGATTCCGCAGAGCGGCCGTGTCGCCCGCGGCACTGGCCGAGCGAGCCAGCAGGCGAATGTCCGCGGTTTCCCGTTGCAGCTTGAAGTTCGCCACGGCCAGCACCGCGGCGGCACGAGAGTCGCCTCGAACTTCCAGGGCATAGAGCGCCTCTTCTCGCAGATGAGCGCGCTCCGAGCGCACTCGATCGACTTCGATCAGCTCAAGGAAGCGTCGCGAGGTTTCAGCAGCCCGTACGTCTTTTAGTCGATGCTCAGCGATCGCCGTTCGCAGCAGCAAGGCAAGCGATGGACGATTCACCGTCGTCAACGCAATGACTTCCCGATTTGCGGCCTTATCCAGCAGCAGATCGGCCAGGGCGCAGCGAATCGAATCGTCTGTGGGAGCTTGCTCGACCGCTTGTCGCAAGAGCGTTTCGGCATCGCCGTCCGCTGCGTGGCGGCGCTCCAGATCGGCAAGCGCGGCCATGGCCCAGGCGCGAGTCGCCGTATCGAATTGCTGCCCGTTCGAAAGCAGAGCTCGGATCATTGCTTCGGCGCGCTCCGAACTGCCTGTGGCGCCGGCGGCTTGAGCCATGCACACACTACCGATGGCCAGCTCGCCGCCTGTGATTAAGGTGCGGCAATCGTTGCGGGCGGCTTCGAATTCGCCGCGCACTAATCGCACGCCGGCACGTTGTAAATAAGCGCGAGGGTCATGTGGTTGTGCCTGAATCGCGCGATCCAGTGTCGCGATCGCAGTCGTGAACTCGTGGCGGTTCTGTTGGATGTCCGCCTGCAGCAGCAGTAGCTCCGGATTGGCGGCCCCAACACCCCGGAGCAAAGGTTGAATGATCGCTTCCGCATAGCCAAAGAAACGCGGCTCGCGCTCATTGCGAGCGCGCTCGATCAGCTCTCGAGCGGTGCGCGCCGCTGCGCCCGCATCCGGCGCATTGCGCGCCGCGCTCAGGAAGGCCGAGCGCAATCCGGAATCGGCGTGCGCCGACTTTTCCAACACGACAAATCCACCGTCGCTCGGCGTAAACCGAGCCGACGCGCTTGCCCCATCAATGAGCCCGAGTGTGAGGATCACGGGCCACATTTTTTTCAGAGAGGCGAACCGGAACATCGAGGGCTTGCGCGTCGGCACGGTGGCTACTCAGCTCAGTTCATCAACGTGGAATCGAACGAGGTCGGATCATCCGCGTCCTGATTGAAGCTCAGGCCGGTGATCGTCTGCGGCAGCGTGTTCTCGTCCTTTGCGACCGTTTGCGTGGTAAAGGCTTTGAACGACACCTGCATCGTTGTCACGTTGACTGAGAAGGCGCTCGTCGCCGCGGCGCCTGTCGGATCGATGACCGTGACGAACACTTGCGCTGTGCCAAAAGCACGCTCGTTTGGGGAGATCGTGACCGTGCGACTCGCGCCGTTGCCGCCAATCGTGAGCCCATCGTTCGAGATCACATCCTTATTGTTCGACGACGCGCTCACTCTCAGCGTTGCGACATCCGAGTCCGGATCGCTGATAGAGAAGGTGATCGGATTGCTGACGCCGTCCTGCGCAACAGTTTGATCGTTAATCGTCGAAATGGTCGGCTGCTGCGCGAGCACGACGGGGTTGTTGACGCTTGCGCCGTTGCCGCTGCTGCATCCGGCCGCGATAAGAATCGCGGCCATCAGCAGTCCAGAGCGTAGGGTGACAGAGGATTTCATACTGTTCTCCTGCTTGCTCTTTAGGATCACATCGCGCCCGGAAGCGGAGTGCGCAGGTAGGGGAATTTCGCATCGAAATCGTTCGAGCTGACCGGTGCGCCGTCCGTGAACGCTACTTGGCCCAGCGGAGCGTCGGCCGGCTTGCACAAGCCTAGATCGGTGGGCGTTCCGTTGATCGGCACTGGATAGCAAAGCCGACCCATCACGACACGCAGCGCGATATCCACCACGTCATCGCCAGGCCGCCGACCGTTCGGGAAACCTGCGAGATCGCCACCAGCGACACCGAACGTGCTTTGCTGCGCGGCCGGCGTTGCCGGCACGTTCACATTCAGCCGTTGCATCTCGGAAGCCGTGACGGTCGCTTGCTGAGTCAAGCCTTTGAAGCCCGTAAGGAACGCGGCGACGAGATCGGTGCGCGGCAGGTTGGTGGGCGCGAGATTGGTGAAGCTCGTGCCGAGCGTTTGATTCACCGCCTGGCGGAACAGGACATCGAGCAGCGCCGGCAAGGTCGGATTCGTCACGTACGTAGCAAACTGTCCGTCGTTCTTGGGTTCAGCGGAGCTGAAGCGGTCTTTGTCCGGCAAACCGATGACGAGCTCGTTCACGAGTGGGTTCGATAAGCGAGACACCTGAGTCCATGCGCCGCCGTTCACTTCCGGAGTAGCGAATGTCGCGAGCGGATTCAGAATGCGCGCTTGTTTCAGACTTGCGGCTGTCCATGCACCGATCACGCCGTTACCGCCGCCCTGCAAGCAGGTCGCCGGCAACTCCAGCGCGATGGTGGTGACGTTCGCATTCGAAATGGTGTTGTTCTTAGGATCTTGCTTGATACCGCCGGGGAAGCCGCGGCCATCGCCCGAGCCGGGAACGCTATCGCCGTCCACCGGAACGAGATTCACGAGATCGAACACCTGTCCCAAGTTCACTGCGAAGCCTTCCTTGCGCTGGCCGACGAACACGCGTCCGCTGCCGCAATTCGGAATCGAGATGTCGTACACGAACTGACCCGCATAGGCCTCATAGCCCTGAACGCTGCTGAAGGTCTTCGTGCCGATGAAATCGAACGGCTTGCCGAAACTGGTGCTGTTGTCCGTTGCGTTTCGGACAGTCGTCGATGTGCCGGTGCGGCGATCGCCTTTCTTCAACGTGAGCGAGTACGTCTCGTTGAAATTCAGCGCGGAGCTATCGCCCGCCGAGATCGGTCCAACGTTCTTCAATGGCACGGCGACTTGAGCGCCGCCGATCGCAAGCTTCACGCCCTTGTTGTTGCTCGCAAGCTTGTTCGAGAAACGAAACTGGAAAGTGAGGTCTTCCTTCGCATCACCATCGTTGTCGACGAGAATTTCGTACAGCGCGCTGCTGTCCAGCGCGAAGTAGTTAGGTCCGCCGTATGGTTGTTGCAGAGGAATGTAATTCGCGATGAGCGTGACATAGCCATCACGGCCTGGCTCATAGCTGTTGAACATGTAAAAGTCTGTCGAATCTACGTCGGGGAATCGTGTGATATTCGGCGCTTCACGATGGCTCGAGGCCTGGCTCGCGAGCGGCATTAGCGCCGTTGTTAGTATGAGTGCCGCTTTCTTCCATGTGAGTCGCATTGCAAGTCTCCCGCTCGCTTGGCGAGCCGATTTTATGGTGTGGACGGATCGGACTTACGGGGCCTGTCGCCATACGGATGCAACGAAAAACATAGAGTGGTGTGCGTGCTCAGCCATGCATCCGCTGTTAAAGAAGGCGCGTATTCACCCCGTTACGGCTTCACGTAATCTCGATCTCACGGAGGACGGGGAAATGACCACGAGCAACCGGACGGCACCTCAATCGCGCCGTTCGTTTTTGGGAGGCGGTGCGGTGCTGTCGGCGACAGCGATTGCTCTGTTAGGCGGCAGTCGCGAATCGCTCGCGTACAACCCCTTCCGCAGACGAAAGAACAACAAGGAACAGGGCGACGTCGCCATTCTGAATGTCGCGCTCGGCTTGGAGCACGAAGGCATCGCTGCATATCAGATCGGTGCGGAGAGCGGGCTGCTCTCCAAAGCAGTGATGGACGTGGCTGTCGGCTTTCAGAGCCAGCACAAGGCGCATCGCGATGCGCTGATCGCGACAATCCAGAAACTGGGCGGTAAGCCGATCCCGGCGCTGCCTATGGAAGACTATTTGAAGAGCGCGAAGCTCAATGTCCCGTCGATCAAGTCGGCGAAAGACGTCGTGAAGCTCGCACAGCGCTTGGAGTTGGGTGCCGCGAACGCATACATCGGCGTCATTCCCGCGCTGAAGGACAAAGAGCTAGGCAAAGTCGCTGCGCGGTTGGCGTCCGACGAAGCCATGCACTACACCGCTCTCACGCAAGCACTCGGCGAAACGTTACCGGCGGGTGCCCTGACCTTCGGAGCGTGAATGCGAAGTGCAATGGGTCAACTCTCGGGGGCGCGGCGTTGGTGCGCCGTGCTCTCGTTCGCCGTGCTTGCATGCGCAGAAGCACAGTCCGCGGTTACCGCCGATGCAGTGCGCGGCGCCGAGCTTTACAGTAGCCGCTGCGGAGCCTGTCACTCCATTCCGGAGAATGGCGCGGGACCGCGTCATGCCGGTTTGATCGGTCGCAAGGCCGGCACGCAACCCGGCTTCGACTATTCCGAAGCACTGAAGAGCTCGCGCATCGTGTGGGATGCGAAGAAGCTGGATAAATGGCTCAAAGATCCGAACAAGCTGGTGCCCGGTAACAAGATGGCCGTGCAGCTTGCGAGCGATCCGCAGGACCGCGAAGACATCATCGCGTTTCTCGTGGAAAAGGCCGGCTCGACCGCTCCTTAAGCGTCGAGCCCGCTCTCACATGGATCGTTGAACGAGAGAGCAACATAAATACAACTCAAATGTCGGAATAAGCCGACACAAAAATAGGCAACTTTGCACGCCTCCATGCGTCATCATATTTATGTACAACGAGCATGCATGGAGTAGGGGAAATGTTACGTCGATCAACTTTGCATGATTGGCCTCCGGCTATGGCGAACGAAGAAGCCGAGCCCGCCTTGTCTCACTGGAATGCCGCCAAGCCCGGCACGACTTCGTTGTGGCCGGCCACGCCGCAATGGCTCAATCGCTATGTTGACCAGATACGCACGTCGCATGCGGCATCGGTCTTCAATCCGCAAACCGTTATGACGGCAGCGCGCGGATTACGTAGACGGTTGATGCAAGGAGACTGAGAGTCTCATCGGACTTTCGTCGCTACCACTTCACTAAAGGTGGCAGGCTCATCAAATAGGCTTCCGGATCCGCGTCCGTGCTGAAGCCGAATTTGGTTCCGCGGTCATAGACCAGATTGAATTCCACGTACCGTCCCCGCTTCACCAAGAGCCGATCTCGCGCAGCATCGTCGTAGGGCGTATTCAGCCGCCGCGCCACGAGCTGCGGATAAATCCCGAGAAACGCTTCTCCCACTCCGCGCACGAACGCGAAGTCCGCATCCCGATCGCCACTCGATAACTCATCAAAGAAGATTCCACCGACGCCGCGTGGCTCGTTTCGGTGCGGCAGAAAGAAGTATTTGTCACACCACTCCTTGAACTGCTGGTAGGCGCCGGCCCGGTACGCCTCGCAAGGCTCACGGAGTGCGGCGTGGAAGTCCGCTGTGTCTGAGTCGAAGGGAAAAGTGGGCGTGAGATCGGTGCCGCCCCCGAACCATTCCTGTGTAGTTCGCAGGTAGCGAAGATTCATGTGAACCGCCGGCACATATGGGTTTGTCATGTGCGCGACGAGCGAAATGCCGCTGGCGATAAACCCTGTTTCCGCACGGCGCGCGGCAAGGCCTACCGGCCCGCCGGGCTCATTTGTGGATGCCGCGACTTCGGAAGCCGGGCGTGTCGCGCTTCCTGCACGCTCATGGACATGGGGTGCGTGCGCTTGAGCGCTATCGACAACGATTGATGCAGCCGAGTCCTGTGCCCTTGCATGCTGAGGTGCGAACGCACCCCACACGTGGCTGACGTTGACGCCGACCTTCTCGAACACTTCGCCGCGCATCACGCGCATTTGCCCGCCGCCCTGCAGACGATGGCCGTCAGGTTTGCTCCAGTGCTTCGGTTCGAAACGCGCGCGCGGCTCAAACGATTCGAAGGCGGCGCAGATGCGTGCTTGCAGATCGCTGAAGTAGTCGGCGGCGGTGCGGGCGAAGTCTGACGATTGCCCGGTAGCTGCGTTCATGCAGGCATCCCGCCCCGGCTCGTGCGCTCGTGCACGTGATCGATCAATCGCGCGACAGCGTCCGGATCGGTCTCCGGCCAAATGCCGTGGCCGAGATTGAAAATGTGACCGGGTGCCGGACCGGCGTCAGCCAGCACCAGATCGATCTGGCGCTTTAACTCTTCGGGCGGCGCGAACAACGCGGCCGGATCGAGATTGCCCTGCACGGCTTTCGTCGGCCCCAGAATCTTCCGCGCCGTGGACAGCGGCGAGCGCCAATCGACCCCGACGACGTCCACATCCAAGTCGGCCGCGATCGATTCCATTAACGCGGACCCTTGATTCGCGTAGTAGATGAGCGGCACGCCTGCAGAACGCAAACCGGCCATCGTTCGACGCGCGGCACGCAGCGCGAAACGCTGATATTCCCGGGGGCCGAGAAGGCCCGCCCAAGATTCGAACAGCATGAGCGCCTGGGCGCCCGCCTTGGCTTGCGCGCCCAGATAGGCCGCCATCGCGTCGGCGAGCTTATCCAACAGGCGCTCGGCGGTTTCCGGCTGCGAATACAGGAACGTTCGGGCCGCGGCGAATTCTTTCGACGGACGACCGCATACGAGGTAGCACATCAACGTGAACGGTCCACCGGCAAAGCCGATCAACGGCACCGGCCGTGGCATGTTCACGCGCAGCAGCCGCACGCTCTCCAAAGTGAACGGCACATCTCGCTCAGGAACGAGCGCGGGCAACGCGTCGACTTGCGCATCCGTGCGAATCGGCTGTCGGACCACCGGCCCCGGGTCGAAGTGCAGATCCACACCCATGCCTTGCAGCGGCGTCATGATGTCGCTGAAAAGAATGGCCGCATCGAGAGGGAAACGCCGGATCGGCTGCATCGTCACTTCGGCAGCAAGCTCGGCGCTGTGAGTCAGCGATGCAAAATCCACTTTGGCGCGCAGCTCGCGATATTCGGCGAGATAACGGCCGGCTTGGCGCATGACCCACACCGGCGTATACGGCGCCGGCTCGCGGCGACAGGCGCGCAAGAAGGCGGAAGCGGCTTCCGGCCGCGCGGATTTCAACTCTGCAGCCATCGGCAAATATCCGGTGCGAAGTAAGTCATGATGAGATCGGCGCCCGCGCGCTTGATGCCGGTGAGCGTTTCGAAAGCCGCGAGTCGCTCGTCGATCCAACCGCGCTGCGCCGCTGCCTTGATGAGACTAAACTCGCCCGACACTTGGTACGCCACTACGGGGACGTTCACGACTTCGCGAATACGATGAATCACGTCGAGGTAGGGACCCGCTGGCTTCACCATCACCATGTCCGCGCCCTCTTCCACATCGAGCAACACTTCACGAACTGCCTCGCGCGCATTGCCCGGGTCCATCTGATAGGACCGGCGATCGCCGAACGCGGGAGCCGATTCGGCTGCTTCGCGGAACGGACCATAGAAAGCGGAAGCATATTTCGCCGCGTATGAAACGATGGGTGTGTGTGAGAACCCGCTGCGATCCAGGAGTTGGCGCATGGCGAGCACTCGGCCATCCATCATGTCACTAGGCGCGACGGCATCCGCGCCGGCTCGCGCATAGTTCAGCGCTACTTGGGCCAGAGTTTCAACAGACGAATCGTTATCGATGACGCCGTTCTGCAGAACATGGCCGCAATGGCCGTGATCGGTGGCGCTGCACAGACAGACGTCCGTCCACACGAGCAGATTCGGGCAAGCCGCTTTGATCGCGGCGGTGGCCTGCGGCACGAGACCCTGAGGATCGAGAAACGCGGAACCCTGCGGATCTTTCTTGGCCGGCGCGGCGAATAGAATGATGGTGCTCACGCCGAGCGCGGCGACGGCCCTCGCTTCTTTTACGCACTCGTCGACCGAGAGTTGATAGACCGTCGGCATCGCTTCGACAGGACGGCGCACTCGCTCACCGGAAGTGAGAAAGAAGGGATAGATGAGGTCGTCGGGGCTCAAGGTCGTTTCGCGAGTGACGCGCCGCCAAGCGTCGGACTGGCGCAGGCGTCGCGGCCTTTGAAGTGGATATCCCATGGTCATGACCTCGTTTGCATCAAACCCTGTTTTGCATCAGACGAGCCGTCGTGGCTGCGAGTCCTTGCAGCGTTTGCGGATCGGCCAACACCGGCGAGTGTCCGCGCTCGCTCAATGCGCGGCCGGTAGTGGGGCCTAGCGCGACGATCGCGGAACGCGACAAAAGCCGATCGAAGTGCGCATCACCGAGCGCCTGATCGAGCTCGGTGACGGCGGAAGGGCTAGTGAACGTAACGGCGCCGATGGCTTCGCGATCGATGAGCTCGCGGCAGTCGTCGATGTTCAGCGGCGTGGCCTCGGCTCGATATGCTTCAACTTCCTGAACGGTGGCGCCGAGCTTGCGAAGACCGGCAGCGAGCGTGGGCAAGGCGCGTGAGCTGGCGGGGAAAAGGACCTGAGTACCGGCGCCTACGAAAGACGACAGAGCTTTGACAAGCGCTTCGGCCGTGGCCTCTTCAGGAACGAGATCGACATGCCAACCTTGATCTTGAAGCGCTTCGGCTGTGCGTCTGCCGACGGCAGCGACGCGAATGCCAGGAGGCGGCGAAGGCAGACGCGCTGTAACCGCTGCAACGGCGTGCTGACTGGCAAATGTCACCCAGTCGAACTGTCGCGCGTTGACCAATGCCTCTTCGAGCGCCAGAGCGTTTTCAGGTGGTGAAATTTTGATCACCGGCCAAGCGAGCACTCGCAATCCAAGCTCGCGCAATCCCCTGCTCAGCGGTCCGTCGTCGGGCTCATCTCGCGTCACGACAACGGATTTTTGAGATTTGTGAACGATTGTCACGGCAACTCCGCCGAGCGTTCAGCGCGCTCGCGCGCGATCAACTTTTCAGCGCCGCGAGCGAGCAGGTCTTCCGCCAATCGTCGACCCAATTCGGCCGCGCTTTGCAGCAAGGCGGCCTCTGCGCCGGCGAGTTGCGTTTCGCCTTCGGCTGTCAGCAGCGCTGACCCGTCGAGAGCGCAAACTGCGGCATACAGGTGAAGCCTTTGGCCCGTGACCGTTCCCGACGCGCCAAGCGGAACTTGGCAGCCGCCTTCGATCCGCCGCAGCAGCGCGCGCTCCGCGGTTGTCGCAAGGCGCGTCTCACGGTGATCGAGCGCTTGCAGCCAACGCAAAGTTTCCTCGTCATTCGTTCGAGCACAGACACCGACGGCGCCCTGTGAAACGGCCGGGGTAAACACTCGCTTATCGAGCCGCTCACTCACATGCTGATCCAGCTCCAGGCGTTTGAGGCCCGCGACAGCTAGAACGATTGCGTCGTACTTACCTTCATGCAAACGCTCCAAGCGCGTTGGCACGTTGCCGCGTAGTTCGACCGGTACAAGATCCGGCCGTGCATGCGCCAAGAAAGCCCTGCGCCGCAAGCTACTCGTGCCCACTCGCGCGCCAGACGGAAGCTCGTGCAAACTCTTAGCTTGCGTGCTCAACAAAGCGTCGCGTGAATCTTCGCGCTCGAGCACCGCGGCAAGCTCGATGCCGGACTCGAGCACCGTCGATAAATCTTTGAGGCTGTGGACCGCGAGGTCGACATCGCTGGCCAACAATGCGCGATCGATCTCTTTCGTAAAAAACGCACGCCCGCCGACGGACCACAGCGGCACATCCGTGCGCAGATCGCCCTCCGTCTTGATGTGCACCAACTCGACAGCCGGCGCGCCAGGCTGCTTTGCGATCAGACTCGCGACATGCCGCGCCTGCCACAGCGCCAGCGCGGAAGCTCGAGTACCGATACGCAATGCGCGCGCGCCCATCACGCTTGCCCATCCATCAGGAATCGATAGCCCACACCCCACACGGTGAGAAAGTGCTGAGGATTCGCGGGATCGCGCTCGAAGCGCTTGCGCAAACGCAGAATGAAATTGTCGACCGTGCGCGTGGACGGAAACACATCGTAGCCCCACACGCGCTCGAGCAGGTCTTCACGCGAAACGATTTCACCCGGCCGTTCGGCGAGCACTTTTAGAATCATGGCTTCTTTTTCGGTCAGCTCCTGCTCGACGCCGTTCCAGGAGCGTGCGCGAAACGCTCGGAAGTCCACTTCATTGCCGGCAAAGCGCAGCGTTGCGCTGTGGGGCGCCTCGGAGCTTTTCTGATACCAGGTCCAGCGGCGCACGATGGCGCGCACGCGCAATAAAAATTCCTGCAAGTGAAACGGCTTGGACAAATAGTCATCGCCGCCGGCCTCGAGCCCACGAATGCGATCGGCCGGATCTCCACGAGCCGTCAAGAACAACACCGGTGTATTCGTGCCGCGCTCGCGCAAAGTCCGGCAGACCGTGAAGCCATCCATGCTCGGCAACATCACATCGAGCACGATGAGGTCCGCCGTGGATTCGCCGAAATAGTCGACTGCGCGCTGCCCGTCGGACAGCATGTCCACCGAAAAGCCTTCGGCGCGCAAATTTTCCGCAAGTCCCGCGGACAGGTGCGGATCGTCTTCCACCAACAAGATGTGCTTCGGCGGCTCGCTCACGTTGGCTCCCCGGCGAGCGGCCAAACCAGCACAAACTCCGCGCCCTGCCCAAGTCCCTCACTGTGCGCGGACACTCGACCGCCGGCTCGCTGCATCAAACCCTTCACGATGAACAACCCCAAGCCCGTACCGGTGTAACTGCTGCCGCCGCCGGCGTGCAATCGCGTGAATTTCTGAAACAAGCGCGTCCGGTCGGACGGCCGAAAGCCGACGCCGCTATCGCGAACAGCAAGCTCCACTTCACGAGCCGAACAGCGCGATGCCACGGCGATGGTTCCACCGCCTACGGGCGCCACGGCGGAAATGGCGTTCTCCAAAATATTTCTCACTGCAACGTCCACCGCGAGCGGATCGGCAAGAACCTCGACACTCTCGGGAATCTGCGTGCTGATTGAGATTCGATCGCTCGATGCACGCTCTTCCAATTGCGAAACCACGCGCGCGACCGCGGTCGCCAAGCGAACGGGCTCGCGCTTCAGGTCCACTTGGCCGCGCTCGAGACGCGCACTTTCCAGAATCTGCGAGACCATCGCTTCCATGCGCGCCAGATCGCTGAGCATGCGGTCGATCAATGTGCGCGCTTGTTCCGGAGACAGCGCGCGTAGTGCCATCGTTTCCAAAGAAAGCTGCAGACTCGCCAGAGGCGTCTTGAATTGATGCGACACCAAAGCGAGGAAGTTGTCCTGCTCTTTCACGACCCGGGCCTCGGCGCGCAAAGCCATAGCAATGACACCGATGCAGACGCACAGCGCGAGCAGAAAGAAGCCGCCTTCCCACAAGTATTGATAGAGGCGCTTGCGCTGCTCTTGTTCGAGCGAGCTCAAGATGCCCGGCGCGAGCACGACGGCCGTGCCGCTCACGGCGAGATTCGGCAGCATCGCTTTGATTCGCTCTGCCGGTACGCCCGCTTCCATCAATGCGCGACCCGCGGCGGCTTGTTGCGAGTACAGCTCCCGATCCTGCCTCACTTTATCGTTCGCGCGGGAATGTTGATCGAACACCCACCAACCCACTTGCACGACCGAAACGAAGACGAGCAAGAGCGCGGTGAGCTGAAATACGCGTGCCGCCTTCATGACTCGTACCGATGTGGCTCCGTGTCTGTCATCAAGTGGTCATGGCGGCGAACGCTTCGCGAAGCGTGTCCGCCAAAGTCTGCAAATCGTCTTCGGTATGCGCCAGCGAGAGAAAGAGCACTTCATAGGCCGACGGTGGCAGATACACCGCTTGCTCCATCATTAGATGAAACAGCTCCGCGAATTTCGCCGCCGCCGCCGCGGACAAGGGCGCCCCGGTTCGCGGCGCGCCGCCTTCGTGCAACGACAGCCAGAACATCGATCCTAAGCGCACCAAGTGAATGGGCAGTGGCGCCTCGGCCAACACCGGCTCGAGCATCGATTCGAGCTTTGTGCCCAGCGCCTCTAGTTTTAACCAAGCCGATTCGCGCCGCAGAATATCGAGCGTCGTGATGCCGGCGGTCATGGCCACCGGATTGCCGGACAGCGTGCCGGCTTGATACGTATCTCCGTCCGGCGCGAGGCGGCCCATGATTTTTCGCGACGCGCCGAATGCGCCCACCGGCATACCCCCGCCGATCACTTTGCCGAACGTCGCCATATCCGGAATGATGCCGAGCCAGTCGGCCGCACCACCGGGGCCGACTCGAAAGCCTGAGATCACTTCGTCGAAGATCAGCAGCGCGCCGTGCTTTCGCGTCGCATCGCGCAGAGCTTGCAAGAATTCGCGACGCTGTAATAACAGACCGTGATTGCCGGGCACGGGCTCGATGATCACAGCTGCGATGCGATCGCCCTCAAGGCGAAACAACTCCTGCAGGGCCGTCTCATCGTCCAAAGGCAGCACGCTCGTGCAGCGGGTAAATTCTTCCGGAACACCCGCTGAAGAAGGTCGGCCGAATGTCGCCAGGCCAGATCCCGCCGCGACGAGCAGATGATCGGCGTGACCGTGATAGCAGCCCGCGAACTTCACGATGCGGCTGCGGCCCGTAACGGCGCGTGCCAGGCGAATGGCGCTCATCACGGCTTCCGTCCCCGATGAAACGAAGCGCACTTGCTCCAAGCCCGGATACATCGAAGTGATTCGTTCGGCCAGCTCGACTTCCGGCGCGCAAGGCGCGCCGAACGTCATGCCGTTGCTCACGGCCTTCGTTACGGCGGCGACCACTTCCGGGTGCGCATGACCTAGAATCAACGGGCCCCAAGAGCCGACGAAATCAAGATAGCGCTGACCATCGGCGTCCCACACATGTTGGCCGGCGCCGCGCTGAATGAAACGTGGCGTGCCTCCGACCGCGCGAAATGCGCGCACCGGAGAGCTGACCCCGCCCGGAATGACTTTGCGCGCGCGTTCAAACAGCTCGACGGATTTCGGCGGCGCGCTGGCGAAAGACTCCGGTGTGCTTGCAGTGGTCATTGCTCTCTTTCTATCGGCTTCTTAAAAGTTTCTCAGGCCGTCCAGTGAGCTGAATCGGCAAGGGCTTGCAGATCTTGGAGTGGACGTGTTCGGTTAAACATGGCTAGTCGCTCTGCGAGTCGCGGTGCGTGCGGGCCTCACGGAAGAAAGCGTCCATCGCTTCGGTGCTGGCATGCTCCGCGGCGGCGCGCATGCCGCTCAAGGGCAAATGCGCGAGGCGGTGCGCGAGTGTAGTCGCCCAGCTCAACAAACGCTCGTGGCGCGCCGGGTCGAGATCTTGCAGCTCGCCTTTGAGCAAGCGCTCCATCTCCGCGGCGGCGATGCGCTCGAAGCTGTCACGCATCCCGGCGAGTTGCGGACCGAACGCGCGTGCCGCCAACTCTCCGCGCAAGCGCGCGAGCCGCTCGTCGATGGCCGAGCGCACAGGCGCAAGTCTGAGCAAGTGCGTGACGCGAGTGTCCTGAGCGCTGCGCACGAGATCGCTCATGCCGATTCGCTTCAAGCCCAGATCGGCCGCCGCTCCCGGATCGATATTCGGCGGCAAACCAAAGTCAACGATCAACGGACGAACGCGCGCGGCCGCGAGCTTTTGCAGCGCGACACGATCAAGCACCGGCTCCGCAGTGCCGGTGGCGCAAACCAAAGCACCGCATGACGGCGGTGAGCTGCGGAACGCCTCCAAGGGGATGGCACGAGCCCCGAGCTCCTTAGCCAGCTCTTCGGCGGCGTCGATCGATCGATTCACCACGATGAGCCTGACGCCGCGATCGCGCAGGCGCAGACCGCAACGGCGGGTCATCGGGGACACCCCAATCAAAGCGACTTCTTCCGCGCCCGACTCAAGCTGCCCCACGACACTATCAACCGCGAGATCCGCAAGCGACGGAGCGTCATATCGACCCATGCGACGCGCCTGTCGCGCCATGCCGAGCGCCTCGCTCACGATGCGGTCCAATACGGGGCCGGAGACCTGCGCTGCGCGCGCCGCTTGCCAAGCCGCGCGCAGCTGAGTCGTGATTTCCTGTTCGCCGGCTTGAGCCGAATCGAGTCCGCAGGCCACTAGAAAAAGGTGTTCCACCGCGGCCTCGCCGGTCCAAGTGCGAAGCGTGGAGCTGGCTTCGTTCTCTCCCGGCGCGCGGCCGGTCAACGCATGAAAGGCCGCATTGCGACGGTCGTCCGCAGTGCCATCACGCATCGCGAACACCAGCTCAACCCGATTACAGGTTGAAACGTACACGAGCTCATCGCTTTTCAGCGCAGCCCGCAGGCGGGGCAAATGATGAGGAATTTCGGACTTGGGAAGGGCAAACCGAGCCACGCTTTCAACGCTGGCATGCCGATAGGAAACGCCGATGACCCCAATCCGATGCATGGGCGGAAGGAGACCACGCCGCCCCGGCCATAGTGTCACCGAACAGTCATTGAGCCGGAGGCCGGCTCCCAAAAGCAAAAGCCTGCCGAGCTGACTGCCCGACAGGCTAATGCTTATCCGTGGGGAGCCTTGGGTGCCCAAGGCTCGGCCCGTTCTCGCTTGTCGTTTCTGAGCTTGACGCTTCTAGACTTAATCCTGGCGCGGTGAACGCAACTTCCGAATGCGCTCCGCGATCAGATGGATCGCCTCACAGGATTCGATCAGTCCCGTCCGCGGAATGCGGCACCCAGCAGGATACCCGCGACCACTCCGATGCCCAGCGCCCAGAGCGCCGCGGTTTGCGGCTGCGACTCCACGCGTCCTTGCAGACCGGTCCATTGATCTTTAGCCCAGTCGCCGGCGTCATGCGCACGCGCGCGCGCTTGATCGCCATACTGCTGGGCTCGCCCGCGGAGGTTGTCGGACGCCGCGCTGGCGGCAGCCTTCAGATGTTCCTTGGCTCCGCGAAATTCTTGCCTGGCCTGCTCACCGTTGGATGGGGCGCCAGGCGACGTGTCATTAGCCATGAGTCGCCTCCTGAATAAAGTGTTGGGTAGCGGGGTAACTGTCGAACAACGAAAACTAGCAGGAAATGTTCCGAGCTGAGACGAAGACTAGCTCGCAAAAAGTCGCGCCCACACCTTCAATTCACAAGCTTCGGCGCCCGACGGGCGTGGGTGACTTGCTCGAACGCCGCACCGATGGCCAGCAACTTCGCCTCACTCCACGCCGGCCCAATGAATGAAATACCGACCGGCAACTCACGCGCAAAACCCGCAGGCACGGTGAGGTGCGGATAACCGGCAATCGCCGCGTACTGCGCAGAACTTCCGCCGCTGTAGAAATCTCCACCGATCAGATCCTGGACCCAAGCCAGCCCGACCGTGGGAGCGACCAAGGCATCCAAACGGTGTGCCTTCAGTAGTTTGTCGATTCCCTCACGACCGGCGTTACGACGCGAGCGTTCCAGCGCCTTTCGATACTCGGGTGTCGTCAATGGCCCTTTGCCCTGAGCCTTCTCGAACAAGTCTTGCTCGAAGTACGGCATCTCCAACTCGCGCTCGCGCACATTGAATCGGATGAGCTCGGCAACTGTTTTCGGCCCTGACGAGCGCGTAGCCAGATAGCGCTCGATTCCATCTTTGAACTCATAGAGCAGCACGGCCGCTTCATCGTCATCGATGGTGCCTGCCTTGTTAAGCGTCACGGGATCCACAATCTCCGCGCCGGCTGCTCGCAATGCGTTCACCGCTTGCTCGAATACCGCGTCGACGGGCTTTTGAAAGCCCGCCAGATTTCTCGCGATGCCCAGTCTCACGCCATGCAATGAAGCCGAGCGCACCGCTTCCGCATAGTTAGGAATGGTGTTTTGACGAAGGGCAAGTGTCGCGGCGTCTGCAGCATCCTCGCCCGCGAGCACCTGCAGCAGCACGGCGGCATCCGCGACCGTTCGCGCCATGGGACCTGGGGTGTCTTGCGAAACGGAAATCGGAATCACGCCACTGCGGCTGATGAGTCCGACGGTCGGCTTCAATCCCACGATTCCATTTATCGCGCTCGGACAGACGATCGATCCGTCTGTCTCCGTTCCTACGCTGATCGCCGCGAAACTCGCGGTAACGCCGACCGCGGAACCCGAGCTCGATCCGCAGGCACTGCGCGTGAGGTCGTACGGATTGCGCGTAAGGCTGCCTCGCGCGCTCCACCCGCTGACAGAGGTCTGCGAGCGGAAGTTCGCCCACTCGGACAAATTAGTTTTACCGAGAATAACCGCACCGGCCGTGCGCAGGCGCGAAACCAGGAAAGCGTCTTTCGTGGGACGGGAGCCGATCAACGCAAGCGACCCGGCGGTGGTGAGCATCCCGTCGGCGGTGTCTATATTGTCTTTGAGCAAAACCGGAATGCCGTGCAGTGGACCCCGCAGCTCCCGAGCCGCGCGCTCGCGATCCAAAGCGTCGGCGATCTCCCGCGCCTGCGGATTTTCCTCGATGACCGAGTTGAGTCGCGGACCATGCCGATCCAAGGCGTCGATGCGCGCCAAGTAGTGGTCGACCAGTGCGCGGGACGTGAGGCGGCCCGCCGCCATCTCCGCTTGCAGTTGCTCGACCGAAGCGCTGTCGATATTGAAATCCGCCGCGCACGCTGCATGAGCGAGCCCGAACGAGGCAAGCGCCGCGACGATGCACAACATTCTAATGTGGTTCAAAGGAGGCGACCCTCTGCCCTAGCGATGTCGGCCGAAATCGTAGCGTACTTTCACATAATAGAACGCACCGTTGAAACCGAATGGCGACATGGCGGAGTACGGCAAAATGCCCATGAAATTATTGCCGCTCAACAGCTCTTCGGGATAAGCGTTGCTCACGTTATCGGCGCCCAAAGTGAAGGAAAGCTCCGGCTGCAATCGATAGCTCGCAGCCACATCCACCACGACCTCCGTGCTGAACTGTTGTGCGAGCGCGGGGGATGAAGAAACGTCGGACCATTTGCCGTATCGCGTGCCGGTGACCTGCAGCTCCAGATCTCGAAGCGCGTAATCCGCGCCGACGATGAGCTTGTCCCGCGGTGTACCGATGGTGATTCGCCCGCGCTCCTGCCGTCCGATGGGCTCGAAGTTGAATCCGTTTTCCGCGAGCACCGGTGGCACGGGAGCGATTCGATCGATGCCCGTTTGGTTCCAGTTGTACGCGACAGAAAGCGCCAGCTTGCCGCCGTCGCTGAGACTAGCGGTGTAACGCCCCAGAAGATCGACACCGTCCGTCGTCGTATCGACAGCGTTTGTGAAATAGCGCCCCCCGTCCGTGTTGAGAAAGCCGCGCGACTTTAGAAACGCCCGCACGGGCACGCCTAGAAGGTTCTCCGACAGCACGATACGGTCGTCGATATGAATGCGGTACAAATCCAGGGTGAAATAAAGCCCGGGCATGGGTTGTGAGACGATGCCGATGCTGTAGTTGCGGCTTTTTTCTTTATCGAGCGGCTCGGCGCCCAGCTCTTTGGCGATGGGATCGGTGGCGCGGAACGTATGGACGTCAACCGGCGAAACAGTGCCACTGATGAACAGTGTCGCCGTGGTCGAATAGTTTTGCTGGGCGAGCGACGGCGCTCGAAAGCCGGTACTCGCTGTCGAACGCAAGGCAAGATTCGGCGACAACGCATAGCGGCCCGCAAGCTTCGCCGACATCGCGCTGCCGAAGTCGCTGTAATCCTCGAAACGCGCGGCTACGCTGGTCCATAGCTTCTCGGTCAGATGCGTTTCGGCATCGACGTACGCGGCTGTGCTGTGACGCCCGACGTGCACCGCATCGGCGGGCTTGAATCCGGGAAACACTTGCGAGCCGGTGCCGAAATAAGAAGCAGGCTCTCCCGCTTCGATCCGATATTGCTCATGGCGATGCTCGGCGCCGACGGCGAGATTCACGGGCGCCTGCAACAGGCCCGCATCGAAGTTGCGAACGAAATCGACATTCGCCAACAGCTCATCGTTGTTCAGCGTGCCATCGTAAAAGCTGGTGGGACTGGCAGCGCCCAGTGCCATATTGAGACTATTCTCGACGCCGAAGCGAAATCGGTTACTCCCATAGTTTGCACTCGCGTCCCAACTCCACTCTCCCGCGCTTCCGCGTGCGCCGGTGACGATCTCTGTGTCGTCGACTTGCGAAGTAATGTAAGGCAGGTAGCCGTCGGGATAGATCGCAGGGACATTGCGCGCGTCCATGGGACGACGAAAAATCCCCGGCGACCGGCCGGTGCGATCGGAGTAGTTTCCGAAGAAATACAGCTCGGCGTTGTTCGTCACCGGCACACTGCCGTTAACGAACACGATGCGATCGTTCGTCTGCGGGTCGCCATATTGAAAGATATTGCGATCGAACTGGCTTTCGCGCGGATCGGGTTGACCGTTCGAGAGCGAGGGATACATCTGGCGCGGATCGGCGCGCGCGCGATCGGTGAGGTCGCGGTTGCGATATTCGGCAGACAGCGTCAGAAAGCCTTCGCTCAAGAGCGGCAGGCCTAGCCACCCCGACGCTTGGATCAATTGTCCATCGCCCGCGTCGTACTCGCCAAAACGAAGATCCATCGAGCCGCCATCGGGCGCTTCACGCAAGATCATGTTGACGACGCCCGCGATGGCATCGGACCCGTATTGCGCGGATGCTCCGTCACGCAGAACTTCGATTCTTTGGACGGCGCTCATCGGCACGGCGTTGAGATCCACGGGCGCGGAGCCTCGACCGATAGAGCCGTTGAGATTCACGATCGCCGAGGTATGACGTCGCTTCCCATTAATGAGCACGAGCGTTTGATCCGGCGACAAGCCGCGGAGTTGGGCAGGGCGGATGTGATCGGTGCCATCCGTGATCGAAGGCCGGGGGAAATTGAATGACGGCAACAGCCTGCTGAGTTGCTGATT
>Ga0307515_10003210_pt1 | contig 34603 bp, 7 predicted proteins | sample 17_EM_MG_FD_194513 | JGI IMG/M metagenome (GOLD analysis project Ga0307515, IMG submission 194513) | Populus trichocarpa ectomycorrhiza microbial communities from riparian zone in the Pacific Northwest, United States - 17_EM | ecosystem: Host-associated > Plants > Roots > Unclassified | place...
TAAAATATTGGCAATAATTTGGATATAATTATTATAATAGAAATATACTTATTAAAAATAAATATTATATAAATTATTGGCATAGATTGGCAGTTTTATAATATAATTATATGACTTAAGCTATAGTTATGTAATAGCGCGCCTTTATATAATCTTTTAATATTAACCCTTTACTTTAACTTTAACTTTACTTTACTAACAATAGTAATAATAATGTATGTATATTATCTAGAAAGATCGTATAAAGCTAATATTAACTTAGGGCTCTCGTCCTCTATAACGCTGCCGTCGCCGCTACCGCCCTTACCGGCGCTAACGCTAACCCTATCCTCATTATAGGATAGCAGCAGTTGGCTCCCTAGTGTTATAGTCCGCAGAGCTATGCGTTACTAGCCCTTTTAGGGCAGAATGTAAAGTTCGTATAAGGCGCAATCTCCCCTTATTAAATAGCTTCGCACCGGCCTTCGTATATTAACGCTATCCTTATACAATCTTAGGGTTGGGTGGTAAGTAACCTATATACTATATGCCTCAGCGCTCGCCTAGGCTACCGCCCGTTTCTATTGTATTATTAGGTACCTAGGCACATTAGCGGAACATATAGAAATTATAAATAGCGTAACTATATATCCCGCTACTCCGTATAAGGCGAGGATAAAGGTAATAATAGTAGACCTCTACGCTTGCTATAAGCAGGGCTTAGTAGCAATAGTAGGGACGGCATGGCAGCGGCACCATTATTAATTAACGACGAGCCTAGGGCTACAGCCTAAAACGTAATTATTCTTGTATAAGGTATATATAAACTTTTATTTAGTATATATTAGCACATATCTAGCTATTAGGATTGTTAGTAGCACTTATATAAGATCTATAGCTTAACGTGCCGTATAAGCTAAGTAGTTATCTTATATAATGAAACCAAAACAGATTAGCATATATGTAGATAATTAAGATAAATACTATTAAAAGCTTTATATAAAAAATAAGTTAAATAACCTTAAGCAAAAGCTTAGTTCGCTGCCACTATTTTAAATATTCTACTCTTTTAAGACTCTTAACACCCATTTATATTCTCTCCCATAAGATTATACAACGCGCTCCTAAAAAGGATCATTCTAGTTTATCACTTATTGCTAGAATTAATGGAATAGTAATAGCTAGTAGCGATAGTCGTGGCCATTATACACGCTGTTGCTTTTAGCACTACTATTTAAGGGCAGAAAGCTTACTAATCTAACTTAAAGGATTGGTAATATAGTCGTTATACTTATCTTAGCTTTAAGGTTAAGTAAACTTATTAAGATCCTTAATAATTAGATCGTATAAATCTAATTTTTATTTAGTAGAGGCTTGCCTATATAGTAAAACTAATAGCTAGGTAGAAAGAGTCTTAGGCCTAAAAGCTTGCGATTAGTAATCCTCCTAAAGTCCTTTAACCTTTTTAAGTGCAGCTTTCTACCACTTCTTTTCCTAATTTGCTTGGATATACCTCGTATAATATTTAGGATAAAGAATAATTGCCACAGTATATAACGGGGATTTATTAGACTTTAGGTAGTATTTATTAAATACCTTCCATCCAATTTAAATCCTTTTCCTAAAGTAGCTATTATTCTTATAGTGTTCCTATTATATAATATTAGAAAAACTTTTAAAAGTAAAGAGAATTCTTATAAGACTCTGCTTAAAATACCTTATAAGAATATCTATTAAAAAAAGAACGCTTAAGATCGTTATATTATGCCCCTAAGTTTCTAATATTACCCTCTTAAAGATCTAAAGGAAGTCATACGTTATATAAAGCGAAGTCCAATCTTATAGAGTTAAGAAATCTTCGCCTAAGGTCTTAGTATGCTTCTTTATATAAAGATTAATTACTAACTTATGCTCTTAGGCAACCTAATACATCTAATGCTAGCTATTCTATCTTATATAATTATCTAATAGAATTCTTCTTTAAGCAAGAGTAAGGAAGTTGTTTGTACGGCTAGGTAAGCTTTAAGTATATATAATAATGTTATAGAGTTTACCTAGTGTACCAAGAGCTCAAAATCGGCTACTCTTAGAGTTTAGGTCAACTTAAAGTCCTCTCTTATCTTAACGTTGTATAATATAAGCTTATTTTCTTAAATTAAGTCTTAAAAGAGGAAGGCCTTAATAGTAAGGTAGACAATATGGCCATTACACTAGATTTGTTGGTGTATAGATTTCCACTCCATATTATATTCTTCTTAAAGATACTTCTAAATCGTACGACATAGGACGTTATTCGTAGATATATTATTAGCGATAATAGCACTAAGTCTCTATACGATGCCATAGTCCTAAAGTATTAAAAGTAGCGTTTAGAACTAATCCTCTTTACTATATAATAGAGTCGTTCAAAGCGCAAGAAGGCCTCTTTTTAATCTTTTATTTCGATCCACGAAGTATACGCAAACCCTAAGTAAAAGATGTTAATTTGGGGACGTCTAAATATCCAGTAAGAGATAAACCTTAGATATTACTAATTAAAGCTTCTTTTATACAATGCCCTTCTACACTATAAATATATTTTGGATTATATTATTAACCGTAGAGTAAGCTGTTGTAATATAACCCTTAACCTCTAGATTAAGGACCCTATAAAATACGTAAAACTCTAGCCATTTAACTATTCTAAATAGGAGTCTTTATACGGTTATTAAGGAAATAAGCGCTGCAGTAATAGCTTCCCGATTTAGGGTGTTTTAAAGGGTAAGTGTATTAATATTGTTTAACTACTCTATATCGCGGAGCTGTATATAGAGATGTCAAAGTTAATCGTGAGTATTTATATAAATAGGGCCCTCTTGCTTTTCTAAGTGGATATTATACTTAGTTCTTAGGTAATTTCGAAAGTTTGTAGTAGATTTTAAGCAATATACTATTGTTATATAATATTTGCAGTATATAAGCCTTATTCTCTTATAGTGTGTATTCTTATCTTTATCTAGAGCCCAAGTATATATCTATAGGTCGGAAGTCTTCTTTTACTAGCAGTTTAACAACTCCTCTGTATTAAAGGAGTCTAATATAGGTGGAAAAAGTAATAAGTCTGCTTTAGAAGCTATGATATTTAGATAATCTATCCATACGATATTGAGGTTAAAAATTTTTAAGGGGTGCTAAGAAGATCTGCAAATATGGCCAATACTCGCCAATACTTGCCAATATTGATTAGTAACAATATTGATTAATCTGATTAGCAGTATTTATATTAAAAACCACACTGGGCCCTACACCTAGCTATACATCTAACTGTGCATTAGTAGCTCTGCATTGTATATTCCGCGTCCGCGCCTACATGCGTATTAGTATGCCTACTTTAATTGCTAACCGAAGACTGTCTAATTGGTCGGCGATGACGTACTATAACTAACCGTTCGGTCGTTTAATTAAGGTAGAAAGTTGGTCCGGTTAAAGGCTCTAATTGTCCTAATTTAAATGCGGAGACGGCGTTTAGCTAATTAAGATTTGATAAGGCCCTGGCTTAACTTAAGGTGTCTTCTATTATATATACAACCGAGGCTTTATATCTATAGACAATTAATTAAACTTCTGTATAGACGTACAATCGGTTAAGGCTCCTTATTGTTATCCAGTTAAGGCTCTATACCTATATGCTCTATATCCGTAGACTCCGTGTATAGCTCTGTATAAGACTCCGTGTAAAGCTCCGTAACTATATTTATAGGAAAGATTGTTCTAGTTAACTAGTCCGTGGGCGTTAAGATGGGCAGCAGTTAATTAATATGGAGGTAGGCAGTTAAGGGAAGAGGCTCTCGCAGAGGCTCTAAAAACGTTAATTGACCGTATTTCTGACGTTCTTTTAGCTCTGCACTGGTTTCCTAATTAGGTTTAGTGCCTGCGTGCCTACGGGCCTACGGTAATACATCTTTAACTACCGATTAAAGACGTCTGACGGCGACGGTGACTAATTCGATTTGACTGTGATAACGTATAATTAACTAACGTTTAAATAGGGTAGAAAGTTAGCCCGACCGAAAGCTCTAATTTAACGACTTAACTGTAGAGGCAGCGTTTAACTGATTAGGATTTGACTGTGTTGGAATTACAAGGTCATAGGGTTATAGCGGAGCTATCTTGAGGATCTAATTGATGATAGGGATGACGCAGACGATAAATATTAATTGATTCGTGATGCGGTAGATGCCGCTAATGTCTATCTAGATTGCACGTGGACTTTGTCCTCGCAATATATCCAGAGCTTAGTCAGCACCTCTCGCTTAATTCTAATACTTACCTCAGAAGCTTAGACTAAGAAATCAATTATACGGATATAGGAATATCCGCACCGTCCACTAAGCTGATTTAGGACGCAATCGTTTTCTTAGTCTGAGGGACTTTAGTAAGATTTGTAGAAAACCTAAATATAGTTTATATAAGAAGACCTTATTAACTTTAACGAAATTAATCTACCCTCCCACAATACCTATTAATATAAAAATTATACCAAATTATAGAGAAAAGCCTACTCTATAAGTTATAAGATCCTTAACTCCTTATACCCGCGCGACGTTAAGAGGAAGTCGCCGCGGCAGAGGCTATAATTCTACCTCTACACTACCAAGCCGCGTAGTAACCACTAACGCTAAACGCCTACGCCTACGCCCGCCCTCTCTATAGCTAGCGGATATTCCATCTACGGATATTTCATCTGCGGATATTCCATCTATAGATATTCCATCTACGGATATTCTATTTACGGATATTTTATCTACTAGTTAGATAAGGACATTAAAGGAAGAGAAGGTTAATATTATTAAGAACTTTCTATAAAAATAGGGTTAGCCTTTTTATAGGCTAGTCTTTAAGTATTTAGAAAGTAAGAACGGGCATAGAGGCAATAAAAAGAAGAAAAAAGTAAGGGACCTACTTATTACTTTACTAGAGGATAAGGAAATATAAGAAGAACTTATTAACACGCCTAATATTTATATAACGCTAGTAACCTATACTATCTACTATATCTGGAAAGAGCTTTACTAACTATAGTTATAACGCGGCCCCTTTAATATATAGACTCTAAATATAGAGTTTAAGAATATTAACCTTAAGAATGCAGCCAAATTTATTTAGTAGCACGGTCCGCTGCTGTTCTAGCTTATTAACGGGATATCTATACTAAATAGAGAGGAATATAGTTAGGATCCGCACGGCGGACGTATAGTTATAGTTGCCTCTATATTCCTACTAGGGTTTACCTAAAACTCTGTAAACAGTTTCGCCCGTCTACTTAGTCTATATCTTTAGGCACTTAGTATAAAGTGCTATGTGCTATCTTTCCTATATAATCTTAGTCTAATTAATAGTTATAAAACTCTTAATACTAGAAAGCTTAGGCTAGCTAAACGTTCTAAGGAAGGTTCTATTAATTCTACTAAGCCTTCTAGCGCTAATAACCCTTAAGAAACTAATTAAGTCTCTATCTATTTATAATAATATCTATATTATTTATAATAACTTTAACTATTACTAAAAGACTTAACATTAGGTTATCGGCGAGATTAGTAAGTTTAATTTATATACTATGGGAAAGATTTTACGCGGAGTATATATACCTAAAGGGGGCCTTAAGCAGTTAATGTTAAATAACACCTGTTAACTTAAGCTAGATAAGGTTGTTAATGCAGCCGGGAATAGGTTTAATAACCTCTAGAAGCGAATATCTATAAGTTTTATTACGGACGCTATCTAATACGCGTATCCTACTGCGGTTAATAGTATATTCGGCTCTAATGCAGATATTAAATATCCGCGTATACCAGTAGTTAATATTCTCCCTTGTAGAAGGATAGAGTATATAACTTTAGAACCTATTTTAGATAGCGAGGCTTCTATTAATAGTAACTATCGCATAATAAAGAATATCTTTCTAGAACAACTATAGTATAATTATAAAACTACTTTTAATAACTGGCTTTTCCTAGTATACGGAGATTAAAAGACCGTAAATGTAAGCTTTGCAGTGTGGGAGAATTGAGTAAACGACTTAATTGTAAATCTATGGAAATCAGGTAAAATATATACACAAAAGTAGAGCCCTAACAGTAGGGTCTATGACTTAATCTTTAACTCATTTAAGCTATATATAAGGTATGCGAGATATATAAGGGTAGTGCTATAGAGCCTTCTAGGCTGTAGTTGTATGTCTTAGTACAGTACCAGTAGTCGGTTACACCCCCCCCCAGATTTGACGGTGTAGTTAAAGCTATAAAAGACAAAAATAAAGGCAGATACTATACTAAAATACGAAATTTAGATACAATTTAGGGGTAGTAAAGGGGTAGGGTAATTATAACAGTATCTTGTAGATATTGCGGATATTGCAAATATTGCAATAATACTAGTTACTAGATGAGGCAGTAGTAATCTAATGCTGAATATCTACTAAATGCAACTGCTTTATCTATACTTCGTGCTTTTAACGAGGTAAGATTTTGGTAAGGCCGTCGGCGGGCATTTTGTCTGTAGGAACCCATCGTACGTTAATCTTTTTATCTTAGACTTCCTGTCTAAGCTAGTGCTAATAGACGTCGATATGTTGAAGCTTGGTGTTTAGCTTTGGTGTATCCTGTTTTAGGAGTCGTATGGTCTACATATTGTCGCATAGTAGGGTAAATTTGCGTTCTAAATTGAAGCCAATTGCCTTAAAAAATCGTTACCACTAGATAATCTTAACGGCAGTAGTAGATAGGGAGAGAAGCTCTGCTTTAGTAGTTAAACGAGTAATAGATTACTATAGGGTTGCTTTCCAATTAATTAGGCCTCTAAATAGCATAAAAAGATATCCTTAAGAGCTCCGTCTGGTCTCTTTATGGTCTGTAAATACTGCGTCAGATGCTCCGTAAAAGGTAACGTCTTCTCCTTTAGGGTTTCTAAAGTAGACGTGTGCTCCAAAAGCTTCCCCTAAGTATTTAATAGCTGTAGATTTTGTTCTAAGGCAGTAGGTAATAGCTTAGTTCGCTGCGTTAAGGTATCCCTAATTTAAATTAGTAAGGAATTTAGCTAGCTTAGAATGCGTCTTTATAATATTAGGTCTTCTAAATACGGCAAGGTGTGTAAGAGACCCTACTTATTACTAGTAGGCTAGGGTCCTTTAAGGGTTTATCTGCTGATTAGACGGAATTAGTTCTTTAGTAGGAAGTAATAACTTAGGAAATCTACCTGGTTAAATATTAAATCTATTGGCTATCTTTTTAATATAGGAGTCTTGGCAGAGCCAGAGCTTTCTACTTGCTTAATCTCGTTTAATTTAAATTCCTAAAAACCACTATAGGTCTCCTAGTGCACGGATCTCGTATTATTATAGTAATTTGGCTTTAAATTCTTTAAGTCTTTAAAGGTCCTTTTTAGCAAATAGAACGGCAATATCGTCTACATAGAAGAAGATAATAAGTCGTCTATCGGTAAATAGGCAGTTGGTACCTAGAATAGGTTTTAATCCAAATTTAGCTAGGGTACTAGTAAGCTCTTTATACCACAGTAACAGTGATATTTTTAGTCCGTATAGCGCCATGAGTAGCTTTAGAATATATCTATTTTAATTAAATCCTTCTAGGTAATAGCAGTATACTAGTTTACTAAGCTTAGTATTTATAAATGCGTTTACGGCGTTATACTGTCGAATTTCCAAATTAAATGCGGCTGCTATAGCCATGAGGGCACGGAATATTCGAGCAGCTAGGGTTGCTACATAGGTCTCTTCTTTGGTAATCTACAGGTCTCCGCAGACACACAGTCGAGCTTTAAGCTTTTATAGGTAGCCGTCGCTGTTAAGCTTATATTTAAAGACCTATTTTAGTAGAAGGATCTACTCGTTGCATACTTCTGCCTTTAGTACAGTCTTAAATGTCCCTCGGCGTTTTAGGTCGTTGTATTCTTTTTCTATAGCCTTTTAAAAGCCAGTAGTCAAAGGATGCTTTCTTAGTTTTTTAAGGTTCTTTAGTTTAAAAGGAAGATTGTCTTAATATAGAGATAAGGATAAGGATCTAGTTCGGCTAATATCCTTTACTAGTCCTGTAGCAAATCCAGCGTAGTAACTAAATAGGGTAGATAGATTGGCTAGTGCTATCGCATACGCTTAACATTGAATTCTTTTTAATCCTTCTGGTAGGATAAGGTCGGTAGAAGGTTTGGCTGAGACTTCGTTAGCTTATAGAGCTATATTAATTGCTTTATTAGATAGTTCTGGAGAGCTTAGTTAGTTAGGACTTTCTTTAATTATATCTATAATATCGTCTTAAAGTCCTTGTGGTGAGATGTTCGATTCTGGTAAATCTAGAGATACCGTTCTGCTAGGAGTCGGTAATTATTTGATATCCTTTATACAAGGCTCTACCAAATCGTTTGATTTAGGTGTAGTCGTTTGATCTGCATTTAAGGTAGATCCTTAAGGGTCTAGATTAACTGTGTATAGGATTGATTCGTCCTTAGATTCGTCCTCGTAGAGAGGTTCTAGTAGACTAATCGTCTAGAGGGTGTCTTCTAATACTTCCCTTAGTAGGTAGTCGATGTCTTAACCCTTAGGGTCATAGAATAAGGTCTTATTAAATATAACGTCTCTAGTTTAGATAACCTTGTGGAGACTTAGAATCTAGATTTAATAGATATTAGTTAAATCGTAGCCGACTAGGTGTCTAATTGATGCATAGGGACCTAGCTTATCTCCCTTTTTAACTCGTTTATCCAGCGTATAGGTCTTGCAGCCGTATATGTACATATAGGTAAGAGATGGCGTCTTACCGTAGGCGATCTTATACGGAGTTTTCCACCCTAGTTACTCATTTGGGGTTCGATTAAGTGCGTAGCTAGTAGCAAGAAAGGCTTCTGGTCCTAGAGATAGGGGTAAAAACACTTCCAGCTGTATAGCCCTTAATTATTCTATAAGGGTTCGTCTAGATTATTTAGCTCTACTATTTTATTCTTCTATATACAGGGCTCGGCATTTAAAAGTAATGCCTTTATCTGCGCACTATATTTATAAGGTGTCTTCTATCTGTCCAAAAGCTCGTTTATTATCGCTCTAAAAGAAGATAACGTTTTAATAGAATTGTATTTTAATTAAACGGTAAGTCTTTTAGATAGTAGGTAGAATAGTAGCTTTATCCTTATTCCTAGAGGTAAACATAAAATTAAATTTAGAATATATATAATAGAAATGCATAACGTATTTATTACCGTTATATCCAGGTACTCTGAGATCAATAATATTAAACGCTAGCCGTTTAAATAGTCGAGTAGCTGGATATTTATATTCTTGTCTTTAAGAGATCTACTATATGTGCTTTGCTAATAAGTAAACTTTACATTTAACTTTAAGCGGTGCTTGTTCGTCAATTAGCTCTTTAAGCTCTGCGCTATTAATGTGCTTAGAAAGCTGCTTAATAGCGTTAGGTCCTGTATGGTTAAGTATTTTATGCCATTTTATAGCTATAGCTCCGACTAGTTTACGGGCCATTCTGCTTAGTTAATGTCTTCTTATTAAGAAGGTTGATTGAGTTGTTAAATCTAGGGTAGGCTGTCTGTGTATTAGTGCCTAGTGGCCCCCTAGTTGTTTTATATAGTATACCATTTCGCCAGTTGCTAGATGGTATAGTAAGTTTTGTCCTAAGTTAAAATGGATATCATTATTAGTAGCTCTTAAGAGTGCTACGATATTTGTAAAAAAGGTAGGTGCTAGTGCTACGTGGGATAGCTTTATTTTTGACTTCCCAGTAGGTGTATTAATAGTAATGGTTACTATTTTATAAGCTTAAATCTTTTCGAAATTTCTGCCAGTAATTAGGTAGTCGTCTTCTACTACTAGGTACAAGAAGGTAAAGTCTTCTTTGTTATTGCAGACGTGGGTATTTACACTAGGGTTGAGTATCTAGGTGTTCTGGAGTTTAAATAGAATTTAACCAGTACTAAACACGGTAGTATAGCTGGTCGGTGTTATAGAAGGTGGGGTTTTGGAGTTAAAATTAATTATAGATTCTGTGTTCTTTTTTGCTTCCTATCCTCCTTTTTGGATATAATTGACTATGCGTTTAATCTAAGGCGTAGATAAAATCTTTTCTTCTACTTCCTTTTAGATGTCTGGGTTTAGCTTCCATCCTTATAGGCGCTTCTTCTTAGCAATATAGTAGTAGTCGTTGAATTAATGTACGAGGCCGTATATACATTTTTTGTTCCATCTTAAATTAGAATTAAAATTGCCGTTAAAATTGGAATTGCTATTAGAATCTAAATTAGAATTTAAATTATTTTAAAGGGTTATAAAGGCAGAGTTATTAGCAGGGGTAGTAGAGGTTAATACTACTTACTACATGCGGTAGTGCTCCTTAAATTCCTTAATTAGTTCGATAATAGATAGTGCATCTTCGCCCTTCCGTTTCTTACGAATAAGGTCTACTTCTAGAGCTCCTGCAAAGCTAGAAGAGATGGGCTTAATAGCTTAAACGAAATTATAGTGTGGCCTAAATCCCTATATATCCGGTAGCTCTAATTGCTCCGCAAGCTTATAGACGTTCCGCTAGCTATTTAACTATTTATTAATGCTCTGCTTTTTATTGTAGGCTCTTAAAGCCGTATATTAATTAAGGACGTCATGCTTTTAACCTAAGGAGGTAGGGGTAAGTGTAGTCTTTAATGCTTAAAGCCGTTCGTGTACCGTGTTAAGGCCGTTAATAAGTAGAAGGTAGGCTACTAATGTAGTGCGAACGATGCAATTGCTAATATCGTTTATAGCCTGTTTTTTCTTCTTATATACGCGTAGATCGTCCTTGTATTTAGCGTAGAGCTAGTTATAGGCAGTAAGCTTAATTTGGTCTAGTTAAGCTATCGATATAGCATTAGGAAGTACGTCCGCTGGTACAAGTCGATGCGGTAGTTCTAGCTTTAGAAGCTCATCTTTTATAGATAGGTCGATGTACTTCTATACCTCATTAGTTGTAGCTATATCTTAGATAATAAAGAACTATTAAATCTAATTAGATGGCTAGTTAAGGATAAGGTTGACTTTTAATTTGTTAGTGGTTATTATTTTTAGAATTTATGGGGTCAGGCAGGGTCCAATTGGTGGCTTAGCGAAAACCTTATTTTGACGTTCCGAACTCTTAATTTAATTCGTCCGTTCGTTCGTTGGTTGGTTGTACGGTCGTTAACTAGGGTTAATTATCCGTTCGTTTAATAGGTAAAGAAGCTCAAGACACTTGCAAAGGTAATAGAAGTAGTAACTTCTTAAATAAGGTAATAGAAGTAGTAACTTCTTAAATAAGGTAATAGAAGTAGTAACTTCTTAAATAAGGTAATAGATTAATTGGTTAGCAGGTAGTGCGATCCGGGCTCATAACTGTAAGCTTTGCAGTGTGGGAGAATTAAGTAAACAACTTAATTGTAAATCTATGGAAATTAGGTAAAATATATACACAAAAGTAGAGCCCTAACAGTAGGGTCTATAACTTAATCTTTCACTTATTTAAGCTATATATAAGGTATACAAAATATATAAGGGTAGTGCTATAGAGCCTTCCAGGCTGCAGTTGTATGTCTCAGCATAGTACCGGTAGTTGGTTATAGTAAAGCTTATCTAATTATATAAAGAGGAGCGGGTTAAGGTAGAAGGTGCGTATAATAGCTATAAGTGGGTATTGCCTATTCTGGGGCTATGGTATATATAATTAAACTTCCTACATATAGTTATGCGTACATTCTATAGGGGTAAAAAAGCAGCGTAGTAGTTTTTAGCGCTCTATACCTATATAACCCACCTAAAACGGCGTAATATTTCTAGGGAAAAGGCCCTATTTTATTATATAGAAGAGCTAATCCTCTATAGCTTTAACGCTTGTGTTATTATATTATTCCTGCTCTATATCCGCAATAAGTGTAATATTAAAGTAGATAGCGAGGCTAAGTAGTATATATAAAACCTATCTCTATAGCAATTTCTGGAATATATTAAGGATATCTATATAGCGGCTTTCTTAAGAGATATATACCGTAATGCAAATTAGCGCATATTAGATTATTTAGAGCCACCTACTAACAGACATTAGCTAGCAGCGATATTATCCTCTACGGATATATTAAGTTTTACTACTAATAACTAAGTTCCTTAGAGTAATAATACGGAGTTCTTTAATTATATCTGGTTTCTATAGGTTGTTAATACTTATAAGCTTCTAAAATATGCTATTAAGTATGCAGATATCGGACTACTAAAGCGTATAATACCCTATCTTTACTTATACTTCGCTAGAAGCTTATTAAAGAACTATATATATAATATACTGCTCCTATAGCAACTAGTTAGAATAAGCGCTTATAATCCGGTGCTTTAACGGGCTATCCTTACTAAAAGTTTAGTTAACCTCTAAGGGCGGCTAGATAGCTTCTTTAAGACGGATCGCCTTAATAAGCTGCTAAATCTTTAACTTAAGGAGTTACTCTAGGCGCGTAGGAATTTAATATTTAGTATAGACGAGCTATTTAAGTAGAGTGTTCTTATAATAAGTTACACTAGCACGCTCCGTAATATTTTTAAGCATATATTTAGTAAGTGTATAAACAGCGAATATACGACTAAGTCTCTAGCGCTAGATATCCGCTATCTTATAAATCAGATTAGGAAGGATTTAATTATACAATATAGGCGGCGCTTAGCGGATTTTAAGGCTCCTTTGCTTTTACAGCACGGATATAAGAAACTCGCGAAGGACGGCGTAAATATATTTAACGCCTTTCTATTAACTACAGCCGGTTTACTATTTAATCCCCTTATATACAGCTTTAGTAATGCCAATAAGAATATAGAGGTACTAGGAGAAGCTGCTAAATATATTTACATAGTTTATTATCCTAATGTTATACCTATACCTCTACTAATATATATAATAGCTAGTGTATAAGTTACTTAATAAATACTAAGAGTAACAGTAATATATTATTTTAATTGCGGATATACTTCTAATATAAGCGGAGTATCTACAGATATTCTAATTTTATATAACAGCTCTATGCGGATATTATAATATATAATCTTCTAAATAAAAATATAGCAAAACTAATACCTTATACTCTGGAAACTTAACCTTTAAAATAGACTCTCTATTTAAATATCTTTATCTTAGCTTATGCGGATATTATAATATTAATTAAGTATATCTATTAAATATAAGGCAGAGACTTAATTCCTACGTATATAATAGCAAAAAGGTAAGAGCTACTATTTTATTATTATAAACTAGCAACAATAGTTAGCCTATAGTAATAGCTAACTTATATCTACTTATATTTAATATCTAGCAGCCCAGCATTACGTATAAGTATAATAACACCACGCCTTAGGAACGCAAGCTTATCCTTTATTTTACTAAGAGAATCTTTAAACTTATTAAACCGGCAGTCTATACCCCGAACATCTTTTACTATATTAGTTACCCATTTACAAACTATATTAACGCGCGTAGAAACAGCAATTACTAAATATACCCTAATAGACCCAGTGCTAGCGGAAGCGGTAGCAGCAATAGCAGTACCTAGCGTGCTAGTAATTAGCAAAAGATTTAAAGGAGCAGCAGTAGAGTGGGTGCCTCTACGGCCGTACGTACTACTATAAGTAGGAGTCTTAATAGCGGGGGAGGTCTTAGTGGGGGGAAGCGTAGTAGCGTGGGTGGGGATAGTGCGAGAATAAAGCTATGCGGATATTAGCAATATCCGTATTATTAACACGTGGATATTATACCTTCTTAATAGGCGTTTTAGCTAGACTATCGGCAGAAGCTAACTTCGCACGTTTTTTACCCTAAGGTATAACCGGCTCTAGATTTAATAAACCTTTCTATATGCGTATTAGCTAACAGAATAACAGTATACTATTAGCACGTACCTTTCCACACGACCTACTACCTACACGATATCTTAAGCACGTATCCCTAAAATAAGGCCTAGAGTCCTTCTTATAAACGCGATATTTATAGCTATGCTTCTTATATAGAGTATATAGCGGATTACGTAGCTTACTAAAGCTACCCTTAATATTCTAGACGTATATTAATATCTGCTGGCGATTTTCCTTTATATTATCCCAAATACTAGCTTTTAGAGTATACCATTTATTCACTAACGGTACTTAAATAGAAAGGCGCTCGTTTATATTAGGAGTACTACTGAGATTATAAGGGCTGCTAAGATTTTAAGGGCTGCGGAGATTGCGAGAGTTAGCGTTATTAAGGTCTTTATCTTTATCGCTGTCTAAAGATTCGCTATTTAAAGAAACCTTATATATAGTGTTTAGGTTACTATAAGAGGTAAATTAGTAAATAAAACACTAAAACAGTATAACTAACATATACGATTTAATAGCTATCTTAAGCTTTATATTCGTATTAGTAGCCTTTTTAGCCCGCTTTTTAAAAAAAAGAAAATAAACGAGCCTTATTAAGCCTCTTTTTAAAAGTATTAGGCGGCGGCGGTAGAGAGGCGGATAGTAAAGTAGTGGATAGCAAAGTAGCCCATGGTAAAAATATAGGCAGCGGAAAGGTATCTAGTAAAAAGGTAAGCAGGTTTTTAGCGGATTTTGCTCTATCCTTATTATTATTATCTACTAAATCCTATAAAGAGCGCCTTAGTATATATTTTCTAAATTATATTAGCTATAGGTATAATTTAGTATTAAAAAGCTTACTCTTTAGGAACAGAACCTAAAGGCTTAGTAAGAGCAGCCATAGTGTGCTTAACAGCATTAAACTCCTTATCGTTAACGTCGCGCATATTAAGTTCCTTAACCACCTAGTTGCTGTTATTTACATTAATATCGTTTAGAGGTGTAAATAAAGGCATTATAGATAGTAGTATACTAATAGATAGTAGATAAAACAATAACGGTAAAGTTTGCGGTGCGGTACTATAAGGTAGAAGGTTAGTAGAAGAAGAGGTACAGAGGTTAATTAAAGGTAAATATCCACGCTACTAATTTTATTAAATTAGCTCACTAATAAATAATCGCCGCTATAACTTACGTTAGTAAAAATTAACCACCTTATATACGCTTATTTGTAACGCGTAAATCCTTTATAGTTAAGTTACTACTAATTAAATTAAGTGGGCGCCGTTTAGTTAACTTGCGAAGTGATATTAATATAAAATTACTGCTTGGCTAAGGTGCTAAAGAAGGGTTATAAGTAGATATTAGGCTTACTTAGTAAGCGGATTTCTTACTTTTAAAGTACGCAAACATATCCTTTTGTTTTTTCTTACTGTAAGGCGGACCCAATATTAGCTAAAAGGCTTAAAGTATAGTAGCCTAAGGAGAATAGATAATATCTGGTTAAGAGGATTATAAAACACTTAAACTAAATGGCTAATATAATATAGGTTCTATAGGTTACAGAAGCTTTAGATATAAACCTTAGTATCTCCTTAAATAAGAATCTAATAGACTATTTAAATACGCATATAAAGATTAACACTTAACACCTAGATATTAATTAGAGCTCTACCCTAGTCTTAGTTAAGTTAATAAACGAGTAGAACGCTATGGAATATTAAATACTAATATACTAAAGCTGCGTTATATCTAAAACTAAGGGTAGAGATTAGGCACTAGGCTATAGTTTCTAAGCTACGCTTAGTTTAGAGAGCGGAGATTAAATATTAGACTGTAAATTCTAAGCCACACCCAATTTAAAAGGTAGGGATTAAACATTAGCACGCGAATTCTAAACTACGCCTAGTTTAAAGGGCGGAGATTAAGTATTAGCCTACAATCCCTAAGCCTTAGAGTTTCCTAGGAGCGGAGATCTAGTATTATAACTTAAATCCTAAGCCCTAGGATTTAAGAGGAGCGGAGATCTAATACTATATTGCAAATTCTAAATTTCCGGATTTCCTACTACCTAGGAACTAGTGCTATACTATAAATTTTAAACTTTAGAATTTTTCATAATTAGAGATCTAGTGCTATATTGCAAATATTAAACCTTAAGCTTATCTAAAAGTTAAGACTTAGTATTATACTATAAGCTCTAATACTTAGACTGCCCTAAGGATTTAAATTTAATGCTGTACTATAGGCTTTAATATCCGGATTGCTCTAAGGGCTAAACATTTAGCTATTAAGAATACTGTAATAGAGTAGTATACGTAGTTTAGAACCAGTTCGCTTATAAGTCTTAAGTTAATATAAGCTAAAATATTTAAGACTTAGTTATATCTATTTACAAACTAAATACTAATAATAGCTATAAAGGTAGTAATACTTTGGTTTACAGCAGTTAATTAAGACTAGCACTCTTTATAGTTAATACACTAATGGGTTTTCTTTAACTTACTAATAGTAGAGGCATCTATAATAAGCTTCTAGAGACAGTAACACATTTACTAGATTATAACGCAGCCTATAAGATACTAGTACTAAAGTATTATATTTCTTCCTTATAAATAAAGTAGATAAGCGCGTCTACTTTATCTTCTAGGAAGCTATAATCCCATTTAGGTAATATCCGCTTAAGGCCCTTATAAGTTAGCGGAGGTTAGATATAAAGTATATGGATTTAATTATTAGATATAATATAACTAGAAATTGGACTCTAAACTATATCCTAGTATATTATATTAAGCCATTCTTTAATCCACTTCTTAACACTTATAAATAGATCCTTTAAGTACTTACTTTTCGCAATATTCCTAATATATAGTGTGACAATATTGTACTCCTTATAAGCCTATAACGAATTATTATAATTAGAGCAACAGCGTAGACCTCTAAATAATAGACTCGTCTTCTTATACGGCTTAAGTAGAATATTACGTAGATATCTAGTAGCTTTATTTGTAAGCTTATATAATATATCTAGAAGTACCGCCCGTTTCTCTATATTAGTCTTTACCCTCTTCTATTTTTCTATATGCTTAATTAGTAAGGCTAATAATATTATATTCTTATTAAGTATTTAATCCTCCTCCTCCTAAGTAGATACCTGCGAGATAATATTACTATTAATTATAACGAATAAAGCTAGATCACTGGCGAAATCCGCTACCCTATCCTCCTATATCGCCATCCTAGTAGTAATAAAGTCACGGCCAAGTCGGGTAGACAGAGGGGCTATAGATTTTTAAGACTTTTACTTTAGCGGTATAATATCCGTAAAAGCACCCTTATACTAGTCTTTAATGAGAATAATTATATATTTGGTAACACTATTACATCTAGCAGCCCGTCTAAATCGCTATAATATTATATTTAGGCTTTTATTAAAATAATAACCGTATATAATAGAACGGATAATATCTAGAATATCCGCACTATAGGCTAGGGCGTCTAACGTAATAAGAATACGGGTAGGTAAGTCTTCTGCATAGAAATTTTAATACTTCCTACTCTTATTACATTTTAATAATATTGCATAATAACTCCGCACTGCTATTTTAGCCTACTTAATAGTATAGCCCTTAGTTATAAGCTATAAATGGATAGTGTTTATATACCTATGGATATAGTTTTTAGCATAAAGAAAATTTATTATTTTAGGAATTAATTTAGGACTTAAAACCTTTCGCCCCTTTAGCTATATAATACCTCCTACTAGATATTAGATCCGCCCAACTAATTAATAAATAGAGGTAGTGGATATTTAACTAGGAAATGCGGACATCCTACTAGGCGCTGCGGACGTTTAGCTAGATAATACGGATATCTAGCTAAGGGTCACGGATATATAATCCTCCTCTACTACCGCCTCCTTAAATGCCTCTTTAATAACAAAGAATAGTGCCTTATAATTATTCTTATCCCTCCTCTTAATATAGCCCCTAATAATGGATAGGTCAGGCCAATTAATATCTATTTATTTAAGATCTATTATACTTTAATAAAACCCCACTAGCTTTATTACCTTTATATATATCTCCTTATTAAGTGTTACAGTATATATAAACCACGGCACTATTAAACTAAGCAGTAATTACACCTTAAAGAGCTGTATATAATAGGGCTAAAAGCTCTTACCCTAGTTAGTAACTAAATAATACTTATTAATTATAATTAAGGAAATATACAAGCGAAAAGCGGGCTAAGTAAGGATATAGTGGAACCGTTTACTTAATAGTAACTTTAGTAATACTAGAATATACGTAAACTAACCTGCCTTAATATATTTTAGGATATCTGCATATACTTTTATTACCTCCGTATATATAAATACGGGATTTACTCCTAGGATGGCCTATATCTTTAATAGCTACTTTTCTCTAATTACGTTTAAAGGCAACATAATAATAGTAACGGAAGCTTAAATTAGTAATAAAATCGCCTGTATTATTATACTCTTACCCTATAATATCTTCGCCACTAGAAACCAGTCCCTCCGCCTATATATTACCTATCTTAACACCTTAATTTAACTAGGTTATCCGCTGTACGGATATAGAAGCTTAATAGCTCTATCTATTACGCTTAACTATTCGTCTTTACTTGCCTCCTATAAGGCCAAAAGCTTATCTTATACATCCTATAACCGCCTCTCTACTAGGGACATAAAATTCTCCTATATATAATTATCTAGCTCCTATAAGCTCTATAAGACCTACTAGCGTTTCCGTTTAACTATAGGCTTCTAACCCCAATATCTAGTGGGTTTCTTTAGAGCTATAGTAGGTTTTTTTATACGGATATAACGCCTAGTAGTAGTAAAGGCACTCCAGGCCAAGGGAGGATATTTTTAAGGAAGGACCTAACTATAGCACCTACTAGGTGTTGCAATGGCTCCAAGTAGTAGATATCTACATATTTATATAGTTTTATTAATATTAGCAGACTATTTAATAAGATAAATACATTCTTAGGTTTTTAATAACGCGTTTTTTAACTTTAACGAAATTAATGTTAGGACTAAGCAATAGTTATATTATAAAATTTATACCATTTAGAAGCCCTAAGTCTTAAAAATAATATATAAACTTTTAGTAATAATAACGCGTTATATGAATAAATAAATTAGATATCCGCAATCTCTGTTTTATAGATTTTATTTAGGATTTTAACAGAACTCGCTAAACGCCCTTAGACGTAATTTTGCAATTTAGAAGACGGCGTAGGTTATTCCGACGCTAGCTAAAAAATCACGTCTAAGCTCGCTAAGGTAATTCTAACACTCTCCTATACTGATGACGCTCTCCTTATTTATCTTAAATAGGCAATTATAAAGCTATTCCCAAATACCTTGTAAGTGCCATTCGGCCTATATACAGAGGGAAACCCTAGTAGGCGAAAAACCTCTGTCACTTGCTTCGTTAGTTACCGATTCCTAGCGTTACACAGTGCTTCGTAAATTGGTTAATTGGTAGCTGCTTCGTAAGCATATCTTTAGGTTAATCTTTACCTGGTATATATACCACTTTAAGATAATCTTGTTAAACCATGTCGTTTCGTACGAAGAGGTATCGAGTCTTAATATGCTTGGCTTTCTGGTAGTGCTTTATGTCGTACAAAAGGTCGACCGTACCCTTATTGTCACGGTAGAGCATAGGGATAAAAGGGTTGTCGTCGTTGTCGTCTCTCTCCCCCAGATCTCTGGTCAGCTTTTTAAGCTATACTGCTGACCTTGCTCCTTCTGACGCTGCTATAATCTCTACTTCCATTAAACTTAAGGCCGTTAACTTCTGCCTTTAAGCCATCCAAATCACGACCCCCCCATAGCGTACGACTGCTATGCCTTAAAATGATATCCGATCGTGTTCTGTTCCCCATATAGCGTTAGTAAAGATACTATAGCTAGTAGGTAAGTCAGTCAACGTAAGCTTGCATAAGGTAAGGTGGATCTTTTAATTTAAGTAGGTAATTCCAATTTCAAAAGTGCCGTTTAGATATCGTAGTAGCTGCTTGCTTAAGCGGTAATGCGATTCTCCTAGTGCTGCTATAAACCTAGCTAGCTAACTAACAGCATAGCTAATATTAGGACATGTGTAGTTTAATAGGTAGATCGTAGAGCTAATAATCTATTAGTATACCGTCGCATCGTTATACTTAAGGGGACTTTTAATATTAGGTTTCAAAACAGTGCCAGCTGATATTAGTAGCTTAGACGGATTGCAGTTATCTATTTTTAGCCGTTTAAGTAGCTTCTTAGTGTACATCGTCTAATATAGCTTAAGGGTTTAATTCGTACAATCTCAATTAATTTAGAAGCCTATAAATACCTCTATAGGGCCTAGGTCTTTACATCTCCATTCTCTTAAAATTCTTGTCTTTGTAATATTAAGGTCTTAGCACTTTTTTACGATTAGTATATTGTTAACAAATAATAAGATATATACTTTATTTCCTATAAAGAGATTAGGGTTAGCCTTAGCTGATTTCAAACCTATATTCTTAAAGAACTTCTTCAGCTTTAAGTAGGCGTCTTTTACCCCTTTTAGCTTAGGTTTAAAGTCCCCCAATAGGTTAAAAATCCGCATATAAATCTATTCTTGCAACGGCGGGTTTAAGAATGCAGTTTCGACGTCAATGTGGTTAAGCTTAAGGTCTTTAGCTGCTACCTTTACCATTAAGAACCTGAAGGTGTCGTACTATATAACTGACGTAAATGTCTTAAAATAGTTAATGTCGGGGGTCTGCTTATCTCCCTAAATACATAGTCTTACCTTCTTACGAATTACTTCTCCCTTGGCGTTATACTTATGCTTTAGAACTAGCTTACTTAGGAGTAACGACCTTCCTTCTAGTACTCTCCCCCTTATAATAGTATAGGTGTGCATTCTCTTACAGGCGTCCCACCCTTAGCATTACCTTAAAGATTTAAGCGTCCTACTTAATCTTAACCTAGGCTTCCTACTTAACTTAAACGGCCCACTTAGTTTTAACCTAGGCTTTCCACTCGATTTAAGCGGCCCACTTAGTTACTATCTGGCCTACTTATAGTTCCCACTACTAGAGTCTCTATTAGCACTTAGTTTTAACCTAGGCTTCTTACTTGACTTAAGCGGCCCACTTAGTTACTGTGAGGGGATCTTGTAGACAGGGGGCTATAAGGACACGATTGGAACAGGATAGATTGGTGAGAGAGACGAATCCTTGAGGAGGTAAGGCCTCTGGGATCGTGGAGACTATATACTACGGGCACGTGCCTCCGGCACGTGACCGGCGACTATCCGAGGGGCGTCCGGGGGTTGTCCTGAGGGCAACCCGAGGTGTCCGCAATAATATCCCTTACAGTTACTATCTTGCCTACTTGCAGTTCTTGTAACTAGAGTCTCTATTAGCATATTTAAGGTAGTAGGGGGAGATCTAGGTTAGTTCGCGGCTTAATTTAAGCGTCCCGCTTAATCTTAATCTAAGCGTCCCACTTAATTACTACCTTTTATAGCTTAGCTTATAGTATGTACCTAACGTGCTCTATAAGGGAACCTATACTTATTACAAGTATAGCACGTTTAGGGTTAGGGGTAGATTAAATCGTTATTAAATTCTTCCTTAGCTATTGCTACATTCCCTACTTCTTCTACCTTAAAAGCACCTTAATCTTAATCTTTCTTCTTAGCGTTATTAAATCGGAATTGTCTAAGCAGAGGATAGTCTTCCTAGTAGTGGCCTTCCTAATAGTATACTCTACACTTATCTTTCTCTAGTAGCCTTGGCTCCTTGCTATAGCTATAGCTCTTACCTACTTAAGATAACGAGCTATAGCGATAACGTAATAAGGAATAATCAAATCTACCAGCACGGCCTCTGCCCCTTATTTAACCTTAGTTTCCCCTTCTCCCCCTAGGTTCGTCTTTCCTTTCTTATATAAGTACTGCATTTTGTACCTATATAGGGCAAGCAGTCTTATGCTCCTAAAGAAGGGTGATATAACTCTTAAGGTCTTATTTATCTCGTAAACACTAGGTCTTCGCATTCTACTATATAACATCGCTTAGTAGGGCTAAAAGGAGTTACTCTTTAATATTATTATTAGTAAGTGCTTAAGATATTAAGGTTAGATTAATCTTAAATTGATTTAGTATATAAAGGAACTTGATAATTTATATCTTTATAGGGTCAAATATAGTGCTATAAAACTCCTTGTAAAGTCTAGAGATATAGACCTTATTATTAGCCTTATTAAACTTCTTTATTCCTTCCTACATTCCCTAAATATTATACGCCTTTATTATCGCACGTATCTCTTCCTAACGGTTATCTCCTATTAAATTATAGATAATCTTATTTACTTCCCCTTGTCTTTTTCTCCTATTAGCTGAATTGACTTAAGCTAGGTCTTTTATACCAGTGATAAAATCCTATCCTTTTGCTATAATTAGGGCTGCTTTATAGGTACGCTCCTAGTCTGCAAAGTTGTCTCTATTAAAAATAACGATTTTACCGGCCTTATAATCGTACGTAGGTGTCGTTAAGGTTAAGGTAGAGGAGGTCATTTTAGGGGTCAATTTTCGAGTTAGGAGAGGTATTGCTACCTAGGCTTATAACCTATTAGAATTATAAGGTTATAGGGTTATAGTAGAGCTATCTTAAGGATCTAATTAATAATAGAGATAACGCAGACAATAAATATTAATTAATTCGTAATATAGTAGATGCTGCTAATGTCTATCTAGATTGTATACGGACTTTGTCCTCTCAATATATCTAGAGCTTAGTTAGTACCTCTTGCTTAATTCTAATAGACTAAGGCTCTATCTTAACTTAAGGCGTTTTCTACTACATGTACGACCTAGGTTCTGCATCTGTAGTGTTAATTAAAAGTCTATACGCAGATATTAGGAAAGGAAAACTTGTATAAAGATTAATCTACGAAGAAAATGAGGCTATATATATATAATAGACGAGTTATAAACACCCCTAATTTAACCCTAATACGGTAGTAATCGGCACTATATTAATACGTAGGCTCTATATCCGCGGACAGTTAATTAAGACTCTAGCTATGCAGTTGTTTGGTTATAGCTCTATATCTATACATTTAATTAAGGCTTCGCATTATATAATTAAGGCTCTTAGTATCCTCTAAACGTCCAATCTAGAGACCTATCTTAAGACGTCCTTTCTTATAAGCATAAACGGCAGCTTCTAGTAAACTACTATTACGGGCCCGGTGCTTTTCTAGGATATCCTTAATAGCTACTTTCTTCCCTTTTTAGGCCGTCGTTACTTTTAACTCTTTTAGTATATCCCTAGGCCTTTACGGCTGCCTCTTTACCCCGCTACTAGTAGTGCGCTTACGTATTCTTAATCTTCTTTTAGCTTAAGAACCCTCTTAAGATTATCTTCTACTTCTAGTCCCTTAATTACTGTCCTGCTAACTCTACGCTTCGCCTAAGTGTTACGGACGCTTTAAGTATAATGTTACGACTACTTAGGGAAGAGTTGGAGGAAGCTAGTTGGTTAATTCAGGTACGGTTTAGGATGGAGCCGATAGAGCTATGTAACGAGGAATGGTAACCAAGGTTATATAACGTAATCTATATAATCTATAAGATCTATATAATCCGTAACAGAGCAGATAGAGCATATATATATTACGTATAAGAAGGATTTTATAGGAGTATAGTTGTGTATTTAAGGACCCTTAATCCCTACCTAAATAGTTCCTTCCTTATAGTAATTCTTAGAATACAATTAGAGTTAATCTATTAGATAACCACTCCACCAGTTATTATTATATTGTTAACTTTAATTTACATTACCTATACACCTAGCCTATTAATAAGCCTATCGTAGTACCTACTACAAGGTTCCGTTATATAATCACTACCTAGTTATAGTATTAAATATAGAAAGTCAAATAACATGCTACTAAAAGCAGCCACTATAACACCATTAACGGCGGCAACTACTTTAAGGTTAGGTGACACTAGTATAGCAGATACTAACTTATAGCAACCTATAACGGTTGGATAGCTATAAGAGATAGTTAACTAGTTAATAGCTAATAATGCAGCTATAGAAGAAAGGGTTAATAGGATAGGTGCGGTAAGGATTAAGTTACTATCAATTAAGAGGTACTTAGGAGAAAGATCTAAGCTTAAAGGATTCCTTACGTAAATACACTTTAAGGTCACGTAAGAAGGAGCGAAATTGCTAATACCTATGGATCGAATAGCCTACGCAGGACTATTCTTGTTAGGAAGAGCACTTAAGTAGTTTAAGCCTTACCTTATAGAGATATAGGAAAATGGAATAACGGCCACTAATTAAGAAGTGCGATTTATGTTCTTAAGCTAGGAAGGGTTCACGGAGCGACTTATATAGATATTTGGAGACCTAGAGGCAGTAACCACGGCGGAAAGAAAACTCCAAGATATTACGTAATAAACCTTAGCAATTAAGTATATAATATAGTTCTAGACGCTAGTAATATAAGTTAAGTGGAATAATAAGGCGCTTATAGTATAGTATAAGTAAGAACTTAAGGCTAAAGTCTAGAACGCGATTATCCTAATAGAAGATGCGGACACCCTATAGGACTTAATAGATTAAGCGATTAAGATTAACAATTAGATCTACTAAAGGGAGCAGGCTAAGAGAGGTTAGAATAGAGTTCTATAGTTATATAAGGCGTAGAGTATATAACGACTAAAGCTAAGTTAGAAACTATGGTATAGCGCAGAGCTAATAGACCTAAGTGGTACTAAAGAAGCCTATAGGAAGTGGAGTAAGAAACTATAAAAACCTAGAGGTTAAGGATCTAGTAATTATAGGACTAGGATCTTAGTAGCAGAAGACGTTTAGGCGGACTCTATAGTAAGAAAAATGGTTTAAAGAAGGAGCTTATATAAATTATAGAAAATAGGGTTATTACATTAGAGACTATAGAAGTGGCTAGAGCTACTATATAGTAAAAGGAACGAGACTAGTAGACAATATATGCGTATAAAGGGATAATAATATACTGCGAGGAACAAAGGAATATTTAATTAAAAGTTTTGCGTTTTATTATAACAACGTATGCCAAATTTATAAAGACGCTAAGTACGGCGTAAGCTATTGGCTATAGGAGCTATATTTAGCGGAATATAAAGGAACCAATAAACCAGTTCGCAGATCGGACATTAAGGACGATAAATTTAATGTAGGCGAAATATTTAGTAATAATAAGGCAATAAAGGCGGCTTACTAGGAGTATGTAGACTTTAGAGATATTATAAAAGAGGCAAAGAATGATTCTACTATAGAATAAGGAACATTAGTAGGGATTAAGACCCCACTAGATACGATATCTATCGCTTTATAAAACGTAAGAGAAGTAGGATAGCAAGCTACTTCGGCACTTAATAAAGGTAAAAGGCTAAAGGCTTAAGACTCTTAAGACGAGATGTAAGACGACTAAAACTCTTAAGACGTATGAATGAGCTTGGGATAGAGTTTCCTATAGGTATAAGATTCTTAAGACAAGATAAATAAGATTTAAGACTCTTAAGACGAGATAAGAACATTAAGTAAGCTTAGTTGGACTAAGGTAGGAGTAAAGCTTAAGTTAGAAGCAAGCTTAGAATTAAGAATCCTATAGAACTAAGACTTTAAGCAACGAATAAAGACTATTAGTAAGATTAGAGAATCTATAGTATAATAGCGACTAGACTAGGAGACAGATATATAAACCTAGAAGACCTACTAGGGGAATATAGTGTTTAACCTAAAGATCGGGAGGCCGATACTAAGATTAAGAAGTAAGAAGACTTTAAGGATCTACTTATAAGACGCGAAAAGAAGGAAACTATGGAGAAATTTAAAGCAAGAATTACCTTATAGCAAGAACAGAAACTAGATAAGAGATCTAGTATATTAGGATATATAAGGGATAGAGCGCTAGTATAAAGAATTACTAATAGGCCTAGTGTAGGCATATTAAGAGCTAAATAGCTTATTAAACTAGAAAATAAAGAGGATTTAGGGATTCTAACTAGGTTTGAAGAACGATATATAAAGGGCTATTATAATATAGTAATAAGAAGATACTTCCTTATGGACGAGCCGTATATACTCTAACAGCTGTACTAAAAGTAGTATAGGTAAAGGCATAATGATAAGTGGGAAGATTTCTATATATAGCTAGATAAAAAAGTTATCTAAGACCACCCGATTATAGAAAAGGCTATAAATTATATTAAAGGAGCCTTAATTATAACGTTAAAGGATCTAGAGGAATAATTAGAGGACTAGAGAAGTAAGAGACGTATCTTAATACCTATAAATAACGCCGTAATGTTTAGATTAATATAATAGAGGTTTAAACTTAAGGATAAAGATAAGCTAAGAGTTAACCTAAGACACTAAGTATATTATACGCTATTATAGATCGTATGTATAGACGATACGTGCAATATATATAAAGCACTAAAGGATAAGCACTATAAGTATCCTATAAGAATATATTAGATAATAAAGAAGTAAAAATATAGAAATACTAAGTATATGCATAGCTAGTATCTAATAGAAGTTTAGGAGTTAGGTAACTTAATATTTTAATTAAAAAGATTCCTTACGGAAGAATGCCTAGATAGATAATAGTAGTAGGAAGGCCTAGAGAATATATGTCTATAGTATATTAAAGATAAAAAGCGAACTAAGTATTAGCTAAAGGTGGACTAAGTATAAATAGGATTAAGTAGCTAATAGTTAGGAAAAGTAGAGGCCTATAGGACTAGAGGGAGCCAGTAGTAGAGCCTTAGACCCTTAAAGGAATTTAAGAACAACACCTAAATTTATAAGTTAATTGGTATAATTAGCAGTTTAAGGTACTAATAGATAGTGGAGTAACTAGAAACTATATCTTATTAGTAGTAATTAAAAGAATGGGATTACCTTATAGACAGAAGGAATAACCTTATCTATTAGTTACAATTTTAGGAGATCTAATAGCCTATAGAGGAGGGATTATTAATCTTAAAATAGGACCTATTTAGTTAACTATTAAAGGAAGATAAATTAAGATGTCTTTTAATATCATACTATTAGGACGGGATAAGGCAGTACTAGAAATGCCTTAGTTATAGGAATATAATCTAAAGATTAATTAGGTTATAGGTTAGGTTAATATTAAAGATACTTAATAATATAAGATATAATAATAAGCTAAGATAGTATAGTATTAAGTAGGAGCGACCTATAAAGAGATAGAAAAGGGGTTAAGCTATATACTAAAAAGATACTATAAGTATGGCAAGAAACTATAGTTACTAGAAAGTAAAAAGCTGTTAGAGTATATAGTATGGGACTATAAGATAGAATTGGAACTAGGAATAAGTCTAAGGTTCTTTCCAATCTATAAGCTTACTAAAGAAGAAGGTAGAGTATTAAAAGAGTTTATCTAAGAAAATCTATAAAAGGGATATATTAGACTATTGTAATTATTAGCGGGTTATCTAGTACTATTTATACTAAAAAAGAATGGTAAACTAAGGTTATGCATTAACTATAAATAGTTAAATAGCATTACTCGGAAGGATAGGTATCCTTTACCCTTAATTAGCGAAATTTAAGATAGGATAGGTAATGTGTAAATCTTTATAAAAATAGATCTAAGATAGGCATACTATTAGATTAGAATTAAGGAAGGCGATAAATAAAAGGCAGCTTTTAGGTTAAAGGAAGGACTATATAAGCTATTAGTTATATAATTTAGGCTTATCAACGCACTAGCAATATTCTAAAAACGTATTAATAATATATTAGGAGAATACTTGGATAAATTTATTATAGTATACCTTAATAATAATATTATCTACTTAGTAACTAAGGAAGAATATAGGGAACACGTTAAATAGATCATAAGGAGACTATAAAAAGAATAGATATTAGTAGCAATTAAGAAATGCGAGTTCTTTACTAGAAAGACCAATTTTATTAGATTTATTATTAAACTAGGCTAACTTAGTATAAATCTAAAGAAGATTAAGGCTATAGTAAATTAGTAGGAACTAAAGAACGTTATATAGTTAAGATTATTTCTAGGGTTTTGTAATTACTATAGAAGGTTTATAGCGTAATAGTTAAAGATATTAAACCATTTATACGGTTAATAAAGAAAGAAGAACTATAGGTATAAGAAGAGGAATAGTAAAAACTCTTTAAGAAAGTTAAAAAGTTATTTACCTAAGAGCTAGTACTTAAGATCTATTAACTAGAACTAGAGACGGTTATAAAAATAGATATATTAGACTATATACTAGGGGTATACTTTATATAAAAACACTAAGATAGATAGCACTTAGTAGCATATTATAGTCGGAAGATAATACTACTAGAGTTAAACTATAATATCTATAATAAGGAGTTATTAGGTATAGTTATATTACTAAAGAAATAAAGAGTATTCTTATAAGGTATAAAGAAACTATTTATAGTTAGGATGGATTATAAAAACCTAATAGGATTCCTAATAATAAAGGAACTTAACTAAAGATAGGTTAAATGGGTAGAAATGCTTACGGAATACTATTTTAAAATTTAGTATACTAAGGGTATAGATAATATATAAGTAGATACTCTAAGTTAAAAGGCTAAACTATAAAATAATAAGAAGCTATTAGGGGCTTTACTATAATAAGATATAGATAGACTAATTAGGTATAATTATCTAAAAATTATAATAACCTAGGAAGAACTAGAAAGAGTTTACGAGTTACTAAAGAGCTTTTAGGTATAAAGGATTCTAAAAGTATAACTAGAAGATCTATAGATAGATATATACAAAAATTAGGAAGTAAAGTATATCCTAAAGAGTATAGCAGAATAATTCGTAGAAGATTTCTGTAAGGGAATAACTTAAGGACACAATAGAGCCAGGGGCTTAGTATTAAAACTCTAAGAGGAGTATATTATTAATGGAATCTAGGGCTTAGCGTAAAAAGTTATAAAAAAATATCTAGCTTGCTAAAGAAATAAACTAATAAGGTATAGGCTATATAGAGGGCTATAACCTATTAAAATACTAGAGAGACTATAGGAGGTTATATTATAGGACTTTATTATTAAGTTATTAAAGTTAAGAGATCCTATTACCGGATAAGATTATAATATAATCTTAGTAATAGTAGATAAGCTTACAAAGTGGGGATACTTTATAGCATATATAGAAGAAATATTAGCAGAAGATGTTGCTAGAATTTATATTAAGGAAGTGTTTATAAGATATAAAGCACTAAGTAAAATTATATCGGATAGGGATTTAAGATTTATAGTAATATTTTAGGAGGTTTTTTTTAGCGGAATAAGGAGTTAGAGTAGCAACTTCTACCGTATATTATCCGCAGATAGACGGTTAAATGGAAAAACTAAATTAGACACTAGAGTAGTATCTAAAGCACTATATTAATTACGCATAGAATAATTAGGTATTATTATTACTAGTTATATAGTTTATATATAATATAACACCTTAGGAAGGAATAGGTATATTACTATTTAAGGCAAATTACAGATATAAGCTAAGAATATTATTATTACTATAATAAGTAAAGAAGACGAGTAGCACAGCTAAAAAAAGAATAGAGATATTAATAAATCTTTATAAGGACCTTATAGAAATAGTAAAGATAGTATAGTAGAGAATAAAAAAGTACTATAATATTAAGAGATCTAAGGGACTAGATCTTAAGGAGGGAGATAAAGTATAGCTACTATACAAAAATTTCAAGAGTTAATAACTAAGTAAGAAGTTAAACTATATTAAACTAGGACCTTTTAAAATTAAGTAAAGTATTTCACTAGTTACGTTTAAGTTAAACTTACTAGCTAAAATAAAGATCTACTCTATATAGTATATTATAATGCTAGAGCCAGTATATAGGAATATTAAGCCACTAATTTATAAAGTAGATATATATAGAGGATAGGAGGAAGATAAATAGCAAGTTTTAAAGATTATTAGCTATAAGGGCATTAATAACGAAATATAATATAAGGTAAAGTAGATAGGCTACACTAAGATTACCTAGGAGCTACTAGAAAATCTAAAGAACGCTATAGGAAAGGTATAGGAGTATTAAAAGAGATTAGGTTAGGCAGTATTAATAAAGAAAAATCGCTAAAGAATAAGTCACCTAAGGGGGACCTAAGAAGAGCAGTTGCCGAGCTACTTAGATTTATTTCCTTCTCTATTAAAAGAGAATCCGTTCTTTTATTACTAAGTTCCTATAGACCCTATTCTATAAGTTTCTACTTCTTAAAACAAACCTTCTTACGCACCTTCTTAAGACGGATTAACTAAGTAAACGCCGCAAGACGAGACTTAAGGGCCCATTACTAAGCATTGGCAGCCTCCTATTTAGCGTCCTAAGAATAGTATAATTTAGTAAGAGTAATAAACAATTTATTATCTAGCCGCGTAGCAGCAGATTAAATATAAAACCCTAAGACAAATTAATTAGGGAACTAGACAACTATTAAGAGTAATAGGTCGCGTATATTTAATATTAGAGATAAAGCAAACGTTATAGGACGAATAAATATTCGCTTTAGTGCACTTTAAGTAAGAGAATAGTTATTATAAAGATGGGTTCGCTAATATAATATAAACCAACCCCTTTTTAGAGCAGCGAGAATACGGAGACAGTATAATCTTACTAAGAGATAATATCGCAGTAATAGTGCGAGTACGACGAGTAGTTAAAGAAGAAGAAATTGCTTTAAGTATAATAAGCAAAGATATTAACCAAATTAATTAGATGGATATTATACTTCTAGTAAACAACTTAGAGATATTTAGGATCTTTAAGAATAAAGATAAAGAGGAGGGAGATAGTGTTATAGACGCTTTAAGTATAATATTATAACTACTTAGGGAAGAGTTGGAGGAAGCTAGTTAGTTAATTTAGGTACAGTTTAGGATAAAGCCGATAGAGCTATGTAATAAGGAATAGTAACTAAGGTTATATAACATAATCTATATAATCTATAAGATCTATATAATCCGTAATAGAGTAAATAGAGCACAGGTATATTATATACAAGAAGGATTTTATAGGAGTACGGTTATGTATTTAAGGACCCTTAATCCCTACCTAAATAGTTTCTTCCTTATAGTGATTTTCAGAATATAATTAGAGTTAATCTATTAGGCAACTACTCTACCAGTTATTATTACGTTGTTAACTTTAATTTGCATTACCTATATACCTAGCCTATTAATAAGCCTATCGTAGTACCTACTACAAGGTTCCGTTATACTAAGTCGTTTTTAATATTATCTAGTGCCAGCTTCTTAGTTATTATAACTACCTCTATTATATATCCCTTATCCTTATATCTATAATATAGCCCTTTTGTTAAGACAATCTTTAAGAAGTACTGGCTCCTATATATCTAATTCCTATTCTACTTATAATCCTTAACTAAGTCCTTTACTAGCTTAGCCAGATACGGCTTTATCCTATCTTTAGTTGTATAAGGATAGCTTAGGCTTAATATAGTTAGCTATTGACCTAAATTAAAGTTCCTTACTACTATTATAATACTATCTAACGACCTAGATCGTCTATACGAACTATATCTTAGTTATTTTGTATCTTAAGCTTATATATTTTATTAAATATCTCATTACCTATTTCTCTTAACTATGACCTACTACATAACGACGTTGTTGTTATTGTATTTAGACCTACCTAATGTATATAAGAGAGCTTCTAGAGCCCTCTTTAATAAATAGAGTTCTTATTCTAAATTACTAGTTTAATAGTTATAAGCCTAGGCCGTTTACTGCATTATCTTTAATTTAAAGTCTTTTATTCCTATTAATTTCTATTATTATCTTAATTATAGATACCCATAATAACCTCTTAATAAGATACCCCGCCTATTACTATCTTATCCGCTATCCTTACAAGCCTAAATAACTGGGACGAATAGATTAAGGTCATTAAGTTAAATTCTAATAATAATCATCTCTAGAAGTATATTGACCTATTAATACCTAAGACCGAGTTACTAAGGCTTAAAGAACCTGTTCAAGCCTTACTAAAGGATGCTAATAGCTGGGGGAAAACAAAGCTCTTAGAGCTAGATGAGGATAAGAAGAAGGAGCTCCGTATGCTTAAAGCGGACTATAAGGACAACTTAAAGCTATATAGAAAGCAGCTGTCAGCTCTTAATACATTGCGTAGTTAGATCCTAAGCTCTATCTTATAGACCTACCTTATTTACACGTTTAAATGTGACTCCACCTATAATGTCTTAGTGTCGCTTAAGCAGAGAATTGCTCCGTCTAACTACGCCTAAAAGCTTTAAATAGCCACCTAATATGTAAGGCTTAAGAAGGCACCTTAGAACTAAAACTTCGAGGTCTAGTTATAGAAGTGGGAGAGGGTATATACTAAGTGTAAGGAGCTAAAACTACCTAAGGTAAATGGTAATTGTTTAGTAATAGACTTCGCATTTATAGTCGAATCTATTATACCAAGCTAGTTAGAATATTGGAAGAACGAGCTTAATAGTCGTAAGCAGGAGGAAAAGACGCTTCCTACCTTTTTTAAGCTAGTCAAAATATACCGAAATTACCGTTATAGGGAGCTTGCTTAGAAGGGCAAGATCTTACTAGGATCTTTTACAGCCACCTTAAAAAACGAGTTAAGCAAGTCATCGAATTTAAAGCCTAAATCGTCAGTAGATAAGCAGAAGAAGGAAAAGTAATAGGCACTAAAGTGCCTATACAGAAAGTGTTACTACTTTAATAAGTGCTAGTACATTGTAAAGTCAATTTCTTACCCATCTTGGTTTAAACCTAGTAACGAAATCTAGAAGAAGGTAGATAAGAAGATTGCTAATACAACGCCCGAAATTAAGGCTCGTATTAAGCAAATTAAAAAGGACAATTAAGCCAATAAGAAGCTAAAGGATGGTAATGGGTGGAGCTCTTAAGAGCCTAGTAGAGGAGCCTTTATTATTTATTAAGTAGGAGCCTATAACATAACCTCTAATTACAAGCTTTATAATAGCTTTATCCTTAACTTAGGAACCACTATATACGTCGTTAACAATTAAGCTAGATTTATCAGCGACATTAAGCCTATATTAGATTAGCTCTACGTAAAATCGAATATAAAAGAGATCGCGGGCTATAGCACAGCTATAGTTATAATTAACCGCCCAATAGGCAAGATATAGATGCAGCTCTTATAAGCAGCCTATATACTAAGCTTTTATACTAACCTAGTATGCCTCTAAAAGCTTAATAATAAGGGAGTCTATTAGAACAATAAAGAGAACACTATCTTCTCTAGTAACAACAAGACGTACTTCCGCTATAGCTACTACTATAGTTAGAAAACGGTTAAATATAATAAGCTAAAGGACTTATAAGAGGCTTTATTTGTAACTCAATTAAAGCTAGTAAAGTATTTATTAAAGCCTCTACTAAATTAGGCGGAAGGCCATATATAGTACTAGCGATTAGGCCATATAAGAAAAGAAGCAATAGAGTAACTACCTTAGTTAGTAACGGGGGCGATTCTAAAAGGCCCCTTAATAGTAGAATATAAGTTATATAGAGTGAGTAAAGCTTATAAGGTAGTATTAAGAAGGAAACTAACCTAGTTAGCGGTTCCTTTCTATAGGATATACCTAGATTTAATACCCAAAATCATTGTATACAATGGCCATAAGTACGCGGTATGCTTCCTTAATGATATAATACGGATAAATAAGATAGAAACAATGGCTAAGAAGTTATCCCTAACTAAAATAGTTATTAAATATTGCAATGTCATTAAAAGACGATACGGCTTTAAGGTAGCCATAGTCCATATAGATAGAGAGACGTCTCTTATAGGCGAATTTAAGGAATAGGCAGCTAAATAAGGAATTACTCTTAAAAGATTAGCACTTAATACCTAGCCTTAGAACGGTCTAGCAGAATGTTTTAGGGGAGTAATTATACAGAAGGGTTAATGTGTAAGGGTTACAGCCTATTTAATAGAAGAGCTATAGCCTAAAGTCTTTAAGGTAGCTGCCTATCTACTTAATCGGACGCCTAGTAAAGGACTTAAGTAGCAGACACCCTATAAGAATATCCAGTTAGCGATAGGTATATTACCACTAAAACCTAATATAGGTTACCTATAAGTCTATAGCTATAGGGCCTATTCTCTTAAGTATAATATTCTACGCCTAAATAAGCTTATGTTAAGGGCCCATATAGGATATCTAGTAGGGTACAATTTAACAAATATCTTTTAAATCTATATTCCCAGTTAAAAGAAGGTTATTAGAATAAGCAATTACCTTACGATAACTTACAGCCAGATCTAGCGAATGTACTCTAAGTAAGGACTAACTAAATGTTAAAAATAATCAATATCTGTTAGATACAGAACCTCTAAGACGAATTAGAATCGTCGTCTAATAAAAGCAATAAAAGCGATAAAACTTTAGATAAGATTCAAGTTAATACTAAAGGAAGACAATAGGTGGATTCTAGTGGAAATTAGGATAAGCCTAATATTAAAAGTAGTAAGCAACTAGATTTAAGCTTTAAAGATAACTTAACTCTAGGGCTTCCTACTTTAGATAAAATACTAGAACCTAACTTACCGGAGCCTCTACCGTCCTTAAATACCTTAGTAAAGAAGAAGCTGTACT
>Ga0307515_10003211_pt1 | contig 34601 bp, 34 predicted proteins | sample 17_EM_MG_FD_194513 | JGI IMG/M metagenome (GOLD analysis project Ga0307515, IMG submission 194513) | Populus trichocarpa ectomycorrhiza microbial communities from riparian zone in the Pacific Northwest, United States - 17_EM | ecosystem: Host-associated > Plants > Roots > Unclassified | place...
GACCTGATCGAAGATCTTGAGCTGCAGGATCAGTTGGATCGTCAGAACCAGCGCCGTGATCGGCCACATCAGAGGCCAGGTGATGCGGCGGAAGGCCGACCAGATGCCGGCATTGTCGAGCGCCGCGGCCTCATAGATCTCGATCGGTATGGCGCGCAGGCCGGCCAGGAAGAGCAGGATCGAGAAGCCCGCCGTCCACCAGATCGTTACGACCGCCACGGCGGGCATGAACCAGGTCGTCGACTTGAAAACCGGTACGCGGGGGATGCCGAACAGATCGAACACATGCATCGCAACGCCGAACTGAAGGTTCAGCGTCCAGTCCCAGAGGTAATAGACGACTGAGACGGGCAGGATATAGGGCAGGAAGAATAGCGACAGGACCAGCGCCTGCAGCCGGCCCGCGAGACGGTTGACGCCGAGTGCGATGCCGAAGGCGGCAAGCGTGCCGGGCCCCACGCTCAGCAGCACGAAATAGGCCGTGTTCCAGAACGCTGTATTGAACTTCCGGTCGCCGACGAGGCGGGTATAGTTTTCAACGCCGACATAGGTGCCCTCGCCGATGAGAGGGGCGTCGGTGAAGCTGATGATGAAGAGCTTGACCAGCGGATAGATGAAGACCAGCCCATAGATGGCGACGAAGGGCGCGATGAGGACGAATGCGACAAGAGCTTCGCTCTGTCTGTTCCTGAGCATGGCCTAGGGTCTCCCGGCATCCAAAGAAGTAGGGCCGGGCCATCTTGAGATGGCCCGGCAGTCTTATCAGAGATCGTCCAGTCCGGCCTTGATTTCTTCGACGGCCTTGGCCGGTTCCATTTCGCCGTTCAAGGTCGGCACGAAGAAGTTCGACATCACATCGAACATCGGGCCGGCAATGCCCGCAAGTGGCGATTTGGGGTCGAAGATCATGTTGGATGTCAGCACCGAATAGGTGGCATTCGGCTGCATCGCCTTGTACTCTGCGGTCGCGGTCACCGGTCCATAGGCCGGGATATGGCCCGCCGTCGCCCAGAAGAGCGAGTTCTTATCCATCCAGCTGATGACCTCCAGCACGGCTGCGCGCTTTTCCGGCGTCATATCCTTGCCCTTGTTGGCGGGAATGGCGAAGGTATGGCTGTCCGCATAGGTCGATGGATGGTTGAAGATGACCGGCAGTTCCACGGCGCCCCATTCAAACAGCTTGCCGTCCTTCTTGAGGTCGGTCATCGTGGGAACTTCCCAGACGCCGTTGATCATCATCGCAGCTTCGCCCGAGGTGAACAGCGCGACGGTTGCGGGATAGTCGGTATAAGTCGATTGCAGCCCTTCCTTGGTCCATTCCTGCAACACGGCCAGCGAGTTTTCCAGCTTCTTGGCGTTGTCGCCAACCAGGAACTTGCCGTCGGTCATCAGTTCGCCATCCTGCTGGCCCATCAGCGAATAGACGGTGCGGAACATGAAGTTGCCGTCGGCGGTCACCGAGCCGAGTGGGAATTTTACGCCCGCCGCCTTCAATGCCTTGAGCGTATCGGTAAAGGCCTGGCGCGATTCCATGCCCTTCGGCTTGCCGTCGTCGGTCAGCAGGCCTGCCTTCTTGAGGATGTCCTTGTTGTAATAGAGCACGATCGGATGCGTATCGAACGGTACGGCATATTGCTTGCCATCGACCGTGACCGCGTCCCAGGTGGCCGTCGCATAATCAGCCTTGGTGATGCCCATCGTCTTCCAATCGTCGGCCGTGATTTCCTGGACGACGCCCTGCTTGACAGCAAGCGGCAGCCGGCTTGCGTGATAGGTCATCATGTCAGGTGCTTCGCCGACAGCGGCCGAGGTCTGCACCTTGGCATAGAAGGGCGTGCCCCATTCCAGTGTCGTCGCATCGATCTTGATCTTGCCCTGATGGGCGGCGTTGAAGTCGGAAAGCAGTTGCTTCATGCGGACGCCGTCGCCGCCGCTCAAGAAGTCCCACCATACGACTGTCTCTTCCGCATGGGCGGCGGACGCAAACAGCCCCGCAGCCAAAGCCATGCACTTCGCCAAAGTCATAATTCTCGGCATCTCATTTCTCCTCCCATCTGTTATGCGGCCTCCCGCCGCAACGTGGATATTGACCTACAAGCGTACTCTGATCATCGAGTAGGAATAAGGCGGCACGGTTACCCGCACCGCATTGTCGCTGAGAACCGCGTCAGACGTGCCGACCGGTTTTACATTGTCCGGGTTCTCCTGGGTGTTTTGGGCCTCCAGGTCCTGGTGCTTGATCAGGGTATGCTCGACCGACTTGGCCGCACCAAACCCTTCGAGCGATATATCGACCGCCATCGGCTCGCTACCATGCCTGTTGATGGCGAAGAAGGTGAGGGTTCCGGCATCGCCATCGTGCACGCCCGATATGTCGAGATAAGACACATTGGGCGCCACGTTCGAGGTGTAGCCGGCGCACGTCACGTCGAGATGAAGCGCCGTGCCACGACCATGGAGCGAGGCGAACTTGAAGGGATAGTAGATCGTCTGCCGCCAGGCGGCACCGCCCGGTGCCGTCATGATCGGTGCGATGACATTGACCAATTGCGCGATGCAGGCGATGCGCACGACATCGGAGCGGCGGATGAAGGTGTTGAGGATGCAGCCGACCTGCAGCACGTCCTCGAAATTGTAGATATCTTCAAGCAGCACCGGCGCGTGGGGCCAATCCCATTCCTTCATGCGCTTCGCATCGTTGCGGCGCTCATGATACCAGACGTTCCACTCGTCGAAGGAGATCTTGACATCCTTCTTGGAGCGCTTCTTTGCCTTGACGTAGTCGATCACGCCGCCCACGGTGCCGATATAGCGATCCAGTTTCTCGGGCAAGGCCAGGAATTCCGCGGTGTTCTTCTCGTAGTTCTCGAAATACATATGCAGCGAGATGTAGTCGACCTGTTCGTAGGTCTCCTCCAGAACCGTGGCTTCCCACTGCGGATAGCTCGGCATTTCCGAATGCGATGAGCCGCAGACGATCAGTTCGAGCTTGTCATCGAAGGCGCGCATGGCCTTGGCGGTCTCGTTGGCGAGATGGCCATATTCGGCGGCGGTCTTGTGGCCGACCTGCCAGGGACCGTCCATTTCGTTGCCGAGGCACCAGAGCTTGACATCCCAAGGCTCAGTCCGGCCGTTCTTCTTACGAAGGTCCGACCAATAGGTTCCTCCGGGATGATTGGTGTATTCAACGAAGTTGCGGGCTGCATCAAGGCCGCGCGAGCCGAGATTGACGGCCAGCATCATTTCCGTATTGGCGGCTTCCGCCCATGTCGCGAATTCATGGATGCCGACCTGGTTTGATTCGGACGTGCGCCAGGCGAGATCGAGCCTCGTCGGGCGCTGATCCCTCGGCCCGATACCATCTTCCCAATTGTAGGCGGAAACGAAATTGCCGCCGGGATAGCGGCAGACAGGCGTATTGAGTTCCCGAACTAGGTCGAGGACGTCCCCGCGCATGCCGTTTGCGTCGGCGGTCGAATGACCAGGCTCATAAATGCCGGTATAGACCGCGCGTCCGAGATGCTCGAGAAACGAACCGTAGAGCCTTTTATCGATGTCGGCGATCGTATAGCGTGCGTGTGCCGTGACCCGAGCTTCCATGTTCCTCCCCACGAAGCATTTGTACCTGATATTCCGGTACATATCCATTTGCAGGGCATAATAAGCGCGCGGAGGTGCGGTCCGTCAAGTGGTTTATCCATGCGCGGCGATCAAAGGTGGCGAATTGGGGGATAAGTTAAATATCGGAAGATCCGATATGAATTGATATCGAAGCTGCAACTGGCCGGGGCGGCGATCAGGAAAGGATGCTTTTGCGCGGCCCGTGGACAAACAATCGCCGGGCTTGGTCCTCGAACACAAACCCGGCGGCATTTGAGCGACAGTCCAATTTTTACTGGTTGGCGTCAACTTCCTTATAGGCCTTGTCAAGATAGCTCGTATCGAACCAAGTGTCGTAGTCCACAGCGCCCTTGAGTAGCTTGGATTCCTTCATGAAGGCTTCTTCTTCCTTCAGGGCCTTCAGCGCGTCGGGCGTGATCCTAGGGTCCTGGTAGAACTTGCCGCCGTCATATGTCGAGCGGACGGACTTTTCCGAGGTCTTGGTTTCCTCGACGAAGATCTTGATCGTCTCTTCCGGATTGGCATCGGCCCAGCGGGCGAGTTGGATATCGACCTTCAGCAGGCGCTTGATGATCTCGGGATATTTCTTCGCATATTCGCCGTTGACCGAGATTATGTAGGGGGCGGACCATTGCGGATATTTGTTGCTGTCGAGAAGGACTCTTGCCTGGCCGCTTTCGATCAGCTTGGAGGTCGAGCTGTCGGATTCGACGATGGCATCGACATCGCCGCGGATCAGCGCCGGGCCGGAGGCTGCGAAATCGAGATTGAGGGAATCGACGTCATCGGTCGTCAGGTTGGCGAGCTTGAGCGCCTTGGAGAACACCGAATGGCGCACCGTGCCGGGGAGATAGGCGACCTTCTTGCCCTTGAGGTCCTTAAGCGTCTTGATCGGGGAATCCTTCAACACGATGATCGTGGTCGAGGAATTCTTGGTGAAGCTCGACAGGCCGACGGCCTTGACGTCGGCGCCCTTGGCGGCGGCGCGCAGAGCCGGGTTGTTGCCGGTATAGGTCACTTCGATCGCGCCGGTCGCCAGTGCGGTCAGCGCCTCGCCGCCGCCATTGGTGAAGGCGACGAGTTCGACCTTGATGCCGTCCTTGGCGAATTCCTTCTCGAATGCGCCATTGTGGCGGGCGAGAATGAACTTCAGGTGGCCGGGCGCGGTGGTGCCGATGCGCAGCACATCGGGCTTGTCTTCGGCATGGGCGAGCGCGCTGAATGCGGCGATGCCGAGGGCTGCGGCGGCGATGCCCTTGATCACGCTTCTGCGGAGCAAAGTGAGAGTCTTTGTCATGGGTTGGGATCCTTTGTTGAACTCAATATACAGGCGTCATGAATGTCAGTGCGTCATGCTGTCGGAGGGGCCTTTCCAGCTGGTGGCCCAGCGCTCGAACCAGACGAGCAGGTAGTTCACGAAGAGGCCGATGATGGTCATGGTCAGAATGCCGGCATACATGTCGGCGGTCTCCATCATCAGCTGAGACTGCTGGATGAGGTAACCGAGGCCGGATTTAGCGGCCAGCATCTCGGCGCCGATCACGGCGAAGATCGAGGCCTTCACAGCAAGCCGTGCGCCGGCGACGATGTGGGGAATGCTCGACGGCAGGATGACATTGCGGAAGAGGTCCATGTCGGAGGTGCCCATCGAGCGTGCCGCCTTGAGCAGCAGTGGATCAACGGATTTCACGCCGGAGATCGTGTTGATCAGCAGGAAGAAGATCGAGGAATAGAAGGTGATGGCGATCTTGGATTCCTCGCCGATGCCGAGCAGCAGGATAAAGACCGGCAGCAGTGCGAACTGCGATGTGTTGCGCAGCGTCTGGACGAGGAGGTCGGTGACTTTTTCGAACGTGCTGTAGCGGCCCATCAGGAAACCAAGAGGAATGGCGACGATGACCGCCAGGCCGAAGCCGATGAAGGCGCGCTGCAGGCTGATGCCGATATTGGCCGTCAGCGTGCCATCGAGCAGCATCGCCCACCATGCAACCATCACCTCCGAGAGCGGCGGAAAGAACAGCGCATTCAGCCAGCCGAACCGTGGCGCGACCTCCCAGAGCAGGAAGAACAGCGCCAGCAATGGGAGGCCATAGCCGATGGTGCCGAGTTGGAAGGGACGGCGCGGCGGCTTCGCGGTCGCCACGGGCTTGGCGGCCTCTGTCCTGGCCGCCGGCAGGACGCGCGGATTCTCTCGCGAGCGGGCCGTGATGCCGGGCACGAAACCAGTCTTGTCGGTTACATAAGCCATGGTGGTTCCCTCGATGATCAGGCGGCGTAGGCGGGCGACAGCGCCCAATCCTTCTGTGCCTTGCTCACTTCGTCGCGCAGAGCTTCCCAGACGCGGCCGCGGTGATTGTTGAATTCCGTGCTGGAACGGATGTCGCCGTCGCGCGGACGCGGCAGGTCGATGTCGATGATTTCCTTCACCCGGCCGGGGCGGGCGGTCATCACGACGATGCGGTCGGCGAGATAGATCGCCTCGTCGATCGAGTGGGTCACGAACACCACCGTGGTGTTGATCTTTTCCCAGATGCGGAGAAGCTCGGTCTGGAGGATCTCGCGCGTCTGGGCGTCGAGTGCCGCGAAGGGCTCGTCCATCAGCAGCACTTCCGGATCGGTCGAAAGCGCCCTGGCGATTGCCACGCGCTGCTGCATGCCGCCCGAAAGCTGGTTGGGGTAGCGATCCTCGAAGCCGGAGAGACCGAAGAGCGACAGGAAATAACGCGCCTTGTCGCTACGCTCCTTCTTCGCCACGCCGCGCACTTCAAGCGCATATTCGATATTGTCGAGCGCCGTGCGCCAGGGAAACAGAGCATATTGCTGGAAGACATAACCGGTCTTGGCATCCGGCTTGACGATCTGCTTGCCGTCGATTTTCACCACGCCCTGCGACGCATCCGTGAGGCCACCGATAATATCGAGAAGCACTGATTTGCCGCTGCCGCTCGGGCCGACAAGCGTGATAAACTCGCCCTTGCGGATGGTCAGATCGACTCCGTTGAGCACGGTGATCGCATTGGTGTCCCGACCGTCGACATTGATGAACTGGCCGGGCTTGAGCTGGAACGTCTTCTGCACGTCTGATATGGTGATACGGTCCATGGTCATGCTTTCCCTTATTGTCTTGTGACTAGACCTGGGCGACGCGGATGCGGTGCGTCGGGTCGAATTGGGTGCCGTCAGGCTTGCCGCGCTTCCAGCCGAGCGCGCGTGAATAGCTGCCGAAGAGTTGGCGCTTCTCCACCTCGGCCTCGGTGATAGCGACCGGCCCGTCGGCGAATTCCGCGACATAGAGCGCGTCGGCCGGGCAGTAGATTTCGCAGAGGAAGCAGGTCTGGCAGTCGTCCTGCCGGGCGATGACGGGGACGCCGGTCGTCTTGTCGAAGACATTGGCCGGGCAGACTTTGACGCAGATATCGCATTCGATGCAGCGGGTGTCTGAGATGACTTCGATCATCAGGCGCGCTCCCTGCGGTTTTCGGCAGGTGCGGCCTCAACGCGGATGTCGTCGACGCCGGAGACCAGCACGGCGCGGGTGAAGGCTTCGTCGGTCGTCTTGAAATCGGCGCGCCGGTGCATGCCGCGGCTTTCCTGCCGGGCGAGCGCAGCGTTGAGACACCAGCGGCCGGCGGCGGCGATTGCGGCGGCCTCACGCGCGCGGAACCGGTCCGGCCCTTCGCCTGAGAGGTGCTGGCGCACATCGCTCCACAGGCCGTCGAGCTTTTCGCGGCTGGCTTCGAGCCGGCCGCCATCGCGGAAATAGTTCTTGTCGAGCGGCAATACCTCAGCCTGGACCGAAGAGATGACGTCCTTGGCAGTCAAGCCCGGCTTGATGCTGCCGGCGGGGCGCAGGCCGGCTTCGCCGAGCGGCCTGGAGACTGCGCGGAAGGCACCGCGCGAAACATTGCGCTTGGCATAATGCGATGCGCCTTGCCCCGACCACCAGCCGCTGGCAATCGCCCAGGAGGAGTTGACCGCGCCGCCGCCGGAGGTCGAGCCAGTCATGTTTTCCCGGCTGGCCGCATCACCGGCGACATAGAGGCCGGGCACGTCGGTGGCGCAGTTCGAACCCGCGACACGAATGCCGCCGGTGCCGCGTACCGTGCCCTCGGCCTTGAAGGTTACGCGGAACATTTCCTTGAAGGGATCGATGCCCATGCGGTCATAGGGCACGAAACAGTTCGGCTGCCCCTGGCGCAACCAGTCCTGCAAAGCCGGCTCGGCCTGATCGAGGACGGCATAGACCGGCGCTTCGATCATGGCGCGGGCGATTTCCTTCTCGCGCTCGCCGATGCCATTCATCAGCGGCTCGCCGTCGCTGTTGATGATCGGCGTGCCATCCTCGCGATGAAACGATGCCCAGCGGAAGGGCAGGCCCTTGTTGAGCGATGAGCCATGCGGTGCCAGCGTGTACTTGCCGGTGAATTCCATGCCCGACAGGATCGCGCCGGCTTCCGCCGCCATCAGGTAGCCGTCGCCGGTCAGACCGGTGGCGCCGAGAATGCGTTCGTGGAAGGCACAGCCGCCCGTCGCGAGCACGACGGCATTGGCATCCACCCGCCAGTCGCGGTCGCGCTGGCGGTCGACGCCTGCAGCGCCGGTAACGGCCTCACCATCGGAGAAAAGTTCAAGCGCCGGGTGATGATCGAGCACGGTCACGCCGGCGAACAGCACCCGGCGGCGCATGAAGGCCATGTAATCGGGGCCGCGCAGGTTGGCGATATAGAGCTTGCCGTCGTCTTCGCTCGGAAAAGGATAGCCCCATTCGACGAGCTTGAGGAGATTTTCATAGGCGCGGTCCACGCAGCGCAGCATCCAGCGCGGATCGGCAAGTCCGCCCGTACGCTGCCAGCGGCGTTCGACGATCTGGGCGCGATCTTCGCCCGGCGCCACGCACCACGTGCCGGTGTTGGACGGGGCGGTTGCGCCCGATGTGCCGAGATAGCCTTTATCGACCAACACCACTTTCGCGCCGTTCTCGGCTGCCGAAAGTGCGGACCAGGCGCCCGACGGGCCTCCGCCGATCACCAGCACATCGACTTCGAGATGGAGATTGTTCGATGTGTCGCGACTTTTTCGGCTTGAGGTCATTTCACGGTTCTCATCGCAGCCCGGCAAGACAGGAGGCAGCGGCTCAGGAGAGCCGCTGCCCCTTTTGGCTCTCTCTGGCCCTCAGGCGGCCTTCGAGAACCAGGAGGGTTCGTTGCCGGGTTCCCACTTGATGTTGCAGCCGATCGAGGGGATCTGGCTGGTGGCGGGCTTCGAACCGGCGAGTACGGCATCGACCGCGGCACGCAGATCGGTGCCCGTCACCGGCTTGCCGTTGCCCGGACGGGCATCGTCGAACTGGCCGTGATAGACGAGCTTGCGGTCGGCGCCGAAGAGGAAGAAATCCGGCGTGCAGGCGGCGCCGTAGGCCTTGGCGACATCCTGTGCTTCATCCTTCAGGTAGGGGAATGTGTACCCGTAGGTCTCGACCTCCTGGCCGATCCGCTCGAGCGTTTCCTCGGGGTGAGCCGCCGCGTCATTGCTGTTGATGGCGATGATCTGCAGGCCCTTGGCCTCGTATTCGCGGCCGAACTGGGCGAGCGCCGCACGCAGCAGGACGACGAAAGGGCAGCGGTTGGAAATGAAGGCGACGAGCAGCGCGGGCCTGCCTTCATAATCGACCAGGTGATGTTCGCGACCCGTGGAATCGGGCAGCCGGAAATCCGCGGCAGTGGTTCCGATGGCGATGGGATTGGATTCTGTTTTCGGCATGTCACCCTCCTGCGGTTCAATTCCTCCTAATATCGTACATATAATACATAAAAATAATAGACTTTATATTGGATAAAATTTCTCTTGTTTGCCCTTTGATCGACGAAAATTTCGTCGTTTCAGGCGACTAAAAGAAATTCCATTCAAGATGGTTGTGTTGGGTGTTTTGCCACCTGCCGATTCACACGCAACTGAGTCCAACGGCCTGGCTAGGATATCAGCAAACCAAGCGCTGGAGTTACCTGGCTCTCACAATCCTTGCTAAGTCGCGACCGCCTCGAAGCTTTTCACGAACCGCTCCATGACGTCATCGACGTCGTCCATCGACAGGCAGAGCGGCGGGCACATGCGGATGACGTTGCGATAAGGTCCCGAGCGGCTGGCGACAAGGCCATTTTGCCGTGTTGCTTCGAAAACGGCGAGCGCTTCGTCGGGTGCGGGCTCCTTCGTCACGCGATCCTTGACCAGTTCGATGGCCAGCATCAGGCCGTCGCCCCTGACATCGCCGATCAGTTCGAAGCGATCCATAAGGCCGACGAGCTTGGCTTTGAGCGCTCCGCCGACGACCCTGGCATTTTCCTGCAGGCCTTCCTCACGAATGACCTTGAGCACGGCGCGGCCGGCGGCGCAGGCCACGGGGTTGGCACCGTAGGTATGGAAAAGGAATTTGTCGGCCATGGATTCGGCCACTTCGCGCTTGGCGATCACGGCGCCGAGCGGAATGCCGTTGCCGACGCCCTTGGCCACCACGACCACATCGGGCACGACATCGTGGGATTCGAACGACCAGAAGGCCTCGCCCGTGCGCCCGACGCCGCCCTGCACTTCGTCGATGATGCAGATGCCGCCGGCGGCGCGGACCTGCTCGAAGGCGCCCTTGATATAGCCCTTGGGCATGGGAATAATGCCGCCATAGCCCTGCACCGGCTCAATGATCATGCCGGCGAGCCGTCCGCTGGTGGAATAGTCGATGCTGCGCTTGACCTCGGCGAGGTAGGGCTCGACGCCTTCGCCATAGATGCCACGATACTGGTTGGGTTCGGCGACGAAGGTTACGCCACCAAGCTGCGGTACATTGTGGCGGAAGCCCGCGATGCCGGTCAGCGCCTGGGCGCCGAAGGTCGCGCCGTGATAGCTCGACCTCAGCGACAGCATGTCGATATTGCCGGTGAACGACCGGGCCATGAGCAGCGCGAGATCTATCGCCTCGGCGCCGGAATTGGTGAAATGCACGACCCAGTCGTGGCCGGCGGGCATAGTGGCTGCCAGTTCCTCGGCATAATGCGCAGGGACGGGATGATAGAACATCGTGGTGCAATGGGTGAGATCGGCGATCTGCGCCGATGCCGCACGCACGACTTCGGGATGGGCGTGGCCCACGGAAATGCAGAGGTTCATGCCGAGGAGATCGATATATTTCCGGTCGTTTTCGTCCCAGACGTACTGGCCGCGGCCGCGCTTGATAATCAGCGGATCCTTGAACGGTACGAATTTGCGCTGCGAGGCCGCGTAGTAGCGCTCGCGACGACGGACGATGCCTTCCGTCGACCAATCGATTTCCATAGCGGGCGGGATATGGGCCTGGTTCATGACGCGCTCCTGATGATCTGGCCCATCAAATCATCGAACAGCATGGGTTTGCACGAACAAAATGCAGTATCAGACAAACTGATGCACTGGATTAGGACCGCGAGAGTTCAGGTTTCAACGATATAATGATCCGGCGACAGGCCCGCGCGCGATCGACTCGGCGAGTACTTCCGCCCAGTCGATCGCGGGCTACGAGCTTCAAGCTGCCGGAAAATCCGGCAAAAGGCAGGGGGTGGGTGTCGATTTTCATGCCCTCGACCAGCCCGTCGATGAGCAGAGTCGGGTTCAATGCGCTGCAATATGCGGCCGTAGGGCCGGTGCAGCTCGCCGGCCTGGCAATCATTGATCATCGGCCGGATCGTGCAGTGACAGCGACGGGACTAAGCTCGGCTACACTGGCGTGCCGGTCTTCGCCCGAAACTCCATGAAGCTCAATGCGATCTTGCGTGCCGCTGCTGCGGCGCCGAAACCGTTGTCGATATTGACCACGACCAGGCCGGGCGAGCAACTGGCGAGCGCGGACTGAAGCGCGGCATGTCCGCCATGTGCAACGCCATATCCGACCGATGTGGGCACTGCAATCACCGGTGCGCGAACCAGTCCTGCAAGCACCGAAAACAGCGCGCCTTCCATGCCTGCCACGGCGATGAGGATCGGAAATGTCCGGATTTCATCGATGACGCCTTGCAGCCGCCACAGCCCGGCGACGCCGATATCGGCAAACACTTTTGGTTTCAGACCGAGGAAGGCGGCGCTGTTGGCGGCCTCCATGGCGACCGGGAGATCGGAGGTTCCGGCAGTGACAATGCCTATGTTGCATGCGCCGTCAGCGCGGGCAGGGGCGTTCAGCGTCGCGGTTCTTGCGACTGGATCGAACGCGAGTGGCAAAGCCCCGAGCCCCTCGATCTGCGCCGGCGTCAGGCGCGTCATGAGAAGCGGTTGTTCGCGGCTCATCGCATCCGAGGCGATATCCGATAGCTGCGCGATTGTCTTGTGCTCGGCAAGCACCACTTCCGGCACGCCGGTGCGCTCGCTCCGATCCCAGTCGAACATCGTATGGGACGTCATATTTTCACACCCACGAAGGCGCTGCCTTGCCGATAGGCCGCGATGCCGAGGAAGAGGCGGCGTTCGTCGTTGCAGAGTTCCTGGATGGTCTCGATGAGGGCCGGTGGAATACTCACGTCGGTTTCGAGCCGGACGCCAAGGTTCGTGAGCCGGCAGCGTAGTGTGATGGGTCCCAGCGCCGCCTCGGCGAGGCGCTCGACACGGTCGATGAAATCGAGATCGCGCTCCGAGATCCGGATGCCAGTTTCGACGCGGCTGGAAAGGCACGGCTGCGCGGGCAGGGAAGCCACGCTGCCCAAGCCCGCCCGTGCGGCGATGCCGCGGAGCGTCTGCTTGTCGATACCAGCTTCGACGAACGGGTGGACGACGCCGTTTTCGCGTGCCGCCGTCAATCCCGGCCTGAAATCCGAGAGATCATCGAGATTGGTTCCGGCGGCGATCGGAAAATCGGTCACCTCGCGGATGCGCTTATAGAGGTTGCTCTTGCAGAAATAGCAGCGATTGACCGGATTACTGAGGTAATCGGCATCGGCGAATTCCCCGGCACCGATTTCCAGGAGCCGCCAGCTCTGCCGTCGCGCCATCTCCCTCACGCGCTCGGACGCCCGCGCCGGCACAGCGGGAGACACTGCATGCACAGCCATGAAATCCGGCACGGTCCGTGCGGCAATGGTCGCCAATGTCAGGCTGTCCACGCCACCGCTGACGGCCACGGCAAGCCGTGGAAAACGCGTTAGTAGATGCTCAAGCCGCGCGGTCGGGTCAGTCATTGCTCCGCTCCGCGTTTCGCGCGATCCTCCGCCGTTCCGCGAGCGAGGAGATGCCGGCGAGATCGTCGCTTTCGACCTTTGCGGTGATAACACCCAGCCGGTCCGACTGCTTGGCGCGAAGCGGGCCGGCGGTGGTTTCCACGCGGGGCAGCACACGGCGCTCAACGTCTGATATGCGCAGGCCAATCGTCGAGGTCTCGCGGAAGCAGACCCGCGCCACGTCGTCGGCGCTCCGGGACTTTGCGATCACATCGACGGCGAAGCGCGGCCGTCCCTTTTTGCCGAAGCCGAGTGTGAAGCCGGCATCGAGCACGGCTGCATTGGCGCGGATCAGGTCGAGTGCGACGCCCATTTCCTCTGGCGTCATATCATCGATTTCGAAGGTGATGCGCTGCACATGGTCCGAGATCAGTTCGGACGCTTGCTCGGCTATCTGAAGCACAAGCACGCGGAAAATGTTCGGCACGCCCGAGAGGTGCCGTGTGCCCGCGCCGGTGCCATTGGCGAGCAACACACCCGCTGGCGCCCGGGCACCCGGTTTGGCGATCAGCTCCTTGAGGATAGCCGCGCCGGTGGGTGTGACGCGTTCGCCCGCCGCGTCATCCTGCGCGAGGGGGAACCCCTTGAGAAGCGCGGTGACGGCAGGCACCGGAACGGGCAGGCGCCCATGTTCGGTCTGTACGAACCCGGATCCCAAAGGGATGGCGCCGCAGCTCCAGCTCCCCACGCCGCTTCGGACGATGAGCGATGCAGCGCCGACGAAGTCGCCCAGTGAATCCCAGTCAGCCAGTTCGTGGAAATGGACGTCGTCGATGGGGATCGCATGGCTTGCGGCCTCGGCTTCGGCGAGATGAACGAACATGGCGAGCGCCTTGTCGCGGATTTCGGGTTCGAGCCGCGAGCGCGTGAGCATTTCCCTGATGTCGCGCCAGTGCCGCGTCGGCGGTGCGGTCTTGTCGATATCGAACTGGACGTGACGGGCGGCAAAGCCCGATTTCAGGATCGGCTTCCATTCAAGTTTGGCATGTTCCGAAATCCCCGCATCGGCGAGATCCCGGCGTAAAGCATCCTCAAGGTCGGGAAAGGCATCGAGCATAGCCGCGAGAAACATGTCGCCCGCCACGCCGCCCGGCGCATCCATATGGACATGCAGGCTCATGCCGGCACTCCGCGGGGATGATAGATCGGCACCACATAAGGGCCTTCCGGAATGACGGCGATATCAGCATCGCCATGATGAGCGATGGCCGCCGATATGGCGGACGTGAGGTTGCCGACGCGTTCGACGCCGGTGAGCGCCGCATCGGCCTCGCTCAATCCGTCGGTGAACAGCTGGACACGGCCGGCGCGCATGGGTTTCAGCTGTTTTTCGGTCTGCCATTCATCGACATCGGCCAGCGATTTCGCCACGAGCGTCGCGAGAAAAGCATCCGGACCCAGGGCGATCAGCCGTTCCTGCGCTTCGCGGAAATGCCTCGAGCCGATCCCTTCCTTGCAGCCGGAAGCGATGATCAGCGTGCCGCCGGGTTCGAGGATGTCGAGCGGCGTCACCATGCCCTTGACGGTTTGATAATAGGTCTGGTCGAGCGGATAACCGGCTGCGGAGGTCACCACCGTCTTGAACCTGCGCGCGACCGGAATTTCCGTGAAGCCCCGGACGAATTCGACGGCCGCCAGATGGCTCTCGATGATCTCGCCGAAGGAGGCGAAGACGAGCTGGCGCTTGTCGTCGATGACGGTGTTGAGCGCATAGACCTCGCCCAGCATGCGGACGATTTCGAGCTGTTCCTCATGCAGCGGGTTGCCAGCGAGATTGCACTCGCGCGCCGCCACGTCCTCCATGAAGCGTGCGGAGTGGAACGTGCGGATCGTCTCATGGCCCGCGACACCGGGTGCCACGACCTTGCGTCCACCGGAATAGCCGGCCATGAAATGCGGCTCGACAAGGCCGGTCGCGATCCTGAGATCGGCATCGACCAGCCGCCGGTCGAGCTTGACCGGCACGCTACGGCCTTGGGTCACCCCGAGATCGACGTGATCCTCGTCGCGTTGTGCGAAATGATTTTCGACCCGGACATTGGCAAGCACCCAGGGATCGCCGACGAGTTCTTCCAGTTCGGCGCCTTCGTTCGGCCGGTGCAGACCCGTTGCGATAAGGACCGTGATCTTGTCGGCGGGAATGCCGGCAGCCATCATGGTCTCGATCATCGGGCGCAGGAACAGATGATTGGGCACCGGTCGTGTGATGTCGCAGATCAGGATGCAGGCCGAACGGCGTCCGAGCACCAGTTCGGTCAGCGGCTTGCCGCCGACCGGCTGGGCGAGGGCGGATGCGATCAGTGCTTCCGGTTTACCTGCGGGCGGGAAGGACGGCTTTTCGATCAAGTGTGCGCGGGCCTCGGCCGGCAGCTTGAGCGCCAGTCCGTCGCGGCCGTAGAGAAGATGGATCGTCATCACGATGCCTCCACGAGGATCACCCGGAAATCGTTGACATTGGTATGCGTCGGCCCGGTCATCACCAACCCGTCGAGTTCGGCGAAGAAACTATAGGCGTCGTTCTTCGAGAGATGATCAAATGCCTTGCGCCGTTCGGCCTTCGCCTGCTGCGCCGCCGTCCATATCACCCCCGCATTGTGCTCGGAGCCGTCGCGGCCGTCGGTGTCGCAGGCCAGCGCGCTGACGCCGGGCAGGTCCCAGGCCGCGAGCGCGAACCCTAGCAGGAATTCGCTGCAGCGTCCTCCCTTGCCGGGTGCCCCGCGCAAGGTCACCGTCGTCTCTCCACCGGATATGATCGCCAGCGGGGCGGCGCCCGGCTGCCCGTGGTTGCGGACCTGGCGCGCGATGCCGGCCATGACGCGGCCCGCTTCCCGTGCTTCGCCTTCGATGGCGTCGCCAAGGATCATGGGTGTGAAGCCGTTGGCGCGGGCGATTGCGGCGGCGGCTTCGAGCGAGGCCTGCGGCGCGGCAACGACATGTGCTTCTGTGCGGGCGAAGGCCGGGTCGTCAGCCCCTGGTGTTTCCGCAGCTCGTGAATTCAGGAAGGCGGCTGCTGCTGACCCGAGCGATATGCCGGCACGCTCGACGATGGCACGTGCATCCGCCGCCGTGCTTTCATCGGGCACTGTCGGTCCGGAAGCGATCAGAGAAAGATCGTCGCCGGGCACATCGCTGATCACCAGCGTCACACAACGGGCGGGCGCGGCTGCTAGTGCCAGGCGGCCGCCTTTGATCGCCGACAGGTGCTTTCGAAGCACGTTCATCTCGCTGATCGGCGCACCCGAAGCCAGTAGCGCCCGGTTCAGTGACTGTTTGTCGGAAAGCGTGAGACCTTCGCCGGGCAATGCCATCAGCGACGAACCGCCGCCGGAGATCAGGAAGAGGGCGAGATCGTCCGGACCCAACGCTTGCGCCATCTCAAGAACGCGCCGGGCGCCGGTTTCGGAGCCGATATCCGGTACGGGATGGCTGGCCTCGATCAGTTCGATGCCTTGGGTCGGCAGAGCGGCGCCGTGAGGAACTATGACCAGACCCTCGCATGGTCCCCAGGCTGCCTCGACGGCCTGCGCCATGCGTGCGGAGGCCTTGCCGGCGCCGAGCACCACCGTCCTGCCGCGCGGGCGTTCCGGCAGCATCGGCGGAATGGCGTGAAACGGATCGGCGGCTTTGAGGGCAGCAGCGAACATGTCGTTGAGAAGTGTCTGGATGTCCATCCCATCATCCTTGCGATTTCTCCAAGTCTTGTCCGATTGCCAAGCAATCCGTCAAGGGCATGGACGGCCGCAGAGGACCTCAAGTCGATGCAATCCGTCAGTCCTCCGTAAAGATCGGGTCCTCGGTGAACGTGCCGCCCTGATAGAGCGACAGCGCTGCCGCGGGGCCGGGCTTCTCCATCGCCGCATCGAGTTCGGCACGGAAGCGTTCGGCATTGTCTTTCGGTCGCCAACCGAGATAGGCGGCATGCGAATTGTCCCACCACTTGCTGTCGTTGTCGGACACGCCCCAGATAACCGGGCAGCCCAACATCGGCGCCCGGAAGATACATTCGATCATCGAGTCGAAATCGTCGTAGGACATCCAGGTCGAGAGCATGCGGTGGTTCCTGGGCTTTTCCATGCAACTGCCGATGCGGACCAGTGCCGATTCCTGCCCGAACTTCTCGAAATACATGCGGGCGAGCGCCTCGCCGAAGCATTTGGAGACCCCGTAGAGCCCGTCCGGCCGCATCGGCGCGGTGACGTCGATATGCTGGTCCTGGCGGTAGAAGCCGATCGTATGGTTGGAACTGGCGAAGAGAATTCTCGGATGACCATGGGCGCGGGCCGCCTCATAGAGATTGTAAAGGCCCAGAAGATTGGCGTTGAGGATCTTGGAGAATTTATCCTCCACCGAGATGCCGCCGAGATGCAGGATGCCATCGCAGCCCTCGACGAGTTTCATGACGGCATCCGGATCGCCCAGGTCGCATTGCACGATTTCTTCATGCGGTGCCGCGTTACCCATGCCCGCAATATCGGAAACGCGCACTACGTCGGCATGCCGCGCCATGCGCTGACGCATCGCGCGGCCCAGACCGCCAGCGGCGCCGGTCATCAACAATCGTTTCAAGGAATCCTCCATCTGCAAATATTTTCAACTTATCATACAGGTTGGTGGATTTGCGTCAACAAGTCGGCTATGTCTGTCGCTTAGACGAAACTTGACAGGCAAACTGGCGCATGGTGGTGCTCCGGTGGGTGGGACGAGGAGACATTCATGCGCGCGCAGCCGAGGCCGGACCAGGGATTCAGCACGTTGACCGCGCGCTTGGCCGACAATCTCAGGCGCTCTCTCTCGTCGGGGCAGTTTCCCCCCGGCAGCAAGCTGCCCAGCGAAGCGCAGTTGAGCGAGGCACATGGGGTTAGCCGCACTGTGGTGCGCGAAGCCATCGCCGCGCTCCGCGCCGATCGCCTGGTGGAGGCACGTCAGGGAGCGGGCGTCTTCGTGCTTGAAACGCCTGGTGTGGCGCCTGCGGGCCTGTTGTCGGTGCGGAATGTCGATCCGGACCGGGTTTCCTCGATGATCGAAATGCTCGAACTGCGTACGGCGGTCGAGGTCGAGGCGGCGGGATTGGCGGCCTTGCGTCGTTCCCCGGCACAGGAAGAGGCTATTCTCGACCAGCATTACGCCGTGCGCTCCTGTCTCGAAGCGGGCACCTCCAGCGCGGACGCGGATTTCGCGCTGCATCTGGCGATCGCCGACGCGACAAACAATCCGCGCTTCCGCGAATTCCTGGCGATGATCGGCAAGAATGTGATTCCGCGTGCAGCACTGCGGGCCGATGATAGCGATAGCGACCAGTCCGCCTATATCAAGCTTATCGACCGGGAACACGATGCGATCGTCGCGGCCATTTCCAACGGCGATGAAGAGGCCGCCCGCGAGGCGATGCGCCGGCATCTGCGTGGTAGCCAGGCGCGTTATCGGGCGCTTCTGCGTGAGCAACGCCAACCTGTATGATAAGTTCTTGACACTTGTTTTGCCTATGTGTACGACAAGTTTGCCTGAGGAGGCATGGAGAGGATCAAGAATTGATGACGCCGCAAGAAATCAAGGCCGCGCTCGGTGCGGGGCTCCTGTCATTCCCCGTGACGCATTTCGACCGCGAGGGCAAATTCCAGGCGGAGAGCTATCGCCGTCATATCGAATGGCTGTCTGGGTTCGACGCGCCGGTGCTGTTCGCGGCGGGCGGCACGGGCGAGTTCTTCTCGCTTTCTCCCGACGAAATTCCCGGCATCGTCAAATCAGCCAAGGAAGCCGCCGGCAAGACGGCGATCGTCTCGGGCTGCGGCTTCGGCACCGAGGTCGGCGTCGAACTGGCGCGCAATGTCGAGAAGGCGGGCGCCGATGGCATCCTGCTTCTGCCGCACTATCTCATCGATGCGCCGCAGGAAGGCCTCTATAAGCATGTCAAGGCGATCTGCCAGTCGGTTGGTATCGGCGTCATGGTCTATAACCGTGATAATTCGGTGCTTTCCGTCGATACGTTGAAGCGGCTCTGCGACGAATGCCCCAATCTCGTGGGCTTCAAGGATGGCACGGGCGACATAGGCGCGGTGCGTCAGGTCACCGCTGTCATGGGTGACCGGCTGACCTATCTCGGCGGCATGCCGACGGCGGAGCTCTTCGCCGAAGCCTATCTCGGTGCCGGCTTCACCACCTATTCCTCTGCCGTGTTCAACTTCGTGCCTGATCTTGCGGTGGATTTCTACAAGGCGTTGCGCGGCGGTGATCGTGCTCGTTGTGAGATGCATCTCAAGGAGTTCTTCTATCCCTTCATGGCCATCCGCAACCGCCGCAAGGGCTATGCCGTTGCCGCGATCAAGGCCGGCGTACGACTGCAGGGTTTCGATGCCGGCGGCGTGCGTCCGCCGCTCGATGACCTGACGCGGGAAGAAGAGGGCATGCTGGAAGCTCTGATCGGCAAGTGGAAACGCTGAGATGAAAATCGCCGCCGTCCGCACCCATCTGCTCGAACACCGGCTAGCTGTGCCGTTCGAAAGCGCATCGATGCGCTTCGATCGCCGCGCCCATGTTCTGGTCGAGATCGAGTGCGATGACGGCATGATCGGCTGGGGGGAGTGCCTGGGTCCGGCGCGTCCCAACGCGGCGGTTGTCGCTGCCTACAGGAATTGGCTGATCGGCGAAAATCCGCTGGAAAATGAGAAAATCTGGGCGCGGCTCTACAATGCCCTGCGCGACCAGGGCCAGCGCGGCCTGACGCTGACGGCATTGTCCGGCATCGACATTGCGCTCTGGGATATCAAGGGCAAGCATTTCGGCGCATCGGTCTCCACATTGCTCGGTGGCCGTTTCCGCGAAAGCATCAGGGCATACGCGACGGGAAGCTTCAAGCGCGATGGCGTCGATCGGGTCGAGGATAACGCGCTGGAAACAGCGCGTTATCGCGCCGAAGGTTTTCACGCCTGCAAGATCAAGATCGGCTTCGGCGTCGAGGAGGACCTGCGCGTTGTCCGAGCGGTGTGCGAGGCGATCGGTTCCGATATGAAGCTGATGGTCGATGCCAATCACGGCTACGATGTCATCGAGGCGGTGCGGTTCGGTCGCGCCGCCGCCGAACTCGGCATCGACTGGTTCGAGGAGCCCGCCGTGCCGGAACAGCTTGGCGCCTATCGCGAGATCAAGGCGTCGCAGCCGATCCCGGTCGCGGGCGGGGAGACTTGGCACAGCCGCTGGGGCATGAAGGAACCGCTCGAAACACGCGCTGTCGATATCATCCAGCCCGATCTCGCCGGCGTGGGCGGCTTCACCGAGGCCAAGCGTGTCGCAGACATGGCTGCCCTTCATGGCATCCGCGTTGTGCCGCATGTCTGGGGCACGGCGGTGCATCTGGCCGCGGCATTGCAGTTCATGGCGGCCATGGTGCCCAACCCGGTTCGCGTCAATCCCGTCGAGCCGATCCTGGAATTCGACCGGACGGAAAATCCCTTCCGGCAGGCGGTGGTCAAATCGCCGATCGAGCACGTGAGCGGGGTGGTTCAAATCCCCAATGGACCGGGGCTTGGCATCGAGATCAACCGCGATGCGCTCGCCGAATTCCGCATGAAGGACGATTGAGATGATCGTCAGACCCGTCGCCGGCCAGCCTCCCAAGATCAAATTGCCGCGCGGTGCGGTCGATGCGCAGATGCATATGTATCTGCCCGGTTTCCCTGCCCAGCCTGGTGGGCCCGACCTGCCGGCAGGCGCCTTGCCGGATGCGGATCAGTATCGCAACGTCATGCGCTGGCTGGGCATAGACCGGGTCATCATCACCCAGGGCAACGCGCATCAGCGTGACAATTCCAACCTCGTCGCTTGTCTTGATGAAATGGGTAATGTCGCGCGCGGCGTAGCCGTCATCGATGGCGCGACCAGCGAAGCGGAACTGGACCGGCTTTCAGTTGCTGGTGTGGTGGGTGCCCGTATCATGGATCTGCCCGGCGGGGCAGTGGGCCTGGGCGAACTCGAGGTGATCGATGCCAAGGCCGTCGCGCGTGACTGGATGCTTGCGGTGCAGTTCGATGGCACGAAAATACTCGAGCATGAAGCGCGGTTGCGGGCGATCAAATCCCGCTGGGTGTTCGACCATCACGGCAAATTCTTTGGCGGGGTGACACCGGACGGCCCAGAAGTCGCGGCGGTCAAGCGGCTGATCGACCGTGGCAATTGCTGGTTCAAGTTCGCGGGCGCCTACGAATCGTCGAAATCGGGTGGACAGGCTTACGAGGATGTCGGCGCGGTTTCGCGCGTGATCGCTTCGCATGCGTCCGAGCGGATCGTCTGGGGCACCAACTGGCCGCACAACCTAGCACGCGAAACGGCGGACTATCCTGATGATGCCGCGCTGACCGATACGATACTCGATTGGCTGCCGGACGATCGTGCGCGCCATCTGGCGCTGGTCGAAAACCCCGAAGAGCTGTTTGGACTACCCCCATTCCGGGGCGAAGACTGAGCGCATGTTCCGGGGCGGGAGACCCCGGCAAATTTCAACAAGGAGGAGACTATGAGAATTCTACCCGCATTTTCCCTGGCACTCGGCCTGACGCTTGCCGCAGGCTTCGCGTCGGCGCAGGAGATCACCCTTCGCTCGGCCGACATCCATCCGGATGGCTACCCGACCGTCGAGGCGGTTAAGTTCATGGGCCAGCTCGTTTCCGAGCGCACCAATGGCCGCATCAAGATCGAAGTCATGAACAACGCCGTGCTCGGCTCCGAGAAGGACACGATCGAGCAGACCCGTTTCGGCGTCATCGATATGAACCGCGTCAATGCGGCGCCGTTCAACAACCTCGTGGCGGAAACCACGGTGCTTGGCCTGCCATTCCTGTTCCGTGACACCGAGCATATGCATCACACGGTCGACGGTCCGATCGGCGAGGAAGTGCTCGCAGCCTTCGAACCGCATGGCCTTGTCGGCCTGACCTTCTATGACTCGGGCGCCCGGTCCTTCTACACGACCAAGAAGCCGATCGAGAAACTGGCCGACCTCAAGGGCATGAAGATCCGCGTCCAGCAGTCCGACCTCTGGATTGCGATGATGGAGGCCTTCGGCGCCAATCCGACGCCGATGCCGATGGGCGAAGTCTATTCGTCGCTCGAAACCGGTGTGGTCGATGGCGCCGAGAACAATTGGCCGTCCTATGAATCGGCCCGCCATTACGAGATCGCCAAGAACTACACGCTAACCCAGCATTCGTTGAACCCGGAAATCCTCGTCATCTCGAAGATGTCCTGGGACAAGCTGTCGCCGGAGGATCAGAAGATCCTGAAGCAGGCCGCCAAGGAATCGACGGTCAAGATGCGCGAACTCTGGGTGGCGCGCGAGAAGGCATCCGAAGAGAAGGTCCGTGCTGCCGGCAACAAGATCATCGAGGTCGACAAGAAGGAATTCTCCGACGCGATGAAGCCGGTGTATGACAAGTTCGTCACCGATCCCAAGCAGAAGGACCTGCTCGCACGCGTGCAGGCGGTGCAATAGGATTTGAAATCGGAGCCGGTCCATTGGGCCGGCTCTTTTCGCTCCCGTGCAAGTTGCGGGCAAGACGTCTGGAGGAACTTTCGACATGCGGCAATTCATGCTGGCCATTCGGCCGGGGCTGACCTGGCTCAGCCTTATCTCGCTTTATATTGCCGGGATCGGCATGGTGTTGATGACCGCGATCATCGGCTGGCAGGTTTTTGCCCGCTATGTGCTGAACAACACGCCAAGCTGGTCCGAGCCGCTGTCGCTGTTCCTCATGCTCTGGTTCATCCTGCTCGGCGCCGCAGTCGGGGTGCGCGAAAGCGTCCATCTCGGCCTCGATATCGTTCGCTACACAATGCCGCCGTCGATCCAGAAGCTGATGGATCTGGTGAGCCTCGGGTTGATCGTGCTCTTCGGCATCGCCATGGCCTATTACTCGACATTACTCGCGATCGGCACCTGGTCGGCGACCATCCCCGTGCTTGGCTGGCCGGGTGGCGTCGATTTCATTCCAATGATCGCCGGCGGCGTGATGATCACGATTTTTGCGCTGGAGCGCTTTGTGGATGTCGTGCTCGACGAGCGGATTGCAGCCGATGTGATTGTGCAGGAAGTGGCGTAAATGGCATATCTCATTCTCTTCGGCGCTTTCACATTCCTGATGCTGATCGGCATGCCGATCGCGTTTTGCCTCGGCATCGCGTCGGTCGCCACCGTGCTCTATATGGGCCTGCCGCCGATCGTCGTGTTCCAGCAAATGAATTCCGGCATGAATGTCTTCGCCATGATGGCGATACCATTCTTCATTTTCGCCGGTGACCTCATGGTGCGGGGCGGCATCGCAGAGCGGCTGATACGCTTTGCGGCCGGCCTTGTCGGCCACATGCGCGGCGGTCTCGGGCAGGTCAATGTCGTGGCATCGACGCTGTTCGGCGGCATTTCCGGCTCGGCTGTTGCCGATGCCTCGGCCGTTGGCGGGCTGATGATCCCGCAAATGGCGGCACGTGGCTATGATCGCTCCTATGCCGTCAACGTCACGGTCAATGCAGCCATCATCGCACTGATGATCCCGCCGTCGCACAACATGATCCTTTATTCGATTGCGGCGGGCGGCACCGTCTCCGTTGCGGATCTTTTCACCGCCGGTATCGTGCCCGGGTTGCTGCTGGCGGCGGCTCTGATGGTCACGGCGTATGTCGTTGCACGTCGGCGTGGCTATCCCGCCGAGCCGTTTCCAGGCTTCAGCAAATTGGGCTATTATCTTCTGGTGTCCGTGCCGGGCCTGCTGCTGATCGCCATCATCTTCGGCGGCGTGCGCTCCGGCGTGTTCACGGCGACCGAAAGCTCCTGCATCGCAGTGCTTTATGCTCTGGTGGTGGCGCTCTTCGTCTACCGCGAACTGAGCTTTAGCGGCTTCATAGAGGCAGTGCTTCAGGCGGTGCGCACGACGGCCATGGTGCTGCTGGTTATCGGCACGGCGGCATCGTTCGGCTGGCTGATGGCCTTCCTGCAGGTGCAGCAATATATGGTCGCGGCCATCGGTTCGGTCTCGGAAAACCCGATTATCGTGCTGCTGATGATCAATGTCATGCTGCTGCTGCTCGGCACGTTCATGGACATGGCGCCGATGGTGATCATTGCAACACCTGTTCTGCTGCCTGTCGTGAAGGCCTTCGGCATCGATCCCGTCCATTTCGGCGTGATCATGATCCTGAATGCCGGCATCGGGCTCAACACGCCGCCAGTCGGCACTGTGCTCTTCGTCGGCTGCGCGGTGGGGGGCATAACGATACGGGAAGCGATGAAGACGATCTGGCCGTTCTTCGGCGCCAGCATCGCGGTGCTGCTGCTGGTGACCTATATTCCGGCGCTGTCGCTCTGGCTGCCGGCCGCGTTCAAGTAATACGATGGTGGGGCGCCACTGGCGCCCCGATTGCTGTCGTCATACGTGGCGGGTTAGTCCGCCATCGACCTTGATGCTCTGGCCGGTGATGTAGCCCGCGCCATCCGAGGCGAGGAAGGCTATCGTCGCGGCGATCTCCTCGCTCGTGCCGTAGCGCTGCATCGGCACGCTGTCGCGCCGGGCATCCGTCGCCGGTAGGCTGTCGATCCAGCCGGGCAGCACATTGTTGATCCTGATATTGTGCTTCGCATAGGTGTCGGCGAATATCTTGGTGTAGGAGGCGAGGCCGGCGCGGAACACGGCCGAGGTCGGGAACATATCCGAGGGCTCGAACACCCAGGCCGTCGAGATGTTGACGATCGAGCCGGACTTCTGCGCCTGCATGATTGGGGCCACCAGCCGCACCGGGCGGATGACGTTCATCAGGTAGACTTCCATCCCCTTGTGCCAGTCCTCGTCCGTGATCTCGATGATCTGCGCTCTTGGCCCGTGGCCCGCGCTGTTGACCAGCACGTCGATCCGACCCCATTTTTCCATCGTGCCGTCGACCAGTCGCTTCAGGTCATCGTTTGACTGGTTCGAGCCGGTGACGCCGAGGCCACCGAGTTCCCCAGCCAATGCTTCGCCCTTGCCTGATGATGACAGGATGGCGACGTGATAGCCGTCTGCAGCGAGCCTTTTTGCCGCCGCAGCTCCCATGCCGCTGCCTCCGGCGGTGACGATCGCGACTTTGCCTGACGACATGAGCATTTCCCTTCATTGCATGATTGATTCATCGCGCCGATATTGGCATGCCGGAGCCATCAGGCGAAAGCCGGTAAAGCATAGAGGACAAGACATGATGGATTTGACTGGCAAGCGTCTGGGCTTCGTGGGCACCGGCGATATCGTCGAGGCGGTGATCACGGGTATCTGCAAGACGGACCTCGGCAATATGCCCATCGTGGTTTCGCCGCGCAATGCGACAACCGCCGGGCGTCTTGCTGAACGTCATGCCAATGTCAGCATCGGCGCGGACAATCAGGATGTGCTCGACCGATCCGATATCGTCGTGCTCGCGGTGCTGCCGCAGATCATCGCGGATGTCACGAAAGCGCTGACGTTCAGGCCGGATCATCATGTCATCAGCTTTGCTGCCGCGACATCGCTGGAAAATCTCAGGGACTGGATCGGCCAGCCGGTGTCGCTTAGCCAGGCGATCCCGCTGCCTTTCGTCACCGGGCTGAATGGTGCGACCGCGATCTATCCGAGGGATGAGATTTCCGCCGCGATCTTCTCGCGGCTTGGCAAGGCGGTCGAGGTGGACAACAAGCACGAATATGACTCGCTTGCGGCGGCCGGCGCCGTCATGGGCACTTACTTCGGAATGCTCGACACGCTGACATTCTGGCTGGAGCGTCAAGGATTGCCCTATGAGAAGGGCGGGGCCTATCTCGGCCAGCTTTTCGCCGGTCTGGGGCAGGCCGCGGGTGATACCGGCGGCAAGCGGTTCAGCGAACTCCGCGACAGCTATTCCACCATCGGCGGATTGAACGAGCAGGTGCATCGCGATTTTGCGCGCGACGGCGGCAATGCTGCGTTGGAAAAGGCGCTCGATGCGGTGTTCAGTCGCATATCGGGCGGGTGAGGATGCTGGCGTTTGGGAGAGAGACCGCCCATATGTAGGGAGTGCGAGGCAGTTTGATGGAAGACTATAGCTACCGCCGTGACCCCGACGTGCCACCTTTTCCGGACGACAGGCCAGTCATTATTTTCGACGGGCAATGCGTGTTCTGTTCGGGCTGGGTGAAGTTCGCGCTGAAGCGGGACAAGCAGAAAATTTATCGTTTCATGACGGCGCAATCCGCCACCGGCGCGGCGCTCTATCGTCATTACGGGCTTGATGATCGCGACTACGAAACGAATATGCTGCTGGCGGAGGGGCGGCCTTATTTCCGCTCCGAAGGCTCGATCCGCATGGTTGCCGGCCTGGGTTTTCCGTGGTCGTTGCTGAAGATATTCAGCCTCGTGCCGCGCGCATTGCTGGACCGTGTCTACGAGTTCGTTGCCCGGAACCGCTTTCGCCTGGCCGGTCGGATGGAGACCTGCTACGTGCCGACGCCCGAGGACCGGGCGCGCTTCATCGCCTGAATTATCCGGAGCGGGCCTGAAATTCAGGCGCCGCTCCGGTTTCCCCGCTGGTTATTCCTATTCTGCGGCTTCGGCCGGCTTGATGACGCCACGCCGGATTTGGTCTTCTTCGATTGACTCGAACAGCGCGCGAAAATTGCCCTCGCCAAACCCTTCGTCGCCCTTGCGCTGGATGAATTCGAAGAAGATCGGTCCGATCACCGTCTTGGAGAAGATCTGCAGCAGGATCTTGGTCGTGCCGCCGTTCACCACGCCTTCGCCATCGATGAGGATGCCGTGCTGCTTCATGCGCTCCATCGGCTCGTCATGGCCGGTGACCCGGTCGTAGGAGCGCTCATAATAGGTGTCGGGCGGGCCGGGCATGAATTTCAGGCCATTGGCGGCAAGCCGGTCGGTGGCGTCATAGATGCCGTCGCTGCCAACAGCGATATGCTGGATGCCTTCGCCCTTGTATTTCTTGAGGAATTCCTCGATCTGGCTGGTGTCGTCCTTGGACTCGTTGAGCGGAATGCGGATCTTGCCGCAAGGCGAGGTGATCGCGCGGCTCGTCAGGCCCGTGATGCGGCCGTCGATATCAAAGAAGTGGATCTGCTTGAAGCCGAACAAGTCGCGGTAGAAATCCCACCACTTGTCCATATTGCCGCGGAACACATTGTGGGTGAGGTGGTCGAGATAGTAGAAGCCGACGCCGACCGGCTTGGGATCCACCTCGCCGAGCCAATCGAATTCGGCCGCGTAGGCCGAACCCTTGGCGGCATAGCGCTCGACGAAATAGAGCAGCGATCCGCCGATACCGACGATCGCCGGTACGTCAAGTGCCTTGTCGTCGCCCGTGTAAGGCGTGGCGCCCTTGGAAACGGCGTGGTCGAATGCGTACTGCGCATCGACGACGCGCCAGGCCATGGAGGGAGCGCACGGGCCGTGGGCGTCGACAAAGCGCATGGCATGGCTGCCGGGCTCGGCATTGAGCACATAATTGATGTCGCCCTGGCGCCAGACGGTGATGTTCTTGGTCTTGTGCCTGGCGACCGCCAAATAGCCCATGCGGGTGAAAAGTTCGGCGAGCTTCTCGGGCTCGGGATGGGCGAATTCGACGAATTCGAAGCCGTCGGTACCGGCCGGATTATCGCCTGAGATTTCTGCCGGCGGTGCGTCGTGCGGAAAGGGACCCATCGTTTTCTCCTCGTCTCGAATGGTAACGCCTATGATGCCACTTCGGTGACGCAATGTGCTTGCATTCAAGGGCTATTGCCGCCAATCTATGCATGAAACGTGCATGGATGAGAGGAACTGTGCGTGATGACACAATTGGATGGATTCGATCTCAAGATTCTCCATGCCTTGCAGGCGGATGGCAGACTAACCAATATCGAGCTGTCGGAACGGATTGCGCTGTCGGCATCGCAATGCTCGCGCCGGCGGGCGCGACTGGAGGCGGAGGGTGTGATCAGCGGTTATCGCGCCAGTCTCGATCCGGCAAAGATCGGGCTTGGGCTTCTTGTGGTGATTTCCGTGACGCTTGCCACTCACAACAGGGATAATGCGCGGCGCTTCGCCCAGCTAGTCAATTCATTGCCTGAAGTGCTCGAGGCTTTCGCGCTTACGGGTGAGATGGATTACCATCTCAAGATCGCGGCGCGGGACCTGAGCGGCCTCTCGGAATTCGTCAACGATGTGCTGCTGCCGCATGAATCGGTGCAGCATGTGAAAACCTCGATCGTGCTCAATACGCTGAAGCGGGATGGTGCGCTGCCACTGCCCGATATCCGCTAGCCCGGCAGTTTGCCCTGTCGGATGGCTGACTCTACGGCATCCAGACCATCTTCGAATGATTTCAATCCCTTGCGGCCAAGTATTACAGCGAGTTCGGCCTGGTAGGCGCGGGCGTGCCCGGCAAGATCGTCATAAGCCTTGCGGCCGAGCGGGGTGAGTTCGATATGCTCGACGCGCCGGTCGTTCTCGTTTTCCGTCCGCTTGATCCAGCGCCGCTCTTCGAGTGCACTGATCGCCCGGCTGACCTTGGTCTTGTGCATGCTCGAATGTGCGCCGATTTCGGTGGCTGTCATTCGGCCAACGGCGCCAAGCGCGGCAAGCGTCCGCCATTCCGGCCGCGTCATGTCGTAACGCGATTTATAGATGCGGGAGAAGTTGAGACTGATTGACTCCGCGGCACGGTTCAGCCGGTAGGGCAGGAAGAATTCGAGTTCGAAATGATCGCCCATGGCGCCTTGATAGTTACATTTTCAATAGTTACGGATGTAACCAATGTCGAGCAATCTTGCAACGGGAGGAACCGTCATGGATGCGCGCACCGAAGGATTGGCAAGCGCCACCGCCAGGGCCACCAACCGGCCGGTTTATATGCCCGGCTTCGGCAACGATTTCGAGACCGAGTCGCTTCCCGGCGCGCTGCCGCAGGGCCAGAACAGCCCTCAGAAATGCAATTATGGCCTTTATGCCGAGCAGCTCTCCGGCTCTCCATTCACCGCCCCGCGCGGCACCAACGAGCGCTCGTGGCTCTATCGCATCCGGCCCAGCGTACGGCATACAAGGCGGTTCTCGAATGCCAGTTATCCGTTCTGGAAGTCGGCGCCTTGTGTTGATGATCATTCGCTGCCGCTTGGGCAACTGCGCTGGGGGCCCACGCCGATGCCGTCGGAGCCGACCAATTTCCTCCAGGGCATGCGCACCATGACGGCCGCAGGCGATGTCATGACCCAGGTCGGCATGGCGGCGCATGTCTATGTCTTCAACGACGACATGGTGGACGACTATTTCTTCGATGCCGATGGCGAATTGTTGATCGTGCCGCAGGTCGGTGCGATCCGGGTGTTTACCGAGATGGGCATCATGGATGTCGAGCCGCTGGAAATCTGCCTCGTGCCGCGCGGCATGATGTTCAAGGTGAGCCGGCTGGGTGAAGGCGAGGGCTGGCGCGGCTATATCTGCGAGAATTACGGCGCCAAGTTCACAATGCCGGATCGCGGCCCGATCGGCGCGAATTGCCTGGCCAATCCCCGAGACTTCAAAACGCCGGTCGCGGCGTACGAGGACAAGGAGACGCCGTGCCGCGTGCATGTGAAATGGTGCGGCAAGTTTTATCTCACCGAGATCGGCCACTCGCCGCTCGATGTCGTCGCCTGGCATGGCAATTACACGCCGTTCAAATATGATCTCAGGACATTTTCGCCTGTCGGCGCGATCCTGTTCGACCATCCCGATCCCTCGATTTTCACGGTGCTGACCGCGCCGACCGAGGAGGCGGGAACGGCCAATGTCGATTTCGTAATCTTCCCGCCGCGCTGGCTGGTGGCCGAGCACACGTTCCGGCCGCCCTGGTATCATCGCAATATCATGAGCGAGTTCATGGGCCTGATCCACGGCCAGTACGATGCCAAGGAAGAGGGCTTCGTGCCGGGCGGCATCAGCTTGCACAACATGATGCTGCCGCATGGGCCTGACACGTCAGGCTTTGAGAAGGCGTCGAATTCCGAACTCAAGCCGGTCAAGCTCGATCATACCATGGCGTTCATGTTCGAGACCCGCTACCCTCAGCAATTGACGCGCTATGCGGCGGAGCTTGAGACCCTGCAGGACGACTATCTCGAGTGCTGGGATGGGCTCGAAAGGAAGTTCGACGGAACGCCCGGCATCAAGTAGGCTCGCATTCGGGAAGAGAATCAAACGGGAGGCAGACGGCTCATGAAATTGGCGACACTCAAGGATTCCACGCGCGACGGCCGGCTGGTGGTCGTGTCCAAGGATCTGACGCTCTGCTCGGAGGTCGGGCATATCGCCCGCACGCTGCAGGCGGCACTCGATGACTGGGCGCATGTCGGCCCGCGTCTGGAGCGGGTCGCCGAGGGGCTGGAGGTCGGTTCGCAGCCATCGATGCGCTTTCACGAGCATGATGCCGCGTCGCCCTTGCCCCGTGCCTATCAGTGGGCGGATGGCTCAGCCTATGTCAATCACGTCGAACTCGTTCGCAAGGCGCGCGGCGGCGAGATGCCGGAGAGCCTGTGGACCGATCCGCTGATGTACCAGGGCGGCTCCGATAGTTTCATCGGCCCGCGCGACCCGATCGTCGTCGCTGATGAAGGTTTCGGTGTCGACATGGAAGGCGAGGTGGCTGTCATCGTCGACGACGTGCCGATGGGCGCCACGCCGGAACAGGCGCGCGACGCCATCCGGCTGGTCATGCTGGTCAATGACGTGTCGCTGCGGCACCTGGTTCCCAATGAACTCGCCAAGGGTTTTGGCTTCTTCCAGTCGAAGCCCGCGTCCGCCTTCTCGCCCGCGGCCGTCACGCCCGACGAATTGGGCGACGCGTGGAAAGACGGCAAGCTGCATCTGCCGCTGCTTGTCAGTTGCAACGGCAAGCCTTTCGGCAAGGCGAATGCCGGCGTCGACATGATCTTCGATTTCGGCCAGCTCATCGCGCACGCCGCGAAAACCCGCAGCCTTTCGGCGGGTTCGATCATCGGGTCGGGCACGGTATCCAACAAGCGCGATGGCGGTCACGGCAAATCGGTCGCCGATGGCGGCGACGGCTATTCCTGCATTGCCGAGATCCGCACGATCGAGAAGATCGAAACCGGGGCGGCAAAGACGCCGTTCCTGAAATTCGGCGACACGGTTCGTATCGAGATGAAGGACAGTACGGGACATTCGATTTTCGGCGCGATCGAGCAGACGGTGACGGAAGCGGTTGGATCTGCCGCCGCATGAGCGAGGTCGTGCTCCACGACTACTGGCGGTCTTCCGCCAGTTATCGGCTGCGCATCGCGCTCAACGCGGTCGAGTTGGAATACGAAGGCGTGCCGGTGGATATCCTGAAGGGCGAACATAGGCGGAGCGATTATCTCAAGCTCAATCCGCAGGGTCTGCTCCCGACGCTCGAGGTTGATGGCGAAAGGTTGACCCAATCGCTGGCGATCATCGAATATCTCGCCGAACTCCATCCCGAGGCGCATATTCTGCCGGCCGATCCGCTCGGCCGGCATCGCGTGCGCGCGCTCTCCTATGCTATCGCGATGGATATCCACCCGATCTGCAACAGCCATGTGGCCGCGCATGTCATCGAATTGACCGGCCGGGACGAGGCGCGGCCGAAATGGATGCGGCGGTTCATCGGGCCGGGGCTGAAGGCTTTCGAGACACTGCTCGATCATCCCGCCACGGGCGCATTCTGCCATGGGGATTTGCCTGGCATGGCTGATTTCTGCCTTGTGCCGCAGGTCTACAATGCCGAGCGCTGGGGTGCGGACCTCTCGGGCTGCCAGCGGCTGCTTGAAATCACCGAACGCTGCCGGGCGCTTCCGGCCTTCGCCGCAGCGCATCCCGATATCGTGCGGCCCGCAAATTAATCACAGGAAATTTGGAACACGCGTTCGGGCTGTCTCGTTCGGTTGTCAGGCGACGAACAGTTGGGGGCGAGCGTGGCAGACTACGGATTTGGACCTGTCTTAAAAGATGATTCCACGACATTCAGGCTTTGGGCGCCGAAACAAGGTCGTGTCGAACTCCTGATCGAAGGCAGCAGTCGCCAGCCGATGCGGCGCAGCGACGATGGGTGGCATGCGCTTGATATCGCGGATGTGGGCGCCGGAACGCTCTACCGCTTTATCCTGGAAGACGGGGCTGTGGTGCCCGATCCCGCTTCGCGCTACCAGCCCCTTGATGTTCACGGCCCGTCCGAGGTTGTTGATCCACACGCTTACCGATGGAACTGCACCGCCTGGGCTGGTCGCCCATGGGCCGAGATGGTGATCTACGAACTGCACATGGGCACGTTCACCGAGGCAGGCACATTCCGGGCGGCGATCGAGAAACTGGACCATCTCAAAGCAATCGGCATTACCGCGATCCAGGTCATGCCGGTGGCGGATTTTCCCGGCACGCGAAACTGGGGTTACGATGGCGTGCTGCCCTATGCGCCCGATTCAAGCTACGGCCATCCCGACGATCTGAGAGCGCTTGTCGATGAAGCACACACGCGGTCGATCTCGGTGTTTCTCGACGTGGTCTACAATCACCTCGGTCCGGACGGAAACTATCTTCCGCTTTATGCACCAATTTTCACGGACCGTCACAGCAGTCCATGGGGGGCGGGTGTCAATTTCGATGCCGAGGGCTCGTCCGTCGTGCGGGATTTCTTCATCGAGAATGCGATCTATTGGCTGAAGGCGTTCAGGATGGATGGCCTGCGCTTCGATGCCGTCCACGCGATCAAGGACGACAGCAACGAACATTTCCTGGATGAACTATCTCGCCGCGTGCGCGAGGAAACGAAGGGCCGGCATATTCATCTGATCGTTGAAAACGAGGAGAACGAAGCATCGCTGCTGGAGCGTACCCCGGATGGAAAGCTACTACGTTTCAACGCTCAATGGAACGATGATATCCACCACGTGCTGCATGTGGCGGCAACCGGCGAGCATATCGGCTACTACGGAGACTATGCCGATGATCTGGAGAAGCTCGCGAAAGCGCTCGCCGAGGGCTTCGTCTTCCAGGGCGAAGTCATGCCTTTCCGCCGAACGCCGCGTGGCGAGCCGAGCGCGCATCTGCCGCCGACGGCCTTCATCGCCTTCATCCAAAACCACGACCAGATCGGCAACCGCGCCCATGGCGACCGGTTGTTGACCTCGATCGATCCCCTCCGGTTGCGGGCGCTCGTGGCGACCTATCTGCTCGCTCCACAGATTCCCATGCTGTTCATGGGCGAGGAATGGGGTTCAAGCGAGCCCTTTCCCTTCTTTTGCGATTTCGACGAGAAGCTCAACGCCATTGTGCGAGAGGGCCGAAAGAGCGAGCTTGCGCGCATGCCCGGCTTCGATGGCGATGCCGAGGATGTACCCGATCCGACCCGGCCGGAAACGTTCCTGTCAGCGAAACTCCAATGGGAGAAGCGTGATACACTGGAGGGTGCTGCATGGCTGGCATTCTACAAAACCCTTGTGGAACTTCGACGCATCCGTGTTCAGCCTTTGCTGGACAGCCTCGGAACCCGCCCCGCGGAACATGAGGTCCGCGGTGGCCTCGTCCGGGTTACGTGGTTTACCGGGGATGGGCGCAAGTTGACGCTTCTGGCCAATTTCAGCGACGGGGAGGCGCCAATAGAGGTTCCGCCAAAGGCCAACATCTTTTATCCGCTTGACAGTGTTCCTATGGGGCAATTGGCGCCCTGGGGTGTGCTCTGGTTCACCGAGACGTGAATACACTCTGCATGGAACCATCCGGATTTGACGTCATTCCTTTCATGATCGAAAGGAGACAGATCATGGCAATCGAAAAGCCCAGGAGTGGCGCGCCCGGAACAACCGACCAATCACCGCGATGGGAAGGACCCGAGGCGAGCAGGCCGCGAGGCTATTTGCCCGCAAAGGATGATCCGGAACATGACCGCGACGCGGCCGGCGAAAACCTCCGTGACCCGCGCAAGCGTGACCTCTCGGACGGATTCAAGACCAAAGAGAATCAGTAGTTTCCGCCGGCCAATTCAGGCCGGCGCGACCGCCTGCGAAAGAAACTCGTCCGTCGTCATGACGGAGAGTTGGACCGAAAAGCGGTTTCGCAGCAAGGTCAACGATGCTTCATGCGTCTCGTCAGCACTGCCGCAGACGGCATCCTCCAGCAAAATGACATCATAGCCGTGATCGATTGCCCCGAGCACGGTGGCGAGTATGCAGACGTCCGTCTCTCCGCCGCTGATGGCCAGACGGGTTACGCCTTCCGCCAGGAGGAACTGATGCAGGCGTCCGCCGTGCCAGGGCGAATAGGTCAATTTGTCAAAGATGCGGGCAGGCGGCACTAACTGCTTGAGTGGATCGATCAGGTCCAGGAGGTCGGGCGGCAGATTTTCGCCCGTCATCATCGACCATTTTCTGTAGTAATCGCGCCATTTGCCGGGCAATTGGTCGGGATGCTGGGGCGGCAGGAAGCGTGTAAATATCGTGGCGCTCGCGAAGCGCCCTGCAACCTCTGTGATCTGAGGCGAAACGCGATCCATCCACTCGACATGCCACGGCGTATCCTCGGCGAAGACGCGCTGCATATCGATGCAAAGATGACGCCATTTCTGCAATTGGGTGTCCTCCATTCCGGCCCGGGATTAACCCGCTACGCCGCGAGGGAGTTCCTTGATTGGAAATTCCAGCCTGCGGGTGATGCCGACACCATCCAGGAACACCTCGTCATGGCTGGCCACCAGCAGGGCGCCGTCATAGGCCCTCACCCCTGCCTCCACGGCCGC
>Ga0307515_10003213_pt1 | contig 34591 bp, 30 predicted proteins | sample 17_EM_MG_FD_194513 | JGI IMG/M metagenome (GOLD analysis project Ga0307515, IMG submission 194513) | Populus trichocarpa ectomycorrhiza microbial communities from riparian zone in the Pacific Northwest, United States - 17_EM | ecosystem: Host-associated > Plants > Roots > Unclassified | place...
GAGCGTGTATCTCAGCACTCACGTCTCGCGGGGTTTTTTAGGCAGCCGCTTGACGGAACTTCACTGATACTGCACTGATAGGCCATCCGGACCTCACGTACTGGTATGTCCACAGGCATGTCGTAGGCTTCGATAACTGGCGTAAGGCGTCGAAAAAGGCGAGTTGCTCCACACAAGGAGACTACCGATCGTCCGTCAATGCTGAGTAGTAAAGAGAGCTTTAACACGACGAGATACACTTGCAAAAGCAAGCGGACACAGACGAAGGGAAATCGTGAAGCCAAAGTAAAACCCCGCTCCCCCCCAAAGAGGGGAAAGCTTGGCAAAACCAGGCGTTGAATGTGGTTGTCGAAGGTGTGTGTCCTCTCGCCTCCGCTCGTCTCCTACCGCTCAAAAAACGCAATGATGTCCGCTGCATAAGAACGGCTGCCTAGAATCAAGATCGAGCACATGCTGCTGATGGTGCTCATTGAGGAGGTCATTTGACTTCGAACAAAAGTCCTTATCACGCAATAATTCGTTGAGTTGGCATGGGTGGATGGTGGCAGGGTTAACACGGGGACAGTTCCATCGACTCCCACCATCCACCCATGCCAACTCCACGAATATTTGTCCAATAAGAATACTAGTTAGACGTCAAATGATCTACTCTGTGGGCTCTAATAGCTTCGGGTGTCCTATCTCGATTCGGAGCCCCCGTTCCCACTCGGCGGCTAATTTTGGTGATTGGACACGATATGACACGGCATCCCAAATCCCATCCCGTTGCCATCCCGTGGTTCTCACTGAACGTCATAAATCCTGACCGCGGAAGACTGTTCGGTTATAGAGGCTGACCGGACCGCGAATTTGGAAACGGTCCGGTTTCGACCCGGACCGAGACCGGAAGCTTCAGTCCGAGACCATTGCTAACACTACACTTAGAATATTTGAAAGATTCAGATAGTCTGGTAATGTTTGGAAAATGTTGCATTTTTAGTGATATATGGATACAGTTGGTACATAAGCAGATACTATTTATGATTGTCGTCCTCATAAAATTAAATCAAAGTATTCGACATTTGCTTCTTTAAGGTGTACCTCTATTCCAATCATTACCTGCTAATGGTCAGAACAGAGTAATTTAATGTAAAATTGCAAACTTCATATGTTGTTTAAATGCAGCAAACTACAGTACTGGAGAATGTGACAGAATTGTAGCCGCGATGAAAGTTTGGTATTTTCACTAGTTTTTGACTCAATCATTAAGACAGCCTCTATACTTTACCTTTGTGGCTTTGAACTACCACTCACTAATATCATCAACCGTAGGTGGTAAATCTTGATGATGGACGATTTCCACAGCGGGCTGTTTGGAAAGCGATCAATTGGTTTCTATGAGAAAACGTATCATACATAGTTGGTCCCAGCACCGAGAAGAAATCTATCGCGAAAGAATCTGAATATCGGAAAATACTTTTGTTTAAATGGTAGTTCGGTTACCCTTTTGTAGAAGCCTGCCATCAATAGTGCTATCAGATATGGGTATTCAGAACCACCATTTGCACGGAGATTATAGAGCTATCATAAATGGCAGCGAATAGATAATTCCAATAGGACCGTCCAGAATTGAAGGTTTCACTCCAGCATCTGGCAATGGTTCGTTTCGTGGGCCGCGGATACGTGGAGAGTGAAAAGAGCCTACATTAGCACCATCACAGCCCCATTGCACAGAGAACAACGAAAGCAGATCGGATTAGTACGGTCAAGTATTCGTGAAAGGATATCCACTTCTGTTCACAAACCTAGCTCCCCAACAACGAGAGCCAGTGAAACAATTGTAAAAAGGAAATCGCCTGAGGCTTCTACAACGTCGCGTTCACACTGTTGAAAAAGTTAAAAATCGATCAAAGCAATACTATTGGCAGTTTTGAGACTATTTCGTGGGTATAGACGGATTTGTTTCCCGATAAAATATGTAACTTAATAACCTCGACGCGATATTTCCCCCATGCACCTCGGATGGCCGATTATTCATTGTTCTGCATTGCATACCAATTACCTGATGGCCTGCATAGGAACTTATCTCTTCTTCCACCAACCTCTCCCTTCAGAGTACATTGTAGCAACCAGTGCTAGCAACTAGGACAACACACAACCTAGTGATCAGCCGCTCGTCTGCATTTGAGGTCGCTCGTAGAAGGCCTAAATTCATCAGAGGAGCAGTGCAACTGTGTAAGTATGGGTAAGTACCGCAATCTTTTCTGGAGTCCAAGCGGTATTCGCCCCCTCCCTGTTTATTCGTGCATTAACAAGTTGTTCAGCTATATTTGCAAGGACCTCTTGACTGCCTTCCAAGTACTGAGTAGTAAGGTGTTCAATCTCTTGCAACGTCGTACCATCTCTGTTCCATTCATCCATATTTATATCATGAAGCGCACCCTGAACATTGAGACGATAGTAGTCAAAGTTGCAAATACCTGACAGTCTCCGCAAACTTCGATCGACAGGTGTGGTATCAGTCCACCGACGTATCGCTTCTGCAAGGTAGCGGCCATAGCGCCACCGACGCAACAGTTCTGACAGGGAGTGGCGCTTGGCCGCCGCACCCTTACTCGCTGCACCCTCACGCGCTGCACCCTCGCGCGCTGCACCCTCACGCGCTGCACCTTCGCCCGCTGCACCCTCACGCGCTGCACCCTCACCCGCTGTACCCTCGCCCGCTGTACCCTCGCCCGCTGCGCCCTCGCCCGCTGCACCCTCGCCCGCTGTACCTTCGCCCGCTGCGCCCTCGCCCGCTACACCCGCGCCCGCTGCACCCTCACCCGCTGCACCCTCGCCCACTGCACCCTCGGCCGCTGCACCCTCGCCAGCCACAACGTTGGCCAGGGGGCTTCCTGTCCCGATATTCAATAATAGCTCTAAGGTAAAGCCAAAATCTGCAACTTCGTCGTATGCTAGCTCGCTTGGACTATTGTGTCCCATACCTCCATCGATAAACGTATTGGCTGCATGAAGAGTTATGAATTAGTTGTGCCCTAAAACCATATAAATATATTATCTTACTGTCAATCCGCATCGGGGAAAAGAAGCCGGGGGCGGCCGTCGTGGCCCTAGCTACTTGCCAGATTTCAGTATCGCATGCGGCACCGGGGTTGCGTAAAAAAATATTCCAGGGTCTAGTGGTATCACGGAAATGATCATAAGTACGAAATAGATGTGGTTGGAAGTCCGCTCGAGTCTCATTGACAGCGATGACCGCACTAGCCCTAAGTCAGGAGATACTCTCGTAAACAGCATTGAATTCTCACGTCCTGCATTGGTCTTCTCTCGATTGAAAGAGTGGGGCATCGTCAGGTGGCCGAACGGACTGTCTCCGAATGATTTCATTGATTTGTTCTCTGAATAAATCCCCCAAGTCTGTGCTATTGTATTTTGACCTTGGCCACCACCATCTGCCGTCGATAGGATGCCCCCTGATATGCATCCTTCGAGGCCTGCTGAAAATTCGTTCCCCCAGCTCGCGGTAAAGCCGAAGACAATCATTAACATCCATACGTAATCGTCCGAGCATTATCGCTGAGAGACTAGATACACTCTTCTCAGCAGTAATCTTGATTCCCTTGGATGCTTGGAATACCCTCCAGTGCTCGTTCCAAATATGTAGTCAAAGTAATGGCATGGTAATGGGGGACACCTCTGGGCACCCGATGCTGATACCACGCAAGCACTCGATGAGTTGGGCATTTGTCGATTCGCTTCCTCTTGTGCAATTCTGTTCATCAATGCTCTCAATATTAAGAGGCTCGAGTATCCACGTATCCCACCACCATCTTTGATAGCCATTAGCTCCTTCCATGTTTCGTTGTAAAAGTCAGCATACCGAGCGTGAGAACTAGCTGTCCCGACGACGGTATAGGCTCAGATTGGTTGACAGCACCGATAGGAGTGATGTCCGACTGCACCATCTTAGCTAAGATGATTGTTTCCGCTGCAGCTCTGTATCTAAAGTAGGATCGATGATTAAGTATTTAAATTGATATCCACAATCTGATATACTCCAATTTGCAGCATCAGACAGACAACGTTGACTTTCTTCCAAGGCTAACGGCATATGCACCTTGAAGAAGCAAGAAAATGAGTTGCGCATGAATGGTGTTCGAGCAAATAAGATGTTGCATTTTTCAAACTTCCGATGCAAGGAATGAGGCTGTGTTCGACGCATTTTTCAGCATTGCTCTCTCCATGTCCTCCTCAGGCGCGAAGAAAAAAATATTAGGCGAAAAGTGAAAATTCCTGCGCACCTGACATAGCGAATGGGCTGTTGGCAAAGCTTCGGCCTTCAAAGCACATTTACCATTGATTTGGGATGCACACCTGAAAGGTTTTCTAATGCAGCAGATCTGTGCTGGAGCCAATAACCACTATACAGTGGATATCGCCCAACTGTATCAGCGTTTTGGTATTCCGGCCCTGAGATGGGTACTATAAGTCAAGTTTAGCTTATAAATGTAGGTTACGATATTGAATTTAAACCCAGCCGTGTCATACAGCCCCACTTTCTAGCCTAAAGCTCGCTTTCTTCAGAGTGCATCGCCAGGGAGCACATCGTCGATGCTGCCAACCATTTTGGGACTAGAAAGAAATCTTACTTAAGTACTTAGGTAGCATACATACTTAGCTTGTCGGTAACGATCGTCTCATCCGGCGTTTTATCGCTGGCGCTTAGCCAGCGACATAACGATTAAGCCCCCACTTGTGTCTGAATTATGCGTTCGAGTCTAAGCCTCTACATCTAGACTCGCATGCCAGCCCCCATACCACACCGAGGGCTGGTCGATTTACTCGTTGGTGCAACTCTGAGTGTTGAACACCCGAGCTCAACACCGAAAATCAAAAAGACGATTCGGTCACAGCCTATGTAGATGATAACAACTCTAGTTGTCTGTTAACCGAAATCGTTTGTGTATGGTAGATGTATTCCGGCATATCCTCCGATGTCATAACAGTTCAGCCACCAAGTAATGCATCGCCCTACTACCCTGCGATGTATCAGCCAGCAATGAGGGCACCTCTACCACCTACAATCAATTTCAGTCAAGTGCAGGCAGACAATTAGAGTCGTATCATCTACATAGGCTGTGACCGAAAACTTCCTTTTTGATTTTCAGTGTTGTTTCGGTGATGAGTTCGAGCTGAAAATCTCGGGGTAACTAAATCGACCAGCCCCTCCCTGGGTGTGGTATGAGGGGCTGGCATGCGAGCTTACCCAACGCGGTAATTTTTTGTCTACGGGTGTAATGGGGCACACCTGCAATCGTAAGTGGCAGTTGTTTTGTCTACCTTGCCCCCTGTCAGATTTCGATCACTGTGTGGCGATCTAGGTGTCATCGCAACTAGGGCACGCGCCGCACTTAGCCTTGTGTAAGTGACACACCTCGCGAATGATCTAAATCTGTTGCTACGATATATAATCCCAAGCACGTCCTAAATCCCTCCCGTACCAAATTACTGATGACAGCATTCTAAACTGCGGTGTTTTCAAACTTTCTCAGAAGACCGTCGACAATCGCCTTTGCCTACTACCTTCAAACACAATTCGCTATGAAATGGCCCATTGTTTACGAACCAGAAAGTCACAAATTATCGTTAGGATCTACAGACGTTCACAATGGTAAGAGCATCCCCTGATGATCGTTAGAGATGCACTCTAATTTCAAAGCACCTGGATACGTGCAATCGGCTGACGAAACTCCACGTTGGAGCAATATCTACGAGGTTTCCTTACCGCAACCTAGCAGCGAACCTAGCAGCGAACCTAGCAGCGAACCTCGCAAAGCACTCAAACAGAACCTCGGAACTGTGAAACTAAACAGTTTACCCCTGTATGCGGTTGCTATGAGGTACCTGGGCCTTGTAGAACGCCATGTATATGTCCGCAAAGGTACGCATGTTCATTTACGTCTGGGAGGCAGCTAACCATATATTTCGAATGAACGGTTACAGATGTCCAACGGAGGGATACAGACACATCGAGGGATACAGGAACCGCATCGAGGGATTCATAAATCCCATCGCATTAACACACATCTGGACAATTGACTAATACGGTCGATGAAACTGTTTCTCTAGTAGTGGTATGTAGTCTTATCTACGGGAAATTTTTCACTAGTCGCGTATACGTAAACCAGCTGTTGGGTATCGTGTGCAGATGTGTTGGGTGTGTCTGAGCAAACGGCAGCGAAATGTAATCATCGGGCGAAGACATGGTATTGGGTGTTTCATATTCTGCTACTAGTTGCTTGATGAATTTTTAGTAGCGTTTCAATCGAAGAGTAATTTTATTTTAGTTCTGTATGCTTAGGGTAGTAATATCCGGAAAAAACGCCTGTTCCTATATATATATAATCGCACTGAACAGTTTCGCTTGTTTCACTTCCACATCATAACGGAGGCATTCTATCTGACATGAGCATTGACTAGCCTTACACGCTTGTGTGATCGCTGAGGAGATAGTCATTGTGTGTTGTCAGATTTATTCAATTTGCTACCCTGGCTAATTTAGTCCTCTGCAGCTCCACACTGGGACCAATAATCTTTTAAAACATGTCACTATCTGGGAAAGGGAGTAGTTACAGCCAGACATTTCAGCTGGTTAGTTACATTTCCTTGTACTAAATCGGTCGCAAGATTAAACCTCAGTGGGGGAAATTGAAAATATATTTATCACAATCAATGTTGCAATATTGGTTATACAGTTTTTGGGCTATTTCACTCAAGCTTGGCGTTCACATGCGTCTACTTAACTATCCTTTTAATCAAAACCTCACCAACCCTCACCACGCACGTCGATTAGGATGCATGTTATCCCACATTCCATTGGCGGTGATCGCCGGGATGACCCCAACAGTGAGTAGGCAACCTCACCGCTGATAACAGCAGGACGCCCCTCAGAAGTTCCTATTACAACGTCAGTTTAAGATATGCACAAAGCGCATCAACACCACTGCATTTGGTATCTACTTCTATTCACCGGCATACATGTTGCAGTACGACCGTGCAAGGAGGGGCTGTGATCGGCCACCCATTGCATAGGTGCAACGCAACAGGTTTTAGGCCAGCAATCAAATTTTGTCCTCTTTCCTGCGTTAGCGTCACTTTGCAATGCATCAGAACTGGGCGTCATAATCGTCGATAAGACAGTGATCACCATCGACCCACTCTCCTCTATGAGCCGACTGATAGGCGCTCAGTGATCTTGACAAGTTCCCTGCCGGACTTCAGAGGCTAGAAAGAAGCATCTAAGTCTGGCTTAAGCCGTGCGAGCGTTCGGTGTGTAGGAGCTCTTGTTCAGGACTCTGGCGAATACTCAAATTGCTGACCTAGCTAAATATACTTGACGAAGGATTCGTAAGGAAAAACCTCTTCAAGCATTGGATTTGTGTACGTTATTCATTGCCTAATAAGAATCGCCCTCGCCTGGATCATTGTTTCTGGTTGCTCAATTACACGGAGACAGTGATGCCAGATTACTGAATCATCGTTTTCTGCCTGTATTAGAAGGCGTAATTCTGACTAAAGAATAGGCCTGTATAAAGAAACCTCGAATCATTACTGCGATTGATCGTCAGGCAAAATAAGGTAAACGCTGCGAGAGTGTTCTCAACCTTCCCGTCCCGTCCGTCCAGGATCACTCAGGACAGGGATGGGACGGATGGACGGGACGGCCGGTGGACGCCAAATTGCCGTTCCCGGTCATTCCGGCAGTCACCGGCAGTGCCTAGCAAATATCCCTTAATGATGAAATTCAGAAGTAGTCATCCGAGTTGAACCATACCAAACCACAAATTTACCCACACTATGTACCACAAACGCTATACATTACCATTGATTTACTCATCTCAAACCATATAAAACTCTGAAGGCCGGTGGTTCCTGGCCATCACGTCGTCCTCGTCAAGTAAGGACGGGACAAATGGCCTCGGCGCTGTCCCGTCCGTCCTGTGCTGCGATTTGTCGAGCTTTAAAGCAGTACTGAAACATCATTGACAAAATTAATGATTACTTCTACCGTTCAGGAAGACTTTAGCTAGTCTTGATTATGTCTACAGTCTCTCGTGGGATGATGGGTCGTGTGATCAGATGGTGCATTTACACTCTCGCCACCAGAACGGCAGGAATTTTTCCCTTCCATGTGGGGTGCACCGTCAGACCACGCGATCTCGCCACTCTATGGTACTCAAGGTATATGTACATGTTTCAAATTAAACGTATTTACCGTTTAACTAGCGTTTAATTTAGAGCATCACCGCAACATGACGTTTCAACTTTGGCATGCTAAACTTTGCCCAAAAATATATTTCAGAACTACCTCTGTTTGTTTCCTTTTGAACTTTCTACATGAGAAATCAATGTAAATCCATGGTACTTGTTGATAGTTGTGAGGACAAATTTAACTCAGTTCTTTTTTATATGTATACTAGTGCAGGAGATCGCTTTGCTGTCTTTGTGGAATATAATGTATTTGAAATCAGCATCATCAGTCAGTGCCCAACCAGAGACTGAGTGTGGTTTGTAAGGTAGCCGAAGATGATTTAGGCGGGGAAGGGGATATGTAAGAGTGTAGAGTAGTCGAAGCCAGGCAAGTATCAACTTTAGTTCTAATCTCCCCACTTCCACACTTCTGCATATACTGTACCTCATTTCGTTCTCATTGACTCAGTATAAATGATGCAGCTTGCGTCTCTATATGAAAGAGTTTAGTTAGAGCAGTGGAGGCAGTATTAATCAATACTCATCAAAGACATCAATATCAGTTGAAGTTTGTTTACACTGCTATTAGCATGATGTTTTTATATTTTCTTTTAAGGTAGTTCATGCACTACAGGAATTTGTATATAATAAATGAAAACTAGATACTGTAGGAATAGTAGAATATAACCTGATAACTTCATGTCTACAATGCTGTGTAGTGTATAAGGTTATTTTTACAGTATTGTTAAAATAGCCATTCTCAATGTACAAAGCAAGTGTGGTAATAAAATCCATCTATTGTACAGTTCAGTATAATGTACCCAGTATGTAAAATCTATATTCAGAGCAATTTCCAATGTAGTTATTAAAATGCATTTTTCAATTCAAATTTCCCAGTTGTACTATTACATTCTACTCAATCTAGAAGCAAGCTTTCTATTTGCAAAATACTCCATACTCATATTCAAAACCATTATGAACTCTAAACTTATTCTAATCTCTACTTTATTCATCCTGCAGAGAATATTTCCAATATGCAGCATCACACTAAGCGAGTTGACAGATTGAATCAGATACTGTATGTATCACTTGATAATCTGACTTCTATCATACTCTGCTTGATTTACTATCATCTTTGAATTTAGTACTAATTATCATCTCAATCAGTTGACATTGTTTTAATCTTGGGGATTTATTTTACTCTGTGAGTCTTATTGAATACTATTGCCATGTAGTTAATATTTCACTATATTGTTTATCAAATAACGCCTGATTGCCTTCTGTGTATTCTTTTGATGTTACAAAGTCGGTGGATGGTACAAATTCAGAACTTCTGATAATGGCAATGGTATTAATGTGGATAACAATATTGAAATTACACTCTAAACTTAATTACCGGATGAATTAGTGAACTCCTATTATAAGGTTATGATATTTATTTTGGACATTATGAAAGATTGATTTTACCATAATATTCGACAAATATCATGCTGTTGATGCATTTTATCCTTGACTAATATAAGTGTAAATTCTGTCAATCCGGGTAATTAGTTTGAAGTTGTTACTGAGAATATACATTAACCTCGCGAAGTATGTAATGTGTATTCTCAGAGGCTAGTGAATAACTATATATAAATAATTACCTCATTGGGTTCCGCCAAGTGTAAGCTTTATATTCTTGTACTTCACAAGTGATGGTTTTACTGTGAAAAATTCTGCAAGCTTTGCTTTAAACCACTTTGAACCTCAAAGTTTCATCCAGGTTTCAACATTCACCATTTTCGAACCGGAATCTTACTCCACAATGTGAAAATTGGCTGATAGTTTTCTGGGCCTTTACATCGTTGCCTCAGTATTATCATCAAGCACTGATTTGATTTGTCTTTCTTGTACTGCGTGGGGGCAACAGGTTAACATTATTCCATTGTTGCTTGTGATACTGAACAGTTGCAAACTACTGGTGAGCAAGCAGTCATTATAAATGGCAGGACAAAAATATGATGACTATGTATAACTGTGATGAGCAGGTTCATATAGTCTGTTCAATACAATATACATATTAAATGTGGATGTTTAGTGATATCCGTATCTATCTGTGAAATGCAGACCATGGTGACATTGCTATTGAGAATTGGATTGAAATGTGTACTTAGATTGATATCAGAATAAGTTTTCAAGTATGAGTATGTCTGTAGAGTCTATTCTGGTATGCTCTGAATTAGCATCCAATCGAGTTGTCAATGTCTTGCTTATCCCAATGTATACAGAGTGTTCATCTCAATACACTGTAAAGGACTATACCTATATATAACCTCATGTGAAGGAATTTCAGTAGATATGGTGAGAGATGTGGATGTCAATACTGTAACGCAGTATAAAATATGTCAGCATGGATGACTGTATATGGTTCTGTTATAATGATAAATGAGTAGATATGGTTGCAAATGTGAATGTCAATATCGTAGGGTTGTATAAAGACATTGAAGGTAAGATTATTGCACATGAACTAAGCCTTGTCACGAGCCAACTAAATACAACTAGTATTACACTACACTGGACAGGTTATTTGCAGCTGTGCTGTTACATTATCGCCCTCTTCAGTAAGTAACCTTGTCTGCTACCTAGATTCTCTCGATTGACCTAAATTCACCGACTCTGTAAGTCTAATTGACATGCACACAAGAGTTAGAGTATATGTAGCTCCTCCACACACAACTGTAAACTGACCCACATGATAACTACACTCAAATTCTTCCCCACACTACACCAGTGCGGTCTCACAACCGTATGTGTAAATATTTTGAGAATATTAAGCCGATGCGTGGCCTCCGGCTACTCCCAAACAATCCACCGTGCCTACCACTACCCCAATACAATGCACCACACCTGGAGCTTCTATCCTGTTGCTTAATATTTCTGTGCTACAACCTCTATATCTAATCAGAATCGCCCTTCTCTCTGGCGTGCTATGCCTCCAAGAGTTCCTTACCCCAATCCTTGACTTCGATATTGACCGGAAAAAATATCAATCAGAGCGTTCGCATATATTTCGATGCCATTGTTATAGCCAGTGAGAATATCCAATCTGGAATTCATACGCTAGCAGTGGGTGAGGAAGTTGTATATAGTTTGCTCACGGAAGTCATATCACATACCCACTGTATTGCTATGGCCACCAACCAACCGATGCCACAAGCAGACATCATTGTCCCCAATTGCATTACGTAGTGTTAGCGATGGGTTTTGGTATTCCTCCAGTAGTCAGGGTTTGAACAGGCAACACGGTTCAGTTTGGTTCCAGACCTGTCACAATTCCTGACCAACTGCATCAAAACAGGCCAACTTTGTACCTATATCCATCACGCGAGGGGTTTCGTTGGGTATGGCTAGACTGCTCTCTTTCATTCTCCGGTTCAGGTTTTCAGGTTTTTACATTCATGGTCACATTCAGATATCTAACTGATAATTGCAAAATGTTTACTTTGAAATATCATTCTCTTTGTTTGATATATTCGCTGCCCACGTAGTCCCAAGAAGGGATATATGTTTCCAGCCCCATCTTGCAACTGAGTGTCAATGGAGCGTCCATGAGTTTCTGTGTTGCCGTATTAGAATAACAAGAAGTCGTAGACAGGCACATTGAAATTTACGGCAGTCGTTAAGCGCTCAATGGAGAAGTGTGTAACCTTTCCTGTACTGACCGCATTTCGACAGCTGATGCAGTCACTTGATATTGTCCCGGGAAAATCACAAATGCCTGAAGTAAATTCTGCATTACGAAGTATCCATGTCAGGCTAGGTTCCAGGAAACTACAGTCACACATATTCCTAGACGATCTGTTGCCCTATGAGGTACTCAATTCATCACCGATTATGAAATCGAAGCCTGTTGATCCTGTAAGTTTCTACTCCTGAATTTAGCCACCCTAACATATTACCACACAGGAATCCGATTCAGACAAAGACATTGTAACAGTGCATTCATCATCAGAAGATGAGATGGGGACAGTGCAAATTTTGACAACCTATCTCCATGACTACAAATTGGTGTACCTGTTTTGCTATTAATCAGCTTTGTCTTGAGTTCAGCGACTACAATGTGAAATGTAATAATGTATCTGTGCATGTTAAAGCGTAATACGGGTGATACGATAGATCAACACTACAAATCATGTTGATTAATGATCATGCACTTGAAGGTTATATCATCTTGCCCGTTACGGTCAAGTAAGAATGTAAAAAATAAATCAGACACAAAATTTCAAAGCAAATATGAGTCAGTCGTGTCATATGAGTCAGAGAAGGAGCTGTCAATGCGTGAGGTGAATGTGCCTCAATTACCACCATTATACGGCATTCACCCTTACATCCTACTGCATCACTCTGCGGTGAAATCTGGTATATATATTGAAGATTTTGAACCTTGCTTATGGTGGGTCATGGAAATTGAGAAGAAGGGGCTGGATAATGTTAGGGGTTCTCCCTTAACAGAGTGTATGTAACCTGGGATAACCAATGATGGGTACTTGGGAGTAACCTTTGGGTTACATACCATGCATAACGGCTACCCTAGGCATCCTCAGAACTTTCAGTCACAATTACCTTTAGCGGGGTATGAGTGGTACTCGTCTCGATTGATTAAGCTTCGGCTTGGCAGATTGATTGAAAGCATACGATGCGGTAGCTGATTTGATGACGCAATAACTTTGCCAGATCGAAAGGGCCACAACCCTGCCGGGCGGGTTATTTTCAACCAGATTCATTTTCCAATGATTGAGTGATTATGTCTGATCGGAGTAGGGCAAAGGAGTCCGTATCCACAGACAAGGCGATCGTTAGTTGCAGCTATTACGTGGGTTCTTAAGACCAATCTCTGATGTGAGGTTGGAGGACTGGGCAACCCCCGGCCAAAGGGAAGAGTCCCGGCCTATGTAGCGGCATGATTGACGGATTATGACATTGACTGATGATATGAGGTCTATTGCATCCCCGCACATTGGTGTGTGCGGAATGGCTACTGCAATGGTGCTTGGTTCAGAAATCAAGTACGAGTGTCATTAATCTACATCGGTATAGTATTGGTTGCCCGCCACGTAAAACCTATGATGCAATCATACTACAGTATTGATTAGCTCGAAGACGCTGTACGCTAGGTCGGCAGTCATTCCCGATTACCAGACCATACGAGTGTGAGATGTCCAACTTGAACTTATGACCTGATATATGATATCGTGCAAGTGTGGGTTGATTCTTATCAGTAGCGGAAGCATTAATGCCGCACTTGCATGAACATGATAACCTTGGAGATTCGTGACAATCTATACCATGCGCATTCTGTGCCGACTTGCCTTAGTATGCATGCGGATGATAAGGAATGTAAGACGCAAAGCACGTTGCCATCAGAATCATGGAAAGGAAATATGGGTGCACATGCATAACATTCCGATTGAACTTTCTATACAAAGGGTCACATTGATCCAGCAATCAGAAGGACAGGATCTAGCAGCGAAACAGTCAGCGATACCTAACAGCGAAGAAGGATTTGATATATTATTGTGTTTTTATGATACCTATACCTACCTATTCAATATATAAAATTCATTATCTTTCTGTAGCGGCAGACCCGCACCGATAAGTATTATCCTACGAATGACTATATCCTTTGAGAACGATAACGACGTTATTGTTTATGCTCTGGAAAAGATCATATCCTATGCCAGAAGTCATCAATACATTTTCCTTGCCCAAAGCATGTGGTGGATTTCATCCAGTATTGGGGTACAGTCGGGATTGATTATCCATATTGATAACCTTAAAGTTCGAGAACATATTAAAGAATCTGGAGTCGAGGGAAACCAAGATACATCACCGGAGTTCCCCGACGTTCATCTGGATCGGATTCAGGAGATTCATGATTACGATAAGGATTATAGTGATTCTGAGGACGGATCAGTTAGTACAACCGAGAGCAATATTCATAACTAGATTATCGATAACTGCGAAGTATTCCTGGCCCAGTCCAAACAGGAAAGGAAAACCCTCGGACGCAGGAATTGACAAGTCAGTAAGGTTGTCAAAAGGAAAGCCAATAAGAAAGCTATTAATAGCTTCGGGACTCAAACCGAGGGAATCGACGGTAACGAGCTACGTCGCCGAAAGGCCGCTGGAGAGTGTCAGCATTGCGCCTGGCCATGAAATAGAGAAGGAAGCCATAAGACTCTTGACTGCTTCCGGTGGAAACGATTGGAGAAAGAAACTGCTCCTTTCCCTAAAAAGAAGAATTATAAAGATTAGGATCTAGGGCTGTTCAAAGTTCCTATACATAGGCCATTGGAACCCCCCTAACAGATAAGGAAATGTGAGGAAGCTGGGCTATATTAATCACAAATGAGTGGATGGATCTACATGTGGTAAATTGCAGGCCAGAGGTGCTGGAATGTGACATCGCTAGATCATCCATGTCTCAGACGGCGTGTATAGCGTTGGATCAGAATGTGAGTGGGCATAACGCTGTTGGATGCAACTGATTACTCTTAACAATCATATGTTGGCTGTCAATAGTGACTATATGATTATTTCTGTACAATTATTGACCATGCAATCACTGTTAGGATGTGTTTGTTGTGAGCAAAAATGGAGGGTTAACAATTGTCCATTTTACAAATTTGGCAGTCAAATGGCTGCATTCTCGCATCCTTTCACAGTTCACACATTGGTCTTGTTTCTAGATAACAATCGAAGTGATAGGATCTTTGCTCTATCCATGATATGAGTGTCAACTGAGCGTCAACAATTCTTGGTCTTGCATCGTGCGTTATTCAAGGGCTGTGGTACAATGTTATCCCATAAGGTAAGGATGGGGAGTCTCCATGGGCAATCTTGTTACTGATGATGTCGCAAGCATGTAAAACTGAATCTCAACAGAGAGTCAATGATTTTTAGTCTTGTAAGTCAGGTAATTGGACTGTGATTGGCTTGCTGTGAGGCATAGTCAACATAGTCACAGCCTTCAAAGTCAACAGAGAAAGTGACAGACTGAATGCCGCATTCTGAAAATCAGCATCCATGGATTGTCAACAATGTATGTTCATGCGTATTGCAAAATCTAAATGTTGTGCAAATATTGGAACCCATAATCAAAGAATGGGCCTCCTCTATGGGCAAAATTCTCAGTAATGAGGCCGCTACCAGCTAAGTATTGATCATGAATGGAGTGTCAACAATAATTGGTCTTGTAGGTCAGGTAATTGAAAACTGATTTGCCTCCGGATATTTATAACCGACGTATTGGCAACCTTTATAGGCAGAAGAGGCAGAGTCACAGTCACAGCCACAATCTCAAAATAAGGGTCAATTAAATGTCAATGATTTTGCATTATGTAAATGAGGTACATTCCGATTTCAATGATCGCTGTTGTGCATAACCAACATAGTGACAGCCGTTACAGGCATACGGGAATGTGCCACAGACACTGCACCTGTCTGAAACTTAGCATCAACTGATCGTCACCAATTTGTGGTATTGTAAGTAAGGTTATTGAAAATTGATGTGATTGGCGTTATGCATAAACAATCTAGGGGCAGCTGTTACAGGCAACAACAAAAGCAACACGGTTACAGCCCCAATCTGAAAATCAGTGTCAACTGAGTGTCAATGATTTTTGATCTTGTAAGTAAGGTAATTGAAAATCGATATGAATGCTGCCATGCATATCTAATGGATTGGCTGCTGGTAGCGGTAAAATAACAAGGGACAGAGTGCCAGCCATCATCTTGCGATGCATATCAATAGAGTGGTAATGAGCTTTTGCTGTACTACTTGGGTAGTGTTAGCAATGGTTCCGAGTTTGGACTCGGCCAGTTGTAGAGGTCTGCATGGTAACGGTGATAAATACTCAAAATCTTCGATTTTTTAAGGGAACTATCACATTCAGGCCACACATATTGATTAGTGAGTTAAGTGTTTGGTATGTACAATATGCAGCTCTGCACAAAGTATCCTTTGGCTGTCTCCGATGTTCCATATCTTCAAATCTGAACACGCGGTAGCCCAAAAACCTTGATGTTGGGCCAAAATGACAATAATTTCCAAGCAGCTGGCTGAGTTGCAAACATATCAAAAATCGGAGACCGCTAAATGATACACCGTCTGAAGCACCATAATGTATGTACCAAATACTAAATATTCTGATGAATATTCATGTGCACAATTGAGGGAACTGTGAGGCACAAACCCTGACCGAAACGGCTAGGCCAGGGTTTTGTAGGAACCACTACAGTAGAAATGGTCCGAAAACTGAACTGTTGCTAACACTAATCTTGAGTTATCTAAGTAACATTTGGTGGCTCTAATTCATATACGAAGTAATGGTGGCCTTTTCAAGATACACTGTCGTTGATGTTGTCGTTACCCCATGAGTGAAATGAGCGTCACCAATCTTTGATGTTGCACATTTGTTACTGGTTAAATTGCACAGGGACCGCAAATTATAATAGAACTATTGACCGCCTTTATAGCCAAAAATTCAGGCTACCATAGGAAAAATACATATCTCAAAACACTAATTATTTCAAACCACCCAACATGCAAATAGAGATTACTACATGTTGCATACATGATATTGGTAAGTTATTGTTATCAAAATGCAAAAGCAAGAGCATTTTATGAATCCACATATCGACCCACAAGAAAACCAGCGGAAAAGTAGCCCAATTCAGTCAGGTTTGAACGATGCGCCCGAACAGTACACAAAGTGACTGTCGCAGTTTCATCATGACCCGGACCGCCGATTTGGAAACAGTAGGTTTCTAACACGCACCGAGACCTGAAATTCATGCCTGGAACTGTTGCTAAAACCAGCTTAATGTCCTACTCTTCAAAAAATATCGTGAATCCCCCCTTCTTGTCAGAGGGTATACTCTGTGTAATATTCGTACATTTGCCGATCGGCACAATTCTGGGTATTGGAGTTACACTTGAATTACCCGGTCAGCCTAGGTGGACTCTCACCATATGAAACTGTGACTTGATAGTTTTCCATAGATGAGATTGTTGTGACTGCCATGGCCATAGTTCGTCAAGCAATCTCCAACAGTGTAGTGTATTGACAATGCCGTGCAATGTGCCCAAATTGCACAATATGTACCACCACTCCAATTGGTGAGGTGATTCTTCTCCTTTTTCTGCGAACTACTACTGTTATTCCCATTCCTGCTGTCACTGGTCTTCCTGGAATTCTCAGCGGACTTTGAAGTCCGTGCGATGTTGGCAATCTCAATATTTAAAAAGATGACGGCAATATCCGAATTGTCTTCTGTCTGCCATATTGTGTCCTGAGCACATATTCTCCAATTTCCCTTTTGTTTGTCAGCCAAGGTGTCAATCTTGCTATACATGAACTCAGTGTAAAATGTGAAATAATCATCAATAGACATACTCTGCATTCGCAAAAATGTCCACATGCGTATTGCTCTCACTACCACTAATCCCACCACTCAGCAGTCAAATTTGTTCACAGTACCCTCAACCCTCAATGTATCCCATAGATTGTAACTTTGGCATTTCCAGTACGTTTGGGCATGGTAACCGACTTCTCAACTGTAATTCATTAGCGATACAACCACAACTCTGTAGGGTTGGCCTGTGACTATTGTATAGTTACTTTCTTATGTCTTGAGAGCATTTTGTCAAAAATTAAGTGCTGTATCGGAATGGGATGCTGATAAAAAGTGAGGATTTTGTTCGGAGGGTTGTCTCGAGATCAGCTTCCCAAAAACTCGAAAATGTCACTGTGCAGCCCAGATGTACAACTCTGCCCATAACACCCCAAAATTTCCTTCAAGCTGAGTGCTAAGGACATGCTCTGAAGTCCCAATATCATTACACACAAGGAATTCCATCTGCAGTGTACTCAAGAGTTTAGGCTCAGAGCGGGGATACCATTACCAATTGTACAGCTCTCATAGTGAACAAGTCTAAAACCCACTTTGTCAAACATCAAAGATAGTATATCTTTACCCCTCAGCGACAGCTGGAGTCGTGGGTATTTTTCAGTACACCTTGAGAAGGGAAAGTAGCCAGAATGGTGGCTTTGCCAGCAGGAAAGCACAGCCAGAAATACCAAATCTGCACCCTAACTTTGCTAAGCATGATCAAAATCTAAGTAACTGTGGTGACACAATAATAAACGGAATCGTGTTGTGGAATTCAATCACCTGTAAAGGAGAATGATGTGTGGTGGTGCATAAATATGGGGTGGGTTGCCAGTTCAGAGAGCGAATTTTGGTGAGATAGTAAGACTTACAAAGCCACATCACATATAATTTACAATTCACTTTTACAGAAAGTTTTATTTGCTAATAGAGTACACTTGTTAACAAGGATGGCCTCTGATGACCATTTTTGGAATTGTGGTGAGGTGGTTGCATGGGCGGCCTATATGGGCTGCGAACCATTACAATTGATGGGATACTGCTGTACATTCACATAACCACACATGCTGACAGCGAACATCTTGTAATGTAATATGCACACAGTCAGCTTCACCATCCACTTGTAGTTTTCCTTCAACTGACCTTATAGTACCTCTGCATTATTCACTATGCGATAATGCTGTAGAAATCACCACTCTATCACAATGAGAATTGTCCACCACGCAATTTCATTTATCTTTTTCCACGCAGTAAATTCAGTCACATTCTTGGTATCCACTGGTTTTTCTGTAATGTTGAATAAACTGAGAACCTGCTACTGCTGTAGCAGTATATCAATTTCTGAACTGAACGTCTTGCAGTTCATACTATCTAACTTCCTAAACAAGAATGGTGTGAATTCAGCCATCATCATTGTGCATCAAGTCAACCTGTTCTGTTCTGAGTCTGTTCTGATGACACTGAAGATCAAAAGTGAGGCTGTCAAATGAGGTATGGTGCCTGCAGTCCCAAACCGTTGTTCTGTGTCCAATCAATGTAATATCTCTGTTGATTGAAACTAACTCCCTGTCTAATATTAATTGACATGTACACATGATCTAAAGTGGATTTAGCTCCATAGTAAAGAACCTTAAATCAACCCACCTAATCACACAACTCAAATTTGTCCGTGTATTCATCAGATGAACAGCTTGGTTGAACAATCCAGTGCAGGGGAAGCATACATAACAAAACAATCGAACAACAGTTCCACATATGCACACATATCAATCCACATGTCACACAACTGTAGTACCAGTCACAGCAATGTATATGTGGATCAGTCATATAGGGAATTCAATTCTGCATTAAACATATTTCAGAAAATCGCAATCAGATAATGCGATGTCATTTGTACTTATGCGAGATTCATGAATCAATGATGAGGAGGCAGTAGAAATATGACATTCCGAAGAAGATGTGGTCCTCCATAGCTCAACTTCTGCAATATCTGGCATTCAATCATAGATTAGTTGGCTTGGAGTATGTATGCATCTGATAACCCTGTTGGGTCAAGACACAGTACTCCTGATGTCACAACCAATGTCAGTGTGTGTGCTGTCTGTATGGAATCGCAGGTTGAATCCACTGGCAGCGCAATCTCACCAGCAATATGGTTTATTACGATGGAATTGCGAGGTACCAAATTACCCAGCAACCACAACTGAGTGTCACTGCACATCAGGGCAATACAAAAATGACCAATCAATGCTACAAAGACAATGACAACAGACAAGGGGAGAGTGGGGATAGATATTTCACCCGCGGATAACCACTGATGCAGTCTCCCAGCACCTCTGAACCGCTGGAGGTGGGTGGGCTTGTCCGTAAAATAAGCTTGTGCAAGGTACAATCGAACTGAATGGATTAACAACATATCTGTAGCAGCGCCACGTAGTCCGAAGGCCGGTATGCGTCAGTTTATATAGATCGCAGCTACAGCATGTAAATCTGTTTCGAATATCTTACCACTATACTGTCCATATATACTCACTTGCAGTTGGATGCTACTGAACTACCCTATCACACGGCTGCGATCCAGTGTAGATGTGTGTGCCCTTACATGAGAATCTAGTTTTCAGTTACCAGATACGTTTCGCTCACGAGGATACACGGGGATTACCCATATTGTCAAAGAACAACACCATCAACCGGAAACTAAAAACTTGCATGTCAATTCTCCGTCAGTCGTCTAATATGCCTCCTAACCCGGCTGCCTGAGGTCAAATGCACTGGGGGAGTATACATTTGAGCAGAGAATGTACCATCTCCTCTTGGCCGAATATCCTCTATTCTCACCCGACATTGCTATGTGCTTGCGGTGGATGAGATCCAAGACAAGAAATAGCATGACGAAGAAGAAAACACTGCTGGAATGAACAATGACTTGAGTGCTTACCTAGGTGACAACCTGAGCGACGTTCAAGGTGACAACCAGAGGAAGCCCAAACCTACCATGCAATCCGACATTGCATCAATGCGAAAGATGATGGAGGACCAGAGAGAAGTGCTCCAGAATTCCAAGCTACAGCATACTCAACTAAGTGTCCAGAATGCGGAGAAGACGGAATCAAACAGGAAATCCCGCAGAGAGTTTACTCGACAAGTAGCAATGAAAACAATCATCCTCGATATGACCCATACAGAACTGTACAGCCGCGGGGCACAGGCGCTTCATAACTTACTTGATAAGTTAAGATCTAACGTCCTATCCCATGGGTGCTAACTCCCGCATGGAGATCCCCACAAAGTGAAATATTCAGCCTCCCTTCTCAGCACCTGGAACAATGAATCAGACCAGGCACAGACCCAGACACAGAGGACCAATCTGATGGAGTGGCTTCCAGACCTATGGAGCGCCTCAGATCCGTGTTTGGATGACTTCGTGATGTGCTCAGAAGAGTTCGAACAGATGTATGGAAAGAATGAATGAAAACTCCATCCGGGAATGTAGTGTATCACTGACTTCCTCCAATGGCCGAATGAACTGCTGAGAGTCTACACACATTGAATCAAAGGAAACTGGAGAGCAGCGGGATGGCTCCCACATGACAAAAAGAACTTTTACAAAATTGGTTGGAGCGGACTACATTCAAGATATAGGTCTACAAGCAAGCTAGTCACTCCAAAGAACGGAAAATTTGACAGTATGGAAGAGCTTTTATTTCACACTGCTGATTCAGAAGTCAAGCTGGACGTCATAAAGCCCCAACCACAGCAGCCACATCAAGTTCAAAAGCAGTCAGGAGAATCATCTCAAAAAGATGGCAAGAAATGCAACTTTCGACCAATGATATCTCTGCAGGCCTAAGCAGCAATGTATGACAAGTCAAAGTCCGACATGGATGATAAACGCTCTGCTGCGCCTTGGGTCTCACCGGAGCTCACCCAAACTCAGATCTCAGAAGGAACATCCATATGCTGCAGGTCACCCAAACATACAATGCTCTGGTGCACAAAATATTCACACGCCAACACCCCAGAAAAACCTGCTCCTCCAGGTGAAGGAAAACAAATAAAACACCAGCACTCCTTCCATAGTCAACAAACAAAAAACTAGTTATCCTCACTTGGGATCTAGCTAGGCAGCAGAGGATGGACGAACGTGAGCTTGGATTGCAGATATTGGATTCGAGGGCTGTGATGGTCAAATTGGAGGAATTTCAACTGTATACGATTGCACTAAACCTGAGGGATGTCTTTGAGAGTCCGAAAGGTCCGACATTATGTCAATGATTGTGTGGAACAGCAAGACGGGATTCCTCACACATTGTCCACGAAGTCTTGACAAAGATATCAACACGCAGAATGGCCAAAAATATGAACACTCATCGATTGCGGTGCTGCAAGCATCTGTATATCTCCGCAAACTGTCAATACACTCGGACTACCTCACGAAGAAGTGCACATCACAACTTATTACCTTCATGGTCAGATGATTGTCCACGCAAAGGAGAGCCACATGGAGCCAATGACGGTTTAATATGTGGGTCATTTAGCCCTGGCTCACGAACCGGAGGTGCTAGTCATGCCAATTGGGGCATACTATCCAGTACTGCGTGTGCCATGGTTGAAACCCGCAAGCCGGAGATGGACTGTGCTACTGGTCGACTATCAACATAAAGAAACTTAAGCAGCAAACGGGAGGCACACAGCTCAGATTTGATAGTGCAGTGGTATGAAGGTTGCATTGACGAATGTACTACCGTATGGCTGCCAGACAGTGGCAGGAGTACATCGACCATCAACTCGACTTTGGAGATCCCTGTGGATCAAGATGAAAATCCAAGGTAGTGCGGTCAGGACAGTCCCATTTCTGATAAAAAAATACTCGAAGCAACCGCATTTGACAATCTCTGAGCTAGCCATGGGACGAGTACGACATTAGACCTACCAATTCAGGAATGTAGTGGACAGCAGGGAGCAATTATTGCGGTTACCACTTTCAAAGACAGGGGTAAAATTGTGACATTGAACCCAAAGTGCTGGACGAGCGAGCAGGGAGCAGCTGTGGTAGTTGTGGGAGAAGAACCTCACTAAGTTATAGTTGAATGACTGCTACCTGCTCGCCGAGTCATGATGGAAGGTTGTTGGACTTGGGGCATTTGGCTCTTTCCTGGGCAAACCACTTGGTCCACAGCTCGCTTGGTATCCTTCACTATCTTCTTCCCTAATTCCAAATCAGCAATAGATTCAAACGTACTGATGCTGGAACAGGTGCTGTACCTACTGATGATGGAGATCGTATCCCCATGGGATACCAAGACTGTGTGGACTTATTCAACAAAGATATGGGAGAGACTCTTGCACCACACTGGCCAATTGACCACGCGATCATTCTGGAATAGGACTTCTATTTACCACTGCACCAACAACCCTAGTTTATGTCTGAAACACCAGGGTGTTCCGGGCGGCTCTGACGTCTCTGGCGGATCCCTGTACCCTCTGTTAGGGGGGTACTCTGATGCTAAGTATAGATACTTAGGTACGGCCCTAGATACTATTTTTATTGATTCGCTTTTTGGGGAAAGGTGCTGTTCCTTTCTCTAAAGGTTTCCACCTAAAGCACTCGAGAGTCTTATGGCTTCCTTTCCTTTCTTGAGGCCAGGCAAACCGTTGACACTCTCCGGCTGCTTTCCGGCGACGTAGCTCACTACCGTCAATTCCCTCGGTCTGAGTTCCAAAGGTTTTAATTGGTTTCTTGGCCTTCCGTTTTGCTTTCCGTTCCGCTTTCTTTTTAATTGCTCTACTAGTTTGTCGAGTAAATCGGCCTACGGTCTTCCTCTCTAGCTGGGACTGCGCAAGAAAGGCTTCGCAATTATCGATGACCTCGTTATGGATGTCGGTTTCCGATGTACTGACTGAATCACCGTCCGACGTAATATAACTATCGTTCGACTCCTGTATCCTTAAGATCCGATCGGGATGAATTATATTACTCGGTATTTGATCGTGAGGTATAACAGGTTTCCGTACCTTCAGGTTATCAATATGGATTATCAACCCTGGTTGTAATCCTAGAATCGAAGATATCCACCAAACACTTTGCGCCAGGAAAATATACTGAATATCTCTGGCGTGAGATATGATAATTTCCAGAGCGTATATAATAACGTCTTTATCGTCTTCGAAGGTTAATGTCATTCGTAGGAGGATACTTCTCGGTGCGGGGCTGCCGCTACAGAAAGCTAATAGATTTTATATGTATAAAGGTAGGTATAGGTGTCATAAAAACACAATAATATATCAGATCGTTCTTCGCTGGTAGGTATCGCTGACTATTTCGCTGCTAGAGCTTGTTCTTCTCATTGCCGGAACAATGTGACCCTTTATATAGAAAGTTCAATTGGGATGTTACGCATGTGCACCCATATTTCCTTTCCATGATTCTGATAGCAACGTGCTTTGCGTCTTACATTCCTTATCGTCCACATGCATGCTAAGGCAAGTTGGCACAGAATGCGCATGGTAGAGATTGCCACGAATCCCCAAGGTTATCGTGTACATGCAAGTGCGGCATTAATGCTTACGCTACTGATAAGAATCAGCCCACACTTGCACGATATCATATATCAGGTCATAACTTCAACTTGGACATCTCACTCTCGTATGGTTCGGTAATCGGGAACGCTGCCACATAGTGGTCAGACGCCTTCGAGCTAATCAATACTATAGTATGATTGCATCATAGGTTTACGTGGCGGACAACCACTACTATGCCGATGTAGATTAATGACCTTGCAGTTGCCATTCCGCACCTGCCAGGATGCGGGGATGCAATAGACCTCATATCAACAGTCAATGTCATAATCCCTCAATCACGCCGCTGCTCAGGCCGGGACCATTCCCTTTGGCCGGGGAGTGCCCAGTGCTCCAAACTCGCATAAGAGAGTGGTCTTAAGATCCCACGTAATAGCTTGCAACTAACGATTGCCGTGTCTGCGGATGCGAACTCCTTTGCTCTACTCCGATCAGACATAATCACTCTAGCATTGGAAAATGAATCTGGTCCAGAATAACCCGCTCGGCAGGGTTGTAGCCCTTTCGATCTGGCAAGGTTATTGCATCCTCAAATCAGCTGCCGCAGCGTATGCTTCAATGAATCCGCTAAGCCGAAATTTACTGAATCGAGACGTGTACCACTCATACCCCGCTAAAGGTAATCATGACTGAAAGTTCTGAGGATGCCTAGGGCAGTCGTTATGCAAGTCAGGAGGCCCGAAGGTTATTTCACTGACAAGTACCCATCATTGGTTACCCCAGGTTACATATACTCTGCTAAGGGAGAACCCCTAACATCACCCCCTTCTCTAGAATCGGTGACCCAACGATTGCTCCGTCTTAAGAAGTGAACTTGATAGCCTCAAGGGGCGAACACCATTGTCACAGGCCGCTATATTCCCTTGGACTTTATAATGCGGCACAGCCCCTGCACAACACAAGTGTGCATCTCTTTATTTCCGTTTTATAAATTATTCCGCTTATTGTCCGTCGACTTCATAACATTTATCGTTTGTCAACATCCTACGTTTATTGTTCGTCAAGATCCTACGTTTATTGTTCATCAACATTATATTGTTTTTGTCGAGTCATTAATCAAAGACGAATCATTGATTAATATCGTATTGGTTTTGTCGAGTCATTAATCAAAGACGAATCGTTGATTAATATCATATTGGTTTCGTCGAGTCATTAATCAAAGACGAATCGTTGATTAATATCGTAATGGTTTTCTCGATTTGTTAATCAAAGATGTATCGTCAATTAACATCGTATTGGTTTGGTCGAGTTGTTGACCAAAGACGTATCGTCAATTAACATCGTATTGGTTTTGTCGATTTGTTAATCAAAGACGTATCGTCAATTAACATCGTATTGGTTTTGTCGATTTGTTAATCAAAGATGTATCGTCAATTAACATCGTGTTGGTTTTGTCGATTTGTTAATCAAAGACGTATCGTCAATTAACATCGTGTTGTTTTGGCAATAGCACAAAATGTCATTCTTATTCTGTACTATAGGTTCCTTCTCTTTTGTCCAACTCTTAGACTTCGAGACCCGTAACACCCTCTGATGGTTGGCCACATGGCCAAATCCATAACCTGTCAGCAGTTGAGTTGAAACCCCTCAAGGCCTATATTCAATGAAACCTTGCCAATCGAATGATCCAGCTGTCATCGTCGCCTGTGACCGCAAACATCTTGTTTGCAAAGAATGACAGCGGAATGCCGCTGTGTGTGGACAGGTGTGGTGTCAATGAAGCCAAAGTTGAGTACCGATACCATCTCCCAAGGATCTTGGAGAGGATCGACAGATTGCGAGGAGCCCGGGTCTCGACCCAACTTGTCCTCAGGAAGCCATATCCCCTTATGCGAATCACATAAGGCCACGAGTACAAATCTGTGTTCCATACTCGGTATGGGCAGTCCCAGTACTGTGTCATGCCGTTCTGTTTGACCAATGGACCAGCTGGTTTCCAAGGCTATATCGACGATTGCTTATGGTTCTACAATGACTACTGCGCTGTATGCTACTGTGATGATATTGTAATCTACTCAACAAATGAGGAGGAGCACGAGGAGTAGGTACGCAAAGTGCTGCAATGGTGTTGAGAATTTTATCTCTACGGCAAACAGAAAAAGTTGTATTTTGGAGTCTCAGAGGTGGGCTTTCTCGGAGTTGTCATCAACCGTGATGGGTTCCCCATCAAATCTGACCACATATCAACGATTGAGAACTGGCCAGCGACAGAGTCCGTATAGGATTTCAACATGCTTTCTGGATTCATGAACTTTTTCTTGCCGGTCATCAGGAAATATGGAACTGTTACAACACCTATATTACCTCAGCTAAAGTAATCAGAGAACGGCAGTACATCTAACCCGGTCAACTGGGAATGAACTCAGGATGCTGAACTGGCATTCCGCAAGCTAAATAGAACTTTCACTGATATACCCATCTTCAAGACTTTTGAACCGGCGCAGCCGATTATTTTACAGCCCAATGCAAGCGGCTTCGCAATAACTGGTATTCTGGACTTGTACCATGGTTTCGGGATTCTCAGGCCAGTCAACTTCAACTCTTGAAAATGTTCCGGTGCCAAAAGAACTACGACACATCTGATCATGAACTCTTGGCCATCTTGGAGGTCATGCAGCAATGGTCCCATTACCTCAAAGGATCCAATCATAAGGTAGTCATTCAATGCAACCATAAGAATCTGGAAAACTTCCCAATGTCAAAAGTGATCTGCTGGCAACAGGGTAGATAGGCAGAGATCCTTTCTTCGTCCGACTTTGTTATCCAACACATAGACGGTAAGATGACCCCAGCCGATGGAGCATTGAGAATACCCGACTATCACAGCGGCTATGAGAGTATGATGGCAAGACTCATCGTCATCTGAGCAGCCACCATGATCATCGAATCGTATGGTGACCCTCTACAAGAAATCAAGAAAACCCAGAAACCGAATTTTTAGGCACAACTATATGTCCAACCTTGGTGGAACTTTCAACTCCAGATGAGAGTCAGTGGAGATCAATTGATGGAGCTCTGACCTAGGAGAGGAGGATATATGTGCGCATGGCACTCGGCAGTAGAGTGACCAGCCTTTGCCATGACAACTACGAATCTGGTCACATCAGAGCCCTGATGACTGCGGAAGTTGTATAATGAGAGTTGTATTGGTCCGTGGTAATGTCAGTGATGCAATAGTTGGATTTCCGCCTGCAAGTTGTTCCACCAATTCAATGCACTGCTTCATGCATACTATGGACTCAACAGGCCCCTGCCACATCCTTCACGTACCAGGGAGGGACTTACCATGGACTTCGTTACCATCTTGCCAGAGTCATCTGCATTGGGATAACACGGGATCCTTGTAGGCATCAACCGTTTGACTATAATGCAGACTTAACACCCCTGCAGAAAGGTCATTGACTCCCCAGAGCTACCACAAATGATTTTAGAACAGGTAATCTGCAAACACTGTGTACCAGACACTAGCACAACCGATTGTGGCAAGGAGTTTACCATTCAATGGTGGGGGAGTGTTTGCTCACTGCTCAGTATCAATTACTGACTCTGGACTTCCGTCCACCCGCCAACAGACGGGCACACTGAGCAGCAGAATTAAATGATGAAGCAGTATATCCGAGCCATTGGAAATTATGAGCCGGACACCTGGGTCGAAGTGTTACTGCTGGTGGAACTTGCATACCCAAAATCCATCCACCATTCCATGCTGATGACACCATTCTGGGCGAACTACATTTACCACCCTATGATGTAGTTCAAGCCTCCCAAGCACCCCAGGTTCAGATCACAGGTGCAGGCAGACTGGTGGATGACAGGCATGGAAGAGACACTCTGAATTCTCCGGGAAAATATAATAAAGGCTCAACAGCCACAGCAATGTATCCCGGTGGGAAGGAGATGACTTTTGCAGTTGGCGATAAAGTGTGGCTTTCAACCAGGAACTTGAAAACATCTAGGGCTTCAACGAAGCTCAAATACAAACACACAGAACCATATACCGCAAGTCAGTGTATCATTAAAAATTCTTACAAAGTAGACTTTGCTGAGTACAATGCGGAACCACAATGTTTTCCATGAGTCGCTTCTCGATCATTACACACCCCAAGTCAGAGGTCAACCATCATCTGAACCAAATCTGCTGATAGTCAATGAAACAGAGGAATGGGAAGTCGACCACATACTCAGCTGCAGGGGACACTCTCTTAAGGTGAATTTTCTCATCCAATTGGCCAGTTACAACCCTATCGCCATGAGGTGGGAATCGGCGGACCACATTGACAACGCCTAACATCTGGTTGACCAATTTCACCAAGAGTTACCTGATCGACTACGGGAATAGAGGTATGGAGTTGGAGAGTTGTGGTACGGAGGAAACGGAAGCAGTTAGAACATTTCATTTGTACTCTTGATTCTCTTCTCTTCTCTTCATCTCTTCATTGGATTTCGGCCAGGTACATATTGTCTCTGCACAGGGTTTCACTACCTGCCAATGGAGGTGGAGTTTCCCCGTGCGCCGAATCCAGCAAAAGATCGCAATTGAGCTATACCGATCGGTTGCTAGACTTTTGGGTTCATACAATTGCGTACGTAGGATGAATGTTTCATTTCCTGTTTCCCTTTCCATATCTTCTCTTATCCTGGCTTCGGCTGCCCAGGAGATCTGCGCCAAACGAGGGGGGATAATGTAACGGCGACACGCGATACGAGGCGGGGTAAGCGCCAGGGTATATAGGTCGCAGCTATGGCACTTAGATCTGTGTCGAATGTGTTAGCACTATACTGTCCACATATACTCACTTGCTCTCATGTGCAACTGTATTACCATATCATATGTCTGCGATGAAGCGTAGGCGTTCGTGCCATTACAATATCTTTGTGCAACAATAAGAATACAACGGTCAAAATATCACAGCAACCATGACAGTGAGTGATAAGCGCATACTGGGAATCCATTCCTAACATTGAATTCATCCAGGAAGGATCCATCTAGGACATCAGGATGACTGCATGTAACAAGGCACATCAGCTGAAAGTCATACACGCCATTGATGTGATGCGACAACAAATGAGCAAGCGACACCAATGTGTACCCTAGAAAGAGTAAGCTTCACAGAAGTCAAAGCTGAAGCCAGAGTGAGAGAAAGGGAGCTCCTATATACAGTAGAAGTGGGAGACAGGAGCAGTGACGTATCAATGGACATGGCAACGGACATGGCGATGAATCTGACCTCTATGGCTGCAGATACTGCTGGCCCGGCCACACTTGAAGCGATTGGAGAGAAACCAAAATGGAAAGCTGAGGAGGAGGAGCAGGAACCAGGCGACCGCCTTGTGCACTGGCTACTGGAGGAGCGGAATCGAGTAACCTGCTAAGCAGTAAGCCTGTGAACTAGGTTAGCTGCAGAGAATCATCGCAAACATAGCAAATATGCTAGAGGTCCCAACCGCAATGCAGAAAGCACAGGGGCAAGGAATGATAATGTGGTGAGAGGTAAGAGCGGAGATTCGGGACGTGTAATACCAGGATGACTAACAGTAGAACAAGCGCATCAAGGTCACAGTCAAAAGAGGGGGGGCCGCGATGAACCAGGGCCAGAGAGAGACAAGGAATGCGGGCACCAATGGCTTCAGTCTAGAGGCCTCGATTCACACAGATGTGATGCAGTCAGATGGGCTAGCGCAGCCAGAGGAGATCCAACAACCACTGCCTCGTGCCCAACTCAAGCCAAGGCCAAAGAAATAGCTAAACCCAGCACTGACATTGAGACTGGGAACCACATTGATGCCAATAAATGTGACGACACCAGTACTGATACTGAACAGCTGAGGGGTGTGAGTCCCACTGCGATACAAATAGAACCCGGCTGCTCCAGCCGTCGCCCCAATGACTGGTTCGCCCTTAGGAGAGAGATGCCTAATCCTACGGAGAGACGAGCTGGTGCCACTCTGCAATAAGATGTATCAAGATATTGCCTCCTCGTTCAACAGAGCACTTTTCCACTGGCGGGATCTGGGTCACATTACAATCATCAATGTCAGGAGGAATGCCAACGGGGTGATCACTGTAATTTCACAACAGAATGGACAAGCGGAGATGCCTGGGCAGTAATGGGACATCATCATCACTGCAGGAAAGATTGTCGCCAACGGAGTATTTGTTGTAGTTGATAATGAGCTATCGGAATAGCTGATGATTCATGTAGTTTATCATATATGGTACTTGGCAAATGCACTGACGGCCTGCAGAAGATGTGAGAGGAATTTGAAGAGGAGAACAAAGGAGAAGTAATCCCCACACAAGTATGGTGGCTGGCGAACAGTGTAACCGTCAGGGAGAGGAGGCAAACTGGAGAAATGGCTGCATCATCAGTACTCGTTGTGGTAAATAGAAGCAAGCCTGGACAGGGTTGAATCGAGAAAGGCATAAAGTCAGCTGGTGTATAATACTGAGTGGAAATGTACAGAACCATAAGCTCTGACAGCAGATATTGGCTCTGCCGTGACTGGGGTCACAACATGAACAACATTGGCAGCAACCACACGTGCGTGTATTGCTCAGCCCATCACTGGACGAGTCACCACTGTTGCAATGTGGTGGGGTGCATGGCGATGCCAAGATCACTCTGTGGTCCCTCCCTGGGGAAGTGTCCCAACTGCCAAAGAGAACATTTTGTGTTTAACAAAGGATGAGTGAAGTAGACGGCAGCCGCCAAGACGTAGCAGCGGAGCTGAAATATTGGGACAGCAGGACAAGCATCCTCGAGCGGCATTCCTGGGGACAACTGAGTAGCATTACATCCCTGACTGGAGAGAGGTATCAGAGACAAAGAAGGGGAGCCAAAGGGGCAAGTGGATGTAGATGATACTGGGAAGAACGCGGTGGCTGAGGAGAAGACAAATGTGATTATAGCTGAGATCACTGGGGAAACCGAAATGAGAGCCGCTTGCTTCAATAATCAGACCAGCCTAGCAGAATCATCCCAAGTCCTACGTATGGACCATGGCAGCGCTTGAGATTGGAGGGGAACTGGAACCTGATGTGGTTATAATGCAGGAGCCGCTGGGGGAAAGAGGATAAATTAGAATCAGCCATTCCGCATTCAAGATTAGGGAATGAAAGAGAGTTTGGACAGCAGTTCACCAGTGGAGTGGAGTGGCAACTGACAAACAGACAGATGTGAGCTGGAACACAACCCACCTTATTATTGGAACTATTACTAGAAGACATGGAGACAAAATGACTGAAATTATCTATCTTTGTGATCAGAGAGACGTGCAAACTGGGGAAAGCTAATGGATTAAGATAAAGTGGAACAGAGTCATGCAGCTTGAAGGGGGCACAATGCTTGCCGGCGACTTCAATGCATACAGCTGCATTTGGCACTCAAGGTTCAAGAATCTACATGATATGACATTTAGATGGACAGATAATTGACCACCACAGACTGGAGATTGGAAATGATAACCAGCCTATGCTCTGCTGGGCAAGGAATTGTGTAAAAGATTAGTCGATAAAAGATCTGACCCTAGTCAGCCAACCAGTCACATGATGGACCATACTGGATGGAACCCATTGTACAAGCTCCGACCACAAGGTGATTCACTTGGAGCTCTACCTTGACAAGCAGAATATGGCGGACCATGAGCATGACATAGGATGACACCTTGCAGCCATGTGAAAACAAATCAAGGAACGAGCAGAGGCTCTGTTTACTAAGCTGGAGGGATAGAGAGCAGACCCGAGAACTGAGTGCATGGGGGACAATCTTGATCGAGATGCTGAGTGGTATGACGAATCACTGAGCTAGCTCCTGTGTGCGATAGCTAAGAAAATGAGAATCTCTGCCCAGTCGAGGAGGTGGTGAAATCTTCTGATACCTGAAAGGAGACCTGCACTGGGGACGGAGAAAAAGAGGAGCAGGAGGTCATAAGAGGCTCTGCATGCAGAAGCAGCACGACAGAGGGCCATTTGGCAGTCTAAGAGCCGGATGTGGAACGACCCCTTGCTGAACCACAGGGGGGGTGATATCTGGTGGGCTACAAAGTTGAATATTCTTTGAGCGGGAGCCACTGGGACAGCAATGACCGACGGTAGGCACAGCAATCAAATACCATGTCTGAAAATGAGCAATCACTGAGAGGAGAGTTCTTCCCACTACATGATGGTGACCAGTATTTTGGGTTACCTACTCCAGGTGGAGCCCATAAGCGCATAACCAAGCAATTTGTCGAATGGGTCCTGTTCTCGCAGACGGTCCATGAAGTCCCAGCCCTGGGCGAGTTGTGGTACAGAGCAATTGGACTGCTCTGGAAGTGGAACCAAACAACGATGCTAGGGTTGACGAAATCAGTGGGCCGAATGTGACATCACCCAACATGCTGGGAGTGTGCCAGTGGATCCTCATTCAGGAATCAGGAAGGGAGAACTATACGACTGTGAAATCGCGCACAATGATCACTGCGCCGGGCTGTATGGCAGAAGCTGTGTCGGAGATAGTCTCCGAGCTGTGGTCCGACGAGGCCGAAAGAAGAGAACTTTTATCCGACAGGCACCATGGCAGTAGAAAGAACAGATCGGCAATTGACACAGCAGCCATCATAGTGGAAAGTGCGTGCTGGGCATATAAAGAAGACAACATTACGGGAGTCCTCCTAATGGATGTCAACACAGCATTCCAAAATGTGGTTAGAGGGAGGCAGATCCATGCAGTGAATGCCAAGCTGATGGACCAAGACCTCATACGATGTACCAAGAGCTTCCACTCACACAGCATGGTGGAGATGCACATTGAGCGAAATGCATTGCTGAGCCACCTCATTGAAGCAGGCATACCACAGGGCTCACCCGTATTGCTGAATCACTTAACAATCCCCACCTCTGGGCTGTTAAAGTAGATGGAAGTTGCAGTCCCGAAACCGCGGCATATGACCGAGGACTAGGAAATGGCCATTCTATATCGTCGTCTTGCTACGAGACTTCTATCTCTATCGACTATCTCACTTGTAAACCTATATTTACTATCAGTCCCATCCACGTTTGCAACTGCATCGTATAATTATCATATGTATGCCTACAAGGCCAAATGCTGGCATAGGTGCTCTTATAGAATTATCGCTTTTCAGTAAACAGATACATTTCGCGCATGAGATTTCATGAGTTTTCCCCTTTACCGAAGCACCGCATACTCAAGTCAGCGATTTTGATGACTGCCATCAAAATTACATGTCCAAGCATGATTACAGCAAAGCCCTGAGATTGAGCATTTCATCATTCAATTGAGCACCCTGATGGCAGCACAGTTGAGATTGCATTCCCTCAATTTAAGCGCGGTGCATCGACTGCAATAGTCGTGTACACTTAAAACCCTAGCAACCTTCAAGAATCCAGGAGGACAGTAAAAACAATATTGGCAATTGGGACAGTCTCAGAATGGAAGCCATAAGAAACTCAACTTCTGACGATCCATCTCCGAAGGTGTGGACAACACTACCCGGACTTCCATATCGGACAAGTCTAATCAGTCCACTGGAGGCAGACGTGCCAACTTATCACCAGTGTCATGGATTTCAATGGAACTCTACAAAAGCTGAAAGCCAAACACGCAATGCATTCACTGCTCAAGTGGAGACCTCTGAACATACATGTTAATACGTATACATGGCAACATGCAGCGAGTCATAGCACTAATTGAGAGCGGTGTAATTAGTATCTTTACCTTGCTGAGCTTGCTCAGGATACTCAACCTACCACACGAACCAGCCTTCACCTCCACCCTGGACAGGTGATGATGTACGCCGAGAGTTGAAAGGCAAGTCTCTTGGTTCGGTAAATTGCGCATCTGAAATTGCTTGCTGAATCTGAAGCTTTAGTCGTCCTGATGAAGGCATAAGACCTAGTCTCGAGCTTGCCATGTTGAGCAACTTGGAAATCAACTGGAGCAACAGTCGATTGGTAGCCCTATGGATGCAATAGAGACCACATTGGGCCAAGATTCGAGAAGCAGATCGCGCAAGTCCACTGCGGGAATGGTGCAAGGTAAGCAAAATTGTGAGGCTTCCCCCGGCATACATCAACACAGGGTTACCACATTCGATCATCTCTGAGCTACTGCGACAGTGGTCGAGGCATTCGGCAAACAAATTGGAAAATAAAACCGGTTACTGGGAGCATTGTTGGAAGGCACCAGCGACTGCGAGAGAAATCCCAGAATGCTGAACAGTTGTACGGTGGCGTGCGCTCGAGTAGTCGAGTGTGTGCGGGCGTATGCGAAGGTGTGTCTATTGTATCGTGTAACGAGACATGTCGCATCGACATATGGTCGATCGATGACTAATGGTGCTAACTACA